>ERZ808051.659-NODE-659-length-32921-cov-4.318019_pt1 | contig 32921 bp, 22 predicted proteins | sample MGYA00380199_ERZ808051 | MGnify/ENA primary metagenome ERZ808051 (study PRJEB31490, sample SAMN06133391) | mouse gut metagenome | isolation source: J11 | host: mice | place: China: Chengdu | collected 2015-05 ...
CAAAGGCGGCCTCCCATTTGGGAAATTATCTTCTATTACTAAATATTGTGGTATTTCAGTATTCACAAATGGTGCTATATAGGTATTTTTCTTAGTAACTATTGGTGACATATCTTCCACACCGGCGGCTGTTAGCAATTCCTCTGTTTTCTTTGAAGGGCGTGGTGTTATTTTATCAATCATTGACCATGGGAATGATACTTTGTCTTTATTTTTTAGCCACTCGATAAAATTTATTGACACAAAACCTTTTTTTTGCCATATTTCTGCTATTGTTAAAATACTAGCAGATAATTTTTCTCCATTATGGGAGCAATTATCCATACTTACTAATGCTATTGGATATGCTCCAACCAAATACCTTTCCCATAGACAGGCGGTTATTATACTAATAATATGGCGGCAATCCGAAGGGCCTTTTTCCATATCTGATCGTACAACAGGTATATCGTTCCCTTCTATATCAGTAAGCGCATATCCTTTTTCTGTAATCGTAAAACTAATTAATTGTAAAGACTTTTCTTGAATTATTTCCTTTAAACGGACCATATCATCTGGATACAAGGGATTTACACATAATGCTTCTGTAATAGATGCAACTATTTCTTTCTCTATTTCTCCATTTGGTTTTAATCCTGCCATAATTGCCATATTACTATATGGCTTATAAATTTTTTCTATAATCTCAAAATCGAAAGTTTCTGCTGCAATAATCCCTTCTTTCACAAGCCCTTGATCTAACAGTTTTTGTTGTAACCTTGCAATAAACCCTCTAAAAATATTACCAGCACCAAAGTGTAGCCATACAGGGTTTTTCTTTGTCTTTTCTGATATTTGCTTCCAGTCAAAAGCAGGCAATGTTATATTAGCAGCTTTCCATGCTATTTTATCTTGTATTCCCTGATAATTTAATTTCATTTTATGTCCTTTCTGCCCTTTTTTCTATTGCTTCCCATAAACCATTTAAATATGCTGCCCCTAATGCACGATCGTACAAACCATAACCTGGGCGGCCTGTCTCACCCCATATCATACGGCCATGGTCAGGCCTAATATAAGTATCTGGGCATGTCTCATAAACAGCCTTTACAATTTCATACATATCCAAATCTCCTTCTGAGGAAAGATGGCTTGCCTCCCTAAAATGATGATAACCCAAATATTTTATATTCCGTATATGTAAACAACCAATCCTTTTTTTCTCTCCAAAATATCGTATAATTGCTGGAATATCATTCTCTGGGTTTGAGCCAAGAGAACCTGTACATAAACAGACAGTATTGCTAGGAGAATTATATAGATTAATAATTTTATCAAAATCCTCCCTTGTACAAGCAATCCGAGGAAGGCCAAATATCTGCCATGCTGGATCATCGGGATGGCATGCCATAACTACTCCACAGTCCTCACATACAGGGATTACTCTTTCTAAAAAATATTTATAATTTTCTCTTAAACGATCTGGTGTTATTTCTTTATACTGGCATAATGTTTTTTCTAATTCTGCTAACCGTTCTGGTTCCCAGCCAGGAAGAGAAAAACCATTTGAATTTTCTGCAGTCTTTTTTACAATCTCCATTGGTGTCATTTCACCTAAATCTTTTTCATTAAAATATAGGCTATTTGACTCATCTTCCGGAATAACATGGGCTAAATCAGTACGTAGCCAATCAAATACAGGCATAAAATTATAAACAATTACTTTTATCCCAAACTGGGCAAGGTTGCGAATGGTCATGCAGTAATTTTCTATATATTCCTCTCTGCTAGGAAGTCCCATTTTTATATCTTCATGGACATTTACACTTTCAATTACCTCACAGGCAAGCTCTGCTTTATGTACTTGTCCAATATAGTCTGCGATTTCTTCTTTCGTCCATATCTCTCCAGCGGCCTTATTATCCAAAACACCCATAATACCACTTACTCCTGGAATCTGCTTAATTTGGCATAAAGAAATCTGATCACTTTTTTCACCAAACCAGCGAAATGTCATTTTCATATTCTTTTCCCCCTATTTTATTTTTATATAGAAAAAAAGAACTCTTATCAGAATACCTGACAAAAAGTCCTCTAAATTATGTAAAATGCCGGCGACCGGGATCGAACCGGTACGGGAGATTAGTCCCACAGGATTTTAAGTCCTGCGCGTCTGCCAGTTCCGCCACGCCGGCATAATATTTATACAGTTTTAGCGACCCGGATGGGGTTCGAACCCACGACCTCCGCCGTGACAGGGCGGCGCTCTAACCAGCTGAGCCACCGGGCCAAACTTACTTTTTATTTTATTGTACAATGGACCTTCGGGGACTCGAACCCAGGACCGACCGGTTATGAGCCGGTTGCTCTAACCAACTGAGCTAAAGGTCCGCATACCCTTTCGGGCTTTCAAAATCATGTTTACTTTGATGACTCCAACGGGAATCGAACCCGTGTTACCGCCGTGAAAGGGCGATGTCTTAACCGCTTGACCATGGAGCCGTAATAGCCATGTCTCTCCGGCTGTGCTGCACAATTCCAAGCCGCCCTCTTCATGACGGCCCGACATCTATAATACCATAATCGCCTCTATTTGACAAGAGGGATTTGCAAGTTTTTTTATGCAAAATTTTTGCAAATTTTTTCTTAAAATCCTCCCGAATCCGGAAGAGGGGAGAGGCTTACGCCCCTCCCCTCTCGGAAGTGCTCACTCTTATATCAGTTTTAGTTTGTCTTCAGGAATTCCTGCGCCTGCTTCTGCATCTCGGCATATACCGTGTCCGCGCCTGCCGTGGTCATCTTATCTTTCAGCTTCGCAATGTCTCCTGCCGGGTCGTCCGTAAAGCCAAGGCCAAGAAGCTTGTAATCCGAGTTGAAGATCTCCGTCATGGCCGCAATCTCATTCTTTACGTTGGTGTCGTCAAATACAAATGTCTGATAACGTCTGCTGCGGGCGCTCTCTTTCCAGGCTGCGTTCAGTTCTTCCAGGCCCGGGATGCCTCCCTCCACTACACGCCAGCTGGCATCGTTGCGCACGCCCCAGTTGCAGTTGCCGTCATAAGCATAATTGGAGCTGTCGGGCAGGGATACCAGAGCGTTATCACCCGAGGCCTGCCAATGCTTGCCCTCAATACCGTAGCAGAACAGACTGTTGACTTCCACATCGTTGCGCAGATAGTCAAGAGCCATCAGAGCGCGCTCCGGATGTTTGGATTTGGAGAAGATACTCATACCGTTGGCCAGATAGGAGTTCAGGACAGGCGGTACGCCTTCCTGGGCGTCAAATACACGCACGTCCCATTCCGGATGCTCGGTTGCCATCTGCGCATAGATACTTTTTGCCGTATTGGCGTTGCACAGAGCCATCGCAGACTTTCCGGCCTGGAAGCTCTCCGTATTGTTCTGGGTATTTACTACGGCGTTCTTGCTCCAGAAGCCCCGGTCTCTCCAGTCCTTAAGACGCTCAATGACAGCCTGGAACTGTGCCTGATCGTAATTTCCTTTTACTTCGGCATCGTCGTCAAGTTCGCTTACGCTGCCGATAGCCTGCCAGTTGCCGATGCCGGCCACCTTTTCCTCCGACTCCCAGTTGGCCTTTTCCCACATGCGGTCAAAGACAAACAGCTTGTCATAGTCGGAACCCACGTCCAGGGGAATCAGGGTAGGCTCATTTGCCACAATGGCGTCCATGTAGGCTTCCGCCTCGTCCAGCGACGCAACGGACTGAATCTCGTACTTGTCCATCAGATCGCCCCGAACCATGTAGACATAGGAAGTGATCTCCTTGTAGTTCATCGGCAGCATAAATACCTGCCCGTTTACCTTTGCCTGCTCCCAGGCTTCCGGATATATGGTCTGGGCCGTCATAGGCGCATAGGTGTCCAGCGCCTCCTGGGTAATCTCCCAGAAACCCTGCTTTGTGGCCTGGGCATTGTAGAAGCACCAGTCAGCCGTATAGATCATATCCCAGTCTTCTCCAGAGGCAAAGATCAAAGGATACTTCTGCTCATACTCGCCCCAGCTCATGAATTTCACGTCAATGGTCGCATTGATTTCCGCTTTCAGCTTCTCGTTGATCTTTGCAAATACTTCGTCGTTGTCCACAGGACGGTCCCCGATCAGATACATCGTCAGGGTCACTTCCTCGGAGATGTCCGGCCCACCCGCTTCCGTCCCGGATTCCGGCTCTGATTCGGAATCCGAAGCCGACTTTGATTCGGAATCCGAAGCCGATTCTGATTCCTGGGACGTGCTCGAAGTCTCCGGTGTATCCGATACGTCCGAGGACGCAGGTTTGCTTCCGCATCCGCCCAGCGTACTGATTCCCAGCAGCAATGCCATGAGCAGGCCTGTGATTCTTGTTCTCTTTCTCATAAACAGTTCCTCCTTTTACAGGTTTAAAAAATTTGGTTTCTATATATAGAATCAAAGACATGATTCTATTATCATGTATAAAAAAATTCTTGCGAACTTTTTTAATCTTTGTCAGCCCTTTACCGCCCCAATGGTAACGCCTTTTACAAAATATTTCTGCAGGAACGGATACAGCAGAATAATGGGGCCTGTAGCCACTACGGTCATCGCCAGCTTCATGGGCTCGCTGGGCACGTCGCTGGCAGGGATGCCGCTCCTTGCCGCCGCAGCGTTCATGGCCTGGGCTTTGGTGAGAATATTGTTCAGAAAATACTGCAGCGGATACATGTCTCTCCGGCCCTCGTCCAAAAACAGCATGGCATTGTACCAGTCATTCCAGTAGTTCAAAGCGATGAACAGCCCCACCGTGGCAAGTCCTGCTTTCGACAGGGGCAGCGCAATATTCAGATACACCCGCAAGTCCCCCGCCCCGTCCAGCTTCGCCGATTCGTACAGGGCTTCGGGAATGCCCATCATGTAACTTTTCAGTATCAGCAGATAAGTCACATTGACCAGAATCGGAAGAATCAGCGCTATGATACTATTGTGAAAATGAAGATACTTTGTGTTGAAAATGTACCATGGCACCAGGCCGCCTCCAAAAATAGAGGTGAAGTAAAAGAAGAAAGACATCTGATACCGATACCGGAAGTCTCTGTTCGAAAGCACATAGGCCGCCATGCTGGTTAGCCACAGTCCCAGAAACGTCCCCGACACCGTCACAAAAATCGTGACGCCGTATGCCTGCAGCAATTCCTCCGGAATCCGAAACAGCATTTTGTATGCCTCAAAGGAAACTGTCTCGGGAATCAGTCTGTAGCCGTGGAGCTGGATGGCGTACTGTTCCGAAACGGAACCGCTCAGCACCAGCAAAAAGGGCAGCAGACACGCAGCCGAAAGAACTGTCAGTATCACATAGGAAAGTATGTTGAATATAATGCGGTCCCGCCCAATGGGTCTTTTGCCGCTGCGTTTTGCTCCTGCCATGGGTATGGCCTCCTCTCTGCCGCCGTTTTCCTGCCCGTCATGTCCCTGTTCAGAACAGCGCATAGTCGGGTTCCACCTTTTTCACCGCGTGGTTCGCTATCAGGACCAGGACAAAGGACAGTCCCGACTGATAGAGCCCTGCCGCGCTGGTCATGCCGAATTCCTGGAGATTGAGCAGGGATCGGGTCACATAAGTGTCAATCACATCCGTTACGTCCAACACCATGGGATTGTTGCCCGTGACCTGCCAGAACATCTGGAAATCCCCTTTCATGATGGTGCCAATGGCCATCAGGAACAGAATCACCACGGTGGGTCTGATACAGGGCAGCGTAATGTATCTGATCTTCTGCCACATGGTGGCGCCGTCCAGGTCCGCCGCCTCAAACATTTCCCCGTCAATCCCCACAATGCTGGCCAGGTACATCACCGTCCCGTACCCCACATTCTTAAAGGCGCTGACCACGATCAGTATCACCGGCCACGCGGCTTTGTTGGAGTATACATCCATGGGTTCCATCCCCACGGATTTCAAAAAGCTGTTCACCGCTCCGAATTCGTAGTTGAACATATTGTAGATGAATGCGCCTACCACCACCCAGGAAATGAAGTAAGGCAGGAACATGACCGACTGGGTAATCCTCTTGAAATATTTCCCCGCCAGCTCGCTGAGCAGAATGGCACATGTAATCTGGAGCACGGTGTTCACACACAGGAACGCAGCGTTGTAGAGAATGGTATTCCTGGTTGTAGTCCATGCCTTTCCGGACTGGAAAAAGTATGCAAAGTTCTTAAATCCCACCCATGGACTGCCAAAGATGCCTCCATGATAGTTAAACTCCTTAAAAGCCAGCACAATGCCTGCCATGGGAATATAACACATCAAAATTACCACAATGGCAGCGGGCATAATCATCAGCCATTTTGTGCGGTTTTTTTTCAAATCGCTCAGAAACGGATGCGTATTCTTTTTCATCGCGGCTCCTCCCCTCCGGGTCTGCGGTCTCCCTTTTCATGTTGCTCAAATCTGATGGTTCTATCCTAACAGAGGCGTTCCCCGGAAACAATGGGACAGAATTACGAAAAGAGGGTAATCTTATGTTTTTATTCACTTTTACAGTTTCAGATCGGAATGCGCTTGCTTTTTTGTAAGATTTTATATATGATGAAAGTAAGAGCTAATGATTATGAGGTGAACATGATGCATTTTACAGTACTGATTGCCGACGATGAGCCTATGCCCCGCAGAGTTTTGCAGGAGTACATTCCCTGGAGCGAGCTTTCCGTAGAACAGGTCTGCCTTGCCACCGACGGAGCAGAGGCCGTGGAGCAGGCCAGAAAATTCAGGCCGGAAATCATTATCAGCGATATCAAAATGCCTCATCTGAACGGACTGGAAATGGCTGCTGCCGTGCGGGAATTTCTGCCTGATTGTCAGTTTATCTTTTTGAGCGGTTACTCCGACAAAGAATATCTCAAGGGCGCCATTCGGCTGAAAGCCGCGAACTATGTGGAAAAGCCCCTGAATCTGGAGGAGATCACAGAAGCCGTCCGCGAGATCACGACGCAGCTGCTGTGTCAGGCAAAGCCTACCCCGGAGGAATTGTTTTTTCTCGGCGGCCGTTTCCCCGACAAATCCTTGAATGCGGAGGTATTCGGCGGCGGGGAGGTATTCTTAGGACAGCTGGAGGACCTGATCCGGCATGACAAAAAGGAGGAGGCTTTCTTTGCCCTGCGAAGACTCCACGAGAAAATCAGCCGCTGCCAGGGGTCGGCGCCGGAGGAGCTGCGCCACTTATACTGCCAAATCCTCCTGCTCTTTCTCCACGCTGCGGAAAACCGCAATATCCGTACTCTCTCCCAGCAGGCAGACCGTGTCCTGTACGCCTGCTCACGGCAAGAGACGCTCACGGGCCTGCAGGATATACTCATGCAGACAGCCCAGGCTTATTTCGCCGCCCTGCATCCCGCCTGCCCGGACATCGCTTCCCAGGTGGAAAGCTATCTGGAGAGCCATTACCGGGACTGTTCTCTCACGGTACAGAATATCGCCCAGGATCTGGGATTCACCAATACGTATCTCTGCGCGGCCTATAAAAAAAGCACCGGCAAAACCGTGAATCAGCGGCTCACGGAAATCCGCCTCTCTCACGCCAAGCAGCTGCTTGTCCGCGCCGACCGCAAGCTATACCAGGTGGCCAACGCCGTAGGCTATGGAGATGCCAAATATTTCGTAAAATTGTTCACCCGGGAGATGGGACTGTCGCCCAGAGAATACCAGAAGAGGCATGCCTATGAAGAATAAGGTTCCGCAGTGGCTGCAGCGTTTCACCGTCTACGGTAAACTCGGCAGCAAGCTCATGTGCATTTATTTCCTGCTGATCGTCCTCCCCCTTGGGATGTTTTCTTTTTACGCCTATCTGCGGGTCAGGGAGATGGTGCAGGAGCAGACTTTCTCCGCTGCCCAGACCGCTTTCGACGATACCTGCGTGTCTCTGGAACGGCTTCTCGGGCGGCTGGACGGCGTCATCGACATCCTGTCCACAGACCCTCTGATCTACATGATGGCCTCCAATGATCCCCGGGACTACAGCTATATTCACCGGCTGGAGGATTCGGCCCAGCTGGCCACCACTTTCGAGCATCTGTGCATGCTTGCGGATGTGGATCTGATCCGGCTCTATGTGAACAATGATTACTCTTACTCCAATACCATGACCAATATCATCCAGATCAGCGAAGTGGTGCACAGCGAATGGTACCAAACCGCCGTGAAAGGCAGCGGCCGCCTCTGGTGCGCTCCCGCTGACTTTGCGGATGCCCCGGAAGAACCGCGCCAGTCATGCTTTTCCTCCGTGCAGGTGATATATAATCCCAACAATGTAAAAGAACCTCTGGCGTTTCTGCGCGCGGATATCGACGCGGGACGTGTGGAGCAGCTTGTGGGAGGAACCTCCATCACGGAAAACGGTGTGCTGCTTCTTCTGCGGGGGGACCAGATCCTGCTCTCCTCCGACGCCCAGTCTTTCATGACCCACCCGGGCAGTCTCGTAGAGCAGGTGCAGAACCTGCCGAAAGGCACATGGGAGACGGTTCAGGCAGAGGGCAGGGAATACTATGCCCGCTGTGAAAAAATAGGCCCCTCCGGCTGGCTGATTGTCAGTATCCTGCCCCATCGGGACGTATTCCGCCTAAGCCGCGAAATGAGCCTGGAGATGTTCCTCATCGTCGTCTTTATCTCCCTGGCCGCCTATCTGCTGGCCTATCTGATCAGTCAGTCCACCCTGAAGCGCATCGCACAGCTTACCGGAACCATGCACGCTGTGGAGACGGGCAATGTGACGGTACGCCTGACTCCCTCCGGCAGCGATGAGATCGCACAGCTTATGGCAGGCTTCAATCAGATGATGGACCGGGTGGACGCTTTGATGAAAGAGCGGGAGGAATCCGGCCGCCAGATCAAGAGCCTGGAGCTGAAAGCCCTCCAGGCCCAGATCAATCCCCACTTCCTGTATAACTCCCTGGATTTAATCAACTGTACCGCCATCAGCCGCAATGTGCCGGAAATCAGCCGCATGGTCAATTCCCTGGGGCAGTTTTACCGCCTGTCCCTGAGCAGCGGCCGGGAAGTGATTTCCCTGTCCGAAGAAATAAAACACGCAAAACTCTACGTAGAGATCCAGAACCTGCGCTTTGAAAATAAGGTGTCCGCGGAATGGGACACGGATCCCTCCGGGGACTGCTGCCAGATTATCAAGATCGTCCTCCAGCCCCTGATTGAGAATGCCATTCTGCACGGCATATTCGAAAAACCGTCAAAATCCGGCCGTCTGAAAGTCACATCCAGACGTTCGGCGGATGGCATACGCATCACCGTGGAGGATGACGGTATGGGAATGGACGAGGCCACGGTCCGGGCCTGTTTTTCTAAGGGGGCCGCCCCCGTACATCCGGTCACCTCCAGCGGATACGGCATCCGCAACATTCAGGAGCGCCTGCGCCTGGCCTATGGCGCCCCCTACGGTTTGTCCTGTGTCAGCCGTCCCGGCAGGGGGACCGTGGTCACCGTCCACATTCCCGCCGTGACCCTGTAAGCCGCTGCGTCTCCCCTGTTCTCCCGGTCCCTGTCCCAAAGTCCGCCCCGCCCGGGGCAACAGGTAAATCACAGTGTCCTCTCCTCTTAAATCATCCACCAGCTTCAGCGCTGCCCGGGTGGCCCTGCTCCCGCCGGGCGTGTATTTCCGATGGCCCCTTTCCAACAATACCCAAAGTTTCACCGGTTAAATTTGCAGTACACCCCTACTACAGACCGCCAGCCAGGTATTTTCCCGGAGGCATCACTGTAAATCCTGGCGGTCTGCAGTATAAGAATTCTCCACCACATACTGCTCGACAGCCTTGGCGAACTCATCCGGACAGGAATGCCCGCCGTTACAGTTAATACCTCTCAGCCGCAAAGGCACATCCTCCAGAGCCATTCCTTCGGCCAGCGCCGCCACCCCCTGGGTGTTCCCCCTGCAGCCGCCATCGAATACCACGTTGTGGATAAAACCGTTTACCACATCAAACCCTTTCCATCCTCGTAGGAGAAAGAGACATCCTCCAGCCGCAGATCCGCGTCCGGAATGGCAAAGGAGCGCTGCCGTTCCATGGTCTCCGGCTCACACTGGATAAACTCTGCCACCGTATGGCTGGCGCCCTGAACCTGTTTGACGCTCTGCCAGAAGAAGACGAACTGATAAGCGTACATGGACAATGTGCCAGCATAGGTATAGAGCGCTACCATGGACGCGGAATCCATGATTCCTTCGCTGAGCAGATAACCGCCGTAAATCAGTATGATGGCCTGAACCACAGCATCCATGCCATAAGTCAGGGGCTGGGCCAGCAGTTCCAGCTTTGCCATGCGCATGTTGGCCTTGAAATAATCCATAGCCGCCTCATCATTGAGCACATCCTCTTTCCCCTCCGCCCCAGAAGCCTTAATCTGTTTCAGAGCTCCCAGACGCTCCGCCAGGAAATTGGTGTACCTGGACAGGGCGGCCTGTGCCTGGTGCCTGGCATCATGCATATAATGGCTGGGAATATTGGCAATAATGATGCAGGGCACAAGACTCATCATCATCAGAGCCATACTCAGATTCATCCCGGCCACCATCACCAGGATAATAGCCATGCCGTACACATTCTTAACCACGTCAATTACATAGCTGATAGCAAGGCTCATGGAATCTACATCTGATGTGACACGGCTGACCAGCGAGGTGGGCGGCACGGTGTCCAGATGTCTCATTGGCATATGTACAATCTTCGTCCAGATTGTCTGGCGGAGATTACGAGTGGTCCGGCCGTCAACCCAGGCCCCCAACAGAGTGGTCGGCATCACAATATAGCGGCGATACTCACCAGAACATAGGTCACCATTGTTCCCGTATCCTGAATCTCCCCTGTCATAATCTGACCCTGCACTTGGGGCAACCCTGCGTAGACCAGCATAATCGCCATAGATATGACCACATTCAATATGTACCAGATCCAGGGAATCTTTGCCGTCTTCAGCAGGCTGAACAGAGGCTTCCAGCTATGCTGTCCCGAATCAGCTCATCATCGACAGGATGGGATTCCAGGCGCAGAATCTCTTCCACCCTCAGGGAGACTTCCCTGTCCCCAAGACGACAGACGAACTTATCTCCTACCCGGCGGCCCACACAGGATTTCTCCGCCTCCTCCGCTCCCGGCAGCCTCCGACCCGGATACAGCGGCACCATCCTGTCTCCCGCATCCCGACAGAGAAGAGCGTCCCCCTCCTGTGCCGATTCCACTTGATTCCCGGAAGCATGGTCACGGCTATTCAATCGGTGTGCAGTAAATATATCAGAATCTTTGCTGTAATTGGAGAAACAAGCCATAAAATCTCTGTATTCCGGCGAACCAGTTGCAACACCCGCGCTGCGCTTTAGATCTGAAACGGACACTTTTCCATCCTCTATACCTCTAAGCAGCGCCTCTCTGGTCAGGTCTTCCGGACATGGCCAGAAAACAGCCTTACACCATGTCCTCTACCCGCCACTTATTTTCCCATTCTATCAGAACGCGGCCCTGCGGATACCGCTCACACGGCGCTTCTATCCGAATCGGCAGCCACACATAATCCGCCATGGAAGTATCTGCCTCTTCCAATACATTCGCGGCATACATCTCCCGGCGTTCCTCGTCTGTGGCCTGATAATTTTGCGGTTCATAGTTACTCGCAATCACTCTGGTAAACAGATCCGCAATCCTTGCATCCACCGCATAGGCAGGAACCCAGCGGTCTGCCATGGCTATAAAGCAGTTTTCTTTTCCTTCTACTTTGAAGATTTTTGAAATCTGGCTGTTAAAAGATGCATTGGAACTATCCTGCACATGCGGATTGCCAAGACTGGCAAATTCTTCCTCCCAGCCATCAGACACTGCCGCGTCACTCTTATTCGGAATGTAGCCTGTCATACCGCTTGTCACCATATACTTCCTGCCGTCTGCTTCAAACAGCGCCGGCGCCTCGCGCGTAAAAGGCGGTGTAAGGTTCCGGTAGCTCATTGCCACTTCTTTTTCCGCCTGCAGATAATCATCTGAAAGTTCCATACAGAGCATGGATGCATGATCCGCATCAAAATAAATATAACCTTTTTGACTTTCTTCATCCACAATCAAATCAAAATCCCCTGCTTTGTGCCCGCCCGGATTGTACAGATTCTCTACCGGCACATATGGTCCGAGCAGTTTATCTGCCTGCCAGATGGTAAAAGCCGCTTCCGGTCCGGAAAGCTTGATCCAACAGACATACTTTCCCGTCTTTTGACACTTTATAATATGCGGACGGTCTACACGTTTGGCAGGAAACAGCGCACAGTCGGGGTCATCCAGCACCGGTGGAATCAGGTAGCCTAAATCTTCCCAATTATAAAGGTCTTTTGAAGCATAAACTTTCAATCCCCATGTCCAGATACCATTTTTGCCGTCTGTATGCGCCTTATTTTCACCGTACCAGTAATATACGCCGTCCTCATAATATACCGCTCCGCCGTGTGCCTGAATACGTTCGCCTTTCGTGTCAATCCACGGCTGTCCCGGATAAATCGCATCCTGCACATGTGCGGCTTTCTCTTCCCTTGCCTTTTCTTTCTCTTTTTCCGCAATCTCATGGAAATATTGAATTAATTTCGCCTCGGACGGGCTGATGGCATTTTCCGGCGTATTCAGTTCCTGCAGCGCCTCATCCAGCTTAGCAAGAATGACTTCTGCCCGGGGCATCCTCGAATACCGCACCATCTGTTCCACCGACAGTTTTACTGCCTGTGTGTTTCCTGCCGCTCTCTCTAAAAGTCCCGGCAGATACTGATCCAGAATCCGCACCGCCTTTTCATTTTCCAGCAGATGCTCTATTTTCATGCTCACATTGTAAACCATTATGATATCTCCCGTTAAAGTCCATCTAAAATCGCTGAGAAACCTCTTGACGTTCCCCAGCCGGACTGTTACTTAGTCTCATTCAGTCCGATTATGGTGTTTGCACGGATGATTTTCATGATACGTGCCGCGCTGCGCTTCAAATCTTCCCGTTTTACCACTCCGCTCTGTATGCCGGCAAGAAGCGCTTCCACCTGGTCATCCCTGCCCGGCATCACAAGGTCGCACTGAGAAGCATGTGCCTTTTGTATATCACCGCTGGCCGGCTTGGTACAGTCCGCACGATCTGCCTTCATGGCATCCCAATCTGACATCACCACCCCTTCAAAGCCCCATTCATTCCGCAATACCTTCACCAACAGGTCGTAATTGTTTGTACAGTAAACACCGTTGATTTTATTATAAGCTGCCATGACCGTCATTGGCGCCGACTCTTTTACCGCAATCTCAAATCCTCTTAAATATAATTCCCGAAGAGCACGCTCCGTCATGTTGGAAGAGGACATATTTCTCTCCAGCTCACAGTTATTTGCCGCAAAGTGCTTGACACTCATTCCTTTTCCGGGATGCTTCTGCACACCTTTCACAACGGCTGCCGCCATTTTCCCCGAAACAAGCGGATCCTCCGAATAATATTCAAATGTGCGCCCGCAAAGCGGATTGCGGTGAATGTTCATTCCCGGCGCCAGCCATACGGTGACACCAAAGGCTTCCATTTCCGCTCCGACACCATCTCCAACCGCTTCCAGAAGGTCTGTGTCGAATGTCTGTGCCAAAAGCTGGGAACATGGCCAGGCCGTGGCGTATTGGTAATGAACGATACCATCTGCAGGCTCGGCCATCTGGCTCATCAGCGCCACCCGGCTGGATCCGAACAGATACCGCTTATAAGATTCCAGGGTTTCCGCAACTTTTGCCGCTTTCGTACTGCCATCCGGCATCTCCACCACCTGACTGGTGAGATTCAGTCCTGCCGGACCATCCGATAAAATCACATTGGGAATGCCAAGTTCTTCATACAGCTTCTGTGTGGTGGAACCGGATGCCCCCATAGCCTCCACCTGCAGGCCTTTCGCAGATGTTCCGGCTCCGACTGCCAGCCGTACCAGCTGCTCTGCCGTCATTTCGTCCGCAAGCGGGTCTGATTCTTCCGGCGTTTGATATTGATGTGTGATCATCTCCGGCAGGTAGTCATCCAATACCAGTACCGGAATTTCGCCCACAGCCTCTTCCTGCCGTTTCGGCGGCTGTATTTCTTCAATCGGATGCAGCGGCGGACAAATATTTTCGCATTGTTCCAGAACAGCTTCCTTTTTCAGCGTCAGCACAGCCACCGGCACATTTCGGTTAGAAGCGTTTCCGAGCCGCAGGAGATACCCGCCGCTTCGCAGCATCCAGACCGCCCTGTCCTCCTCATAGCAGGCAAGCTCTTTCATGGGCACATACAGCATCAGCTCCTGCCTTTCACCTGGCTGCAGTTCCTTCGTCTTCGCAAAAGCAATCAGACGCTGTTTTTCCGCTCCCGTTCCAAAGGGAACGGATGCATACAGCTGAATAACTTCTTTGCCTGATACCCTGCCTGTATTTTGGGCATTTACATGAATTTTCACGGCGCCCTTTTCCAATTCCGCCGCTTTGAACGCGATGTCAAATGTCGTATAACTGCATCCATAACCAAAGGCATACCGGGGTTTTACTCCGAAAGTGTCAAAAAAACGGTAACCTACATAAATCCCTTCCTTATATTCCTGATTGTATTTATCTTTTCCAAGATAGGAATAAGTGGTATTTGACGGCAGATCCTCAAACCGATATGCCCAGGACGTTGCCAGCTTTCCCGAAAAATTTGTCCTTCCCGAAAGCACATCTGCCAGCGCATTTCCTCCCTCTTCTCCGCCCTGCACAAAATACACCAAAGCACTGACATGAAGCGTATCCAAAAAGGAAACATCAATGACACCGCCCGCATTGATCACTACCACCAGATTCCGGTACGATTTCGACACCATCTCCAGGTTTTCCTTTTCCACATCATCCAGACGATAATCCCCCTGTTTATCCTCCCTGTCATTCCCCTCTCCCGCCTGCCTTGCCAGTACATAAACGGCGGTGTCACAATCTGAATTTTCCACATCTTCCCTGGTGACCGGAACTCCTGTCGGATGTTCAAACGGCGTTATCATTCTTAAAATCTTATAAAATTCACGGATTCCCTCTACTCTTTTTTCCTGCTCCAGGCGATAGCTTTCATAAGTATCCGCATAAAATTTATCAAAGCGATCCAGCCATTTTCCTGTGGTAATCTCATAACCGGCGGCTTCCAAACCTTCCGCGATCGTCACGCTGTAACGCTCGCGCACAGCGCCGGAACCCGTGCCGCCTTTGACTGTCATGCGCGCGCCGGAGCCATAAAGGGCAATCCTTTTTTCCTTTAAGGGCAGTGTCCCGTCATTTTCCAGAAGAACAAACCCTTCCGCAGCCGCTTTCCGCGCAAGAGCACGGTTTTTCAGCTCCAACTCGGATGGGTCTTTGGTATGACTTCCTTTTAAAATCGTTTTCATACTGCTTCCTTTCCTCACTATTTTCCTATCGCTTCTCTATCTTCTGCAGCGCCTCATTAAGCGCCGTGATCTGTTCCTGCTTAATTGCGGGTCCCGCCATTTTTAAAATGCTTTCCAACGTCATTCCGGCCATCATTTTTTCCAGATTGGCATTGCCGGAAGCGGCTTTTGCCACATCTCCCCGGGATGCTCTTGCAGCATCCATCATCCGTCCGACAATTGCCGCCGACTTCGGATTCTGCATCAGGATTCCCATCGTATCTTTGATGGAAAAGCAGTCCGGCCTGAATGTATCCGCATCAAACCAGTTGACCACTGCCTCTTTTTCCAGCATACTGTACTGCGGATCGGCCTTTTCCGCTTTTCGGATGACCATCGTATCCTTCTCTCCGCCTGCCATTGCAGTAATCTCATGTTCACCATTTAACGCTATCCTGAAGTTGAATACCCTGCTGCCTGTCAGCGTCTGATATTCCCTGCCGTCCACAAGAAGCGTCACACTGGATTGATTGGAATAGACTTTCACTGTCGTTTCCGCCTGTTCCCGGTTTACATAACGTTTTCCGCAAAGATGTACAAAGGGCTCACTGCTCCACGCCGCCTTGTACAGATAAAAAGCATCTTTCTTTACTCTGCGGTCAAAGGTCACCAGACCCTTCTGGTTTTCTCCATGCCTGCCGCCCTCGTCCCTGCCGTCTGCGGCAAAATCAAACATATTCCAGACATATGTTGCCCACAGATAAGGACGTTCTTCAATACATTGCAGCAGATGTTCATGGTAAACGCATTGATAGCTCTCCGTATAATCTCCCTTTTCCGGGTTCTCTGCCTGATATTGGGGATTGGCGTCCGCACCATACTCGGAAAAACCGATGATACGCCCCGGAAATTTTGCATGATACTCATCGAAGAAACTGTCGTTTTGCGGCAGTTCTCCCAGATACCAGCCAAAATACAGGTTATAACTGTTAACATCCGCGATCTCTGTCATCGGACTGTCTGTCTCCAACATAAATGCATGCGCCATAGCGGTGGGGCGTGCAGCATCCATTTTATGGCATAAATCATTTAATGTACGATGATTTTCCATCATATCCTCCGTCACGCTGCCGCCTGCCGTAATCTCATTGGACAGCCCCCAGCAGATAACGGACGGATGATTGTAACACTGTGTGATCAGCTCACGCATCTGAGTCAGGGTATTCTCCCTTCCGCCCGGCATATGCGCCGTAATATAGGGAATTTCCGCCCACACCACCATGCCGTATTCGTCCGCCAGATCATAAAATTCCTGAGCATGCTGATAATGAGCCAGCCTGATGGTATTGGCGCCGATTTCTTTTATTAATTCCATATCTTCGCGATGCATCTCACCAGTAAGCGCATTCCCTGCTCCCTTGCGGTCCTGATGTCTGGACACGCCGCGCAGAGGATACTCCCTGCCGTTTAACAAAAATCCGCTTTCCGGGTCAAAGCCAAAAGTCCGGCAGCCCATCCTGCTGCTGATTTCGTCCTTTATGATGCCGCCGCAGATCAGCTCCGCCTTTACCTGGTACAAAAACGGGTCTTTTACACCGTCCCACAAATGAACCTGAGGAATCGTGATTTCCGCCGTCGCATAACCCTCCGCCGCCGGCGCCTGCACCTTATACATATGTCCGTCTCCGATGACGGTAAAGCGTACCGTTTCCCCGCCTGTCTGCCATGTTTCCAGAGTCACCACCGCCTGGTTCCCGTCCACCTTCGGCGTAATCTTCATCCCGGGGGTTCCGTCCTTCACCAGTTCAAAATGCTCCTCTGATACTGTAATGAGACGCACCCCCCGGTACAGTCCGCCATAAAAGGTAAAATCCGCTTTCTGGGGATAAACAGTATCGTTCAAACTGTTATCCACCGCCACACAGAGCAGATTCTCCTCCCGCAGTTCCTGCGTGATGTCCACACGGAAAGCAGAATAGCCGCCCTCATGGTGCGCCAGATGCTTTCCGTTCAAATATACATCGGCCGTCATGGCCGCCCCGGGAAATTCCAGCACAGCCCTGCCGTCAGACTGCGGCCTGCCAAATTGTCTGCAGTACATGGCCGTGCCCCGCCAATAGTCGTTTCCGCCGTCCTGTCCGTCCTCCGCATTCCATGTGTGGGGCAGTGTCACTGCCTCCCAGTCCGGCAATTCTGCCGGAACCCGGGAGGTTTTTTCAAAACGCCAGTTGTCGTTAAAATCTACTGTTTTTCGCATATAACAATCTCCGTCTCATTGAAACTATTTTACTATTTTCCCTCTTTTTTTCTGGCTTTTGCTTCCGCTTTCGCCTTCTTCGCCGCTATCTTTTCCAGGGCTTTGCGATTCTCCGTCTCAAAATCCAGTCCTTTCTTCGCGCATTTCTCTTTCAGCTCACTCACCCGGATTTCTTCCGCCATACGGTCAGCCTCTTCGCGCTCCCGGCGCTCCAACTCTTCCGCAGGTATGTACTCAATCCCCCTTGCCCTGCATTCCGCCACATGGCGTTCCTGCAGTTCTCTGGAGATCCTCGGCATGTCATCCTCAAGCTTAAACACAAAACAGAACATAAAGAATACAATTATGCCAATAATGATATAACTTCCCTGATAAGCCATATTGATCCAATTTGTAGCAGATGCCGCCTGATCGGCATAAAGCGCGATATTCCCATCTGTCCCAATCTGCTGCGGCTGCATATAACCGCTGACCATCAGCCCCAGATTAAAGATTCCCTGGGCGATGCCAACGGCAAACATCATAACCGCGCTGACAAACCCGCCGGTAATCCCATCTGCGCGGATCTTTGTTTTCCACTCCACCTGATCGATCACATCTCCCATAAAGGATAACATCATGTAACTAAACGCAATATTACCAATCGCCGCAAGGGCTGTCCCTGCATAAATCATTGTTCCGCTGCCGGCGCTCATAAATGCCATAATCGAACCGACAACTGTCAGAACCGACATTGTCCATATTGTCTTTGTCCGCCCGAATTTTTTCGTTAACGGCAGCATCAGCAGGATACCCGGTCCCATTGGCGATAACGCAATCATCTGAAACTTCGCCTGAATCGCCCCCACATTGCCGTACGCATTTCCGTTTACCACCCAGCCAGAATAATAAATCAGTGAAATATTCCGAATATTGGTCAAAATTTCCGTAAGCAGAAAGATAATCACAAGCAGGATCCAATATTTACTTTTCAGGCAGGCTTTGAACTGAACCCACATTCCTTCTTCCCGGTGGATTTCTTCTTTATTCCTTTCTGCATTTGCGACTCCGCTCTGATTACGGCGTTCTTCCGTGACACGTTCGCGGGTATAAAAATACTGTACAAATGTAGTGCACACACCGATCAATGCCATAATTGACATGCTCAGCAGATACCCCTGTGCATTGTTGCCATTGACCATTTTGCAGACCGATGCCAGAATCATCGGGAAAAGAATGGAAACCAGCCCCGTTCCTACATTGACTACGATTCTTGCCGCAACCGCCAGATTTTTACGCTGATTCACATTCCTTGTGGAAACCGGCGCCGTCAATTCTTTTGCCATATTCCACATCGTAAAGGAAACACTATAATAGAGATTAAATGCCACCATGATCCAGATGGCCTGATGCACAGGCTTTGTAAATGGCATCCAGAACAAAAGGATGACGCTGACAAACACAAACGGCGTGGATATTAAAAGCCATGGACGCACTTTTCCCTGCCTGCAGGTGGTAGAATCAATGATCTTCGCCATAACAAGATTCGTCACTGCGTCAATGAGCTTGCTGAATACCGGAAACAGCACCATAAAAGACGCTATCCATGCACCCTTTGTGGAGTCAAATCCGATGACATCCGTAAGGTACTGATTGAAATAGCTGTTCACAATAGAACTTGTCATTGCCATTCCCCATATACCAAGGACATACCCCAGCCACAATTCCTTTCGGGTGGTGTTCTGTGATCTGATGCGGGAATCCCATTTCGAACCGCTGAATGCATTTGCCAGCAGTCCTTTTTTTGCAGTTGCCTGTGTACTCATAAAAACCTCCTTTATTCATTATATATTTTTTATATTTTTTCACCTATAATCCGACATTTTTTAGAATTTTTCACAATAATTCTAGCAGGCAAAGGGAAATCACTGCAACTAAAAATCTGCCATTTAGACAAAAAATTAGTTTTGTTTTCCATGGCAGATTTTATAAAAAATGTTTTTCCCTATATTCTACCGGCAGCATCCCGGTATCTTTTTTGAATTGTTCTGTAAAATAACTGCGGGAGCAGAACCGAAGCCGGTCCGCAATCTCCTGAATGCTGAGATTTGTCGCACTCAAAAGGCTTCTTGCCTCCCTCATACGGGCCTGACAGATATATGCCTTTATACTCATCCCTGTTTCTGCCTTAAACTTTCTGGACAGATAATATTCCGTATAGTCCACATGTTCCGCAAGCACCCTGAGGCTCAGGGAGTCCGAAACATGGGTATCAATATAATCACAGCACATCCGCACAGGCTTTGATATTCCCGCCCTCCGCCGCACCTGATTGACCCTTCGTATAAAGTCTTCATACATCGTATGGCTGATTGCGGCAATCTGACTGACATTCTGTGCCCTGTCCACGGCTGCGGTATAAGTATCGCTCAATGTATAGGCCCATTCTGACGACAGCCCTCCCTCAATAGCCGCGCGGGAACACAAGGTGATAAACGCTACCACGGAATACTTGGCCTGCCGCACCGGGTCGGCACACTGCAGGCGGATTCCGGAACTGACACTGCCCGACACTGACAGGGCATCATGATAATCCAGATTTCCGGTACGCACCATGTCCAACAGTTTTTTCTCCACAAAAAACGGTGCATGAACCACCCTTTCATCCTCTGTTTCCTCCTGTTTCTGCCCCTGCCCCGCTTCATAATACACAAAATCACTGGTACGCACTTTTCTTCCCATCACGTAATAGTGCAGGGCAACCGCATGCTGAAACAGCACATTGATACTGACATAGGGGATATCCTTCACACAATCCAAAACCGCCAGCTTATTCCGGATGCTCAGATTCAGTTTGTCTGCCGCCTGCTCTACCTCTCTTCTGGCATATTCCCCCGTAAGCACCGGTCCGATTGCAAAAAAGCCCTCCGTCTTTCCGTCCCCATCATGCTTTGCCACTACCGCCCACATGGTTCCTATGGTATTGCTTATGATAAGAGGCAGCGTCGTCTTCTGCCCATGGCTCAGTATCACTTCCCTGCGGTCTCTGCCCAGCAGGAGCAATCCGTGAAAATACGGAGCTATACTGTTCGTCGTCAATAAATCCAGCTTTGCGTCATATTCCCACGTCCACAATCCATAGCAGTCCAACAGCATCCGGAAAAAGCTGTCCCGCACATCATATTCCACCCTTTCACCCCTTTCTGAACCGCTCCTTTTCCTTTACGCAAACCCCCGCGTCACGGCCATGGTCGCCCGGCCGGCAAATTCCGCTAATTTTTCCACCGGCTCTTACTCTGGTATCTGTTTTCATATCCGTCTTCCTGAATCAATATTTAATCAACAGATTTTACAGATCCGTTGATCATCTTGCATTTCAATCTGAAATTGATGACTGTATATACTTTCCTCTTTTATTATAATACCATTAGCAATCAACATTTGTCGATAAAAATATTGGGTGAATAAGATATGGATAAGAAAGAAGAACAGGAATATTTCATGCTGCGTCAGGGTGTCTTCCTGATTCCGCTGCTCTATGCAACGAACGCCCTGTTTGGCGTGACCGGAAATATTATCGCACACATCATCGCAGATATCACAGCCGCAGCAGTTGCAATCGCACTTGCTCTCCGACAGTATGGAAAGTTAAAGCAGTCCGTTTCCGAATCTGCTGCAGAGCTTCATTGACTGCCGTAAGCTGTTCCGGCCTGACAGCGGGAGCAGCCCCTTTTAATCAACAATACGGCGACATCATTGACGTTAGTACCGGTTGCGCCTGTTTTGATCAGTCCGCCTGCTGCTTCCAGCGCCATATAGGCATTGTTATCCTGTAACACCTGGTAGATCTCGATTCCCATGAATCTCAGGCGCTCTTTTGTGCATCCGTCACAGTATCCTCCGGCGGCATCCGTAGGTCCATCCGTTCCGTCGCTTCCTATGCTGAATACGGCGGTATCCTTTAAACCGGATATTCCTTCCGCTGCCGCCAATGCCAGTTCCTGATTCCGCCCTCCCTTTCCGGCTCCGGTTAGATGTACGATGGTCTCGCCGCCTGCCAGAAAGGCCAGACTCTGTTGGGAATCCTGATGGGTTCCGGCAATGGAAGCCAGAAAGCTCCCCGCCTCCCTGGCCTCACAGCACAGCCGGTCCGTCAGGATCATAGGGTGATACCCCAGCTCTTTACACGCTTCCGCCGCCGCAAGACACAGATTCCTCACGCTTCCCGTGATCACGGTTTCCACATTGTCCAGTTCCTTTGGCGTTTCTTCCCTCAATAATTCCATTGCCTGCCCACTGATGCGAAGCCGGTATTTTTCCGCAACCGCAAGCGCCTGCTCACAGGTACTGCTGTCAGGATATGCCGGCCCGGAAGCGATCATGTCCAATGGATCACCCAATATGTCACTTAGCACGATACTGTACACTCTGGCGGGGGCGCATATTTCCGCAAAGCGCCCTCCCTTTACGGCGGAAAGCCGCTTGCGTATGATGTTCATCTCCGTGATATCCGCCCCACAGGCCAGAAGCTGTTCCGTAATGCGGGAAAGCTCCTGACCAGGGATCAGCGGTTTTTCAAAAAGAGCCGATCCTCCTCCTGACAATAAAAAAATAACGGTATCCTCTCCTTTTAGATCACTCACCAGGTCCAGAGCCGCCTGCGTACCCAGAAAAGAGTTTTCATCCGGCACGGGATGTCCGGCTTCAAAACATTGAACCTTCGGGATATCACCTTTCACATGCTCATATTTCGTCACGCATACACCGGCCTGCAGTCTGTCCCCCAGAATAGCGGCTGCCGTTTTAGCCATCTGCCATGCTGCTTTTCCTGCCGCCACCAGATACACGCTTCCTTCATGGAAACATTTTCCTGTCAATGCCTGCGCTACCGCCTCGTCCGGCATCACTTTCCGCAGTGCGGCTTTTATAATCCTGTCAGCATCTTTTTTCAGATCCATGGTACATCTCCTGTTTATTTTTTTCACTCATCATAGCACAACAACACCCAATCAAGGAACGAAATCCTGCCATGAAGATTAAATTTATGCGCATATCCTCCGCAAAGGCAAAATACTGTTCTTCTGGGCAATATTTTATTCTCCATATTTTTTAAACTACTGTACACTGGATTTATCCTAAACATCATAATAACAAATATGAAAGAAAAACAAAAGGAGAGGAGGCAAAGTTGTGCCGGAAATCAAAAAAGCAATTGTAACAGCCATGATCGGTCCGGAAAACAAAGAAAAACTGAGAGCCGCCCTGGCTCCTGCGGAAGTTACTTTCTGTATGCCCTACGGCCCCGGTGCAAAAGAAAAAATCGCCGAGGCATCCAGGGAAGTGGATGTGGCCATCATGAACGGGGATGTGGAGGATTGTGTCCTGGAAAGCCCGAACCTGAAATGGATACACTGCTGCCGCGCCGGTGTGGAAAAATCTGCTTCGGAAGAATTGTTTGACAGGGGCATCATCCTTACCAGCTCCAGCGGACGCAGCGCCCCGGCCCTTGCGGAACATGCATTGATGTTCATGATGGCTCTGACCTACGACCTGCCGGGTCTCCAGCGTGCCCAGACCAGACATCAATGGGCGGCGGGCCGGGAGTATTTTATGCGGACCGGAATGTATCGGAAAACGGTGGGGATCATCGGCGCAGGAAAGACCGGACTGGAACTTGCCAGACTCTGCAAAGGTTTCGACATGAGAGTCCTGGGGTGGAGGCGGACACGGACACCGGAACCGAATATTGATGAAATGTTCGGTTCCCGGGACGGGGATGACCTGAAGCAGTTTCTGTCCGGATGTGATTATGTGGTGCTTTCCATTGAACTTAACGACAGTACCTGGCATATGATCGGCGCCGGGGAACTGGCAGCCATGAAAGAATCCGCTTATCTGATCAATATGGGCCGGGGCGCCCTGATCGATGAGCCTGCCCTGATCGATGCTCTGCAAAGCAGCCGGATTGCCGGTGCGGGACTGGATACCTTTGAGACAGAGCCCCTCCCTGCAGACAGTCCTTTCTGGGATATGGCAAACGTTATCATAACCCCCCATATCACCCCCCAGCTCCCCGACAGGGAGGAACGTATGCTTAAGTTTGTGTTTGACAACATCAGAGCTTATAAGGAAGGCGGAGGCTTTGTCAATCTGGTCACCAGAAAAAGCCTGCTGACAAAGTAACAAATCAGCATCCACACGACCAGTACCCAGAGCATTTTCGGAGGTTGCCCGGAAATTCTAACTGTTGGGCAGCATAAATGAGAAAGGAGTAAACATTGGAAAAGCATTGGTGGGAAAATTATCCCTGGCGCATGATACAGACCAATCTGCGTGAGATTGACATGGAGCATATAAATGCCCGGGAGTATGCAAAACAACTGAAAGACTTTGGCGCTACCGTGGTCACCTTAAACAGCGCCGGTATACTGGCAAGCTATGAGACAGAGCATCCTTACCACGCTGTCAGCCAGTTTCTTCACGGCGACAGTCTGGCGCAGCTGATCGATGCATGTCATGAAGAAGGAATACGGGTGATCGCACGAACCGATTTTTCCAAGGTACATTACGACCTGTATGAAAAACATCCCCAGTGGGCTTACCGGACTTCAAAGGGCGAAATCATGAATTATAACGGTGATGTACAGGTCTGTCCCAACGGAGATTATCAGCAGAAAGTCATGTTCGAAATTCTGGAGGAAGTCCTGACCAGATTCCCTTTTGACGGCGTATTCTGCAACATGAGCGGTTTTCTGGTCGTGGACTACAGCGGCAAGTATTACGGCCCCTGTCATTGCGACAACTGCACACGCAGATTCCGGGAACAGTTCGGCCTGGAGGTGCCTCTGACAGATGATTTTAAGGATCCTGATTATTTAAAATACATAGCTTTCAAAAAAGGGGTTACAGACAGACATAAAGCCAAAATGCGCGATCTCGTCAAATCCATCCGGGAAGATCTGTGCATGAACAATCTGGATTACATACGAAGCGAGAGCAATACGGAAATCGGACGCCCGCAATGGCTCTACAGCGCTTCCAGCAACAGCCGCCTCAGCGCCGGCAGGAAACGTCTCCGCCCCAGCGACAATGCCAGCGTTGACTTTATGGGGTTCCGCTACCGCGATACCTCCGTATCGCCTGCACTGATGGAGCTGCGCCAGTGGCAGAATCTGGCCAACAGCAATTGTGTCAGCATGTACATTATGGGCACTCTGGACAATCATGCGGACAGATCCGGCTTTGCTCCCACAAAAAGAGTGTTCGAATTCCATAAGACACATCAGGCGCTCTACACAGGATTGCATAGCGCCGCAAAGGTTCTGCTGCTGCGCAAAGGCATGTGGCAGCGTACAGATCCCGAGACAGCCGGATGGATCCGGGCTTTGACGGAAAGCCACATTCCCTTTGACGAAATGAATCTTGACGAGCTGCAGGGCAAGGATCAGCTGCAGGGCATAACCACCCTCATCCTGGGAGATCTGAAAGGATTAAAGCCCGCACAGACTGACATTTTTACCGATTTTGCCAGAGAGGGTGGAACAGTCATTGCAACCGGAGAAACCCGTCTTCCTGATCAGGGCATTGAGGAAATCACAGAAGTGAGACACAATGCAATGTCCGCGGTATTTGCCCTGAACGAGAATGAAAAAAGCATTTTTATTCACTGTGCAGATGCCCCGTATATCGCCCCCGGCCAGGATATCATGTTGGTTAAGCCGGCGAAAACTGCTGCCGCATGGCTGCATCTGATCGATGAACATCCCTTTGGGCCTCCGGAACGCTGTTATTATACAGAGCAGAGTATCACTGCCGCCCCGGGCATTATAGTGAATCCCTGCGGCCTGGGACAGATAATCACCATTCCCTTCCGGATCGGAGCCATGTATAGGAACGAAGGATATCAAAACAGCCTGAATCTGCTGCAGGATGTCCTGTCCGGGCTGGCTCATGTATCAAGCCTTGCACCGGACTCCAGCCCCATGTTCGAGGCGACGCTCTCCGCCAAGGATGATATGCAGGTCATACAGCTGGTCAATACCAGCGGTTGTTTTGCCAACAGCTACTTTCCTCCCCTGCCGATTTCCGGAATCCGGCTGGAGCTGGATTTCGAACCCGGGGAGATCCATACATTAAACGGCGGGACAGTCGATGTCCAGGGACACTGTCTCGTTTTAGATCAATTAAAGGAATATGAAGCCATCGTGCTCAAAAAATAGGAGGTATACACATGAAAATCGGATTTATCGGTCTTGGTATCATGGGAAAACCCATGGTGCGAAATTTGGTTTCTGCCGGATACGAGGTGCTGGTCTGGAACCGGAGTCAGAAAGCGGTGGAGGAAGCCGCTGCCGGCGGCGCTGTCCCTTCTGACAAGAAACAAATCGGTGAAGAGGCGGACATCCTCTTTACCATGCTCCCCAACTCTCCTCAGGTAAAGGAAGTCATTCTTGGTGCGGACGGACTGCTTCCCCATATGCATGAGGGCCAGATCCTGGTGGACTGCAGCTCCATCAATCCGGTTGCCAGCCAGGAAATCTGCCGGGCACTGTCCGAAAAAGGTATCCATATGCTTGATGCCCCTGTTTCCGGCGGTGAGCCCAAAGCCATAGACGGAACCCTTTCGTTCATGGTGGGCGGCAAAAAGGAAATATTTGACAAATGTAAGGATATCCTGCTGTGCATGGGTGCATCAGCCGTGCTGTGCGGTGATGTGGGAGCCGGAAACACCACCAAGCTGGCCAACCAGATCATTGTGGCCTGCAATATCCAGGCTCTTGCCGAAGCTCTGACCCTTGCCCAGAAAGCCGGTGTGGATCCCGAACTGGTCTTCCAGGCAATCAAGGGCGGACTGGCAGGCAGCACCGTCATGAACGCAAAGGCTCCCATGATGATCGCCGGTGACAATAAGCCGGGCTTTAAGATCGATCTGCATATCAAGGATCTGAACAATGCATTGGACTGCGCCCACAGTGTAGGCGCGCCTGTTCCCATGACTGCAGCCGTACAGGAAGTCATGCAATGGATGCACAGCCACGACGGCGGCCAGAAGGATCACAGCGCCATTGCGGAGTATTATGAACACTTAACCGATATCACGATTGGAAGAACCAAAGAATAGCGAAAGGAGAAATCTATGTCAAAACAGGCAAAATCAGAAAACGGGTTATTGGCAAATGCATTTCAGGGAAGCTTCTGGAATACCAGGATCACTTCTGCCAATGTAGGAAAGAAGGAACTCTGGCTTGGTTATGTGGCAGGCCCCTTTGGCGCCATGCTGCTGCAATCCATTGTCAACAGTTATTTTAACCAATATCTGACGGATGTGCTTGGCTTCACCGCCAACCGGGGACTCTGGATCGCCAGCTTTATGGTTCTGTTCCCTCTGCTCTCCAAGATCCTGGATGCCATCACGAATGTTTTAATGGCAAAGGTCCTGGATAACACTGCCTGCCGCCAGGGAAAACTGAGACCTTGGATGATCTTAAGCCTTCCTGTCATGGTGGTCAGCTTATTGATGCTGTTCTGGATACCGTTTTCCAACCCGGCAGTCATGGCTGTCTGGATCGTTATCGCCTATAACCTGTTCTATTCCGTGGGCTACACCATGTGGTATATGTCTTATGAGTTGTCAGCCGCTCTGTCCACCAGAAACTTTAAACAGCGGAAAAACAATTCCATGGCCGGACAAATCACGAAGAATATCGGTACGGGTATGATCTCTATTTTATTCCCCACAATCCTTACCGCCATCAGCGGAATAGTAGGCAATACAAGAACCGGTTATCTGGCTTGCATGGCAGTTATGTGCTGTGTTGCCGTTCCTCTGACATTCCTCCAATATTTCTATACCAGAGAGCGTATCACGGAGGAAAGACGGAATCAGTACGGAGTTGACGGGAATACCGTGCAGGAGGTCAAAGTAAAGGAAGCTTCCTTCATGACGCAGTTTAAAGCCTGCATCAAGGATAAGTACTGGATCATGCTCATTATTCTGATCATGCTGTACCAGGTGTTTAACGCCATGAGAGGCGTGGCACAGGTGTATTACAGCGGCTGGGTGGTAAACGGCAATGCCTATGGCGAATATGCCTCCATACAGGCTAAGTTTACCATGATTGCCCTCTCCCCCATGGGACCCGGCCTGATTCTCCTGCTGCCCCTGTTCAAAAAATTCGGCCGCACCAAAGTCATCATCGTTGGTTCCGTATTCGCAGCAGTCGGTGCTTTGTCTGCTTTTGTCAATATGGGAAATACCGGCGCCATCTACGGCGGCACGGCCATTTACTCCATCGGCTCCATGGCCATTATCTACTCTCTGTTTACCTTTATCGGTGATTGCATTGACCATGTGGAATATTCCCGGGGGATCCGTGTGGAGGGATTCACTGCGGCCATTGTGGGTTTTGCGGAAATGTTCTCTAAAGGCATCGGCCAGGCTCTGTTCAATCTGGGATTGTCCGCCACCAATTACACAACGCCGGAGGTTGTAGGCTCCTTTATCAACAAAAAAGGAAATGAGATCCTGCTCTATGCCGATCAGACCAGAGGCGCCACCAACTGGATCAACTTCTCTTATCAGGGCAGCAACATGATCACGGGGATTTTATTCTTTGTCCTCTTTGTATTCTTCTTCAAAATCGAGAAGCACATGCCCACCGTCCAGGCTGCATTGGAGAATAAGAAGCGCAGGGAATGCGAAGCAAAGGGAATCGACTATATTCCCCAGTCCGAGCTGGAGAAACGCGAGCGGGCAAAACAGGCTCAGGAAGCGGAGGAAAACCGTATCCAGGAGCTGAAAGCCTATTGCCAAAAGACCGGCAAAGACTTTGACGCGGAGAATCAGAAAGTTCTGGATAAGCGTGCGGCAAAGGCTGCAAAGAAAGCTGCAAAAAAGAAAAACTGAGGCAATACAGCAGGGAAAGCCCCCAAAGTACTGCGTAACCTGCGCATGCCGGGACTGCCCGCCGGTAATCTAAGGAATTCCTGATGGGGCAGCGTTTCCCGAAAAAATAATTGAGGAACAATAATAAAAATGGTACAATGCAGGTATCCGTATTCCATACTGTGGTATACGGATACCTGCACAACAGGAGGGTTGCCATAATGATGGACAAAGACAGTCGTATGGAAGCTTACCGCATATTAACAGGCTGCTGCCAGACCATTTGGAATTGGAAATTAGACCGGGATTATCATGTGCTTAGCAGCGACTGCCCTCATGAGGCCCTTTATAAAGATCTGCTATTCTCTGATTTCTGGCAGGAAAAGATCAGACAGCATACAGAACAAAGTCTGACTCCCATAATCTGTTCCATCCAACCCGGCCTTTGCTGGATTCTCGCATTTGATGAAGATAAGTCCATCTACATGAAAGGGCCTTTTTTTAACCGGATCATAGATGAAAACAATTTCAGCCTTTTCCACAGAAATATACATTTCAGTCCTGAAGCAGTACAGGTTCTTGAGGAATCCTTTTCCGCCATACCAGCCTTGTCCGGATCCGTCATAAGCCAATTTGCACATATGCTGCACTTCTGCATCTGGGGTACGCCTGCCGGTAAAGAAGATATGGGTCATATTACACAGGAGCTGCAGCATAATCGATACCGTGGTCATGTATCCGCCAATCCATTTGAAAAAAACAGCGGCGGATGGGAATTTGAACAGGAGCTGTTGGATAAAGTCCGTCATGGAGATTTGAGCATTCAGCATTCTTTAGCCCGGGCGAGTGTTTTGGGAAACAGGGTATATCATCCGGACAAAGATTCCATGAATGATTATCGCCAGAACATCATGGTACTGCTGACTCTTGTTTCCAGAGCTGCCGTAGAAGGCGGTCTCCCGCAGAAGATATCCTTTTCCCTATGCACCGAATATCGTAAGAAAGCCGAGCTGTGCACTAACGCAGGCGAACTGCTCACTTTAAACCACGATATGGTCATGGATTATGTGGAACGGGTCCATAAAATCAGACAGACTCCCGGAAGTTCTGCTGCCATCCGGCAATGCTGTGAATATATTAACGCTCATACGGACAGACAGCTGAACCTGAAAACACTGGCGCAAATGACAGGCTATACGGAAACGCACCTGTCCCGAAAATTCAAGCGGGAAATGGGGTGCACTATCGTATATTATATTCAGAATGCCAAAGTCGAAAAAGCGAAATATCTCCTGATTAACACCCATGAGAGTGTTGACAGTATCAGCAATCGGTTAGCTTTCAATACGCGGAGCTATTTTACACAGATATTCCGCCAATATACCGGTATTACACCCAGCGAATATCGTGAAAAATACGGTATTGTTTAAGTTGATCCCTACTGAAATTTCTTTCACTTATAAACTGATGCTTGGAAAAAGGAATTTAACAGTCTCTCTGAGCCGGCTCCAACTTTCTATCCAAAGAAGATAATACCTGCATCAATTCCCGATCTTTTTTGTACATGACCTCAATTTCCCTGTCAAATATCATGGTGGCCGGACATTCCTTTGTGTAAGGCTCCCATCCGGGCATTTCCTTTGCCGCAGGCTCTCCGGATGCGGCAAAGGAAACCCATGCATTGCACATGATATCCTGAAGCCATTCTGTAACCCCGGGAATATAAGCCGGTTCAATATAATCCGCATTGTGGAAAATATAGGGGATTTCCGCATTATGCCATGGAAGTGTGCCGCCATATAGAGGGAATTCCAGATTGAAACTGTAATTATAAGTATTATCACAGCCCTGTTCCGCCCTTAAATCCGCATATTCCAACGCTCCTGTCCGAAACATTGTGTCTACGAACAATAAGTCCACAATGTTCTTACCTGGGTATGCTTTTTGAAAAGCCATGACTGCCCTATCTGCGTCTTCACCCAGTCGTTCTTCTATGAGCCGCCGCCTCTTCTGCATATCCCACTGGTTCTTTCTTCCATCGTCCAAACGATAATTGAAATTATTTGAAAACTCTCCAAGAACACTGCCTACAATTACCGGGATTTGCTTTGCATGTTCCCGGATTCCGACATCAAATACGCTTCCCTTATAATACTCACCGTCAGCCGTGGGACCAAAGCGCATTGCCGCACCCTCACCCAGACTGCCAGCCGCTTCTGCCAGACGACAGTATGGAACATGCTCCATTTCCTTTATCCTGCCTGCCGTAATGCCAAGATAAGAAAGTATCTGTTCTGTATCTTTACAGGCCTGCGCCCTGTCATACTCCGGGAAATGCCTTGTCACACCGCTTTGAATGACCGCCTTGTGGAACAGGCCGTCCGCTGCCGGCATCTGCAGCAGTGCGGCAACCTTCGCTCCTCCCCCTGACTGCCCAAAGACTGTGATATTGTCTGCATCCCCGCCAAAGGCAGAGATGTTGTCCTGAATCCAGGAAAGGGCGGCCACAATATCCGCCATTCCCAAATTGCCGGAATTTTGATATTCCTTCCCATAGCCTGACAGGTCAAGAAATCCCAGCACATTCAGGCGATGGTTAAGGGTCACCACTACCACATCCCCCTGGCGGCTTAAGTTCTCTCCATCATATGCAAAATGTTCTATCCCTGAACCGGTTGCAAACCCGCCGCCATGCAGCCAGACCATAACCGGCCTTTTGGCATCCTTATCCAGACTCTGGGACCAAATATTTAAATACTGACAGTGTTCATCCTGGGGATAAAAATAATGGGGTACCGTATATTGATCATGAGGAATCGGCGTCATAATCTCCGGACAGACATGCCCATAAACGATTGCCTCCCTCACCCCTTCCCATGGTTCTACAGGCTCCGGCATATGAAACCGCTTTGCTCTGGCATAAGCAATCCCTCGAAAAACATATGTTTGGTCAGAAATAACGCCCTGGAGCTTTCCCTGCTTTGTATGCGCAATTGCCTGATCGTAATCACAAATTATCTGCTGTGTCAGTTTTCGTACAAACATACCCATCCTTCCTATTCCAGTACCGCATCCGCCCTCCAGTACCCCTGCAAGAGGAATGAATTTCCGGCCGCTAAGTAATGCGTCCATAAATCATCCGGTACTTCCGGGCGGATGCTAAAATAGCATGCTATTTTATATTCAATTTTCTCCCGGCACTTCAATCCTGAAACTGCATTCCGATTTAAGTATTTCCCTAACGGACTATTCAATCTTCAGGAACACCTTTTTCTCCTGCATCCCGGCTGCAGTAAAAGTCACTGTCACGCTGCCGGGCGCATCCGCGCAGATAACCGCCAACAGGCGTCCGGCAAGCATCTTCCTCCGCGGACTGGAATAAAGGCTTAAATCCAGCAGATCTCCGCTGTCCATTCCCACCAGATGCGCAGGCCCCTCTATCTCACACAGCACCTCCGCCGAAGAATCCGGCACCGGATTTCCGTCTTCATCCTCTGCGGACAGCTCTATCTGGGCAAGCTGCCGCCTCTTTAATACCTCTCTGTCCGATTCCGCCGCCAATGCTGCCGGGGCTTTTGCGGTTTTCACCACTGCCACAGCTACCACTTCACCGTTTTGATATCCTTCGGCCCTTAATTCTCCCGGTTCATAGGGCACATCCCAGACCAGATGCAGGTCATTGGTGGTAATTAACTTTCCCCAGTTGTCATTCCAGGCCTTCTTTGCCCCATACCGGGGGCATTCATATCCCCTGGTTCCTACCAGCCTGCCGTTGATATACAGATTCACTTTTTCACAATTGGTATAGCATACCACCTGTTTGAATACACCTTCTTCCCCCGGCCAGTTCCAATGGGGCAGAAGATGGAGCGTAATTTCTTTGGCATTCCATATGGAACGGAAATAATAATAGGAATCCTTGGGAAATCCGGCTGTATCCAAAGGCCCGAAAAACGCCCCCCGGGAAGGCCATCTGGTCTCCCCCAAATAATCCACTCCCGTCCACAGATAATCCCCGGCCACAAAGTCATGGCTTACCGTATATCGCCATAGCGCCTCATGGTTCACAGTGGCATTCACATAGGAGCCCCAAATGCCCCCGCCTGAATAATCTCCTCTTCTTCCGCCCACGGACGGATTTTCCGAGCCAATCATTCTGCGTTTCGGATATGCCGCCCTGTCTTCCTCATAGAAAGTTTCCGCACGTTCACGCCACCTGCCCACATAATTATAGCCCACCACATCCAGTGCATTTTCAAATTCCCGCAAGGTTCTGTTTGATTCTATTGCTGCAATATTATCGCAGGCAGAAGTCACCATCCGGGAAGAATCCTCCTTATGGCATATATCCTGTAAGAAATTCAGTATTTTAATGCCGTCCAGGGAAGACTGCTCCGGAATCTCATTGCCGATGCTCCACAGTATCACGCTG
>ERZ808051.660-NODE-660-length-32799-cov-5.555956_pt1 | contig 32799 bp, 33 predicted proteins | sample MGYA00380199_ERZ808051 | MGnify/ENA primary metagenome ERZ808051 (study PRJEB31490, sample SAMN06133391) | mouse gut metagenome | isolation source: J11 | host: mice | place: China: Chengdu | collected 2015-05 ...
AAGCCATTGTAGACGAACATACATGGAATACCGTGCAGGAAATCCTTGACAGGCATACGAAAGTGAAGCCATGCACTTCTGGTTATGATAATAAATTCCGGGGGATTTTAAAATGTGCTGATTGTGGAAATAACCTGATTATCCATACGGATGGAAGGAACCCGGACAGACCTTTGCTGGAAAAGACGTATTACCAGTGTCGCATCTACCGTGTAAGAGGGGCGAAGTTCTGCAGCCAGCACCGCATCAGTGCCGGAGATTTGGAAGAACTGGTACTTTCCGATATCCAGTTTCATGCTGGAAAGGTTATAAAGAACCGGGAGAAGTTCATGCGGAAAGTGCTTGGCCAGATGGACATGTCATCTGCAAACAGCAAGGCAAATATTGATAAGAAAGTGGCTGTCTTAGAGAAAAAGTTAAAAGAATCTGACAAACAATTCATCAAGCTGTATTGGGACTGGTCAAAGCAGATGATATCGGAGCAGCAATTCCGGCTGCTGTCTGCCCACTTTGAACAGGAAAAGAAAGACTATACAGAACAAATCGAAAAGTTGAAAGCGATGGCTGAAAATCTGGAGAACAGCACGGATAAAGCGGAACGCCTTGCCGATGAAATGGCGGAGTGTGCCGAGATTAAGGAGCTGACTACGGATATCGTCAACCGCCTGATCGAAAAGATTGAGGTATCAGAACCTCAGACCATCAACGGTGAGAAAGTCCAGAATATCAGGATTTTCTATAAGTTTGTTGGGGAAATCAATTAAAAATCCATTTATGTATCTATAATACTGGGGGTAGTGAACTTTCTCCTGAAGGCACAGGATACCGGGCAAAGACAAGGTTTGCCCGGTTTTTTAATCTCCCGGAGCTGATCGCATTATTTAAGGAGAGCGCCGACATCCAGACTGCGGATATGCTTGACCTCCCGGTTCCCGAAGCGGAATATATCAATGAAGTGCTGAAACCGAGTGAGGAACAGCAGGATTTAGTCAGCTCCTTTGCAGAGCGGGCAGAGATTGTCCGAGCCGGGAATGTAGATCCGTCAAGGGATAACATGCTGAAAATCACCAACGATGGGAGGAAATGCGCCCTGGATCAGCGTCTGATTAACGATATGCTGCCGGATGCGGAGGAAAGCAAGGTCAACCGCTGTGTGAATAATGCTTTTGATATTTGGGAAAAGAGTTCTGCAGACAAAGGGACACAATTAATTTTTTGCGACCTGTCTACGCCGAAAAACGACGGCACGTTCAATGTCTATGACGATGTGCGGGAGAAGCTGGTGGCAAAGGGAATTCCCAGGGAGGAAGTGGCGTTTATCCATGAAGCCGGGACGGAAACAAAAAAAGCGGAATTATTTTCAAAGGTGCGCTCCGGGCAGGTGCGTATCCTTCTCGGCTCTACGCCGAAGTTAGGGGCAGGGACAAATATACAGGACAGGCTTATTGCCCTGCACCACCTGGATGCGCCTTGGAAACCGGCCGATTTGGAGCAGCAAGAGGGCCGTATTCTTAGGCAGGGGAACCAGAATGACAAGGTTCAGATCTACCGGTACGTTACCGAAAATACATTCGACGCCTACATGTGGCAGATTTTGGAGAACAAGCAGAAGTTCATCAGCCAGATTATGACCAGCAAATCCCCGGTACGTGCCTGTGAGGACGTGGACGACACGGCGTTAAGCTATGCGGAGATCAAAGCCCTGGCTACGGGCAATCCCTACATCAAAGAGAAGATGGATCTCGACGTCCAGGTAAGCAAGCTGAAACTTTTAAAGGCAAACCACACCAGCCAGAAGTATCGCCTGGAAACAGAGATCGCAAGGAATTACCCGGTGAAGATTACCGCATTAAAGGAGCGGATTGCAGGCTTGCGGGCGGATGCGGAGACAGTGAAGCCAATTTTTGAGAAAGAAAAGGAAAAAGATAATTTTTCCATGATAATCGGAGGGAAAACCTACACAGACCGGAAGGAAGCAGGGACGGCGCTGATTGCCGCTTGTGCTGGACTAAAGGCGGTGGATGCCGCCGGGCAGGTCGGGGAGTTCTGCGGGTTCCGTTTAGCTTCTGATTTTGACAGCTTTAGCCAGGTTTACAAGCTGACCATTAAGCGGCAGTGCAGCTATCAGATCGAAGTGGGGAAAGACCCGTTAGGGAACCTGCAGCGGATCAGCAACGCACTCTCCGGGATTGGGAAGAAGCTGGCGGAAGCGGAGCAGAACCTGGAAACTGTCCAACAGCAGCTTGCCACGGCAAAGGAGGAAGTGGAGAAGCCCTTTGCGAAGGAGGAAGAACTGGCGGAGAAGGTGGAACGGCTGTCAGAATTAAATGCCCTGCTGAACATGGACGAGAAAGGGCCGTCGGAGGCGCTTGGCATGGAGGAAGATGTGCAGGAAGTGGCAGACTGCCCAAAGAAAGCGGTCAACTATACAGGCCGGGTGTCGGACGCTTCACGGATTGCGGATGAAGTGAGGAAGCCCTCTATGCTTGGGAAGCTGAAAGAGGCAAAAGAAAGGATTGCTGGGAATTATAAAGACAGCCAGAAGCTGGCAAAGAAAAAAGAACAGGAATTATAAGAAGGGGAGCCATGCCGTCAAAGAATGATGGGACGGCTTTTATCTTTATATCGAATCTGCCGGGATTCTACATCGGTGTCCCGGCAGGGAATGGAGGGAATTTATAAAAATGGCCGGAAAACGGGAAGAACAGTTGAAGGAGATTACGGAACGGCTGGAACAGGGCGTGAAGGATTTATTCACATAGGTTTTTGGAGTTAAGAAAAATGTAGATAGGAATATCTATACCAGACCAGGAGAAAAGGATTGTACATTATGAAAAAAATAGAAGAAAAATTAAAAGAAAAGTGGATGGATAAATTAGAAGAGAATTATCCGGAGGGAAAAGCGGAGAACGTCGATTATGACGTATTTATGGACGCTCTTATGAAAGCATCTCCGGTGGAAGTATGTTTTGATGAAACTGCATCATGCAGCCGATATCGGCGTACGGAAAATGAGATTGTCATTCCTGACTGGAAGAAAAAGGAAGACAAAATGCAATTGGCGATTCGTGAGGTGTCATATGCGTTATGCCATAAGCGGGAGCAGAAAGCGGCTTCTGGTGAAAGAAAAAGATGGACACGAAAAATAATGGAAGGAGCAGGCGTTTACTATATGGTCTGCAAATATTTTGGACTGGATATAAAAGAACCTTTGATGTCCAATATGGGAGAAGGCGGAAGATACATGTATATGGAAATGGATGATTTGTGCTCTTTTATGGAAACCATATGGGAGACGGCATCGTATCTAATTGACGCTATTGTAGAAAATATGCAGGGCCAGCAGAAGAAGGGGATGAAAAAGGAATATCGGAATGAGGAGCTTGAAGACCTATATATGGAGTTTCTGCAGGCAGATATAGAAAAAAAGAATAGAAATGAATTCCAGGATCAGCCGCTTCAATTCCAATATTATGTTGTAAATGATTTCCTTGGAAAAAAAGCAAAAAAAGTCGTTCAGTATTTTACGGATCTGGATCTTGCTTTTAAGGAATACTTATTTTTGCCGAACCATTTGGATAAAAGAATTGGCATGGAGAGCTTGGACGAACAGGGAGACAGTATATATTTGGTGGAATGCCTGAATGGATGGGATGAGATCAGGGAGCTGGGAGAAGGTTTGCCAAATGAAAAATGGATTTGCAAAGAAACGAGAGCGGCTATGCAAAAAGCACGGAGCTTTGTGGACAATCCTAATACAAGAATTGCATATAGGATGGAAAAAGGATATTTTTCAATACAAACTATTTTAAATGAATTTCATTATAAAATTTATGATGATGAATTTAAGGTATTGGATAGTGGTATATATGACTGTCCGAATACTTCTATCCGAAATGCAATGAGTGACATCTTGTTTAATGACGAAATTCGTCCAGAAGAGTGCCATGTAATTGACTATAAAGAATTTGAAAAGGAACAAAAGTGGGTAAATACTCCGACAATCTCAGATCGGACAGAACCAGAAAAGGAATTGAATGGATTGAGCTGCGCAGAGGCAGAGGAAATGATAGTCCAAGAGATGCAGAAGAAAATTAGGAGACTGGATTTGGAAGATAAAATAAAGATATATGGCATCCGGGTATGTGGGGCTCGTACCACAGAATTGCCGTTTGAAGAAAAAACGTATACTGATATTGATGCCGTAGTTTTCTTCGATAAAGACACTAAGGAGGACTGCTTTTCTATTAACTTGGTATGGGACTATATACAGATTGGTAACATTTCTGTAGATGTTACCCCTGTTTCAATCGCAGACATCAACAGCCTGGAAGATTATATGCAGCAGAAGGATCAAAATCTGAAAGAAAAGGAAGCGCAGCAAAAGCCGGAGAAAAATTTGATATCTAATCCGAAAAGTTCCGGAGACAATATAAACGAAGTCAAACACGAGCCAGGAAATAAAGCAGATCATGTAAGGGAACCACCCAATCAAAGAAAATCTGTCATACAACGGCTTCGAAACCGACAAGTTCAGATATCAGAGAAAAAGTGCAAGAGACATAAGCAGGTGACAGCTGCATGTAAGAGGGGATTATCAAGATGAAAAAACTGCGCACAATGCGGGGCTGCATATTTACAGCCTGTAGAAAGAGGGAGTTCAATTTTGATGAATACAGAAGATAATATTAGGGAAACCGGAGAAGATGGCATGTTCGGCATTGACGCAAGGGCATGGGAAAGTTACCAGGTGATGGAGTCTGTGCATGAGGAACATGAAGAGCAGGAGCATTTGAACGAAGATTTGCTTTTTAACGACAGCCAGGACCGCTATGCCATCTACCAGATCAGGGATGACGGCAAAGGCAGGGAATACCTGTTTATGGGTACAGAATATCTGAAAGGGCAAGGCTTTTCGGTAGAATATGAGGATTACCGGATGGTTTACAGTGATGTGCTTAGGGAAAATGAAACGCTGGATTCCCTGTATGAAAAATTCAATATCGGGCATCCGTTGGATTTTACAGGGCATTCCCTTTCCGTCAGCGATGTAGTGGCCATAAAGAGGGATGGGGAGGTTACGGCACACTATGTGGATTCATTTGGGTATACGGAGCTGCCGGTGTTCTTCTCACAGAGGGAGAAGAACATAGAGCAGGAAAAAGTGTACCCGCCGCTTTATACGCATACCATTACCTACGCAATGGAGCATGGCCGGGCGGATGATTATCTGGAATCAAGGAAGCTGAACCTGGACTGCAAAAACGCCATTGAGGACGCAATCCGGGAGAACTTTGACGGGATGCATCTGGCGCATGATGCCGCTAAGGGAGTCCTGGAGGAATATGGCGCAGAACGTGTGGTATTCATCCTTGCCAATACCGTACAGTATTTGGAGAATGACGGGAGGTTCTCTTTTGGAAATAAGGCATGGGCAAAGGGATATGAGATACCAGAGAACGTAAACCGGGGGATGGATATGAACGCTGATTATGTGGTAAGCAGCCACCCGGCTGTGCTGGACGGGTTTATCGGGCTTGCGAGGGATGAGATACAGGAACAGGAGTTAGGGAAGGAAGAAAGTGTGCAGATTAATGAGGAAACAAAAGGGTTTATTGCAAATGGGCATTTTGGCACATGGGATACAGTAGAAGCAAAAGAGATCAACGGCGAGCTATTTTACCGGATGGAACATGAGGAATACGGGGATTCTGTGGCCTCTATTATTGTCAATCAGCAAGGGGAACTGGTGGCAGAGGATTTGGAGCATGGGTTTGACCAGGGGGCAATGGAAGCCATTAGCGAGTATTTTTCGGAAAAGGGGATAGAGATGGAGACAGAGCCGCCATTCATTGCGCAATACTATGTCATACAGAACACTGATGGCGACAAGGGAGAACGGGCGTATCAGCATTTTGCAGATATGGATGCGGCAGTCACTGCCTACCATCAGATTCCGAACCATATGGATAAGCGGCTTGGCATGGAGAGCAGCGAACAGCCGCCCTCCCGGATGTCATTGATTGAATGTAAAAATGGATTGGAAACACTTACGGACATAGAAAAATATTCCTTAAGCGGGAAATGGGTGCGTAAAGAAACGATGGAAGCGTCACAGAAAGCAAAAGCGTATCTTGATAACTATGATGCTGAAATTGCATATCAGACAGGAAAAGGGTATTTTTCCATCCAGACTGTTTCCGATGGCTACGATTATACGATTTACGATAAGGATTTCAGGGAGATTGACGGAGGCGTGTATGACAATCCGGATATATCCATCGGTGAAGCAATGGAAGAAATCCTTTCTGATGAAGGCATTCCCATGACAGCATGTAAAGTTATGGACTATGAAGAATTGCAGGAGAAAGCTGAAATAGCGGCACGGGAAGATCTGCAGAAAGCGCAGGCGAAAGAAACGGAGAAGGAGAAACTGCCGCTTATTTCTGATATGGCAGAGCCGGAGCCTGCCTTAAACGGCCAAAGCCGGGCAGGGATAGAGGAAACTGTACTCTGCTATGCCCAGGCGCAGATTGATGGAATGGGGCTGCCGGAGGAAGTGGAGCTGCTTGGCGCAAGGGTATATGGGAGCCGTTCCAGGGAAGGGCTGTACCATGAAGGTTCGGATATAGATGTGGTGGTATCTTACAGCGGCAATCTGAAAGAGGATGTTTTCTTCAATGCGTTACATGAGGGGGATTTTAAGATAGCGGGAATCCCGGTTGATATCAATCCAATATCTACGGAAAAGACGGGTACGTTGGAGGAATATTTAAAGAGTGCGGAAGAATATCTGGACGAAAAACAGGGTCATATGGAGATTTCTGAAAATAACGAACAGACAGAGCAGGAGGCAACCATTACGTTTTATGTGGCGGAATGTACGGAGTTTCCCGTATTGGGTGAATACCATGAACGGCTGGAAACATTGCAGGAAGCGATGGAACTGTATGAAAAAATCCCGGCAGAGCGGATGAACGGCATTAAGGGGATCGGCTTCTGCTTGGAGGATGGCAGCATCTATGACGGGAATTTTGATTTAATGGTAATGGGAGAAATGCAGACGGAATTTATCAATGAGATCCCGCAATACCGGGACAGCCCGTTAGTGCAGAAAGCGATTGCGGATATGGAGGCGATTCTTTTGGAACAGAGGCCGGAGCGGGAAGTATCGGAATCAGCAGAGAAAGCAGAAGAACCGCAACAACCAATGCCAGAGGTAGAAAAGGAAGAAAAAGCTGTGCAGACGGAAGAAAACCAGAATTCAGACACAGTGGCACAGAAATCCGGCAGAGATACGGCGGGACTGGAAAAGCAATCTGCAGAACCGGAAAAAGCGGCTGAAAATGCATTCAAAACAGACAGGGGCATATCCGGCGTCAGCAAGAAGCAGTCTGTCCTAAATGCCCTCCGGGAACGGCAGGCAAGGATGAAAGCGCAGGAGAAGGAAAAGCCAGGGCAGGAAAGGCAGGGGCAGAAAGCACAGGCAAAGAGGAAAGGAGAACCGGAATTATGATGGTGAGGTTTGAGGAAAATGAATATTTCCTGATAGCAATGTTCCAAAAGGAAAGCAGACAGGCAACCATAGAGGAAATACATAATGTGATCCCCTACATCGACAGGGATGAAGAAATGCTCGCACTTATTAACAGCACACTGGAAAAGCTGTGGTTCCTTACGGATGAAGCATTTTTAAATCTGGATTTGGAACCGGATAAAGAGGAACCGGTAGAGGACGAATGATGGATGTGAACCAATTTGCAGTCTACCAGCTTAAAAACATCCCGGAAAACAGGCAGATACGGTTCCGGCCTTATAGTACGCTGCAGGAGAAGGGAATCCAGGTACAGTACGGGTATTATGAGCAAGTGTACCTGGCACGGATGCAGCTGGGAGATGGGCCGGAGCAGATCCGCAGGCGTTTCAACAAGAAGCTGCCACGGACATTCCATGGCCATTCAATCAGTGTCAGCGATGTGCTTGTGCTGAATAAGGACAGTGTTGTGACATCCTACTATATTGAGAAGGATGGATTTACCGTTATAGCCGGTTTTATCCAGAAAGGTTCATCCGGCGCACTTGTGTCGATTGATACGTCAGATTTCCATATTGAAGGGAAAGAAGGGAGCTGGCACGCTTTTGACAGCATTATCATAGACGGCAGGCAGTTCTTCTTGATGGAGCATGAAACCTATGGAAAAGAAGTGGCATGGGTTATACTGGATGAAGAAGGGAAGATCATTGTAGACCATACATATCGGGGGTTTGACCAGACGGCCTTACAGCAGATCAGGGATTACCTTAATCCGCCGCAGCCTACCGCAGAGCCGCAAAAACAGGAAATGTCCGATGGGCATATCCAGCCGCAATCCGGCAATACTATGGATAAGCCCTCTCTTGAAAACTGGCAGAAATATATGGAGAATGGGGAGTATATTCGCAGTTCCGAGATAGAGGAAGAACAGAACTACAACATGATTGACGGCAGACGGAATAATATGTCCCCCAAAGGTAAGAATGGCAGGGCATCCGTTCTGGCAAAGCTGCGCCGCAAACAGGCGGAGATTGCAAAGCGGTATGGGAAGCCCGCACAGCAGATGGCAATGGCAGAGGATATGGAGCGCAGACGGAAGTAAGAAAGGGAGAAGTGTCTGGCGAACGCTGCCGGATGCTTCTCTTTTTTTGTGTCTTGAACAATGGAGAGTTTCTATGTATAATAAAACCATAGCAGGCAGGGCATAGCCGATTTGCCAGGCCGATTGGCAAAAACCGGAACCGAGGTGATATTATGCAGGGTGAAACATTACAGGAAGAACCACAAGAGAAAACAGCGGAGAAAAAGGATGCGTTTGCAAAATATACGGCGAAAGACAGTGTATTTACGACGATCTTCCAGAATAAGAAATATCTGATGCAGTTATACCGTGCGCTCCATCCGGAAGATACAAAAACTACGGAAGACGCGCTTACGGATATTACCATAAGGAATGTACTCACGAATGGAATCTATAATGACCTGGCTTTCAGGGTTGGGGATAAAGTTATGTTTCTGGTTGAGCATCAATCTTCATGGACAATGAATATCATTATACGAGTGTTGATGTATTTAGTGCAGACTTACCATGATTATTTTGAGGAACAGGGTGCAGACTTATACGGAAGCAAGAAAGTCCATCTCCCAGAGCCGGAATTATACATGATTTTTACAGGAGAGCGTGCCAACAGGCCGGAAACGATTTCACTCTCCAAAGAATTTTTCGGCGGGAAGGAATGTTCCATTGAAGTAAAAATCAAAGTGCTTTATGGCGGCAATGGAAATGATATTATCAGTCAATATGTTGCGTTCACAAAAGTATATAATGAACAGGTGAAACAGTATGGCAGGAGCCGGGAGGCTGTCACGGAAACCATCCGTATCTGTAAAGACAGGGACGTGCTCCGGGAGTTTTTGTCAGGCAGGGAAAAGGAGGTTATATCTATTATGATGGCTTTGTTTGATGAAGAAAAGATTATGCGCACCCATATCGCAAGTGAGAGGCGTGAGGCCGCAAAGGAAGCAGTAAGGGGTGGAGTAGAAAATATGTTAAAGCTGGGGAAAATGTCGGCAGAAGAAATTGCAGGCTGTTTTCCTGAATTGTCTGTGGAAGACATTCGGGAGATCGAAAAGGGGTTGCTCCAAACGATATAATACTTGGCGGCAGGCAGATACAAAAAGAAAAGTATATAGAATCCCCGGTTGTGAATGGATGCAGCCGGGGTTATTTACATGGAGGATAAAGTGAAGGAATCAGAACTGATAGGAAAAGTACATTCCGCTGTCTATCACCAGTGCCAGCAAAGGGGATATGCTGCTCCTGCAGCTGTTTTTCTGTTCAGAACGGTTAAGAAATGTCGGCGCTTTTCTGTTTTTCCGGCTGTCGGGTGTTTGACTGCCCTAAAATCTTATCGACATTGGAGCAGACGGTATTCAGTTCTTTTTGGTAATCCCGGTAGTAGTGGTAGGTTTTCTGTGCATCTTCTTTCTGCTGGAGTAGCTTTTCTTTTTCTGCTTTCAATAGCTTCATGGATGGGAGCTTCCTGTCTGCGGACTGCACTTTTAAAAATTTCCGTGCCGCTTCATAGAGTGCGATTTCCGTCGGATGCTCCTGCCGGAACTGCTCTTTATTCTTTGCTTTCACAAACTTTTGGTAGACAGGCTTATTGGCAAGGTACTGGCCTGTGTAATGGATCTGCTCGTTTACCTTCCGGAGATTGTCTTCCACAAACTTCAAATCTTTTTTGGAAGTGGAAGCATGGTTCTTAATCTCTGAAAAAGAATTTTCAAGGGAATCCCTTGTATCATACCCATGCTCCTGTATATATGCGACCGTCTTAGCCATTTCTTTCAGGTTGGAAAGTTTCACCTTGTTAGCGTAGGCGGCATTCTGCTGTGCCTTTACGCAATCCTGCAGATCAACCACCAGTCGCAAATCTGATTTGATAAAAAGGAATGATAGAGATTCCTCATACAGTAGATTGGGTGGCTGAATTGCAGTTTTTTCCGGCTTTGTATTATCTTTTTCCGCATCAACCATTTTCTTTTTGTTTTCTTTACTCTCTGCATTTTCCTTAAACAGCTCCTGGAGGTAATCTTCTTCATAGCGTGTGCCAAGCATCCTTCCGGTGATATATTTGTTTCGTTCCGGGTGAAGGTAGCTGAACCTGCCACGGCTAACTTTCAGCCGAATATTATATTTTTCCAAAAGCAATGCCTGGAAATCTTCCTGGCTGCAGGAAACGGCTGCGGCATCTTCGATTGCAGACCGTAGGAAATCTTTCTGTGTCTGGAATACCGTTTTTCGCGGCGTAAGCCCGTCTGCAAGGAGCTGTCTGTTACGTTCATCCAGTTTCTTTTGTCCTCTTCGTCCTGCGTGGTATTCCCGATCTGTGATTTTCTTCTCTGTCGGGGCAAGCAGATCTATCTGGTGCAGATGTTCCCGGCGGCATATATCCATGAGCGACTGCTTTAAGTGGATCAGGTAATCTTTGGTAACATGATGCTTATACCCGGCACGGGAATCGCAGGCCCGCTCCATAAAGTTCTGGCGTTCCACATCAAATTTCCGTAAGCTGTTGATTACGATATGTACGTGGATGTTTCCGCTTCCATTATGCCCGTCCATGTGGGTACAGACAAGAGCCTGATGTCCGGGAAAGTTTTTCTTTGCATATTCCATTCCAATCTGCTGTGCCTGTTTCCCGGTCAGTCCATTTTCAGTTGCGTCCTTTGGGTCGAAGCTGATGATATAATGGTGGGATTTAATCTCGTCATAGGATTCGTTTTTGTGGTATCGGGCATTTAGTTCCCGGCACTCCATGTCGAACGTGAACGGATCACAGTTTATGCCATCCATGATATATTCCTTACGTGGAACCAATTCACCATTTTCATCAAGGATCGGTTTGTTGGTATCTTCATCATGTTCAAACATGAGATAACGCTGTATTTCCCCATAGTCGGCATTTTTACTCGCTATGTGTTTCAGTATTGCCATCCAAACTCCTTCTGGCGGCAGAATGGAAATCTCCTGCCATCTTCAAGACTTCATATTTCATTTCATAGATTCTGGCCACGCTCTGGTCGATTGCCTTACGCATTTCCTGTGAATGGATGCCGCCGCTGTTAAAGTGCCTTGCAATCTGGTTTAAGTTGCTGCCGATTTTCCCAAACTCCGCAACCAGCTTTTTCAGCTCCGGCAGGTCTGCCACAATCTCATATTTTGCTGTGACCTTCTGCTTCATAATTTGTTTTCGGACATATTCAGCCAGTGGAAGGTGCGCAGCTTTAGCGCTTTCAGAGACAATTTCATATTCCGTATCGGTAAGGCGGAGCATAATCTGGTTCTTGTGTTGTAATTCCTTTTCCTTTTTTGGTCTTGCCATTGCATAGTTCCTTTCTGTTAAAATTGTAAGGATGATAGTTCATTCCTGATTATAAGGACTTAAAAAGAGTTCCTATAATATAAGCCGATTGGGGAATGCCAATGGGAAACGAAAAAGGGATTTTTTATAGAAATCTTTAGATTTCTCCGTGATTGGCACAATTACGCTGCGACTATTTTTTATAGGAGCCAAACTGCATATTTGGAAAATATGCCAGAACCGAGGGCATGGGGAGCGGAATCCCCATCAAGTTTGCCGGGAAGCAAAATCCACGAAGTGGGTTTTGAGTAACTCAGGAGAATCTTGCCCTGATTATCCCGAATTCGGGATAAAGAAAAAAGAGGTGCAATTGATGAAAAGAAATATTACATCAATTAGCGGTTTTATTACATCTAGGGAAAATAAAAGAAATGTAATGCTATAATCTATATTGTATTATAAAAAGTAAAGGAGGATATGATTTATGAAGACAAGTTGTAGCTACTATATCCAAAAACCCAAAAAAGTTTATGATACTACATAAACTGATTTACAGAAACTATAACTAGAATCTATTTCATTTAAATTGCTTCAAAAAAGGGAGAATAAGTAGGGTTGAATTTATTTAGGAAGGTAATAAATTGCCTAGTAGAAGGGGCTATAATGTTAGGTGTGGAGATAATATTAGATAAAGGAGACAGGAACTTTTTATCAAATAAAAAGACCTTTGGATCAAAATTATGTTTCTTTTTTTCTGTTTTTATTGAAGTAATATTAATAGCTAGTAGCATTCTACAATTTTTTAATGGTAATCCTTTGGATGGAACGATTTATATGTTGTTTGGGATTGGGATAGCAATTTATTTTATAGTAATTAAAGAAAATCAAAAAGGAGGAAAAGATAATGGACAGTAATGATGTTTTATTTGAAGAGATTGAGGTTACAAAAGTAGAGGGATACTCTTCAGAAAGTGAAATAGAAACATATAAACTTTCAGGAATAAAATGTATTCCTGGAACAGGATTAGCGTGTGGCGCCGCTTGTAAAGGGTTTGGATGTGGCGCATTTTGTTAAGGTTAGGAAATCGGTTGAAAGGAGAATATGAACTAATATGACTGAAGAAAATGAAGTAATATTTATGGAAGAATGTGAAATTTCAAGTGAATTTTTGGAAGAAGAGGGTACTCCGACACCACGTAAAGGATATTTATGTGGATTTAGCTGTAATAATGGAAAAGTTTGTGGATTTGGTTGTTACTAAATTTATATGTAAGTGGCATTATAAAAGAATAATTTGAATAAGATAAGGAGTATTATATGATGGAAAACGAAGAAATCTACATGGAAGAATGTGAAGGATTTGAAGTATGTGGAGATAATCCACAATCTAGGGCAGGTGGAGTATGTGGGGTTTCTTGTTTTACTACTGGAAATAGATGTGGTACTGGTTGTGGATCAAGCAAGCCGGGAGGCAATCATTGTGGGTGGGGATGTTAAGAAGAAATTAGCGTGATAGAAAAACGAGACTATGTAAGACATATTGCATAGTCTCAAAATAATAACCATGTAACAAATGGACAATAAGATTTTAAGGAGCTTATAGAAAGATGCACATAATAACCAATACAAATAGTGATTATAAAATTGTTTATTTTCCCGAAAGCAAACGCTTTTTTAAAGTAAATGATAAAGCTATTTCTCTTATTAAAACAATTATTAATGAAACACCTGAGAATCAGATTTGCAAAGAATTTAATCTTATTGAATCAGACATAGAATTATACAAAAAAAGGGTAAATGAGTATAGAACCCCCATTACATGCATTCCAGAAAGCAGAGCGGAAAATGATGAGATATTAGGAAGATTGGTTATACATTTGGCTAATGGGTGCAATTTGAGATGTGTATACTGTTATGCCAATGGAGGAACATATCATTCATCATCAGCTATGCTTAGTAAGAAAACCGTTGATCAGATAATTGATATCTTTTATGGCCGATACAAAAGGATTATAGGATTGCAATTTTTTGGTGGTGAACCTCTTCTCAATATGGAAGTTATGGAATATGCGTGTCAAAAATTTAAGGAAAAAGATCCGGAAATCACTTTTGGTATTGTGACAAATGGAACATTAATTGATTCTGAATTTATTAGAATTGCAAATCAATATCAAATTCATACAACAATAAGTTATGATGGGAATTATAAAGTTAATAACATTCTGCGAATTCAGAAAAATGGTAATGGGACATCAGATCTTATTTTGCAAAAAGCAAAAGAATTTAAAGAGAAGACAGGATTGCTAGATACAATAGAAGCAACATATACACAATATCATTATGATAGTGGAATAAGTATTTTGGATTGTATTAAACATATTAATGAAGAATTACCAGGAGTACCAGTTCATTTAGTGCCTGTAAGTGGTTCGGAAGAAAGTGATTTTATTCTGAAGGATTACACGCCATTTGTTAACTCTATAGATGATTTTTTTAAAGAGAACGAACAGAGTAGTCAAAATAATTATACCTATTCATTGATGCAACGAATTGTTTACGGAATAGTGAATAAAACATCTAGCTGTGGTTATATTTGTGATGCAGGTGTTAGTACACTTTCGGTATCGGTAAACGGTGATCTTTATCCATGTTTTATGTTTACAGATTTAGAAAACTATAGATTAGGAAATATATTTGATGAGAATTTGTTTGAGAGTGAAAGGCTTATTAACAAGATTACGGCAATAAGAGAATTCAGCGATAAAGATAAAAATGAGGAATGTAAAAATTGTTATATTAAAAATTTATGTAATAGTTGTCTTGGGCTCAACTCAATGAATGAAAATACGGATAAATTTGTTATGGATGTTAAATTCTGTGATATGTCAAGGAAAATGACAGAACAGATTTTGATTCATTTAGCTAAATTGCCGAATGCAGGAAGGAATGATTAATATTTTTAGAGGAGTATCTTATTTTGCTAAATACTGTTGGAAATATAATAAGATTTATATTATTTTTTTATTTCTTCAACAGATTATTTCTAGTGCTTACATAGTAGTTTCTCTTGTAATTCCTAAGTATATAATTAATATGTTGTTTCTAAATAAGAATATTGAAAGTGCAGTGACTTTAATAGTAATACAAATTACCTTAACATTAATATATAGTTTTTTTGATGGATTTTTAAAGAACAGAATACTTTTGAAAAGAATGTTGGTTTTTAAGCAATTTCAGTTATATCTTGGTGATACTGTAATGAAAGCTGACTATGCAAAAGTTGAAAATCCTGAATATCTGGATACAAGAAGCAAAGCTTATAAGTTTCTTTATGGAAATGGAAGTGGATTTGGACAAGTGCTAGAGTCTGGTTTTTCTATAATTGGTAGTTTAATAACATTATTGGGAATAGCCAGTATTTTGGGAAATCTTAATCCTTTATTTATTATTCTTCTTATAGGTATTGTATTAATCAATACGTTTTTTGATGCTAAATATAAAAGAAAAAATATTACGTTGAATTTGGAAAAAGTAAAATATGAGCGGAGAAGCATGTATTTTACTAATATATTTTCTGATTTTCGTTATGGGAAAGAAATTCGTGCCAATTGTCTTTCTGACTGGTTACTGTCTTTATATAGTGAACAACTGGATTCTATGCAAGCCTTTTACGAAAAAATTGCCTATAATAATATTATAGGAGTGATTGTCGGCGCTTTTATATATTCAGTACAACAGATTTTGCTATATGGATATATTTTGATTAAGGTTATTCAGCATATAATTACAGTTGGCGATTTTACAATGTATTTAAATTGTGTACTACAATTTACTTCTACCTTAAAAATTATTTTATCTCAAATTATTGATTTGCGTCAGTGTACGGATTATTTTTCTTCATATGAAGAATATATTTCTATAAATAATTGTAAAATAAGAACAGGAAATTTAAAACCTCCTATAGATAAAGATAGATTTGAAATAGAGTTCAGAAATGTTTCATATAGATATTCTGGACAATCATTTTATGCGCTTAAAAATGTTAACGTTAAAATCCAATCAAATAGTAAAATTGCTATAGTAGGTGAAAATGGTTCAGGGAAATCAACATTTATTAAATTGTTACTACGGATTTATGAACCTACTGAGGGAAATATCTATATTAATGGTATTAATATTCAAAACATTGATTATGAATATTATAGTAAATTATTTGCCTCAGTATTTCAAGATTATAAACTATTTTCCATGTCCATATACGACAATATAACTCTTGGAAAAAAAGAGACAGAAAAAAGCAATATAAAACAAATATTTGATTGCTGTGGTATGTCTAAAAAAATTGAAAGTTTGGAAGATGGATTAGAGACATATATTTATAAAGATTATAAGAGAAATGGATTTGAACCATCTGGAGGAGAGGGGCAGAAAATAGCTTTAGTAAGAGCGTTATATAAAAACACACCAATAGCAATCCTTGATGAACCTACATCGGCTTTAGATCCCAAAGCTGAAGCACAAATATATGGTCAATTTGACTCTTTCTTTAACAATAAGTTAGTTCTTTATATATCACATAGATTTGCGGTGACAAAATTTTGCGATAAGATTCTCATATTTATGGATGGCAAAATAGTTGAAGAAGGTACACATAAGGAACTTATTAATAAGGGTGGAAAATATGCTGAGCTATATAAAGTTCAAGCTGATTATTATAAATAGTTGAATGAAGGAGAAAAGTTGTGGAACATTTTATTGTGCAAATACGAGGATTAACCAAAAAGTATAAAAATAAAACAGTGGTGGACAATGTGTCACTTTCTGTTGAGGAAGGAAAGATTTATGGGCTTATTGGAGTAAATGGAGCAGGTAAGACTACATTGATGAAAATGCTTTGTGGACTAACCAAACCGGATGAGGGGGATATCATTCTCATGGGAAGTTCAAACATGTGTACGCAATTGGAGAAAGTAGGATATAGTATAGAGTATCCTGCTTTATACCCTGAATTTGATGCATTTGAAAATATGATGGCACAAGGGATTCTTTTAAATTGTACAAAAAAGGAAACTATTTATAGAATCTTGGAATTAGTAGGCCTAAAAGAAATCCATAAAAAAGTAAAAACCTATTCATTAGGAATGAAGCAAAGACTGATGATTGCTCTATCACTTTTAGGAAATCCACGTTTGTTAATTCTTGACGAGCCTATGAATGGTCTGGATCCAATAGGTATAAAGCAAGTTAGAGATTTGTTTTATGAATTGAATAAAGAAGGAATATCATTTATTATATCCAGCCATATATTAGATGAGCTGTCGAAGATATCACATAAATTTGGTATTATGGATTCGGGAAAACTTATTAAAGAGATTACGCAAGAGGAACTTCATAATTTAAATAGTCATAAAATTCTTATAGAAGTAGATTGTGTTGAAAAAGCACTTGAGATTTTACAAGAAGAATTTGGACAAAGTAATATTGAAGTCAACAAACATACAATCATATTAAGTGATTGTAATTCGGATCAAAAGATTAATAATATAAATTTTAAATTACTTTCATATGGAATTGGTATTACAAAATTTGTATCTTTGGAATCTGACATAGAATCATACTTTTTAAAACTAATAAGGAATGAAAAAAATGGATAGATTATTAAAATCTGAATTATATAAATTCAAAAGAAATAATACATTTAGAGTTTGTGTTCTCTTTTTGGTACTGATTGTGCCATTTTCTATATATGTACTTTGGAAAGATACTGATATTCCATTGAATGGAGCCGAAATACTTTTAAGTCGTATGGGGGATAATATTCCGGTTGTAGTTATTTCAATATTTATTTCAACATTTGTTGCAGAAGAATTTTATACAGGACGTATTAGATTGATATTGCCTCATTCTGAGTCAAAAATAAGATTTTATTTATTTAAATTAGTAGTTTGTTCAATTGCAATGGTTTTTGCTAATATAATAGAACTTGGATTATATAGTCTCATTGCAACAATAGGGTGGGGATTTGATCCAAATAATGTATTTAACCTTCCTGGGTTTATCATGTTTATTATTTTGCAAATAATAGTTTTATGTGCGTATTCATCTATTTTTGTATTTACCGCTATGCTTACAGGATCATATGGGAAGTCGTTGGCAATTAATATCTTTATCTTGCTTTTTGCGCCTAATATATTAGGTTTTATAGATAATATTTTAGGAACACAGATTTATAATTGTTGGCCGAGTCAATGTTCTGTTTTGGCAGGAAGTTTTCAAATACCTTTTTCAACATGCATTGAAGTGTTCTTATCAAGTTTAGCTGTAATATTAATTACAACGGTATTAGGATGTAAAATTTTCAGTTATAGAGATATTTAGTAAAAGAAAGATTTTAATTCCTCGCAGCTTGCTGTGGGGAGCTTTATGTTCAAAAAGAAGTGGAGTAATATACAGATTAATCATTGCTGAAAAAATTGGAACAGTGATATTAAGTGTGTGTTGAAAATAGTCGATATATTATATTATATTATATTATAATTATAATTGGGGTGTCAAAGGGATATTCTGTGAAAAACATTTGTACAATTTCACTAAAACAGTGACCTCTAAAACACTCAAAAAGGTAGTTGATCGGCATTGATTTTTGTGCAATATAGCAGTGCCTGTTTGAAAAATTGACCTTTTGACACCCTAATCATAATATGTAGTATTAATAAAATGAGGGAAAAGAATTAGGCTTTTTAAGTCATATTATACATGTGGTTAGGTAAAAAAGTGAAAGACGGTAAAAAAATAGAAAAGAGTTGATAAGTATGCTGAACATTGCCGTTTGTGATGATGATATACAAGCTACTGGAAGAATGGAGAGGATGATACAGGAAATTGCAAAGCAGAATTTTGTCGATATAGATATAGATGTGTTCTGGAGCGGGGAGAATCTGGTGGATGCTGTTGTAGAAGGAATTTGCTATGATATTATTTACCTAGATATAGAGATGGATAAAGAAGATGGGATTTCTGCGGCCAAAAGGATCAGGACGTATGATAAAAACGTTCTAATTATTTATGTTACGAGCCATGAAAACTATATGAAGGAATCTTTTGAAGTACGTCCGTTTCAGTTTTTAGTGAAGCCAGTAAGCGGTAAGCAAATGGAAACGTGCTTTAAGGCAGCTTATGAGGATATAAATAGTGGGGACTTTTATTTTCGGTATAATTTTCAGCGTATAAATTATAAGGTGCCGATTCGAGATATTCTGTATTTCAAGAGTAATAAGAGAAAAGTATTTATTGTGACAGAAAAAGAAAATTCCGAGTTATATGGAAAATTAAATGAAATTGAAGGTAGTTTGAAGTCCTCTAAAGTCTCATTTTTACGTGTTCATCAATCATTTCTTGTAAATTATAATCATATAAAGGGACTGGCTTATAATTTAGTAATAATGGATAATGGAAAGCATATTCCAATCAGTGAAGATAGGCGGAAATTGATCAGCGAACAATATTGTTCGATGGGGGGATTCTATGTGGATAAATAGAGTATTGCTATTTGGAATAGATATTTTACTCTCAGGATTTTCACTTTATCTGTTTTATAATTACTTTGATATTTTTTTTGAAATAGGGAAAGATAAAGTATCGTTAATAACAGGCTTTATTATATTTATGGTATGGCAGCTTTTTATGACAAATAGTACTATGTTACCTGCTTACATAAATATTGGAATTACTACTGTAGTGACTATGCTTGCAGTAATGGCTATTTATGAAGGGCAATTCTGGAAGAAGTGTATTTTTACGGTATCTTTTAATGCAATTTGGATGTTAATAGAAATATTAAGTGGTTATCTATTCCTGATTTACTGTAAGCAATTAAGCAATCTTCAGGGAATGGAAAAATTGGGTTCATTTGCCTCAAAACTATTGTTCTTTTTTATAATTATATCTCTAAAAAGAGTATTTATGAACGATGATATAAAAGAACTGCCTGTTAGATATAGTATTATGCTTGTATTGATTCCGATAGGAAGTATTTTCATTATGAACAATATTTTTACACTTTGTTATAAAGTAAACAGCAAGCGTGCAAATTTCAATTCAGCTATTGCTGCGATCATGTTACTGTGTATAAATGTTTTGATTTTCTATATTTATATGAAGTTGGCTGATGACTTGCGGCTGAGGCGTATGACTTCTGCTTATGAGCAGCAGTTGGAGTTATATGAGCGTCATTTGCAAGAACGAGAAATTTCTATATTGCAATTGCGTGATGTAAAGCATAATATGAAAAATAACTTGGTGTCAATACTTGCGCATGCAGAAAACGGAGAGTGCGATAAAATAATAAGCTTTGTTTATGAAATAATGGAAGAGGGAGCAATTTCAACATCAGCAATTACAAACAGTGGAAATATTGTGATTGATTCCTTGATTGGATATTGGCATATGATAGCTCAAAAGGCAGGAATAGACTTTTCGGTAAATATTAATGTTCCTATGAAGATGCCTTTTAAAGGCGCAGACTTATGTCTGATACTTGGTAATTTATTGGAAAATGCTGTAGAAGGAGCAGAAAAAGCAAAGATAGAAAAATATTTGAAAATTTGGATGAAATATGATAAAGAAAACCTGTTATTATCTATAGAAAACAGCTATGAAGGGAGACTTATAAAAACAAAAAGCAATATACTGAAGTCTACAAAACTAGATGCAGAGAATCATGGTATTGGTATCCCATCAGTAAAACGGGTTGCAGCAAAATATCATGGTACAGTAATGATTGATGATTCTGATCAGAGAAAATTTATTGTAAAAGTTTTATTATATGGGAAATAGGAAATTACATGAACAGTCCAAATTATTACATTATTTGGAAGATGGGAGTTGGATAATGGTAAAATAACAAGATAAAATTTGGTGAAAAAGGATGAAAGTGGTGCTGTATGGAAAAGGTATTATTATTTAGCAATAGTAAAAAAGTATTTGAGGTTACAAATACGATAACGTCAGGCAAATACAAGCTGTCATGGTGTACATATGATTCGTTGAAAGAAAATCAATATCCGCATTCAGATATCATTATAATGCACTTTGATAGGAAAATGACGAAAGATGGGACATTTGAATCTATTATTAAAGTGAAAGGCAGATTAGGTCATGCAATTCCAATTTTGGCATTGATAGAAGAAGGAGACCCACAAGACATTTTTTCAATATTGAATGCCGGGGCATATGATTATTTAGAAAAAACAGATGACATGCAGAAGTACAAAAAGAAAATTGATGAGCTTGCTTTATGGAATTGGTATTTAAAGCACAGTAATCAGAAGAACAGCAGTGATGATTGAAATATATCATTGCTGCTGTTTTGGTTATAGAGAGTTGCTTTATAGAAAAAGTTATATGAATACTCGATTTTTTTACAAGAAGCAAATTTATAGGATTTTTTGTAGTAAAGTATTACTGTAAATAAAAGAAAGGAGATTCATAATATGAAAATTTGAAAAATCAGACGGCAAACATGTTGGCAAATGCATCACTCAAACTGGGGAAGATGTCCGCAGATAGTAAGTGTTGTTACATCTTTCATCAGCCAAAGATGCCGGAAGCATTAAAGAAAATGAAGAATACGAAATAATGAAGCAGCTATCGGAAAGATTGACGAGATACGTCATTAACGCCGGTGCGGTTCCGGAAGAATTATATGCGGTATATCAATATGGCTTTCAAATCGGTCTGGAAATGCTCTGCTGTTTCATTACCTGTTTGGCTATAGCGATATATCTGCATATGATTCCTGAGTTTATGGTGTTTACTTCCATTTTTATTTTGCTGCGCACTTATGCGGGTGGAGTGCACTTAAATAGCTTTTTTGCGTGCTTTCTGTGCTCTGTTACCGTGCAGACAGCAGTGATGGCTATTTCCTGCATATATAAACTGCCAATCATTGGGGCATGGCTTATTATTTTAATATGCGGAACACTGATAGTAAAAATTTCACCTGTAGAAAGTAAAAACTGGGAATTGGACGATGAGGAAAAATGTCATTGCAGGAACGTGACCATAAAGATTGTTGGCGGCATTCTTGTATTTGCTGGGTGTTGTACATTAGTCGGGAAACATGAAATTGTATCGCTTGCTGCATTGACTGTCCTGGTGGTGTTTGTTTCCTTATATATTGGTGCAGTAAAATATAAAATTGAAAAGAATAAGGACATGCGGAGATGATAGATTTTATCGTTTCCGCATTTTATTTTTAGAAGAAAAGGAGAAAAGCCTGTTAAAAATAGGCAATTTTCATAGTTAAAACGTCCAATGGGTTTCGGCTCATATGGGCGTTTTTATTTATAAAGAAATTTTTTTGGAAATTTTCTTCCAGACCCCAACATCTGGCATCACCCATACGGGATAGGAGTGAAAGGGAAAAAGGACATGGACTCTGATCCTGTTGGCCGGGAAGGAGGTGAATTCTATGAAGCAACCTTCTTCCTTGGATGAGGAAACTGTCAGGCACCAGTTTGACCGGAAATGCAAGCTGGCATTGAAGGGTGAACTGGTAGATTATACAAGGCATATGGACTATCTTGGTAAGCATGAAGTGATTTTCTCTGAATTAACAGAGAGAGAATTAGAAAGCCTTTCTGTAATCGACGAGTATGATTCGGAATATTTCGATTTTCGGGCATTAGGCTATGACATCCGGCTAAAGGACATGCTGCTTGCGGAGGCGTTAAATGCGTTGACGGAAAGAAAACGTGATGTAATCATGCTGTCGTATTTCCAGGGGCTAAGCGATGCTGATATTGCAAGGAAACTGAACCTGGACAGGAGTACGGTAAATGAGCATAGGAAACGCTCGCTTGAATTGTTAAAACAAATGATGGAGGAACGTAGCAATGAAAACAAAAAGAAAAAACATTAAAAATACAAGATTGCTGCCTTTTTGTGTCATTAAGGCAGCTACGGAGGGAGATATCCTGGCAATTCATAAAGTGTTGAACCATTATGAAGGATATATCACAAGTTTATCTGCCCGGAAGATGAAAGACAAATTCGGAAATGTTCATTATTGTGTGGATGAAACACTGCGCCAGCGTTTACAGACAAAGCTGCTCATGACAATATTGAATTTTAAGCTGATACGATAAACGGAGCAGGCAGGCATCCCTTTCTGTCAGCCTGATATTCGTTTTTCATACGCACCTTGACAATTTCATATGGTGAATCCTGCAGGATGTACGAAGCAGTTGAGCTATTTAATGAATACGCCATGACTATCTGTACCTGTCACTTTGTGACACGATGTCGTAAAGTGACAGATATTAAAAAGTATCCGGTAAAATGCGCCAGTGAAGCATTTTCGGATTAAAGCGAAGGAATGTTGATTCGGGCATTGAAGTAAAGGTACGAGCGGTAACTATTTGATTACTGGCAAAGAGACAGGGACTTTGCGGCGATGATGCTGTTTCTGACAATGATACTTCCGGAGGTGAGCTGCTCCGGTCTGAAAAGATTGCGATTCTTACAGAAAGTCTGCTATTGGCAGTTTTTCCCGTAAGTTATAGCAAATGGCGCTGTTTCCTGACAGCCGCCTGCAGGATTTGTTTTAAGCATAGAAACGCACATATAAGACAAGCAGGAGAAAATATATTGATAAAGGAACAAGCTGGAAAGGGCGTGTTTATTTTGAATGTAGAAGAAATGAAAAGAATTGATGTGACAAAAGTAGACCGGGCAGATTTAGTGGATGTGAGGGATGTAAGTATAAACCGATTTCTGAATCAAGAACGGCAAATAAACGACTTTGTAAGCCAGATTAAGAATCCATACTGTTACAAATACGGTGATTACATCGTTAAGATTGGATTTGAGGATACGGAAGTAACACTGACAGACCGTTTAAAAGAATTAGTCTTAAAAACAGCGAATATGATTTGATTTTTGAATCTTTATGGACAAATAGGCAGGCGTATGATAGAATAAAATCAGGACTAAATCCATATGTGGAAACCTGATTTTATGGTCATTTCAGCACTATAAAATTAGGAGAATATTTATGGATAAAAATAATTCATTCAAATCTTATATGGCTGCTGTATATCTCCGTCTATCAAAGGAAGATGAAGATTTGTCGCTTAAAACAGAGAAATCCGAGAGCAACAGCATTGCCAATCAAAAGGCATTGATACTGAAAGAGTTAAAATCTATGCCGGACGTTACCCTGTTCGATATTTATATTGATGATGGATTTACAGGCTTGAATTTTGAACGGCCTGCGTTTCGCCGTATGCGGAATGACATTTATGAAGGAAAAATAAACATGGTGATCGTAAAGGACTTATCCCGACTTGGCAGGGACTATATCGAATCCGGGCGCTATGTGAAAAAGATTTTTCCGTCATTAAATGTCCGTTTCGTTTCTGTACTGGATCACTTTGACAGCCTGACAGCTTCACAGAGCGATATGAATTTACTGATTCCGGTAAAAAATTTTGTAAACGATAATTACAGCCGGGATATATCCGGCAAAGTACGGAGCCATCAGGAAGTGATGCGTGAAAATGGTCTTTATGTAGGGGCATATGTGGCATATGGCTATAAAAAGGCAGAGAACGACAAAAATCGGATTGAACCGGATGAATACTCGGCGGATATAGTAAAACGGATTTTCGCATGGAAATTGGATGGCATGAATGCCGGAGCGATTGCAGATAAGCTCAATCAGTTAGGCGTGATTCCACCCTCTGAATATAAGAGGCTTATGGGAATCAATTATAAATCCGGGTTTCAAAAAAATTCTAAGGCACAATGGACGGCAGTGACTGTCACCCGGATTTTGAAAAATAAAATTTACATAGGGGTTCTGGAGCAAGGCAAGCGTGAGAAGGTGAACTATAAACTTGACAAGGTTGTAGAAAAGCCTGAAAGCGAGTGGGCTGTTATAGAAGGCAGCCACGAACCCATCATAAGCCGCACAGATTATGAAAATGTGGAACGCCTGTTATGCCGTGATACACGCACCGCTCCTGCGAAGAAAACTTTATATCTTTTTTCTGGGCTGCTATTTTGCGGTGAATGTAACCGCAGTATGGTAAGAAGGCAAAATAAGTACAAACACAGTTCCTATGTATACTACATTTGCTCTACCTATAATAAAGGGAAAGGCTGTACCAGACACAGCATTGAAGAAAGTACATTGAAGGAAATCGTGCTGGATTCCATAAGGAGGCATATAGAGCAGATTGCAGAATTGGATCAGATTTTGCAAATGACGGATTCTATGGAAATTCAATGTGAAGATGTGATAGCAAACGATACGGAGATTCTTGCAAAATACGATGAACTGAACAAATGTAAAAAAATGGAGCTTACATTGCACAAGGATTTGTTTGACGGCATGATTTCTAAAGAAGAATACATACAATTCTCACAAATCTATTCAGAACGTGCAGAAACGATTGAGAAGTCGATTCAAGCGCTCCGGCAGGAAATAGAAACCATTTTCCAGAATGGACTGCTTTCTAATGAGTGGATTCGGAAATTTGCCAGTAACAGGAACATAGATGAACTGGACAGGACTATTTTGCTTTTACTCGTTGAAAAAATCATCATACATGAAGATTGCCGGATAGAAATCATTTTTAAATATGATGATAAATATAAGACTGCCTGCCGGATTGCAGAGAATCTGTCAGAGCCTGCAAGACAGGGGGTGAATGGATCGTGGCAAGAACCGCAAACAGGTATTTGAAAGCACAGCCACTCGCAGCACGATCCAAAGAGATTTTTCTTGCGGGGAACTATCTGAGGTTATCTGTGGACAGCGACTATACGGGAAGTGATTCGTTGGAAAACCAACGGAAACTTGCAAAAGAGTACGCAGAAAAAAATAAGGATGTATCTATTGTAAAAGAATATATTGATGACGGAAAATCCGGAACCAGCTTTGATCGCCCGGCATTTACGAGAATGATTGATGATCTGAAACGGAAAGAAATAAATTGTGTGATCGTAAAAGACTTATCACGCTTCGGGAGGGAGTATATCGAAGCCGGAAATTACATTGAAAAGGTGTTCCCGTTTTTGGGAGTGCGCTTTATTTCCATTGTGGACAGATACGATAGTTGTGATGCAGGATGCGATAAAGAACTATTGCTGATTTCGTTAAAAAATCTGATGCATGAAATGTATGCAAGGGATATTTCAAAAAAAGTTGGCAGTACATTTCATATTAAGCAGGAAAAAAGGATGTTTTACCGTTCGTCAACTATCCCTTATGGATATAAGATGGATGAATCGAACGAAAACTATTGTATTGACGAACCGGCAGCAGAGATTGTAAGGCAGATTTTCAGGCGGTACAGCCAGGGAACGTCCAAATATGAGCTTTGCAGGCAGCTTTACCAGAACAACGTATTAACACCGTCACAATACCGCCAGACAGGAAGAGTTTTTAAGAGTTCGGAAGATACGTTGAAAATCTGGCAGTCATCTACCATAAACCGGATTTTAAAGAATCCCGTTTATATGGGCGATGTCTTGCGGCATAAGACGCAGCAGAGCTTTTGTGAGGGAAAGAAATCGGCAAAAGTTCCGGAGGAAGAACAAATACTGCTTACAGAAAACCATCCCCCGATTGTGGATAAAGATACTTTCCTGTCTGTCCAAAACAGATTAGCACAGATAAAAGAAGAATTTGCCGCTTATCGGATGCATTCTGATGTGATTGCAAAATCTAAAGTATTTGAGGCCGATGTACTGGAGAATAAAGTGTTTTGCGGCAGTTGCAAAGCCGTTATGGTAAGAGCCGTGGAATACCGTAAAGTAAATGAAAAAACAGAGCAATATAAAGTGTACCGCTGCAGTACCCACAGAAAAATCTCAGACTGCTGTGATTCCAGATATATAGAAGAACAGGCATTGTGTGAAATTCTCTACTGTACCATCCAGGAGCAGTTACTGCTGATAAAAGGATTAAAGAAGCAAATTGAGAACGACGTACAATTTTCATTTGAAGGTAAGTTACGGCATATCGAACATGAAAAACAGCGGATCACAAATCGAAAAGCTCTGCTTGAACAAGAATATCTGGAGCAATATGCCAGATACACTGAGGGGAGATTAACCGTTGATGAATTTCATGAATTTCGGAAAACTTATATAGGCCAAAAGAAGTCCTGTGATATGCAGGCAAAGGAATTAGAAATAGAAGAAAAGAAAATCAGAAAAAAAAGAACATCCATTAAGAAAATGTTTTCTGCATGGATGGCACTGGATGGTGAAACCCGGCTGACAGAGGCTATGGTTCATTGCTGTATTGAACGGGTGGAAGTATTCCAGGACAAACGGATTGATATACGGTTAAGCTATCAGGATTGCTTTGCCATGTTAGAAAAATGGACGGAGGGAGGGAAATGATTCTATGATTATGGCGTTATATATGAGGCTTTCAAAAGAAGATGATGAAGTTGTGGATGAAAGTAACAGCATTACAAATCAGAGGTATATACTCCGTAGATATATAGAGCGGATGCCGGAACTATCCCATTATAGGATTGTGGAATATGTGGATGATGGGTACAGCGGTAAGAATTTTGAGCGTCCTGGTATTGGACGGCTCCTGGAAGAAGTAAAATCCGGCAAAATTTATGGAATATTGGTCAAAGACTTTTCACGCTTCGGGAGAAACCATATTGAAGTGGGAAATTACATTGAAAAAATATTCCCCCTGTTAGATGTAAGGTTTATTGCCGTGAACAACCATTTTGACAGCGCAGATTATATGGGAACAACACCGGATATGGATGTCGCTTTTGAAAACCTGATGTATGACTATTTCAGCGAAGAAAACTCTATAAAGATTAAAAGTGATCTCTTCCATAAAAGGATGCGTGGAAAGTATATGGCAACTTTCGCACCATATGGCTATAAGAAGTCACCGGAGGATCATAATAGGATTGTAATAGATGAAGAAGCGGCTGATGTAGTAAGGCTGATTTTTCGTTTATATGAGGAATGCGGCGTAAAAGCGGAAGTGGCAAAGCATCTGAATGAAAAGAATATCGCAACGCCACAAGAGTACGCAAAGAAAAAAGGCATTGCAAAACACTGGAAATATGAGCAGGAGAAAAAATTCTGGAACGGCTCTATTATAGGACGGATATTGAAAAATCCCATTTATATCGGGAATACCGTTTTTCACAAAAAGGAAGTGATTGAGGTCGGTTCTAAAAGGACAAGGTGTCTGCCGCAAGCTGAATGGGAAACCTGTGAGAATACGCATGAAGGAATTATTCCCAATAAGCAGTTTGAATGGATAAATAGTAAAAATTTTAAAGCTAGCAATTATTTAGAAAAAAAGAAACCAGAAAAAGATTCTGCCATATCTTATGAAGGGGCTGCAAAAAAGGATTGCACAGTATCAGATCAAGGAACAAAAAAGTATGATTCCGTGGTATACTGTGAAGGAGAGAAACGAAAAAGAGGGGACAAGGATTCTCCCATCAAGGGAATTGTAAAATGCGGCGGCTGCAGGCACCATATGATCCGTCGGAACAGGCGGAACGCTTCTTATTACTGTAGGCATTACTATGAGATTAAGGATTCCGGATGCTGCTCGGAGAATGTGAAAGAAACAGAGCTGATGGAGATTGTCAGAGAGGCAATTTGCAGGCAGGCGGCGTTGTTCGCTGACCGGAAAGAATTGTCCAGGCTTTACCGGGATGTGGCGAAACAGCAAAAAGAAAAAACAGCAAAAGAGCAGGAATTTCTCCGGAATAAAATCCAAACGTGCAAGAATGAGAACTTTATCCTGTATGAACAGTATAAAAAGGAAGAAATTGACCGTTGTAAATTCCAGGAACAACGTCAGAAGAATTTGAGGATGTTAGAGGCATATCAGCAGCAGCTTGGGCAGTATGCAAGGGATGATGAGGAAACAGATGTAGATAGATCTGGTATTCTCTCTTTATTGGAGGGAAAAGAGAACTTGTCAGAATTAACAAAGGAAATCGTGGAGCAGCTTGTCTCCGCTATTTATGTCTATGGAAATGGGCAGGTGGAAATTGTCTTTAAATTTAAAGATGAACTGGAAAGTTTTCTTGAATCGACAAACAATTCTATGGTTCAAAAAAATATTTAAAAAATTCGTGTCATTAACTTGACACAAGGGGGATTAAGGGCCATGGAAGAATTAGGCCGGCTTGAGGAGGACAGAAGGCAGGGAAGACTTCCGGGACCGGTGAGAAAGCGGGGAATCGCCAGTAATGAGATGTGTACATTCTTGATACTGAATATCTCATCACTGCAGCTGATTCCGGTGAATGTGATCGCGTACCGGAGCCAGTACGGGAGCGTGAATCCGACGGCAATTGTGGGACCGGCGATTGCGGCGACGGCGGTGAGTACGATGGTGGCGGTGATTTTTTGTAAGGTGATGAATGGAAAGCGGGGAACATAGAATTCCCTGCTTTCTAAATGTGCTTCTAAATATATGTATGTAAACTCTCTCTGCCGTTCCTATGTAATGAATCTGGTTACCGTCTTTTACTCCGCTATTTTTCTTGGGACACAGTCTTGCGCGTGCATACTGATGCCACATTCTTTGAATCCCTTGTAAGCAGGAGCGGGGAATCTTCCGTAAAGTTCTGCTCATTCCCCGGCAAATGAATAATCTTATGGATGTTAATGATTGCCAGGCAGGCATTCATTAACGCGGTTGGATATGAATGAATGAGCAGCGCGTATACTACAAAAAAACACGCTCCGACCGTATTGACCACTCTTAATTTTATTACAGAAGTCATTAACATAGAAGCCACTATCAAAGCAGATCCAATATAACCTATGATTTCTATGATCATTGAACTGTCCAAAGCCAATCCTCCCTTCTTTGACAGAGTACTCTGATATTCTATAATATCTGCGTGTCCTCAGGGAAAGATCATCTCAATTTTGCGAGAATTGAGGTTCCAATGGTTCCTTCGGACATCTCAACTTCAAAATTCTCAGCAATCGTCGCATCAATCACAGCATATGTATCCATGTCTTCCAACCAGCCTCCGCTTTTACCGGAATATCAATATATGCCGCCGTTTGCAATATTTCCTTATTTAATCCCGGATCTGGAAACAAGATGTCGACTTCATATCCATTCTGTGTACGCGCATAACTGGATTCACTCCACACGCTCTGCGCAATGATCTTTGCGTGAAGCGGATCTCCCGGCATCAAAACCTTCTTTGCAATTTCCTCTTTTTTCGCTCTGTTATGGGGTGTCGGCATTTTTATCCTCCTCCTATTCTCTTTATTTACACTAACCCTTTACGCCGCTGCTGGTAATTCCCTCCACATAATATTTCTGCAGGGGCAGGAATATCACAAGCGGAATGACAGCCGATATCGCTGTCGCCGCATAAAGGTATGACCACAACGTTCCTCTCTCCTGCTGGAACGATCCCAGCGCTGTCTGGATCACCTGCATATCCTTTGACATCCCGATGATCAGAGGCCACAGATAAGAATTCCACTGTGAGATAAAGATCATCAGCGCGGCTGATATTGTAACAGGTACGGAAAGCGGAAGCGCGATCGCCTCAAACGGTATCATAAATGTCATTAAGATCACGGCATATAATACTTTTTTCAGCGGAAAATCAAAACAGGCAAAGGCGAAACCGGCCATACTATTTATGATCAGCCCCAATATGATCGTAAGTGAAGTTACGATCACCGTATTTCCAATTGCTTTTCCAAAAGAGAACTCCTGAAAAATCCGGATATACGCATCGAATGTGATGTTCTGCGGAACAAACGTCTTCCATGACAAAGGCATCAGATATTTGAACAACTCATCATCTGTCCGGAAAGAAGACGTCACTCCCCATAACAGAGGAAATATCATCAAAGCACAAAGCAATACACAAACAATATACAACACCATTTTTTTTATTTTTCTTTTATTTCTCAGTTCCGTAAATATTATGAATCAACCCCTTCTTCCTATCGCAGATCAAGAAAAAATAAAAGTACTGTCAAATATGAAAATGTAGAAGATTCAGTATATTCGGATGGTATATACTAACTCCGAAAGTCCAGCTAAGACTGAGATTATTAAAAATCCAGAAGCATTTAGACATGCATTTACCAGGGAACAGAAAAAAGATGGAAAAACAGTAAAAATGTTCATTTTACAAGCAAGGGAATTTTAATTGCTAAAAAAAATAGTATATTGAGAGAATCTGCTTTTTAGGGTATACTAAGTAAAAGAATATAGTTTAAGTAAGAAAGGTGGTAATGGAACTTGTCAATTTACAAAGACAAGTAATCCAATCCCTCAATGATTTGTCGGATAGATGAATGATAAACAATGAGGAATTAAGAGGTTTATTTAAAGGGACACCATCAGGGGCGTTTTTAAAGCTTGTATATATTACGGGGATTTTGCCAATTAAGAAGTATGGCACACAGTCAGCTTTAAATAATTTCCGAGAGCATACAATGGCCAGTCCCAGACAGATGGAGGAGTATGTTGGTTTTACAAAGACAGAAGTAAATTAAGCAAATGGACTTTCTGAGAGTTTGGATATTGATTGGAATGGAAATGATAGAATAAATAATAAACGGAGGTATGAAAATGGCATACAAGGAGTTTATCAGCGAACTGCAAAAAAAGCTTGAAGAAAAGAAACAGGAATTGGGTTATAACAAAATGGTCTTCATTGAGGATGGAGCCACATCGACGGATGCGAAGGAACTTTCTATTATACGTGAAACAAACATCAAGTATCACAAAACGGAGTCGGATGTGCTGATTGGCGATTATATCATCCTGTACCAATATAAGGGCCAGAGAGAACAGATGTGCAGATTTGACTGCGGGCAGTTGTATCAGAAGTATGAAAAAGACAGTTGGGAGGCTGTGTGGGAACAGATTTTTTCTTCCATTGATTCCAGCAGAAAATTTATGGAACTGGGAATTATAGATCTGATCGAAAAAAATGAGTATGACTTGTTGAAAGACAAGCTTTTTATCCGCCCGCTGAATTTCAATGACCACCGATATGAACTGAAAAACCATATTTTCAGACGCGTCGGCGATATGGTGCTGGTGCTCTATATTCTTGCAAGTGATGAAAATAACGGAAAAACACATGATGTATTGTCTGTTAAGGTCCCGAAAGCCTCAATGCAGGAATGGGGGATCGATGAAGAAGAAGTGTGGGAGAGCGCGATGAGCAATACATACATCATGGCGCCGCCGCGTATATACTTAAATGCAATGGACATCGTAAATCCACCTTATCACAGAGGCGCGTTTATGGCGTTGAACAGTGATATCACTTCTCTTTCACCGAATGCAGTGCCGACCGTGACAACGACAGCGCAGATAAACGGCGCAATTGCCATGTTTTATCCCGGAGTAATGAAGCGCATAGCAGAGCTTTTCGGAGACGATTATTATATCGCTTTTACGGGCACCAGCGAAGCCAGACTTCATAAAAAAGGCACAATCCAGCCGCGAAGTATACTGATGCGGATCAAGCAGATGAACAAAGCCTTCGATCCGTCAGAAGTCTTGTCGAACAAGGTCTATCTGTACGAAACAGCGAATCAGGAAATGAGGCAGCTGGAGCTTTGATGAATCCGACGGCTACTGCGGCTTACAAAAAAATGCAGCTGCGTTAAAAGAGGGGAGGTCGGCTAATGCCGATTTCATGACATTCATTTCAAAATATCAGATATCTAGTACAGCATTGCGTATATAATGGTGAATCATGTGCCTGATACTTTTGTCAGGACAAGGCGGAGGAAAGAGGCGATGCGGTGGCATCGTTGATTGACGACAACGCAGAACTGGCAGAAATAGCAGGTGCAGAATTCACCGTTAATTACGCAAT
>ERZ808051.661-NODE-661-length-32790-cov-10.297924_pt1 | contig 32790 bp, 30 predicted proteins | sample MGYA00380199_ERZ808051 | MGnify/ENA primary metagenome ERZ808051 (study PRJEB31490, sample SAMN06133391) | mouse gut metagenome | isolation source: J11 | host: mice | place: China: Chengdu | collected 2015-05 ...
CATGCTATCACCTCAGTATTATTTTACTAAGGTATATCTGAAAAGTAAATAGATAATATTTATGTCGTTTACTATAACTAAAGAATTATCTAATGAATATTCACGAACTATATTGCAATCAGGCGATGTCGTCATCAATGTGAGAGGAACATTAGGAGGTTGTGCTGTTGTTCCAGAAAGTATGAATGGGTATAATATTGCACGTGAAGTTGCCTTAATTGCTATTGATAAAGAAAAATATTTTAGTAATTATATTATGTATTGTTTATTATCAAAAACTTTTGAAAATTTTCGAGATTATAGTTTAAGTGGTTGTATTTATTTGGGAATAAATATGGAAACATTATCAAAATTTATGTGTCCGTTACCGTCTCTAAAAGAACAGAGAGAAATTGCAGAGTATCTTGATGAAAAGTGTTCTGAAATAGACAACCTGATTGCAAAGAAAGAAGAATTGCTTGCGGATTTAGAAGCTTATAAGAAGTCACTTATTTATGAATATGTGACAGGAAAGACAGAGGTAGTATAATGGATGCACAGGAGTACTTTGTAAAACTTATAAGCAAAGTTTGGAGCGATTATTGTAATGAATTAAAGAAAGAACCACTTTCAATAGTAAATTTTTGTGTTGTTAATGATATCAACCAAGAATATAGAAAAATAAGACCAGATCATGCGGAAAAATATCCAGAACAATTTGAAAATGAAATTCATTATAGTGCATTAACTATAACTCCAAGTCTGACTAATGAAAATTTTTATGTTTTATTAGATTCAAAATATTTTGTGGAATCGCTAGAAAAGAATTATAATTGGGCGGGATCAGTGGCACATGAATTAACGCATGTATATGATCATATGGAATATGCTGACTTGATTGATTGTCACGATTATGATGATATTATAGATTTAACTCAACATTGGATGTTTAACATATGGACAGAGTTTCATGCTAAAGCAATAGGATATTATTTTGTAAGAAAATATTCATTTGAAAATGTTTATGATACATCACAAGTAGAGGATATAGTACAGAAAGAGTTACCTATGCATTCAAAAGATATGTTTGAGGCATATCATGCAGCAAACAATCCGTTTAATCAAATGTATGCTGTTACACATTTTCTAGGTAGATTATTTATATGGGAAAAGTTATTTCCAGATTACTTTACAGAAAATATGATTCAACAATTACTTGGAGAAAACAAATGGATGTTAGATACATATATTTTCCTGAAAAATCACATTGAAATAGGAGCGGCTTATAGAGACTTTGAGGAATTAAAGGATATATTAAGGCAAAATTTTCAAGGAGATTTTTAAAAAAATAGGAAGAGGTAGAGAAAATGTGGGAGAAAATATTGGATTTGTTGAAAATAGTATTGGATAAATATTTTATCCCTGCAATTATAGCAGTGCCAACTACAATATTTTTATATGTAATTGTACCTGACACCAATTTTATGCAAGCAAAAGTTGGGAAAAGTGTTTTTGTAATATTTATATTCACCTCTATTTTCCTCTTGATTTTATTTGCGATTTGGGTAAAAAGGTATATAGAGTCTAAAATAGCTAGAAAAAAAGAAGTAGCAGAAAATGAAAAACAAGTGGAAGAACAGAAGAAGCATAATGAGATATTAAAAAGAAATAAAGAAAAAGAAATACTGGAAGACTTATGGAATAGAGTAGATGCATTGGGAAATGATGAAAGAATGCTAATTGATGGATTACTAAAAAATGGAAACAGACCAATAGGTGTGTATTTAACATATGATATGCGTCGATTATCATTTTTTGTAAATGTAACACCAATGAAGAATGGCGACAAATGCAAAGTCCTTATAGATGGCAACTTTCATGATATTACAATGCAATATGAACCATATGATAATCCTTATGATGGATATTCTAAATGCAAATTAAGAGAAGAAATTTATGTGCGTTTAAAGGAATCAAAAGAAAAGTATAATAAAATATCACACTTTAATTGATTGTTAAATAGTGCTTGCCGTATAAGAAAAAGGGTTTTAAACGCCGTAAGAAGCTAAAAAATCTCTGATTTGTGAGTATATATGGAAAAGAAAGAGGTAGAGTAATGGGGGATATTATTAGAGTACCTATTAAAATGCAATCAGATGAAAAGGGATATATTGATAGAGAATGTCCCAATGAAGAATGTTTGTTCAATTTCAAAATAAAACTGGATGATTGGAAAGAAAAAGTGTCTGATGAAGAAGTGCATTGTCCTATGTGTGGTCATATAGATACCTCTGATAAATGGTGGACACAACAGCAATTAGATGAAATGAGAAAAATTGCTTCTGATTATGCAGTCAATTATATGACTAGAGAATTAGATAAAGCTCTTAAAGGATTAGAGAAAAGTACTCGGAATAATAAGTTTATTAAAATAAAGTATAAACCAAGCAGAAGAGTTTCGTTTCTCAATAACCCAATAGGGCAAAGTGAAGAGTGGGAATTAGAGATTGAATGTGAGAAATGCGGAACACGTTATAGTGTAATTGGGAATGCATATTTTTGCCCTTGTTGCGGATATAACTCAGTCGAAAATGTTTTTAATGAATCTTTAGATACAATTAGTAAAATGATTGAGTCAATTCCAGAAATGAAGAAAATGTTATCAGGAATGTATGGAGTTGATAAAGCGGAAACAATGTGCAGAACTATGTTAGAAGGAACATTGGGAGATATTGTATCTGCGTTTCAGAAGTTTGCAGAAATGAAATTCAGAAGTATTTCTTCTGCTAATGTGAAAGTAAACGATTTTCAGATAGTAGAAAAAGGAAGTAATTTATTCAAAGATGCTTGCGGAAAAGGTTATGATGAATGGTTGTCTAATAGTGAATTGAAACTGATGAATTTGTATTTTCAACGTAGACATTTAGTTGAGCATAATAATGGACTTGTAGATCAACGGTACATAGATAAATCAGGTGATATTAGCTATCAGATTGGTCAAAGGATTGTTGTAAAAGAAAAAGATGCAAATGAATTATTGCATATTATTGAGATACTTGCTACTGGATTAAAAACAGCATAGAAAGGAATAATTTATGGATATAAAAGAGAAAAGATTTGAATCTGACATAGAAAGTTACATGCTCTCTCAGGGCGGCTTTACTAAGGGAGATTTAAGAACCTATGACAGAGAAAAAGCGATTGATTTACCAAAGTTAATTGCATTTGTAAAGAAAACACAACCTAAACAATGGGAAAGATACGAAAGAAATTATGGAACTGATGCAGAAAAAAAGTTCTATAAAAGATTTCAAGAGAGTGTGGATACTTTTGGGCTTTTGCATGTGCTAAGGCATGGTTTTGAAGACAGAGGAGCAAAAATTGAGATTGTTGCTTTTAAAGAAAATAATAGTTTGAGTCAGCAAGTCATTGATGATTATAATAGTAATATTGTGACTTGTACAAGGCAGTTCAAATATTCTACTCAAAATGAAAATAGTATTGATATGGTTCTTTCTATAAATGGTATTCCTGTTGTGGCATTGGAACTGAAAAACCAATTAACAGGACAATCTATTTCTAATGCAAAGAAGCAGTTTATGTATGACAGAAATTCAAAAGAATTGTGTTTTCAGTTTGATAAGAGATTTTTGGTTTATTTTGCAGTTGATTTAAATGAGATTGCAATGACTACAAAGTTAGCAGGAAAAGAAACATTTTTTCTTCCGTTCAATCAGGGTTCTAATGGGGCGGGAGAAGTAGGTGGAGCAGGTAATCCAGAAAATCCAAATGGTTATACTACATCCTATCTTTGGGAAGAGGTACTTACAAAAGACAATTTGCTTGAACTGATACATAAATTTATACAAAGAGTGGAAGATGAAAGAATTGTTTATAAAAACGGAGTAGAGACCAAAAAGAAAAGCATTAAGCTCATCTTCCCAAGATACCATCAGTTAGATGTTGTTACAAAGTTGATTGAGGATGTTAAAGAGAATGGTTCTGGAAAGAATTATTTGATTCAGCACAGTGCTGGATCAGGGAAAAGTAACTCTATTGCTTGGCTTGCTTACGAATTGTCAGAACTGCATGATAAGAATGATAAACCTATTTTTACCTCAGTTATTGTCATAAATGACAGGACTGTTCTGGATAGACAGACACAGAATACCATCTTCGGATTTGATCATATCAAAGGAACTGTTGAAAAAATAGATGATGAAAAACATTCTTCTGATTTGAGGGATGCTATTAACGATGGGAAGAAAATTATTATTACTACATTGCAAAAGTTCCCCTATATCTATGAGGAAGTCAAAGCTACCACTGATAGAAGATTTGCTGTTATTGTAGATGAAGCACATAATTCACAGTCTGGAAGATCTGCTCAAAAATTGAAAGCAGCTCTTGCTGATACAGAGGAGGCATTAAAAGAGTTTGCAGAAATAGAAGGCAAAGAGGAAGAACAGATTAAAGATGATGAAGATAGATTAGTTGAGCAAATGCTTACACAGGGTAAGCATAAAAATCTCTCTTTCTTTGCTTTTACTGCAACGCCAAAAGAAGCAACTTTGGAATTGTTTGGAGAAAAACTTCCTAATGGTAAATTCAGAGCATTCCATATTTACAGTATGAAGCAGGCCATTGAAGAGGGATTTATTCTTGATGTTTTAAAAAATTATATGACATACAAGAACTGTTATAAGATTGCAAAAAATACCCCAGGGAATCCAGAAGTTCCTGCTACACAGGCACTAAAGGCTATTCAGCGTTATGAATCGTTACATCCGCACAATCTGCAACAGAAAACAGCAATTATTATTGAAACATTCAGAAGCGTTACAAAGAATAAAATTAATGGCAATGCAAAAGCAATGGTAGTTACTGCATCAAGATTACATGCTATCAGATATTACCATGAATTTAAAAGATATTTGGAATTAAAAGGTTATGATGATCTTGAAATTTTGGTTGCTTTTTCTGGTGTTGTGAAAGATGGAGAAGAAGAATACACAGAGGAAGGTCTAAATAAAAGAAAAGATGGAACAACCATTAAAGATACTCAGCTACCTGCTGAATTTAATAAAGATGAATATTCTATGCTGATTGTTGCAGAGAAATACCAGACAGGTTTTGATGAACCTCTGCTGCATACTATGTTCGTGGATAAAAAGTTGAAAGGTGTAAAAGCAGTACAAACGTTATCAAGACTTAATAGAACTTGTGCAGGAAAAACAGATACTTTTGTTTTAGATTTTGTAAATACTGCAGAAGAAATAAAGGAAGCATTTGAACCATACTTCGAGTGTACAGAACTAGATCAGGAGATCAATGTGAATCTGATTTATGATACTCGAACAATGCTCAGAAGTTATGGGTTATATAATGATGATGATATAGAGAAATTATTAAAAATACTTTTCAAAAAATCTCCACAAAATGATACTGATTTGGGAAAGATGGCAAGTGTGTTGACTCCAATTGTAAATAGATATAAAGCATTATCAGAGGATAAGAGGTTTGATTATAAGAAAACAATCCATAATTTCAATAAATGGTATTCCTATATTACTCAGATTTCCAGAATGTTTGATATTTCTTTGCAGAAAGAGTTTAATTTCACACAGTATTTGGAGAAGATGCTGCCACCAGCAGTAGATGCAAAGTCAGTGGATTTGGAAGATAAACTGAAATTGGAGTTTTATAAATTGGAACAGACATTCAAGGGAGATATTTCCTTAAATCCAACAGTGGAAACTTCTACATTGGAGAATCCAAAAACATTGAAAACATCTGGAAAAGGCGTCGATGAAGATGAACTATTGGAGAATATCATTGGAAAAATCAATGAAAAGTTTCAGGGGATTTTTACTGATAGCGACAGGGTAATTGTAGAAACTATTTACAATAAATGTGTGAAAGATAACAAAAAGCTGAAAATGCAGGCAAAAAAGAATGATGAGGAAGTATTTAATCAATCTATTTTCCCTGAGATTTTTAAACAGGTAGCACAGGATTGTTATATGGAACAGATGAAAGCATTTTCAAAATTGTTTGAAGATAAGGCCTTCTATGAGTCGGTAATGGAATCTATAGCAAAAGAGGCTTATAAAGATTTAAGAAACAGATAATTATTAAATCAGAGTCAAGATTTTTCTTGGCTCTGGATTTGTTTGTGGAGTGTATGTTATGAAGGGCAAAAAGGATGGTATTATCTGGTCGATAGCGCTAATTGTTTTTAGTATAATTATATTCTTTGTTTTACAATTTCATCTTTATACGGATGGGTTTAAGAATATAATAAGAAGCATTCTTCCATTTGAGTTATCTGAATGGAGAGAATTTGTTATGGTAATTATGTCAGGCATATTTACAAGTTCGTTTGTTACATTAATAATGAATTACTCTGATTATAAAAACGAAAGAAGAGATGCATTAGTAAACTATTATTTAGTTAGCAGTAGATTTATGCGCAATTTTCGGAATATAGAATATTTATATGTTGGTGAAGAGATAGAGCTAATTCGTAATTTCTATTTGGAAAGAAGTTCCAATGATATGCGTATGCAAATGAGAATGGATGAGGGACTAAATTATAAAGCAAAACGAGAATTGCAAGAATGGATTTGGAAGAACGAAAATAGAGAAACAAGAAAACGATTTAGAAAGATTAAACAACAGTATTTGTCTGATTGTGTAGAGAGTCTTATTGCTAAATACGACCAAGAATTAGATAAAATTACTGCTCAATACATAGAATTAAGCGAATTAAATTATCGAGAAGTAGAGGATGCTTATGGAAATATAAATTTCCTATTTACGAATAAATTAAATCGTAATGAATTTATATATAAGTACTTGCATGAACGACAACGGAACCTGCTACACAAGATTAAAATGGAAAGTTATCATTTTAAAAATCACTACACTAGAGATACAGCAGTAGTTATGTTAGACAAAATTTTAGAATTACAAAAGGAGATTTTTGCAGTAGAAGAAAGCAAATATGGAAAAAATATATACAATCAATATTGCTATGAAATAACGTGTAATCTTGAGTTTTTATTACAGCTTACATATAAAGATAAATATGAAGCTAATTATCCTTGTTGGAAGGAATTTTATGCAAGTAGCCATATAGATATGCAAAAATTAGAAAGTGTGCAAAATACAGAGAATCAAGACTGACAATCTTGGTTCTTTTTTTATTTCTTAATCACAAAAACCACACTCAAATGCGTGTGAAAATCATGGATTTTGGGCTGCATCCACCCTCTTACTGCGCTATAATAACACTTAGAAATACACAGTATATGGCTATTTCGGACTGTGAGAAAGGAGAAAGTGTTATGGCAGAAGTTAAGACAATCAGGCAGTACAGAACAAAACAAGACGGAAATACATTGATTGAGTTTCCAGTTGTAGACGAAGAAAGCAAAAACATTATAGAAGTGAATTTCAATCAATACATTGATGTTTTGTCAGATATTTTAGTGAAGTATGCAGTAAATTTTAGGTCGGGCAGGCAGTGGGTTGTACCCCTGTCTGCAAAACATAAAAAAGTAAACTGTATTGCTTTGATTGCTTGACTTTTGCCTGTACATATATTTTTAAAGAAAGGTGGATGCAGTATGAAAAATAAAAATTTTAGCAATTTATTTGTAAATAGGAAGAAGTGTGTTATCTATATCAGAGTTAGCAGTGAGAGGCAAGTGCAAGGATTTTCGCTTGACGGACAAAAAAGAGAACTGATAGAGTATGCAAAGGCAAAAGGTCTTGAAGTGGCAGAAATCTATGTGGAAGAAGGCAAATCAGGAAAGTCAATAGAGGGCAGAGATGAATTTCAACGAATGATGTCTGATGTAACAAAACAAGATTCCGAAGTAGGTTATATTCTTGTATACAAATTATCTCGTTTCGGAAGGAATACAAGGGATATTTTGAATTCCTTAAATACAATCAATAGATATGGAATTAATCTTCTCACAAAAGAAGAAGGAATTGATTCTTCTAACAATATGGGTGGTTTAATGATTACCATATTAGGGACAGTTGCAGAGATGGAACGAGAAAACATCATTACTCAGACAATGCTTGGAAGAGAAGAAAAGAGCAGACAGGGTGGATGGTGCGGTGGTTTCGCGCCGCTTGGTTACGATCTTAAAGATGAAAGGCTTGTAAAAAATGAATATTCTTATATAGTCGAAACAATTTTTGATAAATATGTGCATGAGAATATCGGAATCAAAGGGGTTGTTGACTATCTCAATAAGAATGGAATCAAAAAACCTATACCAAAGAACAAGCAGGATTTTCAATTTACAGATTGGAGTACCCACACAATAAAAGCGATTCTGGATAATCCCGTGTATACAGGCTACATTGTGTTTGGCAGAAGAAGAACTGTAGAATGTATCAATGAGAATACAGGGGAAATGGAATACAAGTTACGGAAACAGGATGAAGAAAATTATATTTGGTCTGATGAACAGGCACACGAACCTATTATAAGCAAAGAGATCTTTGATATGGCACAGCAGAAGCGGAGGAGCAGGTCTTGTAGGGGAAACAGACAAATAGGACAAGTTCCCAAGCATCTTTTATCAGGCTTGTTGAGATGCCCTGAGTGCGGATCGGGGATGGTTATAAGTTATAATCGTTGGGTTAATAAGAAAAAGAATCCTGATGCACCAAAAATGGAGACAAGAAGCTATATTTGCGGTCATTATAATCGTTCAGGTACATATGGCGAATGCCATCGGAACGGAATATCATCTGAACGAATAGAAAAGGAAGTCGTAGAGTATACCAAGCGGTTAGTACACAATGAAAAGTTTGTTGATTATGTAAAAATGAAAATAGGGAAGTCCATTGATGTTACAGAGATTGAGAATGAACTTTCTTCCTATGATAAGAAGCTAAGGGCTTTGGAGAGAAATAAAAAGAATTTGGAGAAAGACATTGATAGCCTGTTGGATGATGATAAGTATGCAGTTCGTAAAAGAGCAGATATGAATAAGAGGCTTGATAAAATCTATGAGGATATGGATTCTGTAGAAAGTGAAAAAATAGAATGTCTGAATCGTTTACAGGCAGTTCAAGAACAGCAGCTAAACGAGAAGAAAATTTATCAAATGCTTTTGGAGTTTGACAGAATCTATGATAAACTATCTATGGATGAGCAAAGAAGTGTGCTACAATCTTTGATCTCAGAGATTCAGATATACAAAAAAGATGAAATCAAGGAAAGTAAGACCTATATTAAGAAAATCAAGTTTGCATTTGATATTGAGAATATAGGGGAAAATTTAGACAACAAAGGGAATCACGTTGAAGTTGTGTGTTTATTGGCCAAACTTAATGTTGAGTAGCATATTGGGGTGGAAGTTGATTTAGATCAGATGGACTTGACGGCGGAGGGGAGTGAGGTGCAATTGGATAATTATGGAGAAGTTTTGATATATCAGTCAGAGGATGGATCAACTAATATAGAAGTCAAGATGCAAGATGAAACAGTATGGTTGTCGCAACAACAAATGGCAGATTTATTTCAAACATCAAGAACGAATATTGTAGAACATATAAAACATATTTATGCAGAAGACGAACTTGACGAAGTTTCAACCTGTCGGAAACTCCGACAGGTTCGTACGGAAGGAAATCGTAAGGTATCCAGAGAAATTCCCTACTATAATCTTGATATGATTATTTCTCTAGGATATAGAGTAAAGTCTAAAATTGCTACAAATTTCCGTCGGTGGGCTGCCGAACAATTAAAAGAGTACATGATAAAAGGCTTCACGATGGATGATGAACGGCTGAAAAATCTGGGTGGCAGTAATTATTGGAAAGAGTTATTAGACCGTATTCGGGATATCCGCTCATCTGAAAAAGTTATGTACCGACAGGTACTTGACCTTTATGCAACAAGTGTTGATTATGATCCCAAGAGCAGTGAATCCATTGCATTTTTCAAAATGGTACAAAATAAATTACACTATGCAGCGCATGGACATACAGCAGCAGAAGTTATATACGAGCGTGTGGATGCCAGTCAGTCTTTTATGGGATTGAAAAGTTTTTCTGGTGATTTTCCTGTATTGAAAGATATCAGTATTGCAAAAAATTATCTTAATGATAAAGAGTTAAAGATCCTAAATAATATTGTATCGGGATATTTTGATTTTGCAGAAATTCAAGCTATGCGCCATAATCCTATGTATATGGCAGATTATGTGGAGCACCTTGATAATGTTTTAAAAGCAACAGGTGAAAAAGTGCTGCAAGGATCCGAAACGATTAGTCATGCACAGGCAATCGAAAAAGCAACAGAAGAATATAAGAAATATCAGGTACAGAACCTATCACCGGTCGAAGAAGAATATTTGGAAAGCATTAATAATATTCACAACACAATAAAGAAAAAAGGTAAGGATTGAATCTAAAAGCATATTTATTCAATTGATGAGAAAAAAGAGAGTATTAGGATGTTGGGTATTGAGGGTTGTTTGGGTCATATGTAAAAGGAAGCACTTTACGAAAGAGTTGTGCTGGAACTGGAAATTATCCTGTAAGACACTTTTTCGGACAGATTTTAATGAATCTGATATACTAATTACAATTAAGAAAGAGAGATTCATTATCATATGATAGTGTCAAGATTTTTTCGCAACTATTATCCACACAAATACAGTATTACATAAAGAAATATACGATACAATTTACTGTAAAATGCAGGAGCTGATAAGATGCAGGCAGCCGGAAGAGTCATATGAGATGGGGAGTGTTGCACGGGATGGAATTCATACACGGGATGATGGTGATGCTTATATGCGCAGTGACAGCTGTTTCCGGAATGACGGATTATCTTTTGGCGGCGGAACAGGAACTATGTGAAACCAGTGGACAACAGGCCCAGAGCATGGAGAATAATGCCGTTGAAGCGGGGAATCATAGACAGAAAGGGTTAAGTGAAAAGGAATTATTGCGGACGGCAGAGTCTGTCAGCGGACGAAAGATGTATGAGCATGTATATGTCGATATGGATCATGATGGCGCGGGTGAATTGATCGGGATTTGCTGTGATGACGAAGGACAGTATCGGAACAAGGAAAAACTATTCCATTATCGCGCTTGAAAGCCAGAAAGCACATTGTCTGCTGGCAGACCGGTACGGGTATGTGCGCATGACGGGCGAGGGAGACATTACCCTTGACGTAGAGGATTATGACAGTATGTATGATTCTGCCAGCGGTATCCTGGTAGGGCATACGTGGAAAGATACCTATTTGTTTTACGACAAGAATACCTATAAGGAATACGGCGCCGTACAAATTTCCGAGGAAGAATATGCACAGTACAAGAATGCGCAGCTTATCAGGAATAAGATCGCATACGATTTGAATCAGCCGGATACGGTATCTTTACAGTACTCTTATTTTGTCAGGGCAAATGGCATTATGCACATACAGTGCGATGTGTATGATCGGTACGGTGATATCTATTATGGGTATTATACGGTCAGGTACGAGAATAACGTGCTGGATAAGGAGCTGGGGCAATATCATGATGGATGCATGGCTCCGGCATTTTCCAATCTGGAGGTTGTATTTGACAGATAGCGATTATATGAAAAAAGAATCAGGGGATGCGGAGTGCATTTCAGAAAAGGAGGCAGTTATGGGAGAAGTAGATGATGTGATCAGAATGCTGGACAATATGGCGCAGGGAGGCGTCAGCCGCATCAAGGTGGAGACTTCCGAAGATGTGGCACAGGGCAATGTGAAGAAAGCCTATCACCATGGACGATGCGATGTGGGAAGTCCTTTCGCAACCGGACAACTGTTCGATGCGGATGAACCGGATTGTGGCTAGAGTGTGTGCAGGTACGGGAATCATATGGAACACGAGGAACATAAGATAAGGAGGCAAATAATGACCATAGCAGTCAATGCGAATAGCAAAAGAGTGATCGGGAAAAGAAGCCCGATGTTGTACGGACATTTTATCGAACATTTTCACAGACAGATTTATGATGGCATATTCGACCCGTCCAGTCCGCTTTCCGATGAAGACGGTTTCCGGACGGACATCATAGAAGCCATGCGCAGGATCAAAGTGCCTGTGTTGCGCTGGCCGGGAGGATGCTTTGTGTCTTCATATCATTGGAAAGACGCGGTGGGTCCGGTGAGACAGCCATTATTTGATAAGGCCTGGCGGGTGGAGGATCCTAATACTTTTGGTACGGATGAGTATATCCGGCTGTGCGCAAAGATCGGGTGCGAGCCCTATATCTGCACCAACGCGGGGACGGGAACGCCTGAAGAAATGAGTGACTGGGTGGAGTACTGCAACCTTGAAAATGAGGGCAGATATGCGAAACAGCGCATTGCCAACGGCTATGAGAAACCTTATAAGGTGAAGTACTGGAGTATCGGAAACGAGAATTACGGGCATTGGGAGATAGGCGCCAAGTCTGCGGATGAATGGGGCAGACTCGTGCGTGAGTCGGCTAAGATGATGAGACATGTGGATCCCGAGGCACAGCTTTCGGCTGCCGCGCTTACGGATCTTGACTGGAATATCAACCTGCTTAAGAACTGCGGGCAGTATCTGGACTGGATATCCATTCATCAGTATTGGGATATGATGGCCGAGGTAAATGAGCCGGCCTCCTATGAGGAGTGCATGGCTTTTACGAAGAATATAGCCCGTTCGGTGGACGAGGTGCGGGGCATCCTCACGGCAATGGGGTTGGAAGACAGTATTAAGATCGCTTTTGACGAGTGGAACCTGAGAAGCTGGCATCATCCTAATGTACATACCATACGACTGGGTGTGGACAGGAACGATTATCTGTCGCCCAGGGATAAAAACGATGTCAATACTACCTATACGATGGCAGACGCGGTGTTCAGCGCATGTTTCCTGAATGCCATGAATCGGAACTGTGACCTTGTGGGGATGGCTAATTTTGCTCCGATCCTGAATACGAGAGGATGCATTTACAGCTACGATACAGGAATCGTTTTGAGAAGCACATATCATGTATTTGACCTGTATGTCAATTATCTGGGCGATACGGTAGTGGATCTATGGACGGAGGAAAAGCTTCCGACGATGTGTGTTCTCGATAAAAACGGCCGGGAGACGGTGGTGGAAGCGCTTGATCTGTTGGCGACGAAATGGTCCGACAGACAGGGGATGGCGGTCGCGGCAGTCAATAAGCAGACCACCGCAGCGCAGGAGATCACCCTTTGGACGGATGGAATGGAGTCAGATGAAGAAAGAGAAAAGACCGGCGCGCAGGTTATTCTCTACACCGTCGAAGGCGCCGGACCGGATTCCTATAATGACCGGGACAGAGAAGAGGTCAGGATAGAGCAGAAGAGTCTGGGAGCTTTTCGGCGGGGGATGCAGATAGAACTTGCGCCCCATTCGGTCAATGTGATTCAGATCATTCCGGCATCGTAAGTCTGATCAAGCGGAATACCTGTGCTGCCGTATCGCGCAGATTCCGCGCGGCATTGTCCGGATCCATGGCTTCGGACAGCGTTTGTATATTTCTGAGGATTGGGAAAAAGGCGTCGATGCCATGGGCATGACAGAGAACGGCGTCCTCGGCGGCACAGCCGCAGAATGCAATGACGGGTATGTCATATTTCTTTGCGAGGGCGGCGACGCCGATGGGCGCTTTTCCCATGACAGTCTGCCCGTCAAGCCGTCCCTCACCTGTCACGATAAGATCCGCATCTTGGATGTCCTGTTCCAGTCCGGTTTCTTCCAAGACAATATGAACGCCGGGCTCCAGCCTGGCGTGGAGATAGGACAGCAAAGCGAAACCGAGTCCGCCGGCGGCTCCTGTGCCAGGACAGCCGGCATTGTCTTTCATCTCTTTATCAACAGACGCGAGTGTCATGGCGGTAAGGTTTGCATAGTCGGAGAGCCAGGCGTCCATTTGCCGGATCATTTCCGGATCAGCGCCTTTTTGGGGGCCGAATACGGCGCTGCATCCTTGTGCGCCGCAGAGGACATTGGTCACGTCACACGCCACACGGAAGTCACATTCTTTCAGCGCGGGCAATACCTGCTGCATGGAGATGCTTTTGAGTGCCTCAAGACCGCGGGCGCCGTAAGGGACCGGGTTTCCGTTTTGGTCTGACAGTTCGAACCCAAGGGCCTGCAGCATTCCAACGCCTCCGTCATTGGTGGCGCTTCCGCCGATACCCAGGATAAAGTGGCGGCATCCCTGTTCGATGGCATCGCGAATCAGCTCTCCCACACCGTAAGTAGTGGTGTAGAGCGGATTTCTCCTGGCCGCAGGTACCAATGTGATGCCTGCGGCACCGGCCATCTCAATGATTGCGGTACGGCGTTCAGGAAGAATGCCGTATGCACAGTCCACCGGACGGCCAAGAGGGCCTGTCACAGTGACAGAGCGCAGTTTGCCGCCCATGCCAAGGGTGAGCGCTTCCACGGTTCCTTCACCGCCGTCCGCCAGTGGACGGACATGTACTTCAGCCTTGGGCATGGCCTGCAGGATACCACGCTTCACTGCAGCGCCGGTCTCAAGAGAAGACAAGCTTCCCTTGAAAGAATCTATTGCTATGACAATCTTCATAATATATATTTCCTCTCCTGATCTTTTTCGCATATTCAGTATATCACAGATTCGTAAGCGCCGGCTGATGCAAATGAATGGATCAGTTTAAGAGCCGGAAATAACCACAAAATAATCCTCAAGTCCTATGGAACTTTCGGTGATAGTATGCTAATATTGCTGTAGAAATGATATGGCAGGCGGGCGATCACAGGGCAGTCCGCTCTGGCAGAAAGTGAGGGAATAAAGCAATGAAATTGAAACCGGATGCAGTAACCAAGTGGGAGGCAACACTCAGGGAGGCAGAGTATTTAGAAGCAGATGATCATATTGTGGAGCATACAAAAGGCGACCTGTGGGAGATGATGTCCCAGACGAGCGGAAACTTCTTTTTTACCAACGAAAAGTTTATCTTTATAGGCGGACTTTTGGGAGTAAGTAATTTTGCCGTGAAGTACAGCGATATTAAAGAACTGAAGTTTAGGAATGTGGGCGGGCTGATTCCCGTGATTCCTACAGGCCTTGTGGTGGTCACCGAGAATCCCGAGACCGGAAAGCGCAAGAGCTATAAATGTTCTGTGATGAAGAGAAAAGAGTGGGCAGAATATCTTCGTGGGAAAGCAGGATTGTAAATACATAGTAGAATGGCAGGCACACGGATGTCTGTCATTTTACGTTATTTTATGAGAGATAACCAGAATCAGGGAGGTAATTATGGTTTCATTTGAGAGCGATTACACGGCTGGCGCGCATCCTAAGCTGCTGCAGCGCCTTGTGGAGACAAATTTTGAGAATCTGTCCGGGTACGGCAGTGATATTTACTGTGAAAGAGCCGGCAGGAAGATCAGGGAGGCATGCGGGTGTCCGGAGGCGGATGTGGTTTTTCTTGCAGGAGGAACCCAGACCAACGCGGTAGTTGTGGCCGCTATGCTGTTAGAGTATGAGGGGGTTGTCGCAGCGCGGACAGGACATGTGAGCACTCATGAAGCGGGAGCCATTGAGAATACGGGACATAAGGTGTTGGAACTGCCTGCCAGAGATGGGAAGATTTCGGCTGCTGAGCTGGAGCATTATCTTACGGAGTTCTATCAGGATGAGAATCACGAGCATATGGTTTTTCCGGGAATGGTATATATTTCCTATCCTACAGAATATGGGACGCTTTATTCCAAAGATGAGCTGCAGACGATATACGAAGTGTGTGTCAACCATGAGATCCCGCTGTATATTGACGGCGCCAGACTGGGATACGGTCTGATGAGTCCGGAGGCTGACGTAACGCTTGAGGATATAGCGCAGCTGTGTGATATTTTCTACATAGGCGGTACTAAGGTCGGTGCATTGTGCGGGGAGGCGGTTGTGTTTACGAAGCACAATATGCCGCGGCATTTCATGACGATCGTCAAACGTCACGGTGCGCTGCTGGCCAAGGGACGGCTCCTTGGCATCCAGTTCGATGCTCTTTTTACGGACGATCTATATATGGAGATTGGCAGACACGCCATTGAGATGGCGGAGCAGTTGAAACAGATCCTCTCAGATGTAGGTATTCCTTTTTACCTGGAATCTCCTACCAACCAGCAGTTTGTCATATTGGAGAACGAGAAGCTTGCGCAGCTGCAAAAAGGGGTTGGCGTCAGCTTCTGGGAAAGATACGATGAAGCGCATACGGTGGTGCGGCTTGCCACAAGCTGGTCTACGACACAGGAAGATCTGGCGCAGCTTAAGGTTGTACTGCGTCAGTTATAGGCGGCTTGCTAAGAACACGTATATATGTTAGTATGAATTCTGTATTGCAGAAGTTTGGGTTTGCTATATCTTAGCAGGAAGAGGTATCCTTTCGGCTGAGTTTGGTGTGAATTAATGAAAGAACAGATTGCGAGATTATTTCACAATATGATAAGACAGGGAGCAGGGCGCATACCGCAGGAAGAGACGGGTTCCGAACAGGAGAGGAACGTTGATTTGACAACTCCTGCGCCGCCGGTTTCAGGAGGGACGATGGGCCGCATGCTGGCAGATCTGGCGGATCAAAAAGCGTTTAGCGCTATGATAGATGAGATACTGCAGGAAAGAGAATGCCGTGGCGGTTTCCTGATCGTTGATGTGGACAGGTTTAAAGAGGTTAACAATACTTACGGCCACGAAGCAGGTGATGATGTCCTGCAAAATGTTGTGGATCTGCTTCAGGATGTTTTTTGCAATAACAGGTGTTTTGGACGCCTGGGAGGAGACACGTTCGCCCTCTGGGTGTCGGAAGAGGATAAAGACAGTTGTGTCCGTCACCGGATCGCCGTGATCAATGATCGGCTTCTGCATCCTGACAGGCAGCTTCCGCCGGTATCTTTAAGTGCAGGGCTTGCCTATTGTGAAGAGGGAGACGACTGCAGGAGCCTTGGAAGAAGAGCTGTCAGGGCGATGAACCGGGTAAAAGAGTGCGGAAGATGCGGCTTCGAAGTGTACGGGGAAAACATACTGGATAACAGTAGGACAATATAGACAGACATAACGTGGGAGGAGAATATTATGGGTGGATTTTTTGGAGTGGCATCAAAACAGGACTGCGTGTTTGATTTGTTTTTTGGTACGGATTATCATTCTCATCTGGGAACGAGACGTGCCGGCATGGCAGTCTACAGCCGGGAAGAGGGTTTTGACAGAGCGATTCACAACATTGAGAATGCGCCTTTCAGGACTAAATTTGACAAAGATGCCAACACCATGCACGGGACTTTTGGAATCGGCTGCATTTCCGACTATGAGCCGCAGCCGCTTATTGTGAGATCACATCACGGGACTTATGCGATCACCACGGTGGGTAAGATCAATAACAAAAGCGAGATCGTTGAGGAGCTTTTTAAGAGCGGACATGCTCATTTCCTTGAGATGAGCGGTGGAGACATCAATGCTACGGAACTGGTGGCGGCAGTGATCAATCAGAGAGATCATCTGGTGGAGGGAATCCAGTATGCGCAGGAACTGATCGACGGTTCCATGACCATGCTGATCATGACTGCCAAAGGTATCTATGCGGCGAGAGATAAATACGGACGTACGCCGGTGACAGTGGGCCGAAAAGAGGACGCCATGTGCGTTTCTTTTGAAAGCTTTGCGTATTTGAATCTGGGCTATGTGTCCGAGAAAGAACTGGGCCCCGGCGAAATTGCGGTGATCACCCCGGAGGGAATACAGACTTTGGTTGCACCGGGCAAGGATATGAAGATATGCACGTTCCTCTGGGTATATTATGGGTATCCTTCCTCATCCTATGAGGGAATCAGTGTGGAGGAGATGCGTTACAATTGTGGAGCAATGCTTGCAAGGCGGGATGATGTGCAGCCTGATATAGTGGCGGGTGTGCCGGATTCGGGAACTGCCCATGCGATCGGATATGCCAATGAGTCGGGAATCCCGTTTTCCCGTCCGTTTATCAAGTATACGCCCACCTGGCCCAGGTCTTTTATGCCTACGATCCAGAGCCAGAGAAATCTGATCGCGAAGATGAAGCTGATTCCGGTGCACGACCTGATCAAGGACAGGAGTCTTTTGCTGATCGACGATTCCATTGTGCGCGGCACGCAGCTTAGAGAGACTACGGAATTCTTATACCAGAGCGGTGCAGGAGAAGTGCATATCCGTCCTGCCTGTCCACCATTGTTGTTTGGCTGTAAATATCTGAACTTCTCGAGGTCTACTTCAGAGATGGAACTGATCGCGCGGCGTGTGATCCAGGAGATGGAGGGAGAGAATAAATATCCGAACCTGTCTGTCTATGCGAATCCTGACAGCACAGAATATCGGGATATGCTGGAAAAAATAAGAGAGAAGCTCAACTTCACTTCTCTCCGGTATCATCGTCTGGATGATATGATCAATTCCGTCGGTATCGACAAGTGCAAACTGTGTACGTACTGTTGGGACGGAAAAGAATAACGTATGATATTTATGTGTGCATCGGGTGATCCGTATCCGATGTGCACGCATAAGGATCGATATGCTGCTGCCATAGCCAGAATGCCATTATGAGTCGCTGGGGCAGCAGTTTTGTCGCTATATGACAGAAATTAACATAGAAGCCGTAGATGGACATATCTCTGCCGCAGTCTGCATCCCGAATGGCTTTGCGGGCTGCTTTGTCCGGTGTTGTCATGCCGCAGAAGCGTCTTGTAGCTTTGGAAGCGCCGATTCTGGCCCTGGAATACAGGTTGGTCTTGAGCCAGCCCGGGCAGACTGCAGTGGCGGTGATGCCCTTGTCTTTTAGCTCGATATTCAGTGCCCGTGTATAATTGCGCACGAAAGCTTTCGTGGAACTGTAGAGATTCTGATAGGGCAGCGGCTGGAAAGCAGCCTGTGAAGCAATATTAATGATATGGCTGCCGCGGGACATATGGGGGATGCAGACAAGTCCCATGGCTACCACGGCGCTGATGTTCACGTCGATCATATTGACGGAATCTTCTATGTTCAGATCCCCGTAAGAGCAGAATTTGGCATAGCCGGCATTGTTGATCAGATATCTGACTTCGGCGGATTCCGAGGATAACAGGCTGTCCAGATCTTTGATCCGTGCCAGATCGGATACATCCATGGAAATAGGACGTACCTTGTGGCCCATCTGCCTGCGCAGCTGTGTCAATCTGTCCTTATGCCTTGCGATAGCCCAGATCTCGTCGATCTCGGATTTTTCCCGGATGATCCTGACAAATTCTCTGCCGAGCCCGGAACTTGCACCGGTTATGATTGCGATTTTTTTCATGTTGAGTCCCCATTTCCTGCTATCTTTACGTCAGTATAGCAGAGAATGTCCGGAAAGGGAAGTTTTAATTCCCGCGGACAAAGGATGCTAATTTGACAATAGCGGTTGACGTATCTTTAGAGCATGAGTATAATATAGCTCATATGAGGGAGTAGTCGGCGCTCGTGGTCTGAAGGAGAGCGCGGTATACCAACATACTGATGTTAATTACATCTGGTATATCTTAATTGACGAGACTCATGTATGGCGGGAATGCTGTGCGTGTGTCTTGGGATGCTTTTTCAGGGATAGATACCGTATAGTATCTATCCCTTTTTAGGTGCACAGTAATGTAATTAAGTTATGATACAAAAGAAGGGGGCAGGGGACATGATTATTTTTCTGACGGTACTGGTTACCATTTTTGTTGCGGAGATGGGGGATAAGACGCAGCTGCTGCTGGTAGCAATGGCAGGCAAGTATAAGATCGTGCATATTCTGACGGGGACGTGGCTTGCCACGATCGTCTTAAATCTGATGGCGGTCGCGGCAGGAGCGGCGCTGGGCAGCTACCTGGATATGAGACTGATCAAACTGGCGGCGGGTTTTGCGTTTTTCTGGTTTGCCTATTCGGCGCTGCGTGTGGATGATGAAGAGGAAGAAGAAAAGAATGTCGGGCACGGAATCGGGCCGGTATTAGCCATTTTTGTCTCTTTCTTTCTTGGAGAGCTGGGGGACAAGACACAGCTGTCGGCCATTACGCTTGCTGCCAACTATACGGATCACAGCATGGCGAACGCGTTCTATGTTTTTCTCGGGTGTACGCTGGGGCTGATCCTGGCTGATCTGATCGGCCTGATCCTGGGGGTGGTTCTCAAGAGCAAGGTGCGGACGGATGTTCTAAATATAGTATCATTTGCGATTTTTGCCGTATTCGGTGTGCTCAGTATAAGGGAGGCCTCTGTGCTTATCTTCGGAGCGGGCACGCTTTCGTCCATAGGCGGATATCTTGTAGTCTCGGCAGTCTTTATGGCAATATGCATCCTGCGGATTTACCGGAATATCAGGAACAGAAGGATGGAAAGATAACTGTAAAACAGGTATGTTAATTTTCTTATTTTTTTGATAAAATATAGAAAAGTTGTCAGAAAATGATGTTCCATCTGTCTGCGGCAGATGGTGGAAACATGAGGTGGGATATGCTGTTTAAATGTAAGAATTGCGGCGGTAATGTGGTGTATGAACCGTACAGGGGCAGGATGCATTGTCCCCATTGTGAGGGGGAAGACAGCGAAGATACGATACAGGGAGGATCGCTCAAGCAATGTGTCAACTGCGGCGCGCCCATAGAAGTGTCTGAGTATGCGTCCGCAAGCCGATGCGAGCATTGCGGCTGTTACATAGTGTTTAACGAAAGAGTGGAGGGTGTTTATGAACCGCATATGATTCTGCCGTTTCGTATCAGTAAGACCAATGCCGTTCTGGCAATGGAGGCAGAATTTGAAAGACGGCTCTTTACGCCATCAGATTTTCTCTCAGCGAAGAGTCTGGAGAAGATGGTAGGAATCTATGTGCCGTTCTGGCTGTATGACTATCAGGCGCGATATGATTTTGCCGGAGAGGCCACGAAAGTAAAACGATGGACGAGAGGCGATACAGAGTATGTGGAGACGTCTTACTTTGAAATCATCCGCCGAATGGAGCTGAAGTTTGACAAAATTCCGGTAGATGCCTCCTATGAGATGGACGACAGCATCATGGATCTGATGGAGCCCTACGGCTACGATCTGCTGCGGGATTTTGACCCGAAATACATGTCCGGCTTCTACGGTGAGATTTATAACCAGAGTGCGCCGGAGTTGGAGGGGCGGGCGCAGAGTAAGGCGCGGAGTGCTTCGGAAACGCTGATGCAGGATTCCCTGAAAGGATACGATACGGTGAGGCCGCAGCGCAAGGATCTGAACCTGCAGCGGGGCAGGGTACATTATGCCCTGATGCCCGTATGGCAGTATCTTTACCGATATAGAGGCAGGACATATCAATACCATGTTAACGGGCAGACGGCCAAGGTGATCGGCACAACGCCGGTTTCTCTGGGCAAAGTGTTTGCTTACGGGGTTTCCGTGTTCGCAGTTGTGACGGCGATCGGATCTCTGGCTTTGCGGATACTGGAAATCTTATAAGGACCTGACATGGAGGGATAGACAATGAGGGAGTATTTTCGATATTTTAAATGGCTGTATATCGTTCTTGGTGTGATGATCCTTGTGTATGCCGTGATAAGCGGCAGCCATTGGGTTATCTCTATGGCCGCCAATTGTAAGAGGACCAATACGCAGTGCACAACAGAGGAAAGAGTCTTCGATTATGGGGATGTGCTTACGGACAAGGAGGAAGATCAGCTGCGCAGTCTGATCGCCAGGAGACAGAAGCAGACCGGATGCGACATTGTGCTGATCACATTGAATGAGTCTCTGAAAGACTACGCCAGGGAGATTGAGTCTTATGTGGCTTATGATGAGTTTGTCAGGGTGTATGCGGAGCAATTCTATGAAGAGCATAATTTTGGATATAACAAACCTAACGGCGACGGCATCCTGTTAGTCGATAACTGGTTCCGGGAGGATGACGGTAAGATCTATACATGGTTGTGCACGACGGGTAAGGCCAAGGACACCTATACGAACAGGGACGTAAACCATATCTTGGATAACGTGTATCGGTATGTGGAGAGTGATCCATACCGGGCTTACAGGACATATGTGAACGATTTCTATCATGATATGAGGGGAATCCTGGTGTTTAAGATGTATGTACCATCCCTTACTCCGTGGGTGATAGGATTCATAGCAGCTGTTATATTTATCATATGCAACAGGAGATCCAAGAGCGGCGCCAGAACAACGACGGCGGTCACTTACGTGGATGGAATGCATCCTGATTTTCCGGTGTGCGAGGATCGGTTTTTGCGCAAGTCCGTAGTGACGCGTAAGATTGAAACACACAGCAGCGATGGCGGCGGAGGAAGCAGCGGCGGCGGTGGAGGCGGCGGAGGCGGAGACCACGGCGGAGGCGGCCACAGCCGATAATAAACACAAAAAAACACTTCCCATGACGGTAGGAAGTGTTTTTGTTTTGTCAAAATGATATGATTCTTTATGCCATCTTATTAACGGCAACGGAAAGACGTGATACCTTTCTGGCAGAAGTATTCTTGTGATAGACGCCTTTCTTGGCAGCCTTATCTAATGCGGATGTTGCAGCGGTAAGAGCAGCTTTTGCAGCTTCCTTATCGTTGGCATCAATGGCAGCGTATACTTTCTTGATCGCTGTCTTCACACCGGATTTGATTGCTTTGTTTCTGTCAGCTTTCGTCTTATTAACTAAGATTCTTTTCTTTGCAGATTTGATGTTTGCCATGATTACACCTCCGATTCTTATTTGTCTTTATTTGGACGTGTCTCATTAAAGCCGGACACGGACGTTTTAATGGAAACACACGCATATTATTGTAGATTATGAGAATCATGATGTCAATACATATTTTGTTTATTTTTGCAAAAAATAGAAAAGTAAATAACCAACTTATAAATATACGCATATAGTAAGATAAAATGCGGGAAATGAGGAATATATCATGGATAGCTGGTCGACAGTCAGGACGGACTTGGCGTTGGAAGCCAGAGAAAGTATCGAGGATAAAGCGGAGGGCCTGCACGGGGTCACGGTGGAAGAGAATTATGACGAGGCAAGCGACGTGCATATAACGAAAGTGGTCATCGAGACGAAGAACGGTGCGAAGATGTTAGGAAAACCCATGGGCGTCTATGTTACGCTGGAAGCTCCTGCCATGACGGAGCCGGAGGAAGACTATCATCAGGAGATATCGGAGATTCTTGCAAAAGAGATCAGGGAAATACTGCCCGATCCGGACAAAGAACAGTCTATTCTGGTCGTTGGCCTTGGCAACAGAGAAGTGACGGCAGACTCTTTGGGGCCGAATGTTGTGGATAATCTGTTCGTTAACAGACACATTGTGCGTGAGTACGGCAAAGTGGCGTATAACCGCTCCAAGATGCATCAGGTCAGCAGCCTCATTCCGGGTGTTATGGCGAAGACGGGTATGGAATCGGCGGAAATCATCAAGGGTGTGATCAGCGAGACGAAACCGGATATGCTGATCGTGATCGACGCACTGGCGGCCCGCTCCACGAAAAGACTGAATCGTACGATACAGATCACCAATACAGGCATACATCCCGGATCCGGGGTAGGGAACCACCGTAACGCGATCACGCAGGAAAGTCTGCAGGTGCCGGTGCTGGCGCTGGGCGTGCCTACGGTAGTGGACGCGGCAACGATTGTAGGAGACGCCATGGGAGAGCGTCCGGTTACGCTGAAAGAACTGAATAATATGTATGTCACGACCAAGGATGTGGATCAGCAGATACAGCAGATCAGTCATATTCTGTGCGACGGTATCAACAAAGCCCTCAACTGTCCGGAGGAACCCTGACAGCATATAACTCGTGGCATGAACCCATGTTCCGAACGCATATAATAGCGTAGTATGGACATGAAAAGAAAACTGCTAAAAATAATTATAATAACACTAGTTATATTATCAGCCTTTTTTGCCCTGATGGAGATTCCGGCATCGCAGGAGAAGCAGCAAAGCGGTGAGGGGGTTTTGAAGAAGTGGATGCAGAGCATGGCAATGGATATCTATCTGCCTGGTATACACATGATGAATCAGGGGGCGGACAAGAAAATAGTGAGTGATATGTATAATCGATGGCTACTGGCGGAATATCCGGTCTTCTTATACACCATGGAGACGGGAGAGGATGACCGGACAGTGGATGAGAGTGATTATGCGCGCCTGCTCATGCTGGAGGGAAGCGACGAGGACCGCAGATCTATTCCGGAAGAGGAACTGGAGTATGGGGATGATGCCATACATTTGGAGCAGGGACTTGCGGATGCGATGCTTGCGGAGAATGGCGTGTATCTGGAGGATCAGACTGCCCAGGAGGGCCTGTCCGGAGCGCAGACAGGGGAACAGGCAGGAGAACAGGCGGACGAACAGCCTGTGGACGATGGGCCGACGGAATTTGTGCCTGTGCAGGACAAAAGCTACCGCTACCAGTGGGAAGATATGAAAGATTATGAGATGCTTGTCAAAGCTTTCTATGCCGTGGACAGTACTACCAGAGCGGGAGACGAGCTTTTACAGGCTGACAGGATGTTGTCTGAGGACATGCGTATGAAAGGAAGTCAGGAGCAGCCGCAGATTTTGATCTATCACACCCACGCGCAGGAAGCTTTTGCGGATTCCGTTCCGGGGGAAGAATCAGACACCATCGTGGGAGTGGGAGAGTATCTGGCGTCGGTGCTCAGGGAACAGTACGGGTATAACGTGATGCATCATACGGTAAGCTACGACAGGGAATCGAGGGATTATGCCTACAGTAACTCTTTGCCGGCCATAGAGAAACTGTTGGCGGAGAATCCCTCGATTGAAGTAGTGATCGACTTACATAGGGATGCCATGCCGGAGAATAAGAGACTGGTCATGAATCTGCAAGGCAGGCCGACAGCACAGTTTATGTTTTTTAACGGACTGAGCCGCACGGCCAAAGGAGAGATCGCGTACCTGGAGAATCCTTATCTGGAGGACAATCTGGCGTTTTCTTTTCAGATGCAGGCGGCATGTAATGAGTATTATCCGGGACTGGCAAGAAGAGTGTATCTGAAAGCTTACCGGTATAATATGCATCTGTGTCCCAAAACGCTTCTGATCGAGCTTGGAGCGCAGAATAATACGGTGGAGGAGGCGAAGAATGCCTGTGATCCGCTGGCCCATGTGCTCGATATGGTGCTGAGTGGGCAGGAGCCGGAGCGGCAGTCCAGGGAACAATGAACAGAGGAGGCGGGAGCCGTTTTGATCGTGCGTAAACAGTGGACATCCTCAACGCGATTTGTTATACTGAATCTCGTATGATAAGGAGGAAGTTTATGGCAGCCATAGACCAGAGTAAAATCAGGAATTTTTGTATTGTCGCCCACATCGATCACGGTAAATCGACGTTGGCGGACAGGATCATAGAGCAGACCGGACTGCTTACCAGCAGAGAGATGCAGGCACAGGTGCTGGACAATATGGAGTTGGAGCGGGAAAGAGGCATTACCATCAAAGCTCAGACGGTGCGTATCGTCTACAATGCCAAGGATGGGAATGAGTATATCTTTAATCTGATCGATACCCCCGGACATGTGGATTTTAACTATGAGGTGAGCCGTTCCCTGGCGGCCTGCGACGGTGCGATCCTTGTGGTTGATGCCGCTCAGGGCATTGAGGCACAGACACTGGCCAATGTGTATCTTGCATTGGATCATGATCTGGACGTATTTCCCGTGATCAATAAGATCGATCTTCCCAGCGCGGATCCGGAGCGGGTTAAGAATGAGATAGAAGACGTGATCGGTATCGAAGCACAGGACGCGCCGCTTATCTCGGCTAAGAACGGGATAGGCATCGAAGAGGTTTTAGAGGCGGTCGTGGAGAAGATACCTGCGCCGGGCGGTGACCCGGATCATCCTTTGCAGGCGCTTATCTTTGATTCCGTGTATGATTCCTACAAAGGAGTGATCGTGTTCTGCCGCATTATGGAAGGCAGAGTCTCCAAGGGAACGTCCATACGGATGATGGCTACAGGAGCCACTGCGGAGGTGGTGGAAGTGGGCTATTTTGGCGCGGGACAGTTTATTCCCTGCGATGAATTGTCGGCGGGCATGGTAGGTTATCTGACAGCTTCCATTAAAAATGTAAAAGATACGGCGGTGGGTGATACGGTGACAGATGTGAATCGTCCCTGTGCCGAACCGCTTCCGGGTTACAAAAAAGTGAATTCCATGGTGTACTGCGGCATGTATCCGGCGGACGGCGCGAAATATCCGGATCTGCGGGATGCGCTGGAGAAACTGCAGCTCAACGACGCTTCTCTGCATTATGAGCCGGAGACGTCCATAGCCCTTGGATTTGGATTTCGATGCGGGTTCCTGGGACTATTGCATCTGGAGATCATACAGGAGAGACTGGAGAGGGAGTATAATCTGGATCTGGTGACAACCGCACCAGGTGTTATTTATAGAGTTCATAAGCTTGACGGGGAGATGATCGAGCTGACCAATCCCTCCAATCTGCCGGAGCAGACGCAGATCGATTATATGGAGGAGCCCGTGGTCAGCGCCGAGATTATGGTGACAACGGAGTTTATCGGATCTATCATGCAGTTATGCCAGGAGAGAAGAGGCCGTTATATCAGTACGGAGTACATTGAGGCATCCAGAGCGCTGCTCAAATACGAGCTGCCTTTAAATGAGATTATCTATGATTTCTTTGACGCGCTCAAGTCCCGTTCCAGAGGATATGCGTCCTTTGATTATGAATTGAAAGGCTACGAGACGTCCAAGCTTGTGAAGCTTGATATTCTGATCAATCATGACGAGGTAGACGCGCTCAGCTTTATCGTTCATGCGGACAGTGCCTATGAGCGTGGAAGAAAGATGTGTGAGAAGCTCAAAGACGAGATACCAAGACACCTTTTTGAGATTCCCATTCAGGCGGCGGTGGGCGGCAAGATCATTGCCAGAGAGACAGTCAAGGCAATGCGTAAGGACGTGCTGGCCAAATGTTATGGCGGTGATATCACACGTAAGAAGAAGCTGCTTGAGAAGCAGAAAGAAGGTAAGAAACGTATGCGCCAGGTGGGCAACGTAGAGATTCCCCAGAGCGCGTTTATGAGTGTGCTGAAGCTGGACGATAATTAGAAATCGGACAGGAGCCGGATAAGACGGCAGATGAGATAACTGATAAGACAGGAGATGCAGATGAAAGAGTTGAGCATTTATATACACATTCCTTTTTGTGTCAGGAAATGCCTCTACTGCGATTTCCTGTCTTTTCCTGTTTGTGGAGACGGGGTAGATTCGAATCAGGCGGAAAGTCGGAGTAAGATTTCGAGTTATGTAAACTTATTGTGCCGAGAAATAGAGGCGGCAGCGCCGTCATATGGAGAATATGAGGTGATATCTGTCTTTTTTGGAGGCGGCACACCGTCCATTCTCTCTGCGGGTGAGACTGCCAGAATCATGAAGCTGATTGGAGAGTGCTATCGGATCATGCCGGATGCCGAGATTACGATAGAGATGAATCCCGGAACGGCAGACCGAAACAAGCTGGAACAATACATAACAAGTGGTATTAATCGGTTGAGCATCGGGCTGCAGTCCACAGATGACGAAGAGCTTAAGCGAATCGGAAGAATCCATGATTACCGGACATTTCTTAAAAGTTATGAGGCGGCAAGGCAAGCTGGCTTTGGTAATATCAATGTGGATCTGATGTCGGCGCTGCCCGGACAGAGTATAGATTCTTACAGGCGGACGCTTGAACGGGTGACGGCGCTTATGCCGGAACATATTTCCGCCTACAGTCTGATCCTGGAGGAGGGGACGCCTCTGTTCGAGAGACAGGCACAGTACCGTTTCCCGGAGGAAGAGGAAGACCGGGAGATGTATGAGCTGACGGGAGAATATCTGCGTGCCTGCGGCTATCACAGGTATGAAATCTCCAATTATGTCCGGCCAGGATATGAGTGCCGGCATAATAAAGTGTACTGGCGCAGGGGGGCTTATGTGGGTTTTGGGCTTGGAGCGGCGTCCATGGCCAGAAATATAAGGTGGAACAATCCGGCGCAGCCGGAACAGTACCGGCGGTATGTGGAAGGCCAGTCAGCAGGTTTGGGCGCCGCAGGGGAAGATACGGATAGGCCCACGGCAGGTCAGGATGCGGTATGGATGCCGGACAGGCAGATTCTTGGCCGGACAGAACAGATGGAGGAATACATGTTTCTCGGGCTGCGTATGATGGAGGGCGTCAGTATAGGACAGTTTGCGGCATTGTTTGGACAGGATCTGGATGAGGTGTACGGTGGTGTGGTGGATAAGATGACTGCTCAGAAGCTGTTGGAAAGACATGGAGACAGTCTCAGACTGACGGCAAGAGGCATTGATGTCAGCAATTACGTCATGGCACAATTTCTGATCTCATAAGCGGTATGGGGGATCTGCCGGTACGTAAAACGAGCCTGTGCAGGCAGGAGACTGCGAAGTTGACTCAAATTGATTGAATATTCCATAAATTTGTGCTTTTTTCAGTCTTTAGCAAGAATTTGTATTGTTTTTTGTAATTCAACTTTGTATAATGAAGTTATAAAAGTATATTTAAGATGGAAAGGCACTTAAGATGCCGCCGGGTCATAGAATAGAGTAAATGGACTTTGGGGGCTTCTTTTGAAAACATTTAAGCAACCATTAACTGCGAAGGAAGAGGCCGCATACTTAGACCTGTTGAGAACCGGTGAGGCCGCAGAACAGGGGAGAGCCAAGGAAATTCTGATAGAGCATAATCTGCGTCTGGTTGCTCATATAGCGAAGAAATATCAGAATGTGGACGAAGAGATGGAAGATATGATCTCGATTGGGACGATAGGGCTCATCAAGGCGATAGATTCCTTTGATGCCGGCAAAGGGAAACTGAGTACATACGCTTCCCGATGCATTGATAATGAACTGCTGATGTTTTTGCGGGCTAAGAAGAAAACTTCCAGAGAAGTGTCCCTCTATGAGCCGATCGGTACGGACAGGGAGGGCAATGAGATCAATCTGTTAGATATCATAGAACAGGATCAGATTGATGTGGTTGACAGGATGGAGGCTGAAGATAAGTTGAGCAGGCTCTCCGGTCTGATCCATGACAAATTGACTGACAGGGAACGAGAGATCATTACGCTTCGCTATGGACTGACAGATGAATATGAAGTGACGCAGAGAGAGATCGGACGCAAGATGGGAATCTCCAGAAGCTATGTTTCGAGAATAGAGAAAAGGGCGCTTGAGAAGCTGAGGGAGGCTTTCGAGACACTGTAGACTATAAGAGGGGCAAAGGAGGAAGACGCGCTATGCTTTTTGTGAAGCAGGATGAACTGAAGACGGGGATGAGGCTGGCCCGTCCCATTTACAATAAAGACGGCGTTTTGCTGTATGAAAGAAACTCCAAGTTGACGGTGCAGGGAATTGTGAGTATCAGGAACTTTGGACTGATAGGCATTTTCGTACTGGAGCCGGCTGAACCCGTACCGCCTATGACGCAGGCGGATATCGACTTCGAGCGGTTCCAGACGATGTTTGTCTTCTCCATAAGAGAAGAGATGGATAAGATTCTGCAGACGAAACGCCAGTATAAGATGCAGACCATATCCGCCAACATCATCAAGAGCTATGGCCATCTGGATAAAAAGCTGAATTTCGTGCAGAATCTGCGAAGCAAAGAAGATTATACATACAAACATTCTTTGAACGTAGCGATTCTGTGCGCGATGATAACGCATGTTATGAATCTGAGGCTGGACGAGCAGGTGGAGACCGTACAGGCGGCCATCGTCCATGATATCGGCAAGTTGACGATTCCCAGGGGGATTATGGACAAGGATGAACTGACAGTGGAAGAACGGGGAGTGGTACGCGCCGCCGTGGCCCAGGGACACAGCCTAGTCGACATTGTTTTTTCTGCCAGTCCGAATGTCAGGCGGATCTGTACACAGGCGCAGCGGGCGCTTGACAGCCTGGAGACGGGAGAAAATTCTTCCTCCATGAAAATGGTCAATGGCGCCAAGGTATTGGCTGTGGCGGAGGCCTTTGACACAATGACTGCAATGCGTGTAGAGAAAGCGCCGGATTCCGAAGTGGCGGCTTTGAAACATTTGCTTGAGAATCCGCAGGTCTATGACAGCAGAGTGGTAGAAGGGCTGCTGCGTTCCATCAATATTCTGGCGCCGGGCGTCAGCATCGAATTAAATACCGGTGAGAAAGCGTTAGTGCTTGTGGCTAACGAGAAGAATGTGCTGGAGCCTACGATCCTGATGTTTGGAGATAACAGCGTTGTGGATCTGAGCGACAGGGAGACGTACGGGGATCTGGAGATTAAAGACATCATGAAGACCATGGATAACCGTCATGTCATGGACATTAATCTGTTAAAGCAGCAGGGATTTAAGGTTGAAGAGCCGGAATATGTGACAGTACCATAGAAGAGGGGTAGGAAAGAAATGCCGACGATAGAAGAAATTATGAGAGTAGCCTGTGACGCGAACGCATCCGATGTACATATCACCGTGGGAATACCGCCGAAGATGCGTGTAAACGGCAATCTGGTGACAATGGATTATCCGAGGATGATGCCGGCGGACACACTGGCTCTTGCTTATTATGTCATGAACGATGTGCAAAGAGAGCGATTTGAAGAGAGGGGTGAATACGATTTATCCTTTTCCATACCGGAGCTTGGACGGTATCGTGTGAATGTATATAAGCAGAGGGGATCGGCGGCGCTTGCGCTGCGTCTGGTGGGTACAAAAGTACCGTCGCCGGAAGTTCTGGGAGTGCCGGAGTCGGTAATCAATCTGTATGAACGTAAGAGAGGACTTATTCTTGTAACGGGGCCGACGGGAAGCGGTAAATCCACTACGCTGGCGGCAGTCATTGACAAGATCAACAATAACCGGGACGCTCATGTGATCACGTTGGAGGATCCGATCGAGTACCTGCATCAGCATAAGATGGCCATGGTCAATCAGAGGGAGATCGGTCTGGATTCCCAGAATTATGCCAATGCGCTCAGGGCGGCGCTGCGCGAGGATCCGGATGTTATACTGGTAGGAGAGATGCGTGATTTCGAGACGATCAGTGTCGCGATCACGGCGGCTGAGACAGGACATCTGGTGCTGTCAACCTTACATACGATCGGTGCGGCGAGCACTGTAGATCGTGTTATTGACGTATTTCCGCCTCATCAGCAGCAGCAGATCAGAGTGCAGTTCGCCAACGTGTTGGAGGCAGTTATCTCGCAGCAGCTGATTCCGACAATGGACGGACACGGACGTGTGGCGGCTTTTGAGGTCATGCATGCAAATCATGCGGTGAGGAACCTGATTCGTGAGGGTAAGTCACATCAGCTGGCTACGGTTATGCAGACGAACCGTAAGATGGGCATGATCACCATGGATGACGCGATCATACAGCTCTTCTATGAGGGCAAGATAGACCGGGAGATGGCAATCCAGTTCGCACAGGATCCCGACGGGATGCAGAATAAGATCATGTAGCGGCCTGGAGTTATACGGCTGCCGGCATGGGACATATGATAAGAATCATAGTGATGAGGACTTGACAAGTGTGTTAAGTCCTTTTATGATGAGATAAAAGTATGTCAGACAGGCGGCGGGCATTGGCGGGGCAGACTGCCGGACATATGATATCTGTAATTCTGATTATATTCTTTACATTCTGGCGTATCGCCACAAGATTTCAGAGACAGAGATGAAATAGCAGCAGCAATAGATCGGTTTGGATAAGGAGGAAAAATTTTGTTCTGTACAATTACATCAGGAGCGATTTATGGGATTCAGAGCCGTATGATTCAGGTGGAGGTGGATGTTTCTTCCGGTCTGCCCTGTTTTCAGATTGTCGGTCTGCCAGGTTCCGAGGTGCGTGAGGCAAGGGAGCGGGTGAAAGTGGCGCTTAAGAATGTGGGGATCAGCCTGCCGCCGGTCTGTGTCAATATCAATCTCTCACCGGCGGATATTCCCAAGAGCGGTACTATGTTCGATCTGCCCGTGGCAGTGGGCATTATGATGGCATTAGACAAACTGCCGCCGGGAGCGGCGGATCATACACTGCTGATCGGTGAGCTGGGACTGTCAGGGGAGCTTAAGCCTGTCAGAGGTGTGCTGCCCATCGTGCGGGAGGCAGCGCACGATGGGATCAGGCGATGTATACTGCCCCGGGAGAATCTGTGGGAAGGTGCACTCGTGGAGAGTATAGAATGCATTGGCGTATCGGATATCAAAGAGACGGTGGCTGTGCTTACAGGGAAGGCGGTTAGCCGGACAGAGAACAAAGAAGAAGTATGTATGCGCGGCGCAGGGCGGGAGGAGGCTGCCGGCAGCGGGGAAGATTTTGCGGATATGAGTGGGCAGGAGAGCATAAAACGGGCGGCGGAAGTGGCGGCGGCAGGGTTTCATAATCTGTTGCTGATCGGGACGCCGGGATCCGGTAAGACGATGTTAGCGCGCCGCATCCCTACGATTCTGCCGCCTCTTTCCACTCAGGAGAGCCTGGAAGTATCTTCCATATACAGTATTTCCGGACTGCTGCAGCCTAGAAGGTCGCTGCCAAATGAGCGGCCCTTTTTGAATCCTCATCATACGATCACGGGCAGGGCGCTCGTAGGCGGGGGCAGGATTCCCACGCCGGGTATGATCAGCCTGGCGCACCGTGGTGTCTTAGTTTCCGGCAGATACGGACACGGAAAGCCGAGAAAGCCCGTAAATCCGCCACTTTTGGCACTACATAG
>ERZ808051.664-NODE-664-length-32700-cov-4.273917_pt1 | contig 32700 bp, 31 predicted proteins | sample MGYA00380199_ERZ808051 | MGnify/ENA primary metagenome ERZ808051 (study PRJEB31490, sample SAMN06133391) | mouse gut metagenome | isolation source: J11 | host: mice | place: China: Chengdu | collected 2015-05 ...
CTGTACAACGAGAGTATCGCCTCCTTTACCACCGGCGACCTGTATGACCACCACGACGCGGAGGGATTTATCAACCTCTTCGGCCTCTCCTGCAAGGTGCGCGCCATGAAGATGGCCGAGCAGGGCGTGGACGAGATGTTCTAAGGCAAGCAATGCCCATTGCAGCAAACCTGTTCCCCTGTCCTATGCCTGCCCGGCATTAGGCAGGGGATTTTTTTGAAATTTTTTTCAAATTCATGAAACTTTTCTCATGCATGTCTCATCTAAACTTTCAAAAGACCAGGGAACCGTTCTTAAATAAATTGTGAACGATTCCTTTGAGAAAGGAGTGAAATGCCATGCGCTTTTTTTCACAGAAAAAGGAAAAGGCGAACAGGGAATTGGTGGAGCAGATTCTTCTGGAACGGTATAACCAATACTATCGGCTGGCTTACCGATATACCCACCATGAGGCGGACGCTTTCGATATCGTCCAAACCGGCGCCTACAAAGCCATCAGAAGCAGCGGTGCTTTAAAGGAACCCCGGTACGCCCAGACCTGGATCTACCGCATCATGCTCAACGAGTGCTTCCAGTACCTGGAGCGCCCCAGAAATTTCTCCTATGAAGAAATGCAGGACAGAAACGGGCTGGAGGGGAAAGCTGCCGAGGACCATTACGCGGACTTAGATCTGCAGAACGCTCTGGATACGCTGTCGGAAAAGGACCGCTGTGTGGTCATCCTCAAATATTTTGAGGACATGAAGCTCACGGAGATTGCGGATATTCTGGAGGAGAATGTAAACACCGTCAAAAGCAGACTATACCGCAGCCTCAGGAAACTGCAGGGGCTTCTTCTGGAAGAAGCAGAAAAAGGAGGGACAGCACATGGCGCATGATTTTTCTTTCACGGAAAACCGGGAAAAAGACAAGAGATTGGATGAGAAAATGAGAGCATACAGAGACGTTTATGAAAAGCCGCAGATGTCCCAAAGCCAGGTGGCTCAGCTGCGGCGCACAATCAGGGAGGCGAAAAAAATGAATCAGAGGAAACAAAGAAATGCCGGAATTATCAGGTTTACAGTGGCTGCGGCTACGGCTGCCGGCATCTTTATCGCGCTGCCGAATCTCTCCTATCCAATTGCCCACGCGATGGAGCAGATGCCTCTCATCGGGCCGCTGGCAAGCGCAGTGACATTCCGCAATTACGAATATGAGTCTGACAGGCACATGGCCGACATCTCCGTTCCCGAAATCCGGATTCCTGAGGTCCTGCCCGAGACGCTTCCGGAGAACAGCCAGGTGCAGGAGAACCTGGAACGCTCCGCAGATGAGATCAACGCGGAAATCCAGGAAATCACGGACGAGCTGATCGCCGGATTCGAGGCCAATATGCAGGATCAGGAGGGCTATCAGGATATTGTGGTAAAAAGTGAGATACTGGCCACACAGGCGGACTATTTTACCCTGAAACTCATCTGCTATCAGGGAGCCGGCAGCGGTTATCAGTGGAATTATTATTATACTATTGACTTGAATACCGGTGAGAGGTTACAATTAAAAGACCTGTTCCAGGAGGGTGCTGACTACATTACGCCCATCAGCGAGAACATCAAGCAGCAGATGCAGGCCCGGATGGACGCAGACGAAAATGTATACTACTGGCTGCATCACGATATAGAGGAGTGGAACTTCAAGACCATCACGGACGAAACCTCCTTTTACCTGAACGAAAAGGACAATGTGGTCATCGGCTTCAATGAGGGGGATGTGGCTCCCATGTACATGGGAACCGTGGAATTCGAGATTCCCGCGGAAGTTCTGGCCGGTATCCGGAAATAGTCCCGGGGGAAACGGCAATCCGGTTACCCCCGAGATCCCGGCCCATTGCCGGAAAAGTCCTGCGGCAGGCGCCGTGGCAAAGACAACAGAAAGCGGGAAAACCTATGAGGGAATTTCTAAGCATCCTGGCGATTGCCTATGGATTCGCCATCAACATGACCGGCTTTGCCGTCATGGGCATAGACAAAAAAAGAGCCGTCCGAGGTGCCTGGCGCATCTCGGAGGCTTCTCTGTTCCTTGTCGCATTTCTGGGCGGTGCTTTGGGCTGCACTCTGGGCATGCGGCATTTCCGCCATAAGACAAAGCATTGGTACTTTAAGTACGGCATGCCCGCCATCTTCGCCGTCCAGATCTTCCTGGTTTTATTCCTTTACAACAGCCTGTCCTGACCAGGACACAGACTGCAGCCTGTTATATATCTCAAAAAGCGCTTTTTTATGTGAGTATTCCGGCTGGCAAGACAGGCATGCGTAGCGAATATATGCCTGCATGGCAAGAACTTTCCGCTCACACGCTAGGTGGTCACGATGACCCCGCCGTCATTGGCATACATGCTGCTGATGCCTCTGGTATCCATGATGATGCAGTCCATGAAAGCCACCTTTTCCAGTATCATCCGCTTCACCTGCTCCGCCCGCTCCAGGGCGTTACAGTGGGTGATGATAAGTCGGCGCTCTGCCGCATTCTTTACCTCGGATGCAGCGAACTCCGCCATTTTGCTCAGTGCCTTTTTGATGCCGATCGTCTGGCTCTTCTGAATGATCTCCCCTCTGTCGGCCCCCATGACCGGCTTGATATTCAGAGTGGACGCCACCAGCGCTTTCACGCCGGAGAGTCTGCCGTTCTTGCGCAGCGTCTCCAGATTGTCCAACACGAAATAGGTATGGATGCTGTCCCGGAACGCCTCGATTTTTTCCACAATCTTTTCAAAGGAAAGGCCTCTCTCCTCCAGCTCCATGATCTTCAGCGCAATCTGTGCCTCGCCGCCGCTGGCAGACTCCGAATCCACCACATGGATCTGCTTTTCGCCGTATTTTTCATGGTAGAGGCTCTTGCCCAGTTCAGCGCTGTTGTAGCTGCCGCTCAAATGGGAGGAAAGGGTCACCGCGTACACATGGTCCGCGTCCACATAATAGCTTTCCATGAAGCGCTCCGGCGAGGGGCAGGAGGATTTGGGGCATTTGGGATATTCCGCCACTTTCCGCAAAAATTCCGCCTGATCAAAGCTCTCGTCGTCCAATATGTTATAGTCGCCTACTTCCAGCCCCAGGGGCACTCTCTCAAAACGCCGATCCTGCAAAAGCTCCACCGGCAGCTCACAGCAGCTATCCACTACAATCTTATAGCTCATCTTCTCTCCTATCAGCCGAATCCGTTTCTATCACCGAAAACCACCTCATTGGATTCCGCTTTTATTTTATCAGGTTTGCACTGCTTTTATACATAGTTTTCATTACTATATAATAGCACATATTGCCTGTCCCTGTAAAGTCCATTCTGGAATTTTTTGCATATTATAACCATCAGCCATAAGTAGTGACGAATTTATGTCAGAGATAAATGTATTCAAGAAAACGCTCCGAATGAGTCTGCCTTTTGGCTGCAAATCATTCGGAGCATTCCGATGCCCCCAAGTATCAGCACCGGTAAATATCAGCCCTATGGAACTCACTCTTCAAGGCAAAGCTCCTCCTTATACTCCATCAGTCTCGTCAGCATGCACCCATTGATTTCAGCCAGATCCTTATACTTCTCTTTCCCGGAAAAGTATGCCGTGCAGATCAGCTGAATGGAAAACACCACATAGGGAACGGCCTTTCGCTCCTCCTGTGTCAGATGAACCACATCATCATATCCTTTGAGAATCTTCCTGTACAGGGGCAGCCATCCGGAGATGCAGCCTTTCCGGTCCTCAAAATTTTCAGTCAGAATTCCCGTGGCCGCATAGCAGGGGTCGAACAGGCGGATGCCGTATTCCGAAAGTTCAAAATCCGTGACCCCGGTCATACGCCCCTCTTCCACGAAAATAGAGCTTAAATTCATATTCCGATGAATCACCTGTTTCGGCAGCTTCTCATAAAGTTCTCCGAAATTCTGCGCATACTCTCTCTCAAAAGAAGCGGGCAATCGCAATCCCGTCTGATTTTGTATCTCCCGGAATGCCTGGATGCGGACAGAATCGTACAGATGATTCTCCGGGCAGATATCCGGTTCCAGCCTGCTCAGGGCCAGATGGAGCTTTCCTGTTATTTCGCCGAAGCGGTATGCCGTTTCCTCATCTCCCTGGGCGAAAAGCTTTCTGGAATCCGGACAATTCCCTTTCATTCTGCGGCACAGAATACTGTAGACTTCCCCGTCCCGCACAAGCAGCTTCCCGTCTTTCGCCGGAATCGGCTCGGAGACATGAATATCCGACTCTTTCAGCGCCTGAGAGATTTCGATATGACGCTGCAATCCTCCGGCCAGGGCAGAGGTCTTCAATACATATTCCTCCCCGACCTGAAAATCATTTTCACTGCTTCTGCCGCTCCCTCCATAATAAATTTCACCGACAGTTTCCTGTTCCATTCCCCAATGTGTCAGAATGCCTCTGATTGCTTTCTTTGATAACATTATTTTCTCCTCCTGCTTTAAATGGATTCTATAGGGTCTGACAGGAGTATGGTCTTTCAGATAAGCGGCCGGACTGCATCCGTATTCCCGGCAGAATGCCCTGTAGAAACCGGCATAAGTATCAAAGCCATATTCCAGCGCGGTTTCCAGCATCCTCCTGCCCGCTGCAATTTCACAGATGGCATGGGCAAGCTTTCTGCGTGTCAGATACTGTCCCAGGGGCATACCGGTTGCCTTTTTGAAAAGTTCGCTGTAATAGACTTCAGAATAACCCGCCATTCTGCTCAGCTCTCTTACCTGTATTTCTGTCTTCAGATTTTGCTCCATATAGTCCAGCGTAAGCTGTACCCTGTCCAGATTATCCAAAACCATATTTCCCGCCTCTTTATTGTAAGCTCCCTTAAATATTGTTTGAAAAGTACTTTCTGCAGAAGTTCTTTCTATAGATATTCTATCACAGAGCGCCGTAAAAACATTTCCGAAATCGGGAATGTTCTCAAAATATTGCACCGTCTGCACTTGCCCGGGCCTGAGCACCAAACGCTCATTTGGGCGCATTTTGCACGAACAATCCCAAGCAATCGTTTCGATTGCTTTGACAGCAGGCTCCATACAATTGTATGTGTGCATCATGTTGCTGTGAGCGGCGAAGCCGTAAACAGTAACAAGTCAACCGCAGTTCCGGAAAGACGCAGGAAAGCCGATTGACCCTGGGGCGGATTTCTGCTATAATTTTTTCACATAAGGATTTGGAACGGATTTCATTCAGGTAAGGGGGACTCCCATGAAGCAACTACAGATTTCTTCCATGAAACAGTTTATGAACCACCTGCTGGTGGCGGATACATTCGAGCCTTTCCTGCTGGAGGAGGCCGTCATCGGCACTGCCTGCACCTTTCATATAGACGGGCATGTAAATCCGGAATTCTTCGGCGGCGACGAGGAGCCGAAAGAGGAGGATTCCTACGAGTTCCGCCCCTGGGGCAAAGTGAAAGGGCTGTGCTTTGACCTGATCAAAGGAAAGCGCACACCCCTGTTCTTTCGGTTCGTATTGCATTTGATGCCTGCCAGGGCCGCAGCCCTGCTGGAACAGGAGAGCTGTGATGTGGCGTCGGATGAGGTGAAAGCTCTGGTGCTGAACATCCGCTATGACGGCACAAAAGCCACCCTCACCACCGGCACTGCTCTCCGGACGTTCCATCTGTCCAAGATGCCCGACGCCATCTGGGACAGGGCTCTTTGCAGATTCCTGGAGGACAGGGGAATCGCCTATGAAGAGCTGGATTAGCGCTTCATTCTGGACTTGAAGACCAGGCTGGCCAGATAGCCGAAAATCAATGCGGCAGAGGTTCCCACGGCCCCGGCCTTGAAGCCTCCGGCAAAGAGCCCCAAAAGGCCCTGTTCGTCCACCGCCTCTTTCACGCCTTTCATCAGCACATTTCCGAAGCCCAGCAGCGGGACACTGGCTCCCGCCCCGGCAAATTCCTGAAAGGGTTCGTACCATCCGAAGAACCCTATCACGGCGCCGGTGACCACCAGCAGTACCATAATGCGTCCGGGCATCAGCTTCGTCTTCTCCATCAGGATCTGCACCAGAGCGCATATGAGACCTCCCACCCAGAACGCGTTTACATAATCCGTCATACGCCTACTCCTGTTCCGCAGGCAGTTTCGCCCGCTTATTTTTAGGAATCCTCAAATGCCGCATATGCGGCGCTTTTACCGGATTCCGCTTTCATGGAACTAGTATCTGTCATACAGGAGAAGATTATGTATTGTACGAAAAAAAGCCACCCGTTTTCGAGTGGCCTGGCAGGCAGATATCCTGCTTTCACAGAGAGGCAATCCTTTGGACTACCTCCCGGATCCGTATGCCCTGGCAGTCTATCACCTCATGGGCATATTTCTCATACAGAGGAATCCGCTCCGCGTAAAGGTCCGCCAGAGTCTGGCCGGGCATCAGCGTCACGCCCCTGGCGTTCAGATCCCCCAGTCTCTCCGCCACCTCCTCCAAAGGGAGCTTTAGATAGACCACGGTGCCGATCTTCCGCAGATGTTCCATGGCCCTGGCCCCGTAGATGACGCTTCCGCCGGTGGCGATGACACTCCTCCTGGGATTCAGGGAGGCGTTCACCTCTTCCTCAATCCTCCAGAAGCCCTCCACCCCATGCTCCTCTATCAGCTCATGGAGCAGCCTGTCATATTTCTCCTGAATCACCAGATCGGAATCCACGAAACGGTATCCCAGCCGTTTGGCCAGCACTACGCCCACGGTGCTCTTTCCCGCTCCCGGCATACCGATCAGAACAATATTCTCTCTCATCCCTTACACCATCGCGATGACTTCTACTTCGCAGAGGACATTCTTGGGCAGCGTCTTAACCGCAACGCAGCTCCTGGCCGGATTCTCTGTGAAATATCTGGCATACACTTCGTTAAATGCGGCAAAATCGCCCATGTCTGCCAGGAAGCAGGCAGTCTTGACTACATTTTTATAATCAGTCCCCGCCGCAGCCAGCAGTGCGCCGATATTCTTCATGACCAGCTCTGCCTGGGCGGTGATGTCCTCACCCTCCACATTGCCCGTGGCGGGATTGATGGGAATCTGGCCCGAGGCAAACAGCATGCCGTTTGCGATAATGCCCTGTGAATAAGGCCCGATTGCCGCAGGCGCCTTGTCCGTTGAAATCTTCTTTAACATATCCGTTTCCTCCGATTTTGTGTCTTTATGATGCCATGAGTGCCTACGCCGCGCTGTCAGGGGACACGACTCCTCTCTTTCAGCGCTCCTCCACCTCAGGCTCGTCAAATTCTGCCGTCACATAAAAGCCCCTGGCGTTCTCCACCACATCCGCAACCACGCCCTCTCTGCTCTTTAGGCGGTTGCGAAACGGAATATTGGCGGACATGGCCAGCGCCGGGTCTATCACATAGTAATAATTGCTGGGAAGCAGACCTTCCGTCACTGTGATCTTCTGTCCGGGTTCCAAAAGCCCGCTCCGTTCCATCTTAAACTCCATCCTGCGCAGAAAGTCCACCTCCCATTTTTCATGATTTTCGTGCAATAAACGCCGGGACCTGTCGCTTAATCCTCTCCCGGAGTCTCCTGGGTCCCGCAGCAGCAGCCCCCACCCGTCTCGCTTTCAGCCACTGTCTCGGGCTCTGCTTCCCGGACGGCATCCTCCTGCGCTTCGCTGTACTCCGCATCGATGATTTCCTTATCTTCCTTTACGGGTTCCGTGCTGGCCACCACAATGGGAGTGCCGCATTTGTCACAGAATTTGCTGGTTCTGGGTACTTCCGCACCGCACCCCGGGCAGGTGTTCACATTCTTCAGCAGCTTGATCTTCTCTGTATTCTCCTCAATCTCCGCCTTGATGTCCGCAGCTTTCGAGGCCCATTCCGCCACAGTCTCATCCTCGGCCAAAAGTCCGTTTTCCAGAACATGTTTGCCTACCTCTGTGTAAACGTTCTTCAGGCTCTGATTCAGCGAAGCGATCTCCACGTTGAGCTTAGCCACCCCGGCAACCTCTTTGCTCTTGGAAATCGTATTCTGTGCCGCCTGATTCAGTTTCTCTCTCCAATTTGCCATACTCTGCTACCTCTTTTCTTATTTTTTGTGGATATCCTTACTTTTCCTTATATTATATAGTTCCATGGTTTTCTTGTCAACAGACAAAAGAATCGGACATCCGGCGGCGGCAGTCTCGGATGTCCGATCTTTATCTCGTCAAATCGGGATTCTATACCGTCTCAATCACCACCCCGTGGGCGATTCCGGGCACACTCATCCCCTCGTTGAAGCTTGTCTTGCTCAGCAGGGCCCCTGTGGGCATGAACAGCACCTTTTTCCAGTTGCCCTCCTCTAACTGCTTCAGAATATAGGCTGACAGGGTGACCGCACTGCAGCCGCAGCCGCTTCCTCCCGCATGGGTGTCCTGGGACGCGGCGTCGAACACCTCTATGCCGCAGTCCATATGCTGCTCCGAAATGTCATAGCCTTTTTTGCGCAGCAAGTCAATCAGCACCCGCTGCCCCACCTTTCCCAGATCGCCGGTAATGATCTTGTCATAGTCGTCCGGCTGACCGGCAAAGTCAACAAAGTGCTGCTCTAAGGTGGACGCCGCGGCAGGCGCCATACAGGCTCCCATGTTCATGGAATCTTTCAAGCCGAAATCCACCACTTTTCCAATGGTCATGGCGCTGATGCGGGCCCTGGCTTTCCTGCCCCTCTCCCCGCCCAACACAAAAGCTGCGCTGCCCGTCACGGTCCATGTGGCGGACAGGGGGCGCTGATTTCCGTAATCCAGCGGGAAGCGGAATTCTTTCTCCGCGCTGGCGAAGTGGCTGGAGGTGACGCAGACCGCCTTGTCGGCAAATCCGCCGGCAATGCTCATAGCCCCCAGCGCCAGAGACTCCCCGCAGGTAGAGCAGGCGCCGTATACGCCCAGCAGCGGCACCTGATAGGCGGAGATGCCAAAGGAGGTGGCCATGGATTGACCCAGCAGGTCACCGGCAAAGAAAAAGGAAATGTCCTCCGGCCTCAGGCCTGCTTTCTCCAGCGCCAGACCCACCGCCTCCTTTTGCAGGGTGCTCTCCGCCTCCTCCCAGGTCCTGCACCCAAACATGTCGTCCTGCCCTACCCTGTCGAACAAAAGTCCCAGAGGCCCCTCTCCCTCCTTAGTGCCCACAACGCTGGCGCTGTTCAAAATATACACGGGCTGTTCGAGCCGTACGCTGGCCCTGCCTAATTTCTGATTCATAGATTCTCCTCCTGTTTTGGTAGCGCTTTTTGCTTTTATTGTCTCCAACGGAGAAAAATCTATTCGAATTTATTTACCTGCTTCAGCGGGCATATCAATCGCTGACCGGAAAGCTGCTTCCAAACTTCTCGCTCTGGGCGCGGATCAGCTCTGTGTCCTCGAAATAGTTGATCCGCATGGCGCTCTTTACCTCGGACAGAGTCCGGGCCGCCACTTCCCTGGCCTGGTCGGAGCCTTTTTTCAATATATCATAGATGGCCGGAATATTCTTCTCCCACTCTTTCCTGCGGTTTCGGATGGGCTCCAGCGTCTCCTGCACGATATTGTTCAGGAATTTTTTCACTTTCACGTCCCCCAGGCCGCCCCGCTGGTAATGGGCCTTGAGCTCGTCCAGATTGGCGTAGTCGGGCAGATATCTCCCGAAATGCTCCTCCGTGCAGAACGCGTCCAGATAGGTGAACACGGTATTGCCCTCCAGGTGACCGGGATCGCTGACCTGCAGGTGCAGAGGATCCGTGAACATGCTCATGATCTTGGCCCGCACCTGGTCCGCGGAATCCGCCAGATAGATGCAGTTGCCCAGGGATTTGCTCATCTTGGCCTTGCCGTCCGTGCCCGGGAGTCTGCGCCTGGCTTCGTTCTCCTGTAACAGCGCTTCCGGCTCCACCAAAACAGGTGCGTACACCGTGTTAAATTTGTGCACAATCTCCCTGGTCTGCTCTATCATGGGCAGCTGATCGTCTCCCACGGGCACCGTGGTGGCTTTGAAAGCCGTGATGTCCGCCGCCTGACTGATGGGATAGGTGAAAAAGCCCACTGGGATGCTGGACTCGAAGTTTCGCATCTGAATTTCGCTCTTCACAGTGGGATTGCGCTGAAGCCTGGCCACTGTCACCAGATCCATATAGTAGAAAGTCAGCTCGCACAGCTCCGGGATCTGAGACTGGATGAGCAGAACGGACTTCTCAGGGTCCAGGCCGCAGGCAATGTAATCCAGCGCCACCTCGATGATATTCTGGCGTACTTTCTCCGGGTTCTCGATATTGTCCGTCAGGGCCTGGGCGTCCGCTATCATGATAAAGGTCTTCTGATACTCACCTGAATTCTGCAGTTCCACACGCCTGAGCAGGGAGCCGATGTAGTGGCCTATGTGCAGCCTGCCCGTGGGGCGGTCCCCTGTCAGGATGATTTTATCGGCTTGTTTTTTGTTCTGGTTTTCCATAATGATATCTCCTCCATGTCATACGGCCTGCGTATGCTTTAAATAAGGATATTATATCACGGATTCCCATACAAGCAAACTTTTATTTTTCCCGCAGACGCCTCCACCAAAACCCCACGGCGATGAGCTCATGGGCGATCATGGGCGCTGCCGCTAAAATGCCGAGGCGCATCCACTCCCTGCCCGATAAGGGCGAAGTCCCGAAAGCCCGGATCAAAAACGGCACTTCCGTCACCGCGAACTGCAGCGCAAAGCCCGCCAGACAGGCCAGGATCATCACCTTGTTCTCCAGATGATTCATGAAAAACACCGACCGCTGGGTGTCCCTCATGCCCACCGCATGGAACAGCTGGGACATCCCAAGCACAGTGAACGCATAGGTCTGGGCCTTGGCCAACACTGAGCCGTTCTGTAAAATCACAGCCAGATTCCCCGGATTCACCGCCATCCCTTTCACCCGAAGCAGGGACCAGGGCAGCATCAAAAAGGCTGTCAGGCTCACGGCCCCGATCAGGGCGCCGTAAAAGCAGGTGCACAGAAACCCGCCTCTGGCAAACAGGCTCTCCTGCGCTTTCCTGGGGCGCTGGCGCATCAGGCTCTTCCCGTCATTTTTATCCACCCCCAGCGCCAATGCAGGCAGAGAATCCGTAATCAGATTGATCCACAGGATATGGCTGGACTTCAGCGGAGCGGCAATTCCGCACAGTACCGTCACAAACATCGTGATGATCTCTCCTAAGTTGGAGGAGAGCAGAAAGATCACCGACTTTCTAATGTTTTCGTAGACGCCCCGCCCCTCCTCAATGGCGCGCCGTATGGTGGCGAAATTATCGTCCGTGAGTATCATGTCCGAGGCCTGTCTGGCCACGTCCGTCCCGGACATCCCCATGGCGATGCCGATGTCCGCCTTTTTCAGGGAGGGCGCATCGTTTACGCCGTCACCGGTCATGGCCACAATCTCCCCTCTCTTCTGGAATCCCTCTACAATGCGCACTTTCTGCGCCGGAGACACTCTGGCGAAGACGCTTATGTCTCCTATTCTTTCGGCCAGCTCCCGGTCCGACAAAAGCCCCAGGGCCTCCCCTGTCATGCACTGCCCAGGACTGCGGGCAATGCCCAGCTGTCTGCCGATGGCATAGGCGGTGTCCACATGGTCTCCGGTGATCATCACCGTCTTCACGCCCGCCTCCTGAAAATCCGCCACGGCCCTGGCGGCCTCAGGCCTGGCCGGATCCCGCATCCCCACCATCCCCAGGAAGACCAGATCTTCCTCCACAGCCGCTGCCGCCCCCGGCCGCATGGCCACCGCAAGCGTGCGCAGCGCCTCCCCGGACAGTTCCTCCACGGCCGTCAGCACCTGCCTGCGATGCCTGTCCGAAAGCCCCACCACGCCCTCCGGGGTGTAGATCCTGGTACACCGCTTGAGAATCTCATCCGGAGCCCCCTTTGTATAGGACACCGTGGCCTGGGGGAGGCCGCCGGTATATTCCGCCGCCCGCAGCTCTCCCACGGCCTCTCGCCTCTCCCCCTGCCCGTGAAAGAGGTGTTTTCTGTCCTCCGATCTCCTTTCCCTCCTGTGCAGCGTAGTCATCATCTTTCTGTCAGAGTCGAAAGCAAGCTCCCCTATTCTGGGCATTCTGCGCTCCAGCTCTTTCTTTTCCATCCCGAACCCGCACGCCAGATCCAGGAGGGCAAGCTCCGTAGGATCCCCTGTCCTGCTGCCCTCCTGCGCCACCGCGTCATTGCACAGCACCATGCCCTCATAGAATTCCGGGCACAGCGCCGTGTCGCATTCTCCCGCCCGCCGCATATAGCCCCCCAGCCAGCATTTCTCCACGGTCATCCGGTTCTGTGTCAGGGTTCCCGTCTTGTCCGAGCAGACCACGCTGACGGCCCCAAGGGTCTCCACGGAGGGGAGCCGGCGCACGATGGTGTTCACCCTTACCATGCGGGTGACGCTCAGGGCCAGGCAGATGGTCACCACTGCGGGGAGCCCTTCCGGCACCGCGGCCACGGCCAGGGAAATGGCCGTGATCAGCATCTCCGGTACATTGCGCTTCTGCAGCACCGCAATGGCAAACAGTCCTGCACAGAGCAGCAGGGACAGGAGGCTCAGCACCTTGCCCAGCTCTCCCAGCCGCTTTTGCAGCGGAGTCGTCTCCTCTCTGCTCTCCGCGATCATCCCGGCGATCTGCCCCAGCTCCGTGGACATGCCCGTGGCCGTCACAAGTCCCTGCCCTCTGCCGTAGGTGACAATGGTGGACATATAGGCCATATTGCGCCTGTCCCCAAGGGGGATCTGTCCGCCCCTCTCGCCCTGAAATTCCGCTCTCTTTTCTATCGGAAGAGATTCCCCCGTCAGGGCGGACTCCTCGATCTTGAGATTCACGGACTGTGTCAGCCTAAGGTCAGCCGGCACCTGACAGCCCGCCTCCAGCCATACCAGATCCCCCCGCACCAGCTCCGCGGCGGGAATCTCCATGCGCCGGCCCTCTCTGATGACAAAGGCCCTGGGACTTGTAAGCTTTTTTAAGGATTCCAGCGCCTTTCTGGCCTTTCCCTCCTGCAGCATACCCACCGCGGCATTCAGAGCCACCACCACGCCGATGATGACTGCGTCGCTGACTTCTTTCAGCAATACGGACACCGCGGCCGCCACGATCAGCACATAAATCAGAGGGTCGTTGAGCTGCTCCAGAAACTGCTCTATGACCGTCCTCTTCCTCGGGGCCCGCATTTCATTGCGCCCGTCTCTTCTCAGCCGCTGTGCCGCCTCTTCCATTTTTAATCCCCTGTGCAGGTCGCTCTCCAGTTCCTCTGCCGTCTCCCGAATGTCCCACTGTTCAAACACGCCAAACCCTCCCCATGCTTGTTTCCTTTTCAAAGTCTATGTGGACGAGGGGTAAAGTATGTCCGATTATCTCCGCCCTGCCACAGTCTTTTTTCATCCGGTTTCCATCATTTTTCCGTCATTTTCCCATCTTTTCTGCATCATTTTCCGGGAAACGCAAAATGATGCAAAAATGTTGAAAATCTGATGCACCTTATGTGCATTGGGGAGGTATTTTGGATGCAGAAACGGAGGTACATCACGATGAAGAAAAGAAAAAAGAGTCTGGTCTTACTGTTGTCCGCATTGCTCCTGTTTACGGCCCATCCTTTCTCTGTCCACGCAGAAGAGGGGGAGGAGGCCCAGGAAGAAAAGCTTCTCGCCCCCTATTTCGTCATTCAGAGCGAGGGCGCCGATGTCTCGACGGACTATTTCCCGTTAAAATCCACGGAGGTGACCACCAATATCAACGGCGTCATCGCCGAGACCTATGTGGTGCAGACCTATGTCAACGAGGGGGACAAACCCATAAACGCCCAGTATGTGTTCCCCACCTCCAGCACCGCCGCGGTCCACGGCATGAAGATGGAGATCGGCAGTCACACGGTCACTGCCGCGATCAAGGAGAAAGAAGAGGCCAAAGAGGAGTACGAGGAGGCAAAGGAGGAGGGAAAAAGCGCATCCCTCTTAGAGCAAAGGCGCCCCAATGTATTCACCATGGACGTGGCCAACATCATGCCCGGGGACACGGCCCGCATCGAGCTGCACTACACGGAGCTGGTGGCCACAATAGACGGCGTCTGCGAATTCGTCTTTCCCACGGTGGTAGGTCCCCGCTACATCACGCCGGAGGACGCTTCCAGCCCCGTGGCGGACGCTGCCGTGCCCGATAAGGAGATGCCCCGGGAGGATGAGGGCGGACCGAAGAGCGAGGACGGCGACGGCTGGGCTGCCAGCCCTTATCTTCCCCAGGGCGTCCTGCCGGACAGCGAGTACCATATCACCGTCAACCTTTCCACCGGCGTCCCCATCTCTGACGTAAACTGCAAGTCTCATGAGATAAAGGTGGAACGGGAAAACGACTCCCAGGCCCGCGTCACTCTGGCAAATCCCGAAGACTATGCCGGCAACCGGGACTTCATCCTGAAATACAGGCTCACCGGCGAATCCGTGGAGAGCGGGCTGGTGCTGACACAGACTGATTCTGAGAAATACTTCTTCCTCACCGTGCAGCCGCCGGAGCGGTATACGCCGGAAGACATCCCGCCCCGGGAGTATATCTTCGTCCTAGACGTGTCCGGCTCCATGTACGGGTATCCCCTGGACACCGCCAAGAATCTGATACGGGACCTGGTGATGGGCTTGAGGAGCACGGACAGTTTCAACCTGGTGCTGTTCTCGGACGAAACCTATCTGCTGTCCTCTAAGTCCCTGGCGGCCAATTCAAAAAATGTCCAGGCAGCCATTGAGCTTATCGATGAGCAGGAGGGCGGCGGCGGAACCTCCATGCTGCCCGCGCTGGAGACAGCCATCCGTGTCCCCATGAAAGAGGATATTGCCCGGAGCGTGGTCATCATCACCGACGGCTACATCTCCAATGAGGACGAAATCTATGACCTGATCAACCAAAATATGGATACTGCCAGCTTTTTCTCCTTTGGCATCGGCTGCTCCGTCAACGACTACCTGATCAAAGGCATTGCCCAGTGCGGCATGGGCGAGTCTTTCCTGGTCACCGATTCCCAGGACGCGGTGGATTCCGCCAAGCGCTTCGCCTCTTACATCGAGGCTCCCCTGATGACCGGAATCACGGTGGACTATGAGGGATTCGACGTCTATGACATGGCCACGGCCACGCCCTCCATCCTCTACGCCAGAAAGCCCCTGATCCTGTTCGGCAAATGGCGCGGGGAACCCGCCGGCACCATCACCGTCTCCGGAAAAGCCGGCGGCCAGGACTATGTACAGGAGATCTCCGTGGCGGACGCCGCCGTGGACACCCAGGATCAGTCCGTCCGGTATCTCTGGGCCCGTACAAAGCTGGACCAGCTGGCTGGATACGGCAGCATCCGAAACGATACTTCCGTGAAAGAGGAAATCACCCGGCTGGGGCTGGACTACAACATGACCACGCCTTATACCTCATTCGTGGCCGTGGTGGAGGAGGTCAGGAACCCGGACGGGGAGAGCGAAGATGTGAACCAGGCAAATCCCCTGCCCCTCCAGGTGTCCAATCTGGCCGTGGGCGGCGGATACACCGCTTACTCGGAGCCCGGCGGAATCCTCCTTGGGATCATTCTGACAGCAGTGTCGTTCTTCGGCATCCTGCGCCAGGCAAAAAAACGGAAGAAACACTGAAACCATACCGGCCACAGCGCAGACACAGACTTTAGGACAGATCAAACCACAGACAGGAGCAGGACAGATGAACATTCGTGAAAAGTTTCGTTTCCTTTGGCAGAACATGGTTATCTATATGGTTGGACTCTTTCTTCTCCTGGGCATGAAATATCTCTACAGCAAGGCGGACTGTGAAAGCCTGCTTTGGATCCTGGGCCCTACCGCCCGCTGGGTGGAGGTTTTAAGCGGCATCCCTTTCGTCTATGAACCGGGCATGGGCTATGCCAACCACGGGCTGCGGTTCCTCATCGCCCCCTCCTGTTCCGGCGTGCAGTTCATGATCATCACCGCGGCGATGCTGATTTTTTCTTTCTCCCATCGTGTAATGGACTGCCGTAACGCTAAGTTCCCTGACGAGTCTGCCGGTGCCGGCCCATTCGGCCAAGGTGCTTCCACCAGTTCCGGCAGACAGAATGCCATAAAAAGAATTCCCGGCACAGGCAGACGTTACCCCCAGGCAATCCGGCGGATCTGGCCGGGCCTGGGATGGATTGTCCTAAGCCTCTTGCTGTCCTATCTGATCACGATTTTCGTAAATGGTCTGCGGATTGTGGCCGCAATCTATCTGCCGTACTTCTTTAGGCGAATAGACGTCTTTGATGGCCCGCTGACTCCCGACATGCTCCATACCATGATCGGAGTCGTGGTGTATTTCGCCGCCCTGCTGACGATTTACCGGCTGGCGGGGTTCCTCTTTGACAGATTCCGCAGCGCGGATGAGGCCAGGCCCTCCTCCCCGATCCTGGGCAAATGCCTGGCTCCCCTGTTCTGGTATTTTTTCATCGTGCTGGGCATTCCTTTCCTGAACAGGGCCTACCGCAGAAGCAATGGGCAGTTTGCGGAATTCGCCCTATTGGTGACCTTGTGCTGCGGCGCAGTACTGCTCTTCTATGGGCTGGCGCTTCTGATCCGCAGAAAACTTCGGGGCAGAGGATAATTCCTCTGCCCTTTCGCCTTTTGTTATCCTGGTTTTCGCTGTATACAATTTATCTCCGCATTCAAAATATCCCTCTTGTATCAATAATTCTTATACAAGCGCCTCTCGCTCTGGCATTACCTGCCTGAAATCATCCAGGATAGTTTCCATAAAAAAAGAAAATACTAAGCTTTCAATGCATGGCTTAAGCTGTTCGGCACCCCTCTGGGGCCCCGCACCGCGTAGATTCCGTACTCCTCTTTCAGCCGACTGAAAGGAAATGCCTGGGGATCGTATCTGCGCAGCAGCTTGATCCGCATCACCGTGGAGATGGTCAGGTTCTCGTCCCGATACCGGTAGGGAATGTCCGTCTCCACCGCTTTGCACTTGTAGAGAATCGCAGACACCGGAGCGCCCACATACAGATACACCGTATCCCCTGCCTTGATACTGCTGCTCTGCTTCCATTCGATGATCTCCGCCTCATCAAAGGCATGCTCGATATCGTAGAACTTCGGGTTGGCCGGGACGATCCACTCCTTGGCAGGGCGTATTTTGGTCTTCTTTTTCTTTGAGGCGGTGGCTGTGAAGCTTAGGTCGATGAGGTTGCGGATCTGTCCCTCCTCTACCGTACCGTCCAGGAGCACCGTGATCCAGTGTTCCTTGTTCATGTGGTAGGCCGGGAAGATACCCTTGTCCTGCATCAATACATCCTTGAACGCCATATCGTCAATCTTCAGATTGACCACGTCCACCCTCTCCTCCCCGGTAAGCCCCAGCTTGTCCCTGCCGATGTTCATCACCAGCGCGAACCATTTCCTGTTGTCCTCGTGGCGCAGGACAGCGCCGTCGTCTTCTCCCCATGGGTATTCCGGATCGGCCTTGTACTTCTTTTTGATATACGCGAAAATCCTGTCTCTCATAGTCTATTCTCCTGTCGTCTCTTCCGATTGCTCGCATCCCTGCCGAAACGGTCTGCAGCTTTGGTTCTCCTCTATTTTAACAGCTTGCAGGCTGTTTGGCAACTTGTCAAAAGAGTCCGCGGCGTTTTTTGACTCCTGAGTATTTTCGTTACTTTATACCGCTTTATATGTTTTTACAGGCGGTCACGCATTCGTTACTGTTCAAAGTTAGTTCCGCAAAGTGTTTTCGTGTGCATTTTGCACGAACAATCCCAAGCAATCGTTTCGATCGCTTTGACAGCAGGCACCATACAATTGTATGTGTGCATCATGTTGCTGTGAGCGGCGATGCCGTGAACCGTAACACGCATTCCAGGGATTTCGACGCCTTTTCAATATTGGCTTGACAAGAAGTGCAACGTTATGTTATACTCCAATTGTCAACATCACGTCATACATTGAGGAGGAAAACATGGTACAGCAACTGTCTGATTCCGAACTTGAAATCATGAAAATCGTATGGGAAAATCCGTCGGATGTGACGCTGTTTTCCTATATCATGGACGGGCTGGCGGCCAAAGGGAAGCCCTGCCGGAAGAATACCTTGATCGTCCTTTTGTCAAGGCTGATGAACAAGGGCTTTCTGAACGCCAAAAAGATCGGGCGGCGCAATGAATATACGACCCTGGTCTCGGAAGCGGAATACCAGAGGACACAGACAAAGCATTTTCTGGACAAAATATATGAGGGAAATGCAAGGGGATTGGTCTCCGCTTTGATCATGGGGGATATGCTGGCAGACGAGGAGTACGAGGAATTGAAAAAGCTGCTGGAGAAAGGACGGGAAAAATGAACGAGGTTTTCAAGATTTTTCTGTCCATGTCCTTTTCCGGCGCTCTGCTCATTCTGGCGCTGCTTTTTGGAAAACGGCTCTGGAAAGACAAAATCGGCAGACAGTGGCAGTACTATATCTGGCTCATGGTCATCCTGCGGCTGCTCCTCCCTTTCGGGCCGGAGACGAGCCTGATGGGAAAGGTCTATGAGACTGTGGACCGCGCCATGGCCCGGTCCGCCCCCGCCCCCCGGCAGGACCTGTCCACTGTCCCGGGAGGCATGCCCGCCCCTGTGGCCGGACCGGAAGCGGAAAGCGAAGACGCTCCGGCGGCGGCAGCAGCCCACCCGCTTCGGGACATTGGGGCGCTGTTTGCCGATCAGGTCTGGCTGGTATGGCTGGGCGTGGCGCTGGGTATGCTGCTGCGGAAGATAACAATCTATCAGGGCTTCATGCAGTATATCCGTGCCGGGTCCACGCCGGTGGCAGACACAGGTGTCTTGGACCGGGTCTGCGTTGCCGCAGAGCAGGCCGGCGTGAAAAAGCCCGTGGAGCTCTGGGTCAATCCGCTGCTTTCCTCGCCGCTGTTGACCGGCTTTTTACGTCCTTGCATCGTGCTGCCAAGCGCGGAGATTCCGGAAAAGGATTTTGGGTATATCATCCTCCACGAACTGACCCATTACAGGCGGCTGGACATGTTCTATAAATGGCTGGTGCAGATTACCCTCTGTCTCCATTGGTTCAACCCTCTCGTCCACCTAATGAGCCGGGAAATCACAAAGGCCTGCGAATTCTCCTGCGATGAGGCAGTCCTTGCCAAAACAGGTCGCCACGGCGCCCGGGATTACGGGAAAACCCTGCTCGACGCCATGGCGGCGGTGGGGAGGTACAAAGAAAATCTCGGCTCCGTCACGCTGGCGGAGAATCAGCGTCTTCTAAAGGAAAGGCTGGAGGCCATCCTGAAATCCAGAAAGCCCTCCGGGACAGTCAGGATCCTGACCGCCGCCCTGACACTGTGCGTGGTTTTGGGCGCAGCCTTTGCAGGCGTCCATACAAGTGAAACCGCCGCGGAAAATATCCGTGCGGCGTCCCTGCCCGGTACGTCCGAAATGGGCAGGCTTGCGCTCTCCCTGGACCTGGGCGCCGCAGCCGCAAATGTGCGTGCAGCCGCCGGTGCGCTCCATAGCCCTACCGCATCCCATGGGCAGGATGATCGCGATTGGCAGGGTTCCGGCCGGGAGGCCGGCGATTGGCGGGAGGCCGGCCAAGATACGGACGATTGGCGAAATTCCGGCCGCGATGGCAGCGGTCAGGGGGAGACCTCCGGCGGCAGGATCTGGTATCCCCAGGTCATCCCAGTGAATTTCGAAACCATGGCAGAGGGAGAAATCGTCTGGCTGGGGGAATATACCCTGTCCGAGGGAGACCGGATCTGGTATGCTGTGTCAGCGGAGACCGGAATGGGTCTGCAGGTGGGCTTCGCCAAGCCCGGGGACGAGAGCCTGAACACGGTCTATTATGCCGTGCATAATCTGCGCCAGGAGGACGAATCCCTGGAATGCACCGCATCCGCTACCTTTAGATCTCCGGCACCTCCCGGAACCTACGCGCTGTTTCTCCGGGCTACGGACGGCCCTTTGGGAAACGTACACGGAAGCGTTTCCGTTGGATTTGAAGCGGATACGGTCAGAATTTCAGGTTAGGCGAAAATGATATCGAACGTTTGATTATGTCTTTTTTCGTCGGTGGTTGTGGTGGATAAAACAATTCGTGAAGCGATATTAAAAGATATTACGGCAACTGATTTTTCTGTCATCGGCATCACCCTGACCTGTTCGGAGGAAACTTTGCGTGAACGTCATAAAAAGCGTGGAGATGCAAATGAATGTTCTTTTTTCTGGCTGCATTTAGAGCCACACGAGGGCGATCATGTTATCAATACAGATCACAAAAGTGTCCGGCAAATCGTTGATGAAATAAAAGGGATTGTAGACAGTGTCAGTTCCCCGGTTCAGAGATAAGATACAGCCATGGCCACGCATCCTATAAGAGGCGAAAAAACAGGAACAGCAGTATGACAATGTACAGAATCCCAAACAGGGCATCCCCCACATAAGTGTCCCCGTCCACATCGTCGGTGGGAAATACACCGGCATTTTGCCGGAATCTCCCGCACTGCAACCCCTCCACATACCAGTTCCAGCCGGAGGGGTCCGAATAGAGCTTTACCTCCGGCGATTTCATGTACAGGTGCACGGGAACGCGGTAAGCGCCTGTCTTTATCTCTGTGCCATAGGCAAAGCCGTCTTCTATCTTCTCTATGGACAGATAGTATCTCTTCCGGTAATAAATATGCCCGTGGCGGCCCCTGAAAGGAACTTTCTCCGCCTCCACACGCCGGACGATGCCCCGGCAGCACCGGCCGCGGGAAATGGCAGTCCGCCGCTTCCTGCGGCAGATCAAAGCGGCCCTCCCCTTTATGTACGCTATGTACAGAGGCAGTATCCCGCCCGCCAAAAATATTGCCCCATTGGCTCCGTTCGTCCTGCCGTTTGTCAGTGCGCGAAACAGCGAACCATACCAGACGGCTGCGAAAGCCAGCAGCATGAACATGTCCCGCAGCTCTTCCTCTGCGGGCCGGACTCTCCTTTGAAACATATGCTCTCTCATCCTCTCCGAGACAGCAGGAATGCCAGGATATGGATCGCCTGCTGGAACCGGCCCTTTTCAATCAATTCCCGAAGCTCGTCGGCGGAATGTTTTCTGACATGCAGAAATTCCGTCTCGTCCAGCCGCTGATCTCCTGCCCTGCGGCAGTTGGCGGCCATGAAGATATGGGCGTAGTTGTCCGCCATGGTAGCATTGGAGGGCACGGCCAGCAGATACTTCCACTCGTCTGATTCATGGCCGGTCTCCTCCAGCAGCTCCCGCCTGGCGGCCTCCAGTGCGTCCTCGGCCACATCGAGGCCGTGTCCGGTCCCGCCCTGCCCGCCGTCCTTACCCGGAACGCTCTTCTTTCGTTCGATGCCGCCTGCGGGGAATTCCGTGGTGACCTCTCTTATGCCCTGGCGAAACTGCCTGACACAGAGATACCTCCCCTGCGGGTCCGTGGCCACGATCACCACGAAGTCCCTGCGGCTGTAGGTGTAAAAGGGCTCATAAACCTTTCCGTCCGGCAGACGATAGGCCGATCTCCTGATCTCAATCCACTCATCCCGGACCACATGCTCCCTGCTGACTTCCTCCCAGGCCAGGTTCTCTTCCATGGAATGCTCCTCTTCCATGGAATGCTCCTCTTCCATCATTTCCATGGCATCATGCACAAGACCCGGCCCTATTATATTCTTGTCTTTCTCGTTTTTCATATTCCTGTCCATTCTCCTAACCTCCGTGGAAAATATGCCTTAAGCATCGATTTTGGTTCTACAGCCCTCGGATGATATTTAAGTAATCCTGCCTCTGATCCACTACTGCATACACAATTACTTCGTTTCTGCTTTCGTTGACCTTATAGAAAACCAGGTCCTTTTCAAGAATAAGCACCTTGTATCCCTGCCTCTTCAATACAAGGTATTTGGGTTCCGCTCCAATATCAGGATTCTCGGCCAACGCGAGGATGCCCCTTTCCAAATCATCCAATTTCTGAAGCGCTACCTCACTGCCAAATTTTTCGGCCACATATAGGATAATATTTCTGATCTGCGAATCGGCCACATCCGTCCGAATTATATGATATGCCAAGGCTAACCCTCCCGCAGCAGATTCCTCAGATCGTCAAAAGTCTCGCAGACCGGAGCAACTCTTCCGTTCTTCACATCGTCTTCCGCTTCAGCAAGAATCTCCAAAAGTTCAATTCGGGCTTTCATCCGCTTATATTCCTCATAAGCCATGGAAACGGTATCTCCTCTTCCGTTCACCGTAATGATCACTACTTCATTGTCTTCCCTGCACTGCTTTGATATTTCATTGTAATGGTTCCTTAAGTCTGCCGATGGTCTGATTGTTTCCTGCAATGCCAGCATACTGTACCCTCCATTTCTTTAATAGACACATTATATCATTGTATGTCTATATCTTCAAGATGTATTATCTGCCATTTGATGGTACATCTAACCTGTTCATGAATATGTCCGCAGGCACTGCCAAAAAGGAGATACCCCGCAGAGTATCTCCTTATCACCTTCAGTTCCCACATGATCCTGCATGCCCAGGTCTTTCAGCCCTTCTACCACGGAGGCTTTCACGTCCTCAAATTCACTCTCTGTTTCCGCCAGCAGCACGGAAGCCAGTTTCCCATTCCAGAACGATCCCTATTTTACTCTATGGATTATCATTTGATTTATTGGATTTTTATTTGAATTTAAAACTATTTCATCCAGCAGGCATTCCGGAGCCCGGCAATCCACGTTCTCATTCTTGTCAGATATAAGATAGTTCCCCTTTATTAATTTCATAAATCAACAGCCAATCTGGTGTAATGTGGCATTTCCTACAGGGAATTCCGTGGGCACATTCTTTATGCCCTTCCTGAACTGCCTGACGCAGCGATACACCCTCTTCGTCTGATGCCATGATGATGCAATAGTCCCTGCTGCTGTAGCTCTTAATAATATCAAATTTTTTGCCCACAACAGCTTCTCCTTTCATCGGATTGGCGGCCCCTCTGCCTTTCCTGCCGGGGCAGCTTTACGTCCCACCGCAGCGTCCAGCCTGCGTCTGATGTCCCGCATGGCCTCCCGGTCTGCCTTGCAGACCCTCCTGTCATAGGTATACAGACCGTTGACCTCGTCCTCCACATCAGAAAGCTGAGTGTAGATGCAGCCACAGACCCCTTTCGGTACGGCAGGCAGGATGTTTTCCCCATAGAAATCCGAAATACGCTCTGTCAGCTGGGTTCCATCGGCACATTCCCCGTAGCCGAAACTGGCGTATTTTGCGTAGAAATGCCCCGGCACACGGCAGGAATAGCCGCCGCACTCTGACACCAGTACGGGGACGCGCGGCTCCCGGGGCAGACTCAATCTCTTAAAGTAGATGTGCTGGCTGTCGAAATCGCTCTGCTTTCCCGGGAACCACCCTGAGGTCGTGTCATAGAGCCTGGTGCTGTCCAGCTCCCTGGCCTCCTGGTACATGGCGTCGCTGTCAAACTGCCCCCAGCCCTCGTTGAAGATGGTGTAGGCGACTACGCAGGGGTGGTTGTAAAGATGCCTGATGGTGTCCCCCATGTGCTGCCGGAAAAAAGCCTTGCGCCGCCTGCTTCCCAGCCTGACAGCGCCTTTCAGGTATAGCCCTACGGTGGGCAGGGCCGTATCCCCGATCCAGGAGTAGCGTCCGCTGTTCACCATGTCCTGCATCACCAGCATGCCATGGAGGTCGCAGTAATAGTAGAAGCATTCCGGCTCGATCTTGATGTGCTTGCGCAGCAGGTTCAGGCCCAGTTCTTTCATCCGCAGGATATCCCGTTCATACTCCGGCGCCTGCGCCGGGAGATAAATTCCGTCACAAAAGTATCCCTGGTCCAGGACGCCGTGGAGGAACAGAGGCTCCCCATTCAGACAGACTCTCGGGATGCCGTCCCGCTGCTCGACGGCAATGGTTCTGAGGCCGAAATAGGAGGATACTTTGTCCTCTCCCAGTTCCACCGTCATATCGTATAGATAAGGGCGTTCTGTCGTCCACAGCAAGGGCTGATAGTGTGTTCCGTCCGCCAAAAGGATTTGGGAAAGGTCTATTTCCACTGCATCTCCCTGCCCTTGCACCGTATAGGGGTTGCCGTCATGGAGCTTTATGGTGACGGACAGGCGGCCGACTTCGTCTGCCGAGTGGCTGTCCGCTGCACCCTCACTGCTTTTCCCGCTTTCCCCTGTCATCGTCCGGCTTTCGCCTGCCCGAACCAGTCGTCTGTCCCCGCCGGCTAACCTATCTGCATCATACAAGTTTTCGGCTATGCCATCTCGTCCCCTCTTGGCGCCATCTGATTTTTCTGCGCCAGTCAGGCTTTCGGCAGTATCCGGCACCTGTCTTTTTTCGCCACGCACCAGGGCTATCCGCACTTTCCGCTCATCCGCCGTCACATCCAGCCTTTCGATATAGCTGTCCGGCACAGGCTCCAGCCACACGCTCTGCCAGATGCCGCTCACCGGCGTGTACCAGATGCCGCCTCGGGCTTTCCGCTGCTTTCCGTAAGGATACCGCGCCGACAGGGTGTCCTGCGCTTTCACACACAGCAGGTTCTCCTCTTTCTCTCCATCTGCCAGATATTTAGTCACATCGAACCAAAAAGGCAGATAGCCTCCCTCATGCCTGCCCACAAACCGCTCGTTCAGGAAAATCTCCGCCACCTGGTCCACGGCCCCGAAGTGCAGCAGGACGCGCCCTCGTTTTCCCTTTCCATAAGACCAGAAGCCCTCCGGCAGGGTGAATCTTCTGACATATTCCAGCTTGGCGCCAACGCGCCCACGGTATCCCGACAGCAGCGACTGGGGCGGGAACGGCACCAAAATCTCCTGTCCGTTCAATCGCCACTTTCCGTTGAGGTTCATCCACTTTTCCCTGCGCATCTGCGGGCGGGGGTAGGCGTCCCAGACCTGGCCGGACGCCTCAGAGCCTCCTGTATACATATCCGTAGTCTGCATGCCATGCTGCCCGAATGCATCCTTATTCTCCGGCTCCGGCTGGTTTTCTTGTATCATCCTGCCCTCATCCCACAGCCCAGACGGTTTCCGCGCCCCCATGCCTGCCTCCACACCATCCCTCTGCCCGGCGGCGCTTTCCAGCTCCATGCCTCCCCCCAGGGATACCTCCTCGGCCTTTGGCAAGCCAGGCCCCGCTTCACCCACGCCCATGCCCCCAAGGAGCCGCTCCCCGCACTGGCTCACCAGCCTGTGATGCCCCCTGCGCATCATCCGGAAAATCAGGCCCAATGCCGCCAAAGTGGCCACCGCCGCCAGAAATGCCGCCGCGAAGATATCCCGGTTCGGCAGAAAAGAGACAGTGCCGTCCGAATTCACGATTTTCTCCGCATCCCGCAACACGAAAGCCCCGACGGCAGGCCCCAGGATGCCCGGTATCAGCACCTGCCCGATAATCCGGATGCCCTGGAACTGGCCGGCCCTGTGCTCCGGGATGTTGCTCCGGATCATGGCCCCGAACACCGCCATGCCCGTCAGATACCCTGTCATCATCAAAAGAGAGCCCGCAAAGACGATTCCCACAGCCCTCCCGAAATACAGCAGCATATACCCCGCCATGAGAAGCAGGATGGAGGGCACCACTGAAAGCCGGAAGCCCAGCAAGTCATACAGCCTCCCGTAAAATGCCGTGACCACAGCCGCCAGCACGATAGCCGGAGCCATGACCGCCACATAGTTAGTCATCCCTAATGTCTTCTCATAATACAGAATCAGGTAGGGCATGAAGATATTGATGGAAATGCCGAACACTGCGAAAGCCCCTATTACCGCATACAGCAATGGGGTCTCCCTCAGCACGGACAGCCGAAAGCTGTAAGAGACATTCGCCCAGTAGCCAGGCCTCCCCTCTCCCGGGCTTCTCCCTGGCTTTTTCCCCCGCTCTGTCTGCTGCTCTGTCCCCTGCTCTGTCTGCTGTTTTGTCCCTGGCTCTATCTCCTGCTCTGTCTGCTGCTTTGTCCCTGGCTCTGTCTCCTGTTCCGTCCTATGTTTCTCTTCAATCAGAAAGAACCCAGCCGCCCCAATCAGCATCACGGCAGCGCCCACAATCAGATAAATCGCCGTCCAACTCTCCGCCCTGTCCAAATCGAATGCGGAAAACCCGCCGAACACTGCCAGAATGGCCACCAGCGGCATCATGGAATTGATGCCCTCTATCTTCCCTCTGTTGTTTCCGTCACCCCAGTCAGTCATCCAGGCGTTGAAGCAGGCGTCGTTGGCCGAGGATCCCAGGAACGTCATCACGCAGTCCAGGACGATCACCAGCGTGATGCCCAAAGACGCCGCCCCCAGAGCGCTCCCCGCCAGAGGCGTCAGCAAATCCACCCGCAGAAGCGCGAAAGCCAGGATGGACACGCCCCAGGCCAGATACCCTCCGCAGATGAACGCCTTTCGTTTCCCCACATAGTCCGTGAAAGCCCCCACCAAAATGGTGGTCACCGTGGCCGCCACGGAGCTGGCGCCCACCATCAGGGAGATGTCCGCCGCCGAGGCGTGGAACATCTTGTAGATGAAGACATTGAAATACATATTCTCCACCACCCAGGCCACCTGGCCCATGAGGCTGAAAATAAACAGCGCCGTCCAGAATCTTTTACCCGTCTTTCCCGTTCTTCCCGAATCCATTCCCTCTCCCCTCCGGCTTTTGCATACGCCGCCGCACCCGCATCTTCCAGTCTGTTTCAGGATTCCATCATAACATATCTGCGGGAAAGATTCCATCCCATTTCGTCTCCTGCTGTCTCGTGATTTTCGTGGGATTTTTGTGCAAAATGCGCACGAAAACACTTCGCGGAGCTACCCATGAACAGCAACCCGTGAACAGCAACGCCGTCAGGGTCAGGGCCATGCCCGCTCTGTCCAGATGTAGCGGACAGGCGTCAGATCGTCGTTTTCCGGGCAGAACACGGATATGCTGTACCCGGAAAAGGAATACTCCCCATAGCGCGGCAGCTGCCAGTCCCCGTCCCCGCTTAACAGGCGGATTCCCTCCGGACTGTACCAATCCCGCACTCCATAGTAGAGAATGCCGAAGCTCTGCTCTCCCTCCCACTCCTCCACGGTCTCCCGAAGCGGCATCACCTCCATCGCCTCCGCCAGCGGTCCCAGGGCCCGGCTCTCGTCATAAGGGGCTTCGGCCGCGCCGTGCAGATAAATCGTCAGTTTCCCGGACTGTGCCCTGTTATAGCCAATCAGGTAGCTGTCCACAAAGTTCCCCTCTCCGTCAAAGCCGCGGAACATGGCGTCCAGCGCCAGGATCCTGCCGTCCGGCCCAAACTCCAGCCCAAAACCGTTGACCAGGCACAGTTCTTCCGGCAAGTCCACCTTTTGCCTCACATCCTCCAGAATGCCCTCTATCCCATATTCGTATATATTGTCATGTTCCAGCGTACATGTCCTTTTGTTCTTCAGATCGTCCAGGTACCAAGCCAGTTTTCCCCGGTAGGGAATGGCGCTCTGCACCGCCATCCACCCGCCATGCAGTGTGACTGCCGCCAGGAAGATTCCCGCTGCCGTCCGCCAAAAGCCCTTGCCCAGAGGCCTTGCAGCCGATAGCTTCACGTCCAGAAAGTCCCGCTCCTCCCCGGTGAGCCCGCTCAGGTCCAGCAGCACCACCTCTTTCCCTTCCAGGAAAAACTGGCAGAACCGCCGCCTTTTCACGTACCATTTCACGGTGCTTTCCCCCAGGGCTTTTCTCGTCCCGTCCCCTTTGACTGTTTTGGTCGGCTCCGCATCCCCAGCAGCATCTCCAGCCTCTTCCCGCTGCGCCGTCCCGGCCAGCACCAGCCCTTTCTCCCGAACCAGGAGCCTGCGGAAAACAACCGGGCATCTCCCCTTTTTATACCGGCCCCACAGCCACAGGCCGTACCCTATGGCCCCAAGCCACCACAAAAGGCAGGCCGCCAGAACCGGCAGATTCCTGCCCGGCTGTCCGTATCTGCACAGCGCGCAGAGATAGTGCCAGGAAAGCCAGTACAGCGCAAGATTGACCGGTCGGGTCAGCACATGGAGCGCTGTTTTCCGAAAGAGGGCCGCAGCGCTATTTTCGTATGACAAATCCCTTGTATTCCCAAGTCCGGCCCTGATCCCTGGATTCGTACTTTGCCTTTTTCCCGCCATATTCCGAATAGTCCTCCATCCCCACATAGAGCGCCAGCGCCTCCCCCTGGAGCTCCGGCGCGTACACAGTACAATACCCCTCCGGCACATGGGGAAGCTCCAGCTTCTCCCAGTGCTCCCCGCCGTCGGCAGTCCGCCAGATATCCGGCTCATCCGAAGATCTGATTGTAATAAATCCAACCTGATTGTCAATAAAATCGGCGTCCAGGGTCAGCGAATGGATATCCGGCCCGGCCGCTCCCACTTTCTGCCAGGTCTTACCTCCGTCCCCGGTGCGAAAGAGCGTAGAGCTCTCCTGCCATACCACCCGTCCCCCTGTGGAAATCAGGAAACCCTCCCGGCCGTTTTCCGGGAAATCCACGAAGATCCGCCTGCTGCCCCCGGCTTTAGCCTCCACCACGGATTCCCGGAAATCCCCTGTCTCCTCGTCGTAATACACCACGGCCAGGGGCGTCCATTCCCCTCCGCCATAGGCGAATATCTGCTTGCGCGCATCCACCTGACAGCTTTCGGCCGGCAGGGAGGTCAGCCGCCCGTCCATCTCGTCCCCTCTGGTCAGAAGCATTTCCATGGACACCGGCACCTCTCGGTACACGCCGTCCCCGCCGCAGACCCAGAGGGCATCTTCCCTTACCTCTGTCCGGTACGTTTCCGTCTCCTCCCCGCCGGATGCAGTCCCTGCCGCCTGGAGGCCGTCCCCCGGGAAGTCCCCGTTTCCCGGCCCTGCTGCTTCCTCCGCCAGGTCCAGCACAGGCACATCCGAGAACACCTCCTGTCCATACCGCTCCCGAAAAGCCTCCAGGACCTGCTGCGTCTCCGCAATGCCCTCCAGCTCGAACACATAGTCCTTAACCATGCGCATCCGCACCGTCCAGTCGAAATAGGCATAGCAGGCCGTGCCGTCCTCGTAGACGATCCGCCCGAACCGCGCCCTCTGCGCCAGCTCCTCCGGAAAAGCTTCTTGGTTTGACAGCGGATACCGGAAAGCCAGCTCATAGACGCATTCCTGCTTGTCCCCTGCCAGCAGCCTCTGATGGACGGTTTCGAACCGCCGGAATTCCGAGTGGGTCTCCCAATCGCGCTCCGAAGCCCATTTCCAGTCGATATAATAGGATAGATACCGCTGTACCAGCAGCCCCACGGCCTCGCTGTAGTGATTGACATCCTCAAGCCTTACCTGCCAGGGGCCCTCCGCCTCATAGGGGAGCCTGGCATATTCTTTCCGGTCGTACCCATCCTCTGCCAGCCTCTCCTGACGATACGCGTCCTCCCCCACCGGCTCCATCTCCGCCATCTTATAGGCGACAGACTGTGTAAAACAATCCGGCAAATCGTACCCCTCATAGATGGACGTAAGCGGCTCCTCCCTGTCCGCCTGAACATGCCCGTACAGAACATCTCCCACCCGGTAGAGATTCAGGCCCAAATCCAGCAGCAGCACCCCGATGCCCACATAGGCCAGGACGTCCCATTTCCGGTCTTCTTTCATGATGGCGCTGATCCTGGCTTTCAACAGGCGCTTTCCGTGGTAAAAGTAGGCGGAGTCGTTCCGGCCCCTCTCCCGGCCCTGCCGCAGACATTCCAGCAGGGCAGAGCCGTACTCCTTTCTCTCCGCCATGTCCCTGCCCTCCACCACCGCCTCGTCGCAGGCCACCTCCACGTCTCTGCTGCCCAAGGCCGCCAGCAGATAGATCAGGGGATGGAACCAGAGGAGGGAGCGCATCAGCAGCCAGAAAAGCTTATAGAGGGTATCCCTCTGCCGGATATGGCAGCACTCATGGAGGAAGATGAACTTCAGCACCCCGGGGCGAAACTCCCTCTCCGGCAGCAACAGGATAGGGCGGGCAAAACCGATGACAAAGGGCTCCCTGATTCCCTCCGCGCGGTAGAGGGACGCGCCCTTTCCAAGCCCGGTCTCCTGCACCGCCTGTCTGAGGCTTTCCCGGACGGATTCCTCCTGCACCATGTAAATCTGCCCGATGCACCATCTGCGGAATTTGACATACTTCCCATAACGGACAAGCAGAACAACCCCTGCCGTGGCAAGCCAGCCGAGCACCGCCAGCTGTTTCCACCCGGTATACAAAAAGACAGGCAGACCAAAGTGCCTCACCACCCTGTAGATCAGATGTCCCAGAAGATACGCCCTGTCCAGAAACAGCAGATGCAGCAGCAAAAGCTGCACTGCCAGGATTGCCCATATGATTTTCCTCCACTTCGCTCTCATGTATACCTCCTGCCTTTTATAGGAACCTTTCTTCCCCGCGCTTCTTTTGTTCCATGATTGTTCCATGGCTGTCTCATGACAGTTCCATGACAGCCTCATGACAGTTCCATGGCACTCTCATGGCAGACAGTTCAGGTTTCGGTGTCTCGCTGCGCCTTTTCCGCCTCTTTCCCCGCAATCCCCTGCCCCTTTTTCTCCAGGAAATCCGCCAGTTCCTCCATGTCCTGCTGTGTCAGGGCATCCCCGTCATAGAGGGCCGCCACGAAATTCTTCAGGGAATTTCGGTACAGCTTTTGGAGAATGTTTTTGCTCTCCCTCTGCAGATAGGCCTCTTCCTCCACCAGCGGCGTATACCAGTTCACCTTGCCGATCTTCTCCACCCTGACAAAGCCCTTGGCCTCCAGGCGGTTGAGAAAGGACAGGACGGTAGGGGCCGCCACTTTCTTCTCCAGTCCGGCCTCTATCTCCATCCGGTTCACGGGCCCGTCGTGCCTCCATATGATCATCATGATTTCCAGCTCCGATTCCGGCAGTCGCTTCATGGGTTTTCTCCTTTTTCTATTTTTACATTTTCTACATTTGCCTAATAGCTTTTTCTTATTCTACACTTGCCTAAGATAAATGTCAAGTCCCGGGCAAAAAACTTTCCACCTGTGCGGTTGCAACCGCACAGGTGGAAAACTTTTGCAGGTCACTGAGCTCCCGCCCCGAAGAACTCCTCTGGCGTCCCCAGGTAGTTGACGGTCCTGCCGTCCCTCACCTCCAGGATCTCCGTAGCGCAGGCCCGGATAAAGGCCTCGTCGTGGGACACGAACACGAGGACGCCCTCGTACTCCGAAAACATTTCCTCCAGCGCCTCCACCGAGGGGATGTCCAGGTAGTTGGTGGGCTCGTCCAGGATCAGCACATTGGCCCTGCCCACGAACAGCTTGGCAAATGCCAGCTTAATCCGCTCCCCGCCGGAGAGGACGGCGGCTTTCTTGCCCATGTCCTGGGCGGACAGCAGGAGTCTGGCCAGAATCGTCCTGGCAATGCTTTCACTCTGCACGCTGTCTTTCATCACGTTCTCAATGACTGTCTTATCATAGTCAATGGAGGCCATGTTCTGGTCAAGGAGCCCGATGGAGGCCTTTGGCACCACGTAGATGGAGCCTTCCTCCAGTGGATATTCCTCCCGGATCAGCTTCAGCAGCGTGGTCTTTCCCATGCCGTTCTCCCCCACCACGGCCACACGGCTCCGATTCCGGATCTGGAAAGAGGCGTCCCGGAAGATTTCCGCGCCGTTTTCATAGGAGAAAGAGATCCCCTCCCCCCTGATCACCACCGCGTTCTCCGGCGGGTTGGTCAGGCGAAAATCCGGGCGCATTTTGGGCAGCTCCCTGGGTTTCTCCTTTACCTCCATATGCTCCAGCCGCTCCAGGACGTTTTTGGCGGAGGCCTCCATCCTGCCGGCTTTGGCGTCCTTGGGATGTTTGGAGAGGAAATTGCGAAGCCCCGCCTCCCTGGGCGTCATGCCTTTGGGCAGTTTTTCGATGGACGCGGCCTTTTGCTTTTTCTGTACATAGACTTTTTCCAGCCGTTTCTTTTCGCTGGTATAATTCTCGTACTCCGTCCACTGCCTCCGGACAGCCTGCTCTTTCAGCCGGGTATAGTCGTCATAGTTCCCCTCGTAGCTGGTCAGCTTTCCGTCTCTCACCTCCACGATTCTGGTGCAGAGCGCATTGAGCAGGGCTCTGTCATGGCTGACGATAATCATAGTGTCCAGCTCCAGGAGCTTGCGCTTCAAGAGGGCGATCCCTTTCATGTCCAGATTGGCCGTGGGCTCGTCCAGGAACACCAGGCGTTTTGCACTGCTGAACATCCAGGCCAGCCGCATCCTGGTGTCCTCGCCGCCGCTGACGGTTTCCTGCCATACCTTGTCCTGGACCCGCATGGCTTTGGTTTCTTTCCCGTCCAGCTCAAAAGGATCGATCCCCTCGGAAAACTGCCTGAAAAAGTGGGTGTCGCACATGAGCCTCACGGTGCCTGCGTCCGGCTCCAGCTCCCCGGCCAGCACCCGCAGAAGCGTGGTCTTGCCCGCGCCGTTGGCCCCCACCAGCCCGATGCGCTCTCCCTGATATACTACAAATCTGTCGAAATCCAGAACCTTTTGCTCTCCGAAGCTTACCGCGATATGTTCCGCCTGTAAAAATATTTTTTCACGCATAAAAAAATCCCTCCTGTCTTTTCAGAGGGATTATCCTAATCTTTGCCCTGCATTCCGCCCGGCGCTCTGCCGCAAGCCGTCACATGCAGCAGACCGGCAGACTTTCATGCCGTCCCAAGAGCCGCTCCGGAGCGGACTTCCCAAGGTCCCAGCCGGTCT
>ERZ808051.665-NODE-665-length-32668-cov-6.905956_pt1 | contig 32668 bp, 23 predicted proteins | sample MGYA00380199_ERZ808051 | MGnify/ENA primary metagenome ERZ808051 (study PRJEB31490, sample SAMN06133391) | mouse gut metagenome | isolation source: J11 | host: mice | place: China: Chengdu | collected 2015-05 ...
GCGAGTGTAGCTCATCTGGTAGAGCGCCACCTTGCCAAGGTGGAGGTAGCGAGTTCGAGCCTCGTCACTCGCTCCATTTTTGAGAGCATCCCCGGTCAGTTCTGCTGGCCGGGGATGCTTTTGCCGAACTCGCTGCCTCCACCTGCGCACGCGGTGTGCCGCGTGCGCGTTCAATCAGAGGTGCAGGGTCTCCGCGAACCCCGTTCGCGGGGTGCGGAAGCGAGTTCGAGCCTCGTCACTCGCTCCATATGTGAACGTCCCTGCCGGGTCCGGCGGGGACTTCTTTTTTCCCGCTGCTGGCAGGACCGCACCCTGCCGGGGGCGGCACTTTCTCTCATGTGAGAGAAAGTGCCCAAAGAGAACACTTAAGGGAGAAAATCCGAACCGCACGGCTCCGCCGTGCTTTAGGATTTTCCCCCTTAAGAATCCCCTTTTTACGGAGGAGCCCTATACGCGGGGCAGGCGGATTCCCTTCCGGCGCACGCGGCTTTGCGGCTGGTGTCCCCCTATTGGCGCTGCCGCCTGTGTCCCGGCATTGCGGACAGGCGTGGTCCACGAGGCCGCGCCTGGGCTGTGGACCGTCTGGTCACAGGCCGTCAGCGGGGCGTCCCGCCCACACTGCGCCAATTGCGGGCGCCTCACCCATTTTTATCCGCCTCAATATATAAGTTCTCCGTCTCCTGCTGAGCCCTGGCGAGTATCGCCCGGGCTTTCATTATTTCTCCGTCCCCCATCATGCACAGCGCCGCCGTCACAGCCTTGAACAGCGTCACATACATCTCTTGATAGGGCGCGTGCGGGTCGGGAATCAGCTTTGAAAATTCCATAAAATTCACTCTCTTTCTTTTGTTGCACTTATATCAGTGCAACTATAGCACAAAATTAGGGTATGATCAAGTTCCAATTTGCTCTGATATCAGTGCTAGAGGGGGGTGCGGCATGGATTATTCCTATGATTTTGTGGTGGGGCAGCAAATCCGTGCCGCAAGAGAAGCGTGCGGGTTGACCCAGGAAGAGCTGGCAGCCCGGCTCCAGACCAGCGGCTGCGACCTGACACGAAGCGCCGTTGCAAAAATAGAGGTGGGCCAGCGGCACATTTACGTCTCTGAACTGCGCGCCTTTCGGGATACTTTGAACGTTACGTTTGATCAGCTTCTCCCCTGAGCGTATGCCGCGCCCCGGAGGCGCGGGCGGCGGGCCCCGCCCGCCTGTCCGTGTCCGGGCAAAAAAGGCTTTTCCCTCCCGCCGGGGGATTTTGGCAAAATCACCATTGACATCATACTGAGTGCTGATATAATATCATTACTTTACATCGTCAAAGGAGCGATCCTTATGCTGGATATCAAAATCAATCGTGCCGGCACGCTGAAGCCCCAGCCCGACCCCAACACCCTGGTGTTCGGCAAGACCTTTACCGACCACATGTTCCTCATGGACTACAGCGCCGGCCAGGGCTGGCACGACCCCCGGGTGGTCCCCTACGGCCCCCTGCCCTTCGACCTGTCCTGCATGGTGTTCCACTACGCCCAGGAGATTTTCGAGGGCATGAAGGCCTACCGCACCCCCGAGGGCAGGGTTCAGCTCTTCCGCCCCTACGAGAACGCCAGGCGGATGAACTCCTCCTGCCGCCGGATGTGCATCCCGGAGATCCCCGAGGACGACTTTGTCCAGGCCGTCAAAACCCTGGTGGCCGAGGACCGGGCCTGGGTGCCCCACAAAGTGGGCGCGTCCCTCTATATCCGCCCCTTCATCATCGCCACCGACTGCTCCCTGGGGGTCCACGCCTCCCACAGCTACCTGTTCGCCATCATCTGCTGCCCGGTGGGGGCCTACTACCCCGAGGGCATCAACCCCGTGAAGATCTACGTGGAGGACGAGGATGTGCGGGCGGTCAAGGGCGGAACCGGCTTCACCAAGTGCGGCGGCAACTACGCCGCCTCCATCCGCGCCGGGGAGCGGGCGGAGGAGCAGGGCTTCTCCCAGGTGCTGTGGCTGGACGGCGTCCACCGCAAGTATATTGAAGAAGTGGGCTCCATGAACGTGATGTTCAAGATCGACGGCACCGTCATCACCCCGGAGCTCACCGGGTCCGTTCTGCCCGGCATCACCCGCAAGAGCTGCCTGGAGCTGATCCGCGGCTGGGGCATTCCGGTGGAGGAGCGGCTCATCTCCGCCAAGGAGCTGTTCGACGCGGCCAGGGCGGGCACGCTGGAGGAGGCGTGGGGCACCGGCACGGCGGCGGTGGTGTCCCCCATCGGCCTGCTGGCCTGGGAGGACCGCAAGGAGACCGTCAGCGGCGGGAACATCGGCCCGCTGACCCAAAAGCTGTACGACACCCTCACCGGCATCCAGTGGGGCACCGTGGAGGACACCCACGGCTGGGTCGTCCCCGTGGAATAACGCAAAGCGAAGCCCCGGTCAAACGACCGGGGCTTTTCTTTGACTGCGTTTCGCCGCCCCAATGAACTCCCGGAACAGCGGGTGGGCCCGGTTGGGCCGGGACTTCAGCTCCGGGTGGAACTGGCTTGCCACGAACCAGGGGTGGTCCGGCAGCTCCACCATCTCCACCAGCCGTCCGTCGGGGGACAGGCCGGACAGCGCCAGCCCCGCCCCGGCCAGCCTCTCCCGGTACTCGTTGTTGAACTCGTAGCGGTGGCGGTGGCGCTCCTGAATCTCCAGCGCCCCGTACACGGAGGCCGCCAGCGAACCCTCGGCCAGCCGGCAGGGGCAGCTCCCCAGACGCATGGTGCCCCCCTTGGCCGTCACCCCCACCTGGCCGGGCATCAGGTCGATGACGGGATGGGGGGTGTTCGGGTCCAGCTCGGAGGAGTGGGCCCCCGTCAGGCCGCACACGTGCCGGGCAAACTCCACCACCGCCAGCTGCATTCCCAGGCAGATGCCCAGGAAGGGCACCTTGCGCTCCCGGGCGTATTGAATCGCCCGTATTTTTCCCTCCACGCCCCGGGTTCCGAACCCTCCGGGCACCAGAATGCCCTGCGCGCCCCCCAGCAGCGCCTCCGCCGTCTCCCCGGTGACCTTCTCCGAGTCCACCCAGCGGATATTTACCGACACATCGTTTTCAATGCCCCCGTGGGTCAGGGCCTCCACCACGGAGAGATAGGCGTCGTGGAGCCCCACGTACTTGCCCACCAGGGCGATGGTCACCGCCCCCTTGGGGTTTTTGGCCCGGTGAACCATGGTGGCCCACTCGGTGAGGTCCGGCATGTGGCAGATCAGCCCCAGCCGCCGCACCACCACGTCGGCCAGCCCCTCCCGCTCCAGCATCAGGGGCACCTCATACAGCAGGTCCGCCGTCAGGTTGGGGATGGCGTGGTCCGCCGGGATATTGCAGAACAGGGAAATCTTGTCCAGAATCTCCTGGGAAACGGGGGCGTCGCTGCGGCACATGATAACGTCTGGTTGAATTCCAAGGGACAATAACTCTTTGGCCGAGTGCTGGGTGGGCTTGGACTTCAGCTCCCCGGAGCCGGGGATGGACACAATGAGGGACACATGGAGGAACATCACGTTGTTCCGTCCCCGCTCGGCGGCCACCTGCCGGATGGCCTCCAAAAAGGGCTGGCTCTCAATGTCGCCCACAGTGCCGCCGATCTCCACAATGGCCACATCGGCGTCCGGGCCCTCCAGGGAGTAGATGTGCCGCTTGATCTCGTCGGTGATGTGGGGGATGATCTGCACCGTCCCCCCCAGGTAGTCCCCCGCCCGCTCCCGGTTGAGCACGTTCCAGTACACCCTGCCGGCGGACACGGAGGAGTTGACGGTGAGATTTTCGTCGATGAACCGCTCATAGTGGCCCAGGTCCAGGTCGGTCTCCGCCCCGTCGTCGGTGACGAACACCTCCCCGTGCTGATAGGGCGACATGGTGCCCGGGTCCACGTTCAGGTAGGGGTCCAGCTTCTGCACCCGCACCCGCAGCCCCCGCTGCTTCAGCAGCCGGCCCAGGGACGCCGCCGCAATCCCCTTGCCCAGCCCGGACACCACCCCGCCGGTGACAAAAATAAACTTCGTGCCTGTGGTCATGTGGATTCCTCCCCCGGCAGGCGGAGCCTCTTTGCGCCGGACTCCCTTGTCCGGCCCTGCCCTGTTTTTTAACCGCTCTATTGTACCCTTCCCGGGGCGGCAAGTCAAGCCGTTGAACCGGCCCCGCCCGGCGGATCTGCGCCACTGTCGCTGAATATTTTTCAAATTTCCAAAAAAAGCTGGTATTTCCCCAAAAAATATGGTAACTTGGTAGACAGTTCAGGTTTTCGGCCGGGGGCGGCTCTCCCCGGACCCATTTTACAAGGAGGAATACGGACATGGGCATTATGAACGGCAAGACTGTCATCATCACCGGCGCCGGCCGGGCCGTCCTCAGCGACGGCGCCAGCTGCGGCTCCATCGGCTACGGCATTGCCACCGCCTTTGCCAAAGAGGGGGCCAACCTCGTCATCACCGGGCGGAACGTGAAGAAACTGGAGGACGCCAAGGAGGAGCTGGAGCGGCTGTACGGCGTGAAGGTGCTCCCCATCCAGGCCGACGTGTCCGCGGGATCGGACAACAGGGCCGTGGTTCAACACGTGGTGGATGAGACCATCAAGACTTTCGGCCGCATTGACGCGCTCATTAACAACGCCCAGGCTTCCGCTTCCGGCGTGACCCTGGCGGATCACTCCACCGAGCAGTTTGATCTGGCGGTCTACTCCGGCCTGTATGCCGCTTTCTACTATATGCAGGCCTGCTACCCCCACCTGAAAGAAACCCGGGGCTCTGTCATCAACTTTGCCTCGGGCGCCGGCCTCTTCGGCAACTACGGCCAGTGCGCTTACGCCGCCGCCAAGGAGGGCATCCGGGGCCTTTCCCGGGTGGCCGCCACCGAGTGGGGGCCCGATGGCATCAACGTAAACGTGATCTGCCCCATCGCCTGGACCGCCCAGCTGGAGAACTTCCAGAACGCCTATCCCGACGCCTTCAAGGCCAACGTGAAAATGCCTCCGATGGGCCACTACGGAGACCCTGAAACGGAGATCGGCCGGGTCTGCGTCCAGCTCACCCACCCCGATTTCAAGTACCTCACCGGCGAAACGCTCACCCTGGAGGGCGGCATGGGCCTGCGGCCGTAAAAGGAGCTGTGAAAAGAGCGCACACGCATAGCGTGTGCGCTCTTTTTCAATATTCCCAGTCCGCCGGGTCGGTGCTGGGGCTGTATACCACCCCGTTTTCCGCGTACTGCTCGGCCAGGCCCCGCTTCGGGTCGTACTTCACCTGCGTATCCGGGTACATCCGCTCCCGGCCGTACTCGTCCGTCACCAGGGCCGCCACGCAGTACACATGATCCGGCTCCAGAGTCCACTCCCCCTCCAGCCGGAAGAACCAGCAGCGCTCATACACTTTCCCCACCCGGTTTTCCGGCCGTTCCGCCCGCTCGTACCAGGCCAGCAGCTTCTGGTCCCGGAACAGGCCCACCCGGACGTCCGCGGCGGCGGCTCTCACCCCATCCGCCCATACCGGTTCCGGGTCGATCCAGACGTACTCCTCCACCTTGTTTCCCCATCCCCACAGCCCGTTTTCGATGCTCAGGACAGGGAAGCTGCTCGAATACAGATCGCTGAACTGCTCTAAAAGCTGGGTCTGCCGCTGGTCCCCGATGAGGAGCACCACCGACACCGTGATATCATCGCTCAGCGGCCCGGTGATCCGGGCGGTGAAAGCGTGGTCCGCCCCCAGCACGCCGGGGACGGTGACCGTCTCCCCGCCGCTGTCCAGGAGGAACTCCGCCCCCATGCCCTCCACGTAGGTCCGGGGCAGGGCACGGGCCTCCACGGTGACGGTGTTGGCCCGGTAGTCCGTGGCGGCGACCTGGGCGCTCTGCTCCGCCGTCAGGTCGTTCTGCCGCTGGAGCACCTCCTCCACCCGGCTGGTGATGCCGTAGATCTGGTTGTTCACGTCGGAGCGTATGTTGGCCACAGTCATTTGCAGGGTCTGATTCTCCTGGCGCACACTGTCCAGCCGGTCAAACAGGTTGAAAAACACCATTACGATGGCCACCAGTGCCGCCAGCCCCGCCCAAGCCAGCCCCCACCAGTGCCGCCAGCCCCGCCCAAGCCAGCCCCCACCGCTTCAGCCAGCCCACGCCCGACCGTCCCGTCTCGCTCTCCCCCTCCGGGTCTATCTTCTGTGGCTCCGCCTCCACCGTCTCCCGCAATATGATGGTCTTTTCCGGGGGCTGGGCGGCCAGATACCGCTCCACAATCTCCTCCACCATGCGAAGCTGGTCTGGGGTGAGCTCCCGGGACTCGCCCCCCTCGCCCAGCAGCCAGTCGATGGACACGGAAAATTCCCGGCTCAGGTTCACCAGCTTCTCGATCTCAGGCAGGGCGGCGTCCGACTCCCATTTATAAATGGCCTGCCGGGACACCCCCAGCCGCTCCCCCAGGGCCTCCTGGGACAGGCCCAGCTCCTTGCGCTTCTGGGCAATGCGCTGCCCCACCGTCATGGGCCGCACCTCCTTTGCCCTCCAATCATAGCACGGTTTTTCCCGCTTGAGCCACCAATCGGGGGTTATTTTTTTGTAAACCACAGGTTGCGGAGCCGTCGTGAGCAGCGCGGATGGAGCGGAGCGAAAGCAAAAGCCCAGCCGCCGCGCAGCGGAGGCGGGTTTTGCTTGAGCCGCAGCGAAGCCGCGCGTCGCGAACAGGCGCAGCACGACTCCAGGTTGCGGAGCCGTCGTGAGCAGGGGACCAAGCTTCCGCCCTTGGCCTTCAGCGGCCCCGGTTGGCCTCCCACTCCCGCAGGAAGGTCTGAACGTATTCCACGTCCGACGGGGTGTCGATATACTCCAGCCCCCGCTTCTGGCGGGTTTCCGCCCCTTTCCCGGTGATGAGGATGACCGACGGCTCACGGCAGCTGAGCACCGCCTGCCGGATGGCCTCCCCCCGGTTGGGCTCGATGCGGCATGGGCAGGCCACGTGGGACGCGATCTCCTTACAGATGGAGACGGTGTCCTCCTCGCCGGAGTCCTCCTCGGTGAGCACCACCAGGTCGGAGTTGGCCCCGGACACCTCCCCCAGGTCCCGGCGGCGGTCAAAGGCTTTTTTGCCGGGACAGCCGAACACGGTGACGATCCGCCGGCCGGGGTACTCCTGCTTGACGGAGCGGAACAGCGTCTCAAAGCTCATGCGGTTGTGGGCGTAGTCCACAATGGCGGTGACCTCCCCTCCGGCGTTGGAGTACACCTCCATCCGGCCGGGCACCCGGGCCTTGGCCAGCCCCACCTGGACGGCTTCCCGGGGGATACCCAGCCCCAGGCACAGGGCGATGGCAGCCAGGGCGTTGTCCACGTTGAACAGCCCGGGCATGGTCAGCCGGTACTCCCCGGTGAGTTCCCCGGCTTCCGCCTGGAACAGGATGTCGTTCCCCCACTTGTGCACGTCATGGCCGTACACCGCGGCGGCGGGGTCCCGCCGGGAGAAGGTGAGCACCCGCCCGCAGGCGGCCTGGGCGGCGGCCAGGGCCTCCGCGCCGTGTTCGCAGTCCAGATTGACGCAGGACAGTCCGGCCTGGGCGAAAATTTTCAGCTTGGACTGGAAATAGTCGTCGAAATCCGGGTGCTCGATGGGGGAGATGTGGTCGGTCCCGATGTTCAGATAGGCGGCGGCGGCAAACCGGGTGCCCAGGGTGCGGTGGTATTTCAGCGCCTGGGAGGACACCTCCATCACCAGGTATTCCATCCCGGAGGCCGCGGCGTGGGCAAAATGCCGCTGGAGCTCCAGGGGCTCGGGGGTGGTGAGGTGGGACTCGAACCGCTCCACCCCGTCCCAGGTGTCGATGGACGAGATCACCCCGCAGGTCTGGCCCCGGGGGGCCAGGTACTGGTCCAGGATGTACTTCAGGTAGTAGGCGGTGGACGACTTGCCCTTGGTGCCGGTGACGCCGACCACCTTCATCCGCCGGGACGGGTCGTTGTAATACTTCACCGCCAGCGGGGCCAGCACCTGCCGGATGTCCTTCACCAGGACGCAGGGCAGGCCCGACTGGGGGTAGGGGTTCTCGCTGACATAGGCGAAGGCTCCCCGGCGGGCGGCGTCCGCCAGGTAGTCCGGCTTGAAATGGGCGCCCTTGCAGAGAAACAGCGTGCCGGGAACCACATCCCGGGAGCTGTAGGACACCAGCTCCACGGTACGGCCCAGGTCCAGCCCGTCCGGCAGGGGGGCGGCCAGCTGGCCCAGCTGATGCAGCAGTTCGCAGTAGTCCCCCAGGGGGAACAGCTTCAATTCCATGGATGACCGCCTCCTAGATGGTCCGAAGGGGATAGCCGCACCGCTCCACCGCCCGCTCCGCCATGACCATCATGGCGTCCAGGTAGAAGGGGGGCAGGGGGTGGTAGGTGGCAAAGACGGACAGCTCGGTGCAGGCCAGGATGGCGCAGTCGCACCCGGCCCGGCGGATGGCCCGGTCGATCTTGGCGAACTTGTCCCGGCTGCCCTTCTCCCCCTGCTTGATCTCGTCGTAGATGATGGACATCACCAGCTTCTGGGTGTCCGGGTCGGGGGATACGGCGTCCAGCCCCACCGCCGCACACTCCTTCTGATAGAGCCCCGTGCGGATGGTGCCGTCGGTGCCCAGGATGCCGGGGCGCTTTTTCCCCAGACGGACCAGCTCTTTGGCGGTCTCCCGGAGCATGTGGATAAAGGGCACGCCCACCTCCCCCTGGAGCCGGTCCACAAAGTAGTGGGAGGTGTTGCAGGGGACGGCCAGCACGGTGCAGCCGCAGGATTCCAGCAGCTTTGCGTCCTTGCGCAGCCGCCGGTACAGCTCCTCCGTGTCGCCGGACAGGATGGCGGCGGTGCGGTCCGGGATGCCGGTGTCGGACAGGATGAGGGCGGGCAGGTGGTCCTGGTCCCGGGCGGCGTCGGTGCGGTCCAGCACAAACTGGTAGAACACCTGGGTGGCCTGGGGGCCCATGCCGCCCAGCACCCCTAATTTCGCTTCTTTTTCCATGTGTGCATTCCTATTCTGTTCAATCATGGCGCTGTCTTCGCGGCCGCCGGGTACGGCTGGTTTATCCCCAAGCGGCGGAAGCGGCATAAAGTTCTTTTCGGATGCTGTTTCTTTCAAGAAAAAGTATCCGGCTTCTTGCAGTATTTGCTGAAGCGCACCCAGCAGCCGATGTGGTTTTTCCAGATGCGCCAGATGCGCTTGAGGGTGTAGTCCGGCCGGTACTCCATGGAGTGGTGGTCGGCCCCCGCCCGGAACAGGGCCTTCATCTCGTCGTGGTAGCGCCGGGGAATGTACCGGAACGCCAGACCGCGGGGGATCATCCGCCAGATGGAGCGGTTGTTGGTGATGGTGAGAGGCAGGTCCCGGCCCTCCAGCAGATCGCCCACCAGGTATTGGGCGATGTTGTGGCCGGAGCCGGTGACGTAGTAGTTGCTGCGCCCCTGGCGGGTGTTGATCTCAAAGGCCTTGTACCTGCCGTCCCGCCGGTCGTACTTGATGTCGAAGTTGGAGAAGCCCACATAGCCCAGATCCTCCAGCATTCCCCGGATCTTGTCGCACAGCTGGCGGTCGTGTTCGGTGATGATGACGGCGTGGTTGCCGATGCCGTGGGGGGAGTGCTCCTCCAGCAGCACGTGGCCCAGGCACATCAGCTTCACCTTTCCGTGCTGGTCGGAGTAGTTGGTGAGCACCCGCATATAGGTGTCGTCGCCGGGGATGAACTCCTGCAAAATCATTTTGCCCGGGTAGCCCGCGGCGTACACCTGGTCCAGGGCGGCCAGCAGCTCGTCCCAATCCCGGCAGATGTACACCTTTTTCAGCTCCCGGTGGCCGGTGGCCCAGTAGGCCACGCCGTCGGCGGGCTTGGCCACGTAGGGGGGGGCCCAGGGCAGTTCAAAGTCGTGGCCCATGGACCCGTCGTAGACGAAGGTGGCGGGGTGGTCGATGCCGTAGCGGTCGCACAGGGCGTAGAACTGCTCCTTGTCGGTGAGCCGGTCCAGCATTTCCCCGCTGATATAGTTGCACCTCACGTTGGAGGGGAACTGGTCCTTCAGGTGGGCGGCCAGCTTGACGTAGCTGTCCCCGCAGCCGATGACCAGCACCGTCTTGTCCGGGCACTCCGCCGCCACGTCCTTCACATTCTGCAAAAAGGCGGCGGCGTCCTCGTTCTCCAGGCAGGGCCGGTAGTCGATGATGGCGCTGTAGGCGCAGGGGAAGGTGGCGGCAAACTTGCCGAAGGCGATGCTCTTCACCCCGTAGGCCTCGTGGAAGGCCCGGGCCACGCTGTACACGTTGATATCGCCGCCGAACAGCAGCGGCTGGAACATACACTCTGACACGTAAAATCAAGCTCCTTCTATTAAACAAACGAACGGTCCGCCACTGAGGCGCAGAGCAATAGACCTGCCCCGCCTCAATGACCAGACACCGGCGGCAGCACAACTAGAAGCATCAGCGTCGAAAGCCGCACGCACCGGAGGCCGGCGCATTCACGCTCCGCTCCATCCGCGCTATGTTATCCTCCTGCCCGTTTGACCAGGAAGGCGCCCGGGATCTGGGACAGCTTGTTGATGACGCCGTTCAGCTCCCGCTGGTCCTTGACGGCCAGCTCCAGGTTGATGATGGCGTAGCCGTCGGGCTGGCTCCGGGCGGACAGGTTGTTCACCTTCACCTTGGCGGCGGACAGGGCCATAGCCACGTCCAGGGCCAGGCCGTCCCGGTCCTTGGCGGAGATCTCGATGGAGGTGCGGTAGGCGGCGTCGGGGGCCTGGGCCCAGGACACCTTCACCCAGCGGCCCGCCTCCTCCGGCTTGCGGCGGGCGGGGTCGGCGTTGGGGCAGTCCTGCCGGTGGATGGACACGCCGTAGCCCTTGGTGATGAAGCCCACCACCGGGTCCCCGGGGACGGGGGTGCAGCATTTGGAGAACTTCACCATGCAGTTGTCCAGGCCCTCCACCACAATGCCGCTGCTGGACCGCTTGGGGGCCAGGATGGAGTCCTTGGGGGTGGAGGGGTAGACGGTCTCCCCGGCGGCCACCGAGGCCTGGATGGCCTCCTGCTCCGCCCGCTGGCGCTCCAGACGGCCCAGCCGGGTCATCTCCTCCTTGATGCGGGCGGCGGCCTTCTGGGCGGACAGCCCGCCGTAGCCGATGGCGGCGTACAGCTCGTCCAGCTGGCCGCACCGCACCCGCTTGAGGAGGATGTCCAGCAGGTCGGGGTTGGCGGTGATGGCGCCCAGGGACAGCCCCGCGTGCTTCAGCTCCGACTCGAACATGGCCCGGCCGGTGGCGATGTTCTCCTCCCGGCGCTCCTTCTTGAACCACTGGCGGATCTTGTTCCGGGCCTCGTTGGACTTGCAGATCTTCATCCAGTCCCGGCTGGGGCCCCGGGCGGATTTGGAGGTGATGATCTCCACAATGTCGCCGTTTTTCAGCGGCGTCTCAAAGGTGACGATGCGGCCGTTCACCCGGGCCCCGGTCATGGAGTTGCCGATGGCGGAGTGGATGGAGTAGGCGAAGTCGATGGGGGTGGCCCCGGCGGGCAGGCTCTTCACGTCCCCGTTGGGGGTGAACACGAACACCTCGTCGGCGAACATATCCACCCGCAGGGTGCGCACAAACTCGTCCGGGTCGGTGTCCTGCTGGCTCTCCAGCAGCTTGCGCACCCACTCGAAGTCCCGCTCGGTGCCCAGCTTCTCGTTTGCCATGCCCTGCTTGTACTTCCAGTGGGCGGCCACGCCGTACTCCGCCGTCTGGTGCATCTGCCAGGTGCGGATCTGAACCTCAAAGGGGATGCCCTCCCGGCCGATGACGGTGGTGTGCAGGGACTGATAGCCGTTGGGCTTGGGGGTGCCGATGTAGTCCTTGAACCGGCCCAGCACCGGCTTGAACATATCGTGGATGCAGCCCAGCACGTTGTAGCAGGCGGGGATGTCCTCCACAATGACCCGGAAGGCGTACAGGTCGAAGATCTCGTTGAGGGTCTTGCTCTGGGCGTACATCTTCCGGTAGATGGAGTAGATGTGCTTCAGCCGGCCGTAGACCTTGCACTGGACGCCCTCGGCGGCCAGCCGCTCCTCGATGTGGGCCTGCATGGTGTCCAGAAAGCCCGCGTGGAGGGTGGTGATGTTGCGCAGCTCCGCCTCCACGTCGTGGAAGCCCACCGGGTCCAGGTACTCCAGGGACAGGTCCTCCAGCTCCCACTTCAGCTTCTGCATCCCCAGGCGGTGGGCGATGGGGGCGTACACCTCCATGGTCTCCAGGGCCTTCTCCTTCTGCTTGGCGTCGGACTGGTACTGGAGGGTGCGCATGTTGTGGAGCCGGTCGCACAGCTTGATGAGGATCACCCGCACGTCCTTGGCCATGGCCATGAACATCTTGCGCAGGTTCTCCATCTGCTCGTCCTCCCGGGAGGTGTACTGCATCCGGGTGAGCTTGGTGACCCCCTCCACCAGCTCGGCCACCTGGCCGCCGAACAGCCGGGCGATCTCGTCGTGGGTGGAGTCGGTGTCCTCGATGCAGTCGTGGAGGAGGGCGGCCACGATGGAGTCCTGGTCCAGGTCCATCTCGTTGATGATCTCCGCCACGGCGATGGGGTGGATGATATAGGGCTCGCCGCTCTTGCGCAGCTGGGGCCCGTGGTGGTTGTTGGCGTATTCAAAGGCCGCGCGGATGCGCTTCACATCCGCGCCGGGATTGTTGGCCAGGATATGCTGTTCCAGCGCTTCGTATCTCTCATGGGCCAGATCCATAGGGTTACCTCCTTTATGGCTCCTCTTCCAGCAGCAGCCGGAGCCGCCGCATCATGTCGGCCTGCTCCAGGTCCACCTTGTGCTCGGGGCGGCACAGGCGCAGGCGGCGGCTCTCCATCTGAATGAGCCCCCGGTCCCCCATCACGTGGAGGCATACCAGAGTGCGGCCGTAGGCGCAGCGGCCGTCAGGCTGGCGGGCGGCCTGGCGGAGCAGGGCGGGGCCGGCGTCCACACCGTCCCCGGCGCAGCTGTGCTCCAAAAACCGCCACAGCCGGGCGAAGTCCTGCCGGGAGGGGAGCAGCAGCCCCGCCTCCCACCGGGACAGGTCCGCCCCCTCCTTCAGCCGCTGGAACAGCTCCTGCTCCAGCTGGGCCCGGGTGGGGGCGGGCCGCAGGTCGCACAGCTGGAGCTGTACGGTGCGGCTGCCCCGGAACTCGTTGATCTGGGGGGTGAAGATGACATCCAGCCGTCCGCCCGGAGCCACGCCGCAGGCGGCCGCGTTGGCGGAGAAGAAGATGGCGTCCAGTACCACGCCGTCCCGCCGGAGCTTCATTTTCAAATGCCGCCCGCCCCCCACGTCGCAGCAGGACAGCACGCAGGCCCCCCGCAGCAGCAGCACCGGCTTGGGGTTGCCCGCGCCGAAGGGCTCCAGGGCGGACAGGGACTCCACCTCGGGGACGGTGAGCCGGCCGCAGTGTTCGATTTCCGCGTCCACATCCACGGCGGCCTCCATGGGCCGGCCCCCGGCGTAGTCGGACACCAGGGCGCGGATCAGGGCCTGAAAGGCGGGGATATTCTCCTCCCGGATGGTAAAGCCCGCCGCCATCTCATGGCCGCCGTAGGCCTCGAAGAGGGGAGCGCCGTGTTCCTGTGCGAAAGCCTGGACGCACCGCTCCAGGGCGGCGAACAGGTGGAACCCGCCGAAGGAGCGGCACGAGGCCTTGCCCAGGCCGTTTTCCAGGCTGATCATAAAGGCGGGGCAGGCGTATTTTTCCGCCAGCCGGGAGGCCACGATGCCCACCACCCCCTGATGCCAGCACCGCCCGGCCAGCACGATGCAGGGCTCGGCCATCTGGGGGCGGGCCTCCAGCAGGGCCTCGCACTGCTGGTAAATCTCCAGTTCGATGGCCTGGCGCTCCCGGTTCAGAGCGCACAGGGCCTGGGCCAGCTCGTTTCCCCGGGCCTCGTCCCGGGTGAGCAGCAGCTCCAGGGCCACCATGGCCTGCTCCATCCGTCCGGCGGCGTTGATCCGGGGGGCCAGGCCGTAGCCGATGGTGACGGCGGTGGGGACGGCCCCGGGCTCCAGCCCCGCCTCCCGCAGGAGGGCCCGCAGGCCGGGGCGCTCCGTCCGGGCCAGCAGCTCCAGCCCCTGGCGGACCAGGGAGCGGTTCTCGTCGGTGAGGCGCATCACGTCGGCCACGGTGCCCACGGCGGCCAGCTCGCCGAAGCGGCGGAACACCCCCTCCCGCTCCTCCGGGGGAACCAGGGCCTGGGCGGTTTTGAGGGCTACCCCCACCCCCGCCAGCTCCGGGAAGGGATAGGGGCAGTCGTCCCGCCGGGGGTCCACCACGGCCGCGGCGTCGGGAAGCTTGTCCTTGCAGTGGTGGTGGTCGGTGATCACCACGTCCAGCCCCAGGGACCGGGCGAACTCCACCTCGGCGGCGGCGGTGATGCCGCAGTCCACGGTGACGATGAGGCCAACCCCCTGCCGGGCCAGCCGGGAGATGGCCCCGGGGTTGAGGCCGTAGCCCTCCTCGGAGCGGTCGGGAATATAGCTGGTCACCTGCCCGCCCAGGCCGTCCAGCGCCTCGGTCAGCAGGCAGGTGGCGGTGATGCCGTCCACGTCGTAATCGCCGTAGACGCAGATGAGCTCATGGCTGTCCAGGGCGCGGCGGATGCGGGCCACGGCCCGGTCCATGTCCTTGAGCAGGAAGGGGTCGTGAAAGCGCTCCGGGCCGCTGGACAGAAATTCCGCGGCCTGGCCGGCCCCCTCCAGCCCCCGGGCGGCCAGTACCGCCGCGCACAGGGGGGGCAGCCCGGCCCGCTCCAAATCCAGCCGGACGGAAGGGGCGGCCGGACGGCGCAGGTTCCAGTGCTGATATTTCAAAGGCTGTTCCCTCCTCTCCGCCCTGGGCGGGCGCGCTTAAAAAGTAACAATATACTATATCATAGTTTTTCCCTTGTTTCAACCGTCAAAACCGGGGGCGCATAAAAAGACGGCGCGGCCGGTTGGCCGCGCCGCCGCTCAGAAGGGGATCAGCTCCAGGTGCTCCAGCAGGATCTTCAGCCCGATAAGCACCAGAACCGCCCCGCCGAACAGCTCCGCCTTGGATTTGTACCGGGCGCCGAACACGTTGCCGATCTTCACCCCGGCGGCGGAAATGGCGAAGGTGCACACCCCGATGAGGGCAACGGCGGGAAGGATATCCACCCGGAGAAAGGCGAAGGTGACGCCCACCGCCAGGGCGTCGATGGAGGTGGCCACCGCCAGCAGCAGCATGGTGAGGGGGGCCAGGGAGGGGTCGCAGTCCTCCTCGTCTCCGTTCAGGGCCTCCCGGATCATGTTGCCGCCGATGAGGGAGAGCAGCACAAAGGCGATCCAGTGGTCCACAGAGGCGATCATGTCCGCGAAGGACGCCCCCAGCAGCCAGCCGATGGCGGGCATCAGCGCCTGAAAGGCCCCGAACCACAGCCCGACAATAACGGCGTGGCGGGGCATCAGCCCCCGGATGGACAGCCCCTTGCAGATGGACACGGCGAAGGCGTCCATGGACAGGCCCACGGCCAGGATAAACAGCTCAGGAAATCCCATAAAAATCATCCCTTCTTGTTTTGAGGGTATGCGGGACAATAAAAAAAGAGACTACCCGCATACACGCGGATAAGTCTCATCATGAAAGATACGGCCAGGCGGATATCCGCCAGCATGTTGACCGCACCACGGCAAGCCGCCGACTACTCCCTTATCGGTGGGTGCATTTTACCCCCGCTATAGGCGGTTAGTCAACCGCAACCTCACCAAAGACGGCCGTTTTTCCCATATTTCGGGCAAACTGACAGGGAGCTTGTGAAAAAATCTTGAATTTTCCCCAAGACCCGTTGCGTTTCCAGCGGGAAAAGTATAATATTTAATTATTCGGTAACACAACGGAAACGCCGCGCAAATACAGGACCGCTATCATATGCCCAGGGTGAAACAGGCGCGCAGTTTTCGGAACGGGAGGCAGGGCATGAGCTACATCACCTTTGAAAACGTGAAAAAAGAGTACAAAATGGGCGAAATTACCATCAAAGCGGTGGACGGCGTGGACTTTGCCGTGGAGAAGGGGGAGTTTGCCATCATCGTGGGCCCCTCCGGCGCGGGCAAGACCACGGTGCTCAATATGCTGGGCGGCATGGACGCCTGCTCCGGCGGCGTCATCACCGTGGACGGCGCCCGGGTCAGCGATTATAACGCCAAGCAGCTCACCGCCTACCGGCGGCACGACATCGGCTTCGTGTTCCAGTTCTACAACCTGGTGCAGAACCTCACCGCCCTGGAAAACGTGGAGCTGGCGGCCCAGATCTGCCGGAACCCCCTGGACGCCCGGGAGGTGCTGGAGCGGGTGGGGCTGGCCGACCGGCTGGACAACTTCCCCGCCCAGCTGTCCGGCGGCGAGCAGCAGCGGGTGGCCATCGCCCGGGCCCTGGCCAAGAACCCCAAGCTGCTGCTGTGCGACGAGCCCACCGGCGCCCTGGACTATGTCACCGGAAAGGCCATCCTGAAGCTTTTGCAGGACACCTGCCGCCAGGAGGGCATGACGGTCATCGTCATCACCCACAACACCGCCCTCACCCCCATGGCGGACCAGGTGATCCACATCAAGAACGGCCGGGTGGCCGGGGTGGAGCGCAACGCCCACCCCACCCCGGTGGAGGAGATCGAATGGTAGCGCGGAAGAACCGGCTGACCACCGACAGCCTCCGGGAGGTCAAAAACACCTTCAACCGTTATTTGTCCATTCTGGTGCTGGCCGCGCTGGCGGTGGCCTTTCTGTCCGGCCTGCGCACCACCGCCCCGGACATGCAGTACACCGCCGACAAGTATTACGACCGCACCCGCCTGATGGACGGCTATGTGCTGTCCACCCTGGGCCTGACGGATGAGGACCTGGACGCCCTGGCCGGGGCGGCGGGCATCGAGGAGGTGGAGGGCTGCCGGTCCCTGGACGCCGTGGCCACCGACCGGATTGTCAGCGTGCGGTCCATGCCGGAGCGGCTGAACCTGCCGGAGGTGAAGGAGGGCCGCCTGCCCCGGTCGGCGGACGAGTGCGTCACCGAGCGGCTGCTGCTGGTGGAGCTGGGGCTCCAGGTGGGGGACCGACTGGAGCTCACCCTGGAGGAGGACAACGAGGGCGACCTGACCCACACCGCCTACACCATTGTGGGCGTGGTGAGCTCCCCGCTGTACGTGGGGCTGGACCGGGGCTCGTCCTCCCTGGGCAACGGCTCGGTGGACGGCTTTGTCTATGTGCCGGGGGAGAACTTCACCTTTGAGCACTACACCTGCGCCTACTTCACCGGGGTGGGGCTGGCGGCGCTGGACACCTACGGGGACGAGTACGAGGACCGGATCGACGCCCTGGTGGACAGCCTGGACCCCATGGCGGAGGAGCGGGCCCAGCTGCGCCACGACACCCTCATCGGGGACGCCCAGGCCGAGCTGGACGACGCCCGGAAGGAGTTCGAGGAGGCCAAGGCGGACGCGGAACAGGAGCTGGCCGACGCCCGGCAGGAGCTGGCCGACGCCCGGCGGGAGCTGGACGACGGCTGGGCGGACTATCACGACGGAGAGGACACCTTCGCCCGGGAGACCGCCGACGCGGAGCGGGAGCTGGCCGACGCCCTGGCCGACCTGCGCCAGGGGGAGATCGACCTGGAGGACGGCCGCAAAGAGTATGAGGACGGCCTGGCGGAGTACCAGGACGGGGTAAAAAAATACGAGGACGGCCTGGCGGAATATGAGGACGGCCTCAAAAAATACGAGGACGGCTGGGCGGAGTACCAGGACGGCCTGAGGGAGTACGAGGATGCCCGGGTCAAGTATGAGGACGGCCTGAAAAAGTACGAGGACGGCTGGGCGGAATACCGGAAGGGTATGCTGGAGTACGAGGACGGCCAGGGCGAGTACAACAAAAACAAAGCGGAGTATGAGCAGAAAAAACCCATGCTGGAGGCGGCGATTGCGGGCCTGAGGGCCCAACTGGCGGGGCTGGACCCCAGCGATCCGCGCTATGGGCCGCTCAAGGCCCAGCTGGAGGGGCTGGAAGGCCAGAAGGCTCAGGCTGAGGCAATGCTGAGCGCGGCGGCGGGCCAGCTGGAAACCGCCTCGGTCCAGCTGAGCGTGGCCCGGGAGCAGCTGGACGACGCCAAGAAGGAGCTGGACGAGGGAAAGCTTGAGCTGGACGACGCCCAAGTCGAGCTGGACGACGCGAAAAAGGAATTGGACGACGCGAAGGCGGAGCTGGACGACGCCAAGCGGGAGCTGGACGACGCCAGAGCGGAGCTGGATGACGCCAACGCGGAGCTGACCGACGCCAAATCCGAGCTGGACCAGGGAGAGGCCGACCTGCGGGAGGGCTGGGAGTCGTACTACGACGGCGTGGAGGAGCTGCATCAGGCCCGGATCGACGGCCGCCAGGAGCTGGACGACGCGCTGGCGGAGCTCAGCGACGGCGAGGAGGAGTACGCCGACGGCCTCCGGGAGTATGAGGACGGCAAAAAAGAGGCGGACGAGGAGATCGCCGACGCCCAGAAGAAGCTGGACGACGCCCAGGATGAGCTGGACGACGTGGAGGACTGCGAGTGGTATGTCCTCAGCCGGTTCACCAACGCGGGCATCGTGGGCTACTCCCAGGACTCCGACCGGGTGAGCAACCTGGCCAACGTGTTCCCCGTCATCTTCTTCCTGGTGGCGGCGCTGGCCTGCCTCACCACCATGACCCGCATGGTGGAGGAGCAGCGCACCCAGATCGGCTCGCTGAAGGCGCTGGGCTTCTCCCGGCTGGCCATCTCCAAAAAGTACATCGGCTATGCCTTCTCCGCCAGCCTGATCGGCGGCATTCTGGGCCTGCTGCTGGGCTGCACCCTGATCCCCCTGGTCATCGCCAACGCCTTCAACATCATGTACGCCATCCCGGAGCTGGAGTTCAAGCCCCAGGTGGGGCTGTACGTCTGGGCGGTGCTGGCGGCGGTGCTGTGCACCACCGGGGCGGCCCTGTGGGCCTGCCTGTCCACCCTGATGGATACCCCCGCCAACCTGATGCGCCCCCGGGCCCCCAAGGCGGGCCGCCGGGTGTTCCTGGAGCGCATCCGCCCCCTGTGGCGGCGGCTCACCTTCACCTGGAAGGTGACCATGCGCAACCTGTTCCGCTATCAGCGGCGGTTCTGGATGACGGTGATCGGCATCGGCGGGTGCACCGCCCTCATCGTCACCGGCTTCGGCCTCCACGAGTCCATTTTCTCCATCCTGAACCAGCAGTTTGACCACGTGTTCCGCTATGACGCCACCCTGGGCCTGGACAAGCACGCCCGTGCGGACGAGCTGGCCGCGGTGGAGGCGTACCTTGACGCCAGCCCCTGGGTAGAGGACTACCTGCGCACCAGCTCCGCATCCGTGGAGGTGTCGGCCTCGGGTCCGGCCCAAAACGTGTACCTGTTTGCCGTGGACGATCAGGAGCGGTTCAACCAGTTTATCCATCTGAGCCACCGGCTGGACAACGCGCCTGTGGTTCTGCGGGATGAGGGCGTGGTGGTGACGGAAAAACTGGCCGAGCTGCTGGATGTGGCGGTGGGCGAAACCGTCACGCTGGACAACGACGGCAGGCGGGTGGAGGCTGTGGTAACCGACATCGCCGAAAACTATGTCTCCCACTACGTGTATATGACCGAGGCCTGCTACCGGGAGCTGTTCGGCGAGACGCCGGAGCAGAATGAGATGCTCCTGCGCTATGACAGCGGAGCGGGAGAGGCGGAGTCGGACGCCGTGTCCTCCGAGCTGATGGCCATGGACGGCGTGGCCTCCTATTCCTACATCGCCACCCTGCGGGACAATTTCACCGACAGTATGGAGGCCATTGACTACGCGGTGGTCATCATCATTACGGCGGCGGCGGCGCTGGCCTTTGTGGTGCTGTACAACCTCACCAACATCAACATCACCGAGCGGGTGCGGGAGCTGGCCACCCTGAAGGTGCTGGGCTTCTTTGACCGGGAGGTCACCGCCTACGTCTACCGGGAGAACCTGTTCCTCACCCTGTTCGGCATCGTGCTGGGGCTGGTGATGGGCCGGTTCCTCCACGCCTGGATGGTGCTTACGGTGGAGGTGGAGATGGTGATGTTCGGCCGCACCGCGCCCCCCTACGCCTACTTCCTGGCGGCGGGGCTGACGGTGGTGTTCTCTGTGGCGGTGAACATCGCCGCCCACTTCAAGCTGAAAAAGGTGGACATGGTGGAGAGCCTGAAAACCGTAGAGTGACAGAACAGCCGGGAACCCTTGAGAATAACGGGTTCCCGGCTTTCTGTTTGTCTTACTGCGGCGCCGCCGGGGACGGGTGCGGCGCGGCTTTGGGGATTACGTCCGCTCCGTCAGCCCCTCCGGGCCCAGCTCCAGCACCCGGGTACACACCTTGTCCAAATACAGTCTGTCATGGGACACGCTGATGATTACGCCGGGGAAATCAGCCAGCACCTGCCGGATCACCGGCGCGGACAGGGGGGAAAAGTTGCGGGTGGGCTCGTCCAGCACCAGCACATTGGCGCCGTTCAGCACCATGGACAGGAACAGCAGCTTGGCCCGCTGGCCCCCCGACAGCCCCGCCGCCGGATGCTCCATCTCCTCCGCCTTGTACTTCATATTGCCCAGCAGCGTCCGGGCCCGTGTCACGTCGTCCCTATGCCCGGAAGGGGCCAGCAGCTCCACCGGGGTCCTGTCCCCCAGCAGCAGGTCGCCATAGTCCTGGGGCATATAGGACGCCCGCAGATCGGTCCGGGGCAGCAGCCGGTCCGCAATGAGCTTCAGCAGGGTGGATTTTCCCGCCCCGTTGGGGCCGGCGATGCCGATCTTCTCGGGGCCGTCCACCCACAGCCGCACGTCCCGGGCCAGCACCCGGTCCCCGGCGGTCAGCGACGGCAGGTCCAGCCGCAGGGCGGTCTTGCCCGCCGGGAAGGCGGACTTCCCCCCGTCAAATGCGGTGAGGATGGCCTCCTCCCACTCGGGCATGGCGGTCATGTCCTCCTTCTCCCGCTCGAAGCGGCGGCCCATGGCCAGCACCGTGTGCATCTTCTTTTTCAGTAGACGGCCCTTGCCGGGGTTCTGACGGCTCACGGTGGCCAGCTGGTGCTCCACACTGTCATGAATCCGGCGGAATGTCTCCATTTTCGCGCCGTACTCCGCCCGCTCCTTCCGGGCCATCTGTTCCTGATGGGCAAAGCCCGCCTGCCTCTGCTCCACGTACGCCCGGTAGCCCGTCCGGACCACCGCGCACCGGGGCGCCGTCCGCCGCCGCAGCCGTTCCAGGTGGATGACCACGTTGGCGGTGCGCTCCAAAAGCGTCTCGTCGTGGGAGATGTACAGTACTGGAACTTTACAGTTCAGCAGGAAGCCCTCCAGCCACTCCAGGGTGGCCAGGTCCAGGTCATTGGACGGCTCGTCCAGCAGCAGCACGTCGGGTTCGTCCAGCAGCAGCAGGGCCAGCCGCAGCTTCACCCGCTCCCCGCCGGACAGGGTGGACATGGGACGGCCGTCCCAGAACAGGTCCGCGGCCAGCCCCACCTGCCGGGCGGCCCGATCCAGCGCCCTGGGGTCCGCCTCCTGAAAGGCGGGGACGCCCTGGCAGAACTCCCACACCGGCAGCTCCAGCTCCGCCGGGGAGAGCTCCTGGGCCAGATAGCCCTTGCGGAGCCCCTTGTCCCCGATCTCCCCCGTCCACTCGGCGTAGGGCTCCACCAGGGCCGGGTCGTACAGCAGCTTGAGGACGGTGGACTTGCCGTTGCCCTCCTCCCCGATGATGGCCGCCCGGTCCCCGGGGGCCAGGACAAAGGACAGCCCCTCCACCAGGGCGGTCAGGTCCTTCTTATGGGTGATGGTGAGATTTCTCACCTGCAGCATACAAATCACGCTCCTTTTACATCAAAAAACCGCCTTCCACAGCGGGAAGGCGGTTGACATGACGAAAAGGCAGGGGCATCGTGCGTCTGAGACACACTGCCCCCGGTCAGCAAGCCGCCCTTCGCGCCATGAAAGCCCAGGCCCATCTGGATATGGGCCTTACTCAACTCATTCACAGCTTGAAGTTCGACTTACTTGCGCATCTTTTCACCCTTTTCTTTCAGTTTGAAGCCAGTATAGCAGAGTTTCCGCCGTTTGTCAACGGCCGCGGGGCACAACGGAACGGATTGTATTTCTCGGATTCAACTCTGGGTTTTCTCCCCGGCCGACGGGCGGAAGGCGGGCACCGCCTGGGGTTGCCGGACATAGTCCGCCAGCGCGGCCAGGGCGTCCCGCCCCTGGGGGCGGAATACCGCGCCTCCCTCCTCCACCCGGAGGTCAAAGCCCTCCCTGCCGCATACAAACAGGGGCGCGCCGGGGACGGGCCGGGGGGATACCTCGTATCCCAGCCGCTCCAGCGCCAGCGTGAGGGCGGCGGGACCCTGGGCGCAGGCGGGGCCCTGCTCCCCCCGGTAGTCCCCCGCCCGGTGGGCCGCCCAGGCGGCGTCCGCTCCGGCCAGCAGGTCCCACTCCCCGGTGCAGGCGGGAACAGGGCCTTCCATCTCCGCCGGTGTAAAGGCAGTCCCCTTTTCATTCAGGAGGGACCAGGCCACATCGGCCCCCTCCTGGCGGATGAACAGGGCGGCGGGCAGGCCGTAATACTCCGCCAGCCACGCCCCACAGGCGGCGCAGCTCCCGTCGTGGAACCGCGCCTCCCCCCCGGCCAGGGCCGCGCCGCAGCCCGCCGTCCGGGCCAGCGCCCGGGCCAGGGACCCGCCGCCGCACCCGATGAGCACGGTCCCCAGCCCGCCCAGCCGCAGGCCCAGCTTGTAAAATTCCCGTCCCAGCTGTGTGCGCTCCATGGAAAGTCCTCCAATTTGGGCTTTGGGAACCGCCGGCATGCAAAATCAGCCCGTTCCCGGCCCTGTTTTGGAACAGTCTCCCCATTTTATGCGCGGGTTATTCCTCCGGGCACTCCGTCCGGTTCCGGTATTGCGCCGCCGCCTCCTCCAGGCGGCCCCGGAACTCCGCCACCGCCCAGTCCGGCTCCAGCACCTCCACCCCCGTGCCCAGGCCGAACAGCCATCCCCACAGGGGCGGGCTGGCCACCAGATCCACCGACGCGGTGAAATACCCCTCCCCGTCGGGGATCAGGGACACATCCAGCCCGAATCGGTCGATGACCACCCCGGCCAGCCGGTCCTCACACCGCAGCTTCAGGCGGCAGGGGGTGCCGGAGAACATGCCGAAGTGCTTCCGGGCGTAGCCCTCCGCCGTCCACTCCTCCCGGGGGTGGCCCTTCAGCCCGGTGACGGCGATGTCCACCATTTTATCCACCCGGTAGTGGCGCACCTCCCGGCGCAGCTCATCCCAGCCCGCCAGGTAGTAGTTCTCGCTGTCCCAGATCAGGCCGTATGGGGTCAGGCGATAGCGGGCCCCCTCCCGGCGGAACACCCGCTCCCGCCGGGCGTTGTACTCAAAATAGCGGAAGGTGACCACCCGGTTGGCGGCGATGGCTCCCTGGAGCTTGTCCACGTTGTAAAAAATGCTCTCGTTCATGGTCTTGACCCGCCGGTCCACGTACACCTGCCGCTGGAGCTGCCGGGCCTGATGGACGCTGGTGAGCCGCTCCAGCTTGCCGATCAGGGCGTCGCTCTTGCGCTTGGTGAGGAACCGGCTGGACTGCACCGCGTCCACCAGCAGCTTCAGCTCCGCCAGCTCGAACTCCCGCTGGCCGATGTACCAGCCGCCCCCCCGGCCCTTCCGGCTGTGCACGTCCAGGCCCAGCTCTGCCAGCTGCTCCATGTCGTCGTAAATGCTCTTGCGCTCGGCGCTGAGCCCCCAGCGCTCCAGCTCCTCCTGCATCTCCTGCCGGGAGACAGGGTGCTCCTCGTCGCTGCGCTCCAGCAGCAGTCTGGCCAGAATGAGGAGCTTACGTTTGTAATTCGCGGTCTGCGCCATGGCCGACCCCCTCCTTTCAAGACCTATCCTAGCAGAAATGAGGTCCCATATTTGGGGATATTATAGCAGGCATTCCGGCTCCGCGCAAGAGAGAAGCCCCGCCCCGGCGGCGCCGGGGCGGGGCTCTTGTCAGTGGTGCTCCGAATGGCGCTCCTCCTGATGATGGTCCTCCTGGTGGCTGTGCTCCACTCCCGCCGGGAGGGTCCGGCCGCACACCGCGCACGTGTGGGTGTGATCATGCGCCTCTCCCGCCGGGTAGGTCACGCCGCAGTCAGGGCAGGTCTGGGTGTCCGTGGCCAGGGGGTAGCCGCAAGCCTCGTGGCTGTGCGCCGCTCCTTCCGGGTAAGCCTCGCCGCAGATCTCGCAAATGTGAGGCAAAGGATAGCCATCGCACATCGCGCAGTCGTGGGCTGTTCCCGCTGGATAGGACACGCCGCAGTCGGGGCAGGTTTCGGTATCCGCCCCCTGGGTGCCGCACCAGTTCTCCCCCCTGCCCCGGGGGCTGCCGTCCTGGCCGGACGCGCCGTCCTCGTAAGCGGGATCATAGTTCGGAACGGACCCGGGGATGGAGCCCTCGCCGCCGGAGGAGAGCCGGTCCGGCGCCACGCCGCTGTCGATGACCTGACGCACCAGGCGGCTGACCAGTTCCTCCGTCAAATCCGGGTCGCCGGAGCTCATCTCGAAGCGGTAGCCGTAACCGTCCGTCAGGAAGCTCACCCGGCGCTCATGGACAGGATATGTGGACGGGCCGAAGGACTCCTCCCAGTCATACTTGCCGGCGGTGACCATTACGCCGCTGATATTCTGCTCCGCGCTGTTGGGGTAAACCACGCAGGTGGGGGGCAGCTGCCCCGCCGTCACGGCGAACTCGAACGTTCTCACCGCTCCGCCATAGTTCGGCATAAGGCCGTTGATATAGGCCCCCCAGAAGGAGCCGTCCTCATACCACGCCGCCCAGCCGGACAGCGCGTACTCCTCCCCCCAGGCCAGGTGGTCGGACAGCACGTCCTCCCCGCCCATCAGGGCGGCGATCTCCTCCTGGGTCAGGTCCCGTTTGACCGACCCCGGGGGAACGTCCCAATCCATGGCCGTCTCCGCGCCCACCTCCTCTCCGTACTCAATGTAGGGCAGGAGATAGTGGGCCGTCACGCCGTCCCGGGTCACCTCGTAGCTCCCCGCCAGGATGTGGGGGACCGGCTCCGCGGGGTCGCCGGGCTCCGCCGGGGCGATGTCGGGCGCCCCCACCGCCCCGATCTCCGGGACGCCTTGCTGTCCGGGCGGGTAGGACGGCAGCGGGGCGCTCAGGCTGTTGACATAGGCCGCCCAGGCCCCGTAGCCCCCCAGGCCGATCACCAGCGCCAGCGCCGCCGCCATGGCCCCGTACTTCTTCCACGGGACGGGCCGCTTTCCCGGCTTCTCCAGCTCTCTCAGCCTCTGATGGAGGGTGTCGGACACCCTCACGCCGTCCATGAATGTTCTGTACCGCTTCATATCATCATTCTCCTTCTTCTTCCGACAGGTACCGCCGCAGGGCGTTCCGGGCCCGGCTCAGATGGGAGCGCACCGTCCCGGGCCGCTGGCCTAGGATGGCCCCGATCTCCTCCGAGGTATAGCCCTCGTAGTAGTGCAGGTGCACCGCCGCCCGCTGGCCGGCGGGCAGGGCCAGGATGGCCTCCAGCAGCTCCCGGCTCCCGCCGCTGTCCGGGGCTGGGTATATGTCCAGCAGCTCCACCGCCGGGTGGCGCTTCCAGCCGCGCAGGACGCTTTTGCAGCGGTTGGCCGCCACCTTCAGCAGCCACGCCTTCTCATGTTCCCCGTCCCGGAATTCCGGGCGCTTTTCCAGATAGCACAGGAATGTCTCCTGCACCGCGTCCTCCGCCTCCTGAACGTTGCCCAGAATGGCCAGCGCCGTGCGGAACAGGGTGTTCTCATGTTTGGTTACCAACTCTTCCAACCGGTTGGAGTGATTCACACGGAACCCTCCTTTCTGTCTATAACACGCCCCAGCGGGGCGGATTGTTGCACCGCAGAAAAATTTTTTTCTTCTGGTTTTTCTCCGTCCTATATGCTATACTATATTTTGCAAAAATTCTACCAGAACCGTTCCGTTGCCGGACGACGGCTTGATGGGACTGCTCACGGACGTCAGCGGCCTCAGGTTCTTTTTCGGCTCCTTTTTCTTTCAAGAAAGGGAGCAAGGACCCGGCGCGCAACCCGTTTGGTCGCCGTGGCGGCACCTTCCGGCAGCCGCCCACGGACGTCAGCGGCCTCAGGTTCTTTTTCGGCTCCTTTTTCTTTCAAGAAAGGGAGCAAGGACCCGGCGCACAACCCGTTTGGTCGCCGTGGCGGCACCTTCCGGCAGCCGCCCACGGACGTCAGCGGCCTCAAGTTCTTTTTCGGTTCCTTTTTCTTTCAAGAAAAAGGAACAACAACAGCCAAAGGAGCACCCGAATATGGAAAACGAACTGCGCCTGGCCGTCCTCATCGACGCGGACAACGCCCCCCGCACCGCCCTGCGGGAGATCATGGCGGAGGTGGCGGTGTACGGCTCGGCCACCATCAAGCGCATCTACGGCGACTGGACCGCCCCCAACATGGGCAGCTGGAAGCCTCTGCTGCTGGAGCACGCCATCACCCCCTTCCAGCAGTACAGCTACACCACCGGCAAAAATGCCACCGACTCGGCTATGATCATCGACGCCATGGACGTTTTGTATTCGGGCAACTGCGACGGCTTCGTGCTGGTGAGCAGCGACAGCGACTTCACCCGGCTGGCCACCCGGCTCCGGGAGGCGGGGATGAAGGTGTACGGCATGGGGGAGAAAAAGACCCCCAAGCCCTTCATCGTGGCCTGCGACAAGTTCGTGTATATCGAGTCCCTGAAGGCCGCGGAAAAGGGGGAGCCCCCCGCCCCCGCCGGCAAGAGCGCGAAGAAGAAGTCCGCCCCGGCGGAGTCCCCCGCCCTCACGGTGCAGGAGCTCATCGCCCAGTCGGTGGAGGATCTGGCCGACGAGGACGGCTACGCCTACCTGGGCGACCTGGGCACCCTGCTCATCAAGAAGCAGCCGGATTTCGACGCCCGGAACTACGGCTTCGCCAAGCTCTCCAAATTTATCGCCGCCCTGGACGGCTTTGAAATCGACGAGCGGCACAACGCCAAATACCAGGGCACCCAGGTGTTTGTGCGCAACAAAAAAGCATAGTGAGAGCCCCGCGCCGCCGGCGCGGGGCTCCTGTTTTACTCTGCGGTTTTCAGGCTCTCCGCCCCGCCCAGCTGAAAAAATATGGGCTCTTCTGCTGCTGGCGGTATGAGATCCGCCCGGGATCGGGCAAGCCCGCAAAGGACAAAATCACAGTAAGCTCAAAGAGACGAAGCCGGGAACCCCGCATTTTCAAGGGTTCCCGGCTTTCAGTCGCAGTTTATCGCCCAAAATCATAGATTGGGGAAAACTCCACAGGAGGTTTCCCCATGAAGCTGTCTCAACTGCTGCGCGCCATTGGGGCCCGGTGCCCCCAGGACCCGGACATCACCGCCCTGGCCTGCGACTCCCGGGAGGTGGTCCCCGGGGCGCTGTTCGCCGCCCTCCCTGGCTCCCGGGCCGACGGCCGCGCCTACCTGTCCGACGCCCTGGAACGGGGCGCCGCCGCTGTATTATGTGCCCGCGCCCCCCTGGGAGAGCTGCCCGAAGGCGTCCCCGGGGCGGCGGTGGACGACCCCCGGGCCGCTCTGGCCCTGCTGGCTGCGGAGTTTTACGGTCATCCCGCCGGCAGGCTCACCCTGATCGCAGTCACCGGCACCAAAGGCAAGACCACCACCGCCCATATGCTCCGGGAAATCCTCACCGCCGCAGGGTATAAAACCGGCATGATGGGCACTTTGGGGGCGTACATCGGCCGCGAAAAGCTGGCGGACAGCCCCAACACTACCCCCGAACCCATCGCGCTCCACCGCTCCCTCCGGCAGATGGCCGACGCCGGATGCACCCACGTGGTCTTGGAGGCCTCCTCCCAGGCCATGAAGCTGAGGCGGCTTGATGGGCTGGTTTTTTCCGCCGGACTGTTCCTCAACCTCTCGCCGGACCACATCGGCCCCTACGAACACGCCGGTTTTGAGGAGTACCGGGCCTGCAAGGCCGCCCTGTTCCGCCAATGCCGTCTGGCGGCGGGCAACGGGGACGACCCCGCCTGGCCCCTCATGGCCGCGCAGCTTCCGCCGGACGCCTCCGCCCTCGCCTTTGGGTTCGGCCCCAGCGCGGATGTCCGCGCCCTGGCCGCGGAGCCTGACCCGGACCGCTCCCTGTCCGTCCGGCTCACCGTGGAGGGTGCGCCGCCCTACCACATCCCTCTGCCCGGAAGCTTCAACGCCGCCGACGCCCTGGCCGCCGTCGCCCTCTCCCGGGCGCTGGCCCTCAACGACGGCGCCATCCGGGCCGGACTGGCCCACGTCTCCGTTCCAGGCCGGGCCCAGCGCTACCCCGCCCCCGCCCCTTACGGGATAATCATCGACTATGCCCACAACGGCGCCAGCTTTGACGCCATCCTCTCCGCCCTGCGGGCCCATCGCCCCCGGCGGATCATCACTGTGTTCGGCGCGGGGGGGGACCGCCCCAAAATCCGCCGTGCCGATATGGCCCGCGCCGCCGCCCGCTGGGCGGACTACGCCGTCCTCACCGCCGACAACCCCCGCTCCGAGCCGGTGGAGGCCATCTGCGCCGATCTCTCCGCCGCCCTGGGCGGCTTCCCCCATGAGATCGTCCCGGACCGCCGCGCCGCCATCTTCCGCGCTCTGGATCTGGCGCGTCCCGGGGATATCGTCGCCCTGCTGGGCAAGGGCCATGAGCAGTACATCGAAACGAGCGGCGTCCGCCGCCCCTTCTCGGAGCAGGCCGTCCTGGACCAGTATTTCGGCGTACAACGTTGCCTTTCCGTATAATGGATCAAAAAAACCACACATTGTTGTACCGATTCCGGCAACCCGGCGGCCCTTTATCTCCTCCTGTGAAGGAGGAGATAACATCATGCAACACACCGAAACCTACAACCTGAACCTGATCGAGACATCGGACACCTTTTCCCCGGACCCCCTCAACCAGAACGCCCAGGCCCTGGAGGACGCCGTGGAGGCCGCCCGCGCCGAGGCCCGGGCCGCCGACAGCGCCCTGGACGCCCGCCTCAAGGTGTTTGAGGCCAAGCATGTCAAGGTGGGGATGTACATTCCGAAAATCGAGTCCGCCCCCATGACCATCAGTTTGGGCTTCACCCCCAAGGTGGTGTTCGCTTTCACTGCGGGGGGCACCGGCTTCGGCGCACTGTTCAGCGGTTATTCCAGCAGCACCAGCCCTCAGGCTGAAATTGTCCCCGGCGGCTTCCGGCTCAACAAAATCGGCAACTATTCCACCGGCATGACCTTCACCAACAACCCCTATGTCTATCTCGCGCTGGATTGAATCGCGCAAAAACAGCCCCCCGGAATTCCGGGGGGCTGTTTTTTTAGGTCATTGCGCTCACACGCGGTGAGTCAGATTAAGCCTGAGTACCAGCGCCGGTGGGAGTCTGGTCGTAGCAGACGTAGATCTGGGTCACGTTGGTGGAGCTGTCGGTAATGGCGGACACGTACAGATCCTGGTTGCCGCCGTGCTGGTCGCCGTAGTTGCCCAGGGAGCCGGCGTCATTCAGGGTAGCCAGGCTGTTGATGCCGGGCCAGGTGGGAGCGGCGTTCAGCACGTTCAGGTTGGTGATGTTGGCGTTCGCCACGCGCATCAGGCTGATCTCACCCACGGTGCGGCTATTACCGCTGATGGTGCACTCGAAGGAGCCGGTCTGCGCGTTCATGGTGGACGCGGTGTAGATATTCTGGGCCCAGCCCTCGTTGATCAGGGTCACGTTGTAGATGGGCGTGCCGCTGATGGAACGGTCGGTCTTCTCCAGGCGGTAGAAGTGGTCGTGGCTGTTCTGATCAATCTTCCACGCGCTGCTGGTGCCGTCGTCGATCATACCGCTGACCCACACGCTCTCGGCCACGCCGTTGTTGTACATGGTGAACTGAGTGGCGTTGGCGTTCACGTTGACCAGAGTACGGGTGGCGTTGCCCACGTAGCGGGTAGTGGTGCTGTCATCCCAATCCACCGCGTCGACGGGCAGGAAGATGACGTCGGCCTGACGGGACAGGACGCGGTTCTGAGAGTACACGAACGGGCTCTGGGTCAGGTAGGTCATGTCGCTCATGATGACGTTGTTGGCATCGCGGTCAGCCCAAGTGGGAGCGGCCTGATCCAGGTCGATGGTGGCGCTGATGTGGCCGCCCTTGGTCACCAGGTCGGTGATGCCGTTGTACACGGTCGGGGTCAGGCTGTCCTCGCCGAAGCCGTCCACCAGGATGAACTTGGTGTTCTCGGTGAAGTACAGCAGCTCGGAATCAACGCCGTTCAGGGAGATGGTACCGGCATAGACAGCGCCCAGAGCCATCTGGCGGCTGCCGATGTTGATCGCGCCGTGATCGGTGTCGTTCACACCGCCGTCGCCGTCGTCACGGTCCACATTGTCGAAGGCCACAGAGGGAGCGGCGGCATTGGCCACGGGGCCGAAGTCCTGCCAATCGTTGTTCGCCCAGGTAGCGCCCACGCCGTTGTCGCCGGCGATGATGCCGATCTGGGACAGAGCGGTGTAGGTCCAGTTGACGGTGTTGCTGCCGTTGTAGGCGAAGCCGCGGTACACGCCGTTGCCAACGCCGTTCACGCCCTGGCCGTTGCCGGTGTTGTTGTAGGTGTCGCGGTAGGGCACGCCCAGCTGGTCGGTGCCGTTGATAGCGCCGCCCACGGTGGTCACGCCGGTGTCAACACCCAGACGGCTCACGGGCACGGTCACCTTCTCGCCGGCCAGGTTCACGCCGGTCAGGAAGTAGTTGAACGTGGAGGAGCTGGTGACGGTGCTGTAGTCCATGTAGGTGCCGTAGATGAAGGAGTTGCTGTAGGTCAGCTCAGCGCCCAGGTACTTGCCGTCGGGCGTGAGGTAGAAGCGGTAGGTGCCGCTCTGGTAGTAGTCGCCTCCGGTGGCGGGACGGCCATTCTCAGTAGCGCCCACCTGGGGAATGGTGTTGGCAACCACGCTGTTGTACAGGATGGAGCGCTCCAGGACGGTGCCGTCCTGCAGGTTGATCACGCCGGTGTCGGGGTTGTAGGAGACAACCTGACCCTCCTTGGTGTTGGTCACGGGGACCAGCTTGAACCAGGCGTTCTCAACCAGGGTGTTGTGCTTGGGATGATAGCCGATGGCGGTGCCGCTACCGCTGGCCAGGCTGTTGGTGCCGGCCGCGTCGTCCACGATGGCGCTGGTGGGCAGAGTGGCGGTGGCGTCGTCGGAGGTGCCGTTGATGCGCACGCCGATCTCATACTGGCCCAGGGTGGTGGTGCTGCCGGGGACCAGCTGGCCCTGCTCCACAGTGGCGGGATGGGGCACCTTGGTCGTGACGCTGGAGATCTCGTTGGTGGCGTGCACAAACGCGGGAGTAGTGGTCTCCTGGGGCATGGTGACGGTCTTCACGGCGTTCACGTTGTCCACGCCGGTGATCTCGGACACCTGGATGTTCAGGGCGATGACCACGTCCAGCGCCTTGTTGTCGCTGTTGGAGATCAGCAGGTACAGGTTCTCGGTGAAGCCGGCGGAATCACCGGTGTTGGGCGCGGTCATGGTCACGGTCTGGACCTTGGCGTTGTCCGTGTGGAGGAACCGGTCAAAGAACAGGTTCTGCTCCACAGAGGTGCTGGCGTTCACAGTGAAGCCCGCAGCCGCGGCCTTGGCGCCCAGGGTGTTGGCGGTGGACGGAGTGTTGACAGTCAGAGCATAATTGTCAGCAGTGGGGTCCATCTTCACCAGGCTGGTGTGGCTGGCGCGGTCAAAGTAAGCATAGGTGTGCAGGTTGTTGTTCTGCTTGCTGTTGCGCCAATCCAGAGCCACGTCCTGGCCGAAGTAAGCGGGCTTCAGCTCGGTGTTGCGGCCGTCGAACCAAAACTCCACCTTGTGGGCGAAGAGGCCCAGGTCGGTCTTGGCGTCGAAGGTGGCAATCACGTTGGCCTGAACATCGTCGCCCGGGACAGCAGGGGGAGTGGTGTCATCCACCAGACCGTTGTTCATGTTCTCGATGCCGTAGGCATACACGGGATCAGCGGTCTCGATGGAGAAGCTCACGCGGGTGACGGACTCGCCGGTGTCCTGGTTGCCCACGACGATGCCGGTGTCATTGGTCAGACCGAAGGCCTTCCAGCCCAGGGTGGGGTTGTGCTCGGCAGTGCCGGTGGCGCCGGTGACGGGCACGCCCACATAGGGGTTGTAACCCATGGCGGCGGAGTAGGTCACGGTGGGCACAAAAGCCGCGGTGCGGAAGGTCATGGAGGCGATCACGTCGCGGCGGGCGGCCAGATGCAGGGTGCCGCCGTACTGGGTGGTGCTGATGTCGCGCAGGATGCCCAGCTGCTGGCCGGTGGTAGACACGTTGGTCTGCCAGGTGGCGCCGGTGAACTCATTGTTCTTGTCGTAGCCCACGGCGCGCAGCAGCATGGCCAGGGCCTCGTAGCCGGTGACGTTGCCGGTGGGATCAAAGACGGTGTTCGCGGAATCGCGGCCCTTGATCAGGCCCATGTTCCAGCAGTAGCCCACGTAGCCGGCGTACCACTTGTCGGCGGTCACGTCCTTGAAGGGGGCGTAGTTGGCGTACA
>ERZ808051.666-NODE-666-length-32574-cov-6.277349_pt1 | contig 32574 bp, 26 predicted proteins | sample MGYA00380199_ERZ808051 | MGnify/ENA primary metagenome ERZ808051 (study PRJEB31490, sample SAMN06133391) | mouse gut metagenome | isolation source: J11 | host: mice | place: China: Chengdu | collected 2015-05 ...
GGTAACGCTCTATGTGCACCATACACTCCTGATGGTCCGAACCATAACTATAAAAACAGGCCTCATGGAAATCCAAAAGTTTGGATTTCCATGAGACTGCAGTCTATCATTTTGGGGGTGCACATGGGGAATGCAATGTACATCTTGCGAGGTACCTGCGGAAGAACACGGAAGAAACAGGAAACCAGTGGAGTCATAGTCTGTGCAGTTTTCTCTATGGAATGAATGACGCACGCAACCGCTGGATCCAGCAGGGAAGGAAATCTTTAGAAGAGGAGGAAGCAGCAAAATACGCAGCGAGGTATGAGGAACTTGTGTCCCTTGGCCGGGAGCAGAATAAAAAAACATGGGGACGAATTGCGAAAAAGGAAGAGAAGTCATTATTGAACCGGTTGGAAAAATACAAGCAAAACCACCTGCTGTTTCTGTATGACTTTCGGGTTCCTTTCAGTAACAATATGTCCGAAAAGGACCTCCGGATCTGCAAAAACCGGCAGAAGATGGCAGGCGGATTCCGCACGACTGCCGGAAAAGAGATGTATTGTAACATCATAAGCTTTATAGAAACCATAAAGCGGAGAAAACAGAATATATTTCAAAGTATTATTGCACTTATGAATGGTGCCCCAGCCTTCAAATGACTGGGGCTTAAGCGTGTTACCTATAAAGAGGTATCTGAACTGTTACGTCGAACTTCCGGGAAAATATGAAACTTTGCTAAAAGCACTTGCAAATAATCAGCTTTCTGGATATAATATTTTTAGCATTAGCGGTTTCAGAAAGTAAACTTTTTGCCAAAATCAGCATTAGTGAATATCAAAATTATGTGGGTACAAAGTCGGAAACGGTATAAATGATGCCATTAGCAGAAATGAACGGTTTTCCCTGGAGGATAGGCGTTTATATGCTTCGTACTTAAACCAGATATGTGCTATGGGAATATATTGAACGGAAAATCGGCAACGTCGCCAAAAAAATACAGCTTAAATATGAAAAAGTCATTACAGATCTTGGCAATGGAAGCGGGGAGTGTGGCATTTTCCTTGCAAAAAAGGTGAACCGTCATAGAATGTTTATACCGCAGACTGACGCAAATGCCTATGACAGGATGTTCGATATCAGATGGCTGTGATTTCCTATGTATCCATTAAAGGAAAAGGCTTGAAAGATATCCTTTTCTGTATGTTGCGGTATGCATGACGGATGAATGTCGTACGCAGATACTATGGCAGATGGTTATTATTTGATAATAGGTAATTGTAAAATGTTTTTCCTTTTGATGTAGATAACTTTCTACTATATGAGGAGAGAAAAAATGGTTACTAATCAGAATTGTTTCTGAATTGGCATAGAACATCTGATTTTGGGAGTACTTTCATAAGACCACAAAAGAACTATGACAATTGTATATTTTTTTAGGCAATTGAAGGCTTGAGGCTCCGGATGTACTGGGGACAGTTTATCCGGTGTGCAACGATGACCGTCAGCTAGCAGGCAATCTCGGCAAGAAAAACATCTGCCTTGGTCATTGTATGATTCCGTGATTTTCTTCAAGCAACACACATATTGATCTTGAGATGGTCGATGGTGCGTTCCGCAATGGTTCTTATTTTATAGAGGGAAGCCCATGTTTTTGTAAGTGTAAGTGGTATATCCTTTTTTGACCGTGCTGCAGGGGGCCTTACAATCGCAGACCCACTGCCCTTTTGCTATGTGAACTTTAGGGCAGATCCATTTGTCTCGGTCTGATCGCTCTTTCTCATGGCAGTGTCAGGTGTCTTTCATGTCCGGAGAGTTGTCTTTGGGGCAGGTAGGGTAGCCGTAGGACTTTCTCCAGGGTGGTTTTAGTCCTTAGGTTATAAGGGGTCAAGGCCTTGGGAAAATGGAATTCATCCTTAAGGAAGCCGTAAATCTCAATGGAGTTGAGAGCGGAATCACCCAGGAAGGTGTCAGGGTGGAGTGAAAAGAAATCAGAGAGGACCGGCTTTAAAGGAGAGGAATCGCCAATGGATTTGTCTTCGTCAGGGGAATCGGATTTCTTTTGAACGGGAATTTCAGGATGACGACCTTAAACTTGTCATCCAAGAGGCAATATGGTGGACAATGCCGAGTCCATTGGTGAGGATGGCGAATTTATCAGCGTTGCAGATATGGCCGTTGATATACTGCTGTTTCACATCGGGGCAGGAAGCGGCCTGTGAGGGCATGAGACCGTAAGCCATCTTATAAGGGTCAACATCAGGGTTATCTTTATAGTAAGCCTTAAGCTTACGGATCAGGGAATTGAGAGTCTTGGGGGTGTTTTTGGTAACGTAAAGCTCAATGCCGGAGGTATCGAAGGTAAGCATGGAGGCGAGGGAGAAGTCGATGGTCTGACAGATAGGTTCGGTGAAATCCACCATACGCTGGAACGGGAGTTCAATGTGGTCCGCAAAACCGAGTTCAAAGCGGCTAAAGAGAGGGGCATGAGGAACCTTGTGAAAGCCGCAGAAATCCCGGAGTTCTCTACAGAAGGTTAAAAGAAGGATGAGCAGGAGCAGGGAATCCGTAGGGATGGAAAAGACCTTCTGGAGGATGAGGGCGGAAAGGAATCCGGTAAACGGACAATCTCTTTTCCTGCCAAGACGCTGATAAAAGGCATTATAGAAAACAGAGGGGATAAATTCAGAGATATCGCAATGTTCTTCCAGGAGTTGGAAAAAGGAAGGGGTATTGTAACATATCCTAGCAGTCTGAAAAGATATTTTTTAAAGCAATCTGATGGTATTTAACAGTCATAAGTTTTCTCTTCTGTTTATGAAAAGATGGTTGTCTGATAACTCTATTTTAACATAAGCGGAGAGAAAATTTATATGGAAACAATACGAAAACCCAATAAAATCAATGGGTTTGGCAATTTAACAATTGTCTATAAGTTTGATAAGACAAGGAGAAAACAAAAACATGGTAGCAGCATTAATATTTGCCGGTGGAACGGGAAAAAGGATGAATACCCGTTCCAAGCCAAAACAGTTTTTGGAGATTCATGGCAAACCGATTATTATATATACTTTAGAGCATTTCGAATATCATGAGGAAATAGACAACATTGTAGTGGTCTGCATTAAGGAGTATATCGAAGAACTGAAAGGATTATTAAGACGTTTTGGAATTACAAAGGTAAAAAAAATTGTATCGGGCGGCGATACGGGACATGACTCCATTTATCAAGGGCTTTTGGCAATGGATGAATTTATGGAACAGGATGACATCGTATTGATTCATGACGGTGTACGTCCGCTGATCAATGGAGAATTGATTACTTTAAATATTGATACAGTCAGAAAATATGGGACTGCTATTACATGCGAGGCTGACAAGGAAAGTCAGATCAGAAGTTGCGACGGGAATGTTGTATCAGAAATGCCGCCGAGAGATCAGATGTATACGGCAAAGGCACCTCAGTCGTTTTATTTTGGGGAAATCAGAGAATTGTATGGAGTGGCACAGGAAGACGGAGTAAAGAGCATTGATTCTGCACAGTTGTGTAATTTGTATCATAAGAAATTGCATATGGTGAAAAGCACCAGTAATAATATTAAAATAACAGATCCTGCGGACTTTTATATATGCCGCGCTTTGTATGACGCACTGGAGGGGCAGCAGGTGTTCGGGTTATAAAGAGGGAGAGTAGAATGAGAAAGGCGCAGAAACAGGGAATCTTTGAGGTAATAAAAAGCCTTGGCGAGGCGCATGAGGAAATAAAAGCAGAATTAAATCAAATAAATGGCATCCCAAAGCAGAATGTACAAAGAGTACAAAAAATGTCCAACATACTTCAGGCACTGTGCGAATGCCAGAAACTGGCCATTTCTCTGGGAGAGTACATTGAACGGCTGGAGGGAGAAGGTCATGTTACGGTAGCTGCGATAGAATTATACTGTGAAACAGTCTATGAGGCTTATACAGAAATTGATAAAGCAAGCAACGGAAGCACTGAAGAAAACATTGTTAATAAAAATAAAATTTTCAAAATGCTGAAGAAGCAGCTCACTGAGGTAGAGAATAGCGCAAAGAATGATATTGCCATCAGGAAGGAAATTGTATTTCTGCCATATAAGGCAGCTATGTGGGACTGTATGGAAAGTGTATGGATGGCGGCAAAAAATGATGAAAGTTGTGATGCATATGTAATACCGATTCCTTACTATGAAAGAAAGCCGGATGGGAGCCTGGGAGAGATGCACTATGAAGGTACGTTGCTGCCTGATGGGACACCTGCTGAGTATCCGGATTATGTGTCAATTACAGACTGGCAGTCTTATCAAATAGCGGAGCGGAAACCGGATATCATCTATATTCAGAATCCATATGACGATTGGAATTTAGTTACCTGTGTACATCCAAGATATTTTTCAAGAGAACTGAAAAAGTATACAGATATGCTGGTATATATTCCTTATTTTATTGGCATCAATGATCACGTAGCCGGGCATTTTTGTACAATGCCCGGAGTAATGAATGCAGACAGAGTAATTGTGCAGTCGGAGAAAGTTAAGAAAATTTATATAGAAAATATCCGGAAATTTGAAAAAGAGAATAATTGTAAAGGTGCGTTCGGAAATTTGGAGGAAAAGATACTGCCGCTTGGTAGCCCGAAACTAGACCGGATTAAAAGAGTGATAGACAGTGGGAGTATACAGATACCAGAAGAATGGAAAAGTAAGATTTATAAAATTAACGGGGAAAAGAAAAAAGTAATTCTCTATAATACGACAATTGATGCGCTTCTAAAGCATAGCGAGACATATATGGACAAATTAAAAAGTGTATTGGCAGTATTTTGTCAGGAAACGGAGATTGTGCTTTTATGGAGACCGCATCCGCTGCTGGTGACTACAATCAAATCCATGCGGCCGGAACTATATCGGGAATATATGGGAATTGTAAAAAAGTATAAAGAAGAAGATTGGGGAATTTATGATGAGACTGCGGATATTGACCGGGCAATTGTCTTGTCAGATGCTTACTATGGAGACGGAAGCAGCGTTGTGGAACTGTATAAAGTGACGGGGAAGCCGATTATGATACAGAACTGTGAAGTATTAGGCGAACAAAAAGCCTGCGAAAGGAATATTCATGGGGAATAAACAATTATCTGAGCTTTTGTCACAATACAAAAAAGTGGGCATATATGGTGCGGGAATTGTAGCTTATGGAGCGTATAAAGCGGTCAGGGAATTATATCATGTTCGGATAGAATGCTTTTTGGTGACAAGCGGGAAAGGGCAGCCTGAGCGGATAGACGGCATTCCTGTAACGGAACTGCAGAAAGCATCGGACGATTTTTCGAACAGGCTTATTATCGTCGCAACGCCGGAAGAATATCATAAAGACATTGTACAAAACCTGAAAAAAAATAAGTATGATAAATATTTCCTGTTGGATTCCCATGAGGAATATATTCTGATGAGCAACTATTTAAAAAAAATGCAGAATATACGATTGATAGAAGACTATCAGATAAATGGGAAACTGGATAAACCGGATGAAACGGGCATCTATATGGCAGTCAGCCACAAGGATAAGCCGCTTAAAAGAGAGTATAAGGAAGCGCCATGGATAAAAAAAATTCAGGCAGGAGCTGAGCTTACAGAGAATAGGATAGCAGAAATCACGGATGAAGGAGTTGACAGCTTATCTTTGCAGAACTCTTTATATTGTGAGTTGACAGCGAGCTATTATATATGGAAATACAGCAATTATCATATCACAGGATTGTTTCATTATAGAAGAATATTAAATGTTACAGAGGAACAGCTGCATTTACTTGAGATTAAGAAAATAGATGTTATTCTGCCTCTTCCATTTGTATGTTACCCGAATGCATCAGGACAGTATGGCAGGTATTTGATGTCGGAGGATATCCATGTTATGCAGGAGGTACTACAGGAATTTGAAAGAGATAAAATGCCAGAAATAGAGGCAATCCTGCAAAGCCCTTATCTATATAACTATAATATGCTGATAGCGCGCAGGGAAGTATTTCATGATTATTGCGGCTGGCTGTTTCCGCTATTAAAAGAAATTAAAGACCGGTGTGAAAAGGAAGAACGCGAGAAGCTGCCGCGATATGTGGGGAGAATCGGCGAGGTGCTTACCAGTCTGTATTTTATGCTGAATAAACAAAAGTGGCACATTGTGCATGCCGAAAAAATCTGGAGGATTTGAAATTGCTAAGGAATTTGTCTAAAAGGCATTACATACCATGCGAAAAGCATGAAAAAATACGGATTCTCTTTTTGTTTCAGGCAGCAACGGTATGGGCGTCATGGGAAAGTGTCTATTTTGCCTGCATGAAAGATCCTGACATAGAGGTAAAACTGTTGCTTTTGTCAGAAACAGTGATTGAAAAATCACATTTGGTAATGGCCGAAGAATTTTTAAAGGAACGGAGCATTCCATACGAAAAATTTGAAGATTTTGATCTTCAGACATATAAGCCGCATATTGCGTTTGTACAGTTTCCATATGACCTTGCCTGTCATAATCCTAATGCGTTGTCACTCAGACTGAAATGTATGGGGATACGTGTGGTTTATATCCCATACGGGATTGAAATTGTTGATACTCAGACAGCAAGACGCGATCATTTTGAAAATTTTGTAGTAGAGAACAGCTGGCGGATTTTTACCTGCTGTGGAGAGGTAAGGAAGGAATATCTAAAATATTGTAGAAACAGGGAAGCAGTCAGAGTATTGGGATCCCCCAAATTTGATGGGATCATTCATTCAGAAAATTATCCATTGGCAGAAGATATCAGGAAGAAAAGTGATGGCAGGAAAATTGTTCTATGGAAGATGCATTTTCCCAAAAAAACAGTGGAAGATGGAAAGATTGTTCAGATTACGCCGGAACTTGACGAATACATTGTTTTTGCCGAGAATGCGGAAAGATATGAAGATTTGTTTTTTGTCGTTATGATGCATCCAAAGATGCTTTATGGTATGGTGGGTTCTGATGTGAGAGGGGATTCTTCATTGAGAGTAAAGGCTGACAGGCTTCTTTCTATTATCCGTACAAAGAAAAATATGTATTTGGATACCGCCTGCGATTACCGTAACTCTTTATACCATGCGGATGCAATTATGATGGACAGAAGCGCAGTTATGATAGAAGCGGCAATGACAGGAAAGCCAGTTCTCCTTATGACAAACAGTGCTTATAAAGAAAAGTGGATGGAAGGAGTAAGGCAGGTCGCGGAAACCTTTATACAGGGAAGTACCGCGAGGGATATGGAACATTTTCTGGAAAGGCTGCGGCAGGGCAAGCTGTCAAATCCTGAACAGACAAAAAAAGTGCTGAATGATTATTTTCCTTATGGTGACGGACTGTGCGGCTTCCGGATTAAGGAAGCAATGAAGAAGGAGCTTTGGGAGGAAGAAGCTGAAAAACAGGACGAAAGAAAAATGAAAATAGCGCTTTATGGAGCTGGGGAAGTATGTGGATATTACATGGCACAATACAGCAGCCGAAAGGAAGACTGCGAAATCGTAGTATTATCAGATGGAAGTCCTGCTAAATGGGGAACGCAATTTTACGGTATGACGATTCGGAGACCGGAGGCGTTGAAAGAGATTTCCTTTGATGCCCTTATAATTATGACGGAGCAGAATTATTACGAGATAAAGAGAAGGTTGGTCTATGAATTGTACATAGATGAGCGTAAAATTTGGAGACTGGATGAAATGGCAGCATATTGGGGAGAAATGATAAATGAAGCAGATAAAGCAGGTTTATGATATGCTGGAGGACGAGACATCAAAAGATATTTATATCAATAAAGTGAATTATCTGGTAACAGGAAAATCCTGCTATCTGGAGCATATTATTGATGTTTGTGTGCCGGAATTAAAACGTTCAAAATGCTCTCTTGCTCAGGACATAAGAAAAAAGTTTCCTGGATTGGATGTTGTCATATGGGGCTGCGGATATTTGGTGCAAAATAACATAGAATTCTGCAAGGAGATAGAAAGACTGATTGGTTTCTGCGACCATGACAGTAAGAAGCAGAGGGATGGCTTTTGTGGCTTCCCGGTTATTTCACCCGAAGAACTCTGGTTAAATTACAAGGATGTGGTCATTGTAATTGGAACAGGCAATTATTATGAGGAAATAAAAGCGGAATTGAGTAAGAGAGGGTTTCCTTATGAGCACATTATTAACTTTGGCAACTATGTTTCCATGTCCAGTGCGCGTCAGTATTTTGAGGAGCCATTTCTTGACTATGGCGCTGAGGAGATATTTGTAGACGCCGGGGCGTTTGATTTGTTCAGTACGAGGAGATTGTGGGGAATATGCGGCGAAAGATTAAAGAAAGCGTATGCGTTTGAACCGGATAAAGTCAATTATGAAAGATGCAGGAGGATTGTAGAAGAAAGAGATCTTTCTTATATCAAACTACTGCCCTATGGCACGTGGGATGAGGTGACAACATTGAATTTCAGTCAGGCGAGCAGCGCTGCGTCAAGTATCAGTGAAGACGGAAATACTGTCATCCAGACAAGGACAATTGACAGTTCAGTGGATAGGGGAGAACGGGTTACTTTTATTAAAATGGATGTAGAGGGAGCAGAGTTAAAATCTCTCATGGGAGCGCAAAATACCATTCAGAGGTACAGGCCGAAGCTGGCAATCTGCATTTACCATAAAGATGAGGATATGATTCAGATACCATTGTATATTAAGTCTTTGGTGCCAGAATATAGGCTGTATGTGCGGCATTATTCTAATAATGCATGTGAGACGGTATTGTATGCGGTGTAGAGGGAAGAGTGATGCAGAAAACAACCGTAATTATTCCTGTCCGTAATGCGGAAAAATTTATCGATCATTGTTTAACAAGTATTGTAAATCAAACCTATAAAGATTTAGAGATATTGTTAATGGTAGGTGTTTGTACTGATACATCGCTGGAAAAATGTGTTGAGTGGCAGAAAAAAGACGACCGTATCATTATTATAAGCCGAAAGGATTCCAGTCTTGGCGATGCCAGAAATTATGCGCTGAATATTGCTGTTGGCAAGTATATAACGTATTTGGATGCGGATGATTTTGTAGAGCTGGATTACATTGAAGAAATGGTCAGACCATTAGAAGAGGATGAAAGCATAGATATTGCATGCTGCGGCTATGGGGAATATCAAACGGGAGAAAATGAAAAGATCGGTTTTATCCCTTCGATTTCAGGAATATGTAACAGCAGTTTCCAATCATATTTGCAGCTATTAGGAGAAAATGCAGCCAGAATGTGGACAAAGGCATATCGGAAAGAGTGGCTGATTGGAAACGAAATAATTCAGTTTGATGGGTGCTGTGAGGACCAGGCTGTAAAATTTATGCTGGCATCCAAAGTACATAAAATTTTCTGCATACAAAAAATCCTTTATCATTATCGTGTGGATAATGCGGAAAGCCTTGTTCATTCCCTAAAAGGGAATACGGATTATCCGAGATCTGTTGCGTTTGGCATAGAGTATTTAAAACGTAACGGTGTATATGAAGAAGTCAAAGAAACAGTAAAACGACATGTCATGGGAGAAATGTTTTATATACTGGATAAACTAAATAATCACAGGGAAATGTTATGGGCATGTGAAAAATTTTTTAAAAGTTATTTTCCTGATGTGTTGCTTGATTATCGGCGATATATCAGGGAGAGAGAAAAGCTGAAAGAAAAATATATTTTATTTGGCGCAGGCGCTGAACTTATCAGGGTGCTGAGCAGAATAGATCAAAAGAAAGTGAGCTATATTGTGGATAACAATGCGCGTTTAACCGGGAAAGAAGTGGAAGGGATAGAAATAAAGCCATTTCATTATCTGAAAACGGAGTATAGTCCGGATGAAGAAACGATACTGATTACAAGTTATAAATATTGCCAGGAGATGGCAAGACAGTTGTGGAGCAGTGGGATAACAGGGTTTTGGATGGCAAGAGATATATAAAATATTGATAGCTGAAAGGAGCACATTTCATATGAAAAAGAGAATGGCTATTTTTGTTTTTTATGACAAGGATAATATTGTGGATGAATATGTGTACTTTCTGTTAAAAGAGATAAAAAAGGAAGTTAGTTATCTGGTTGTAGTATGTAATGGATATATATCAGAAGAAGATAATCATCGTATGCGGGAATATGCAGAAGATATATTTGAACGTGATAATATAGGATATGACGCAGGTGCAATTAAAGATGTAATTTTAGACTATGTAGGTATTGAAAAAATAAAGGAATATGAAGAACTGCTTATAACAAATGATACGATATATGGTCCTTTGTATCCGTTAAGTGAAGTATTTGAAAAGATGGAACAGGAAGATGTTGATTTTTGGGGACTGACGCAGGTTGATGGAACAGAATATTCATATTTGCAATCTTATTTTTTGGTAGTGCGGAATAAAATGCTGCACAGTATGGATTTTGTACAGTTTTGGGAGCAAATGAAATATTATAAAGAGCTTGAGGATGTTCTTCGATTTTATGAGCAAGGATTTACTTTATTTTTTATGGAGAGAGGGTATTTTTTTTCCAGTTATGTAGATACATGTCCGTATAGTCATCAAGGAGAGATATTTGCGCTGAATCCCTATTACCATATATTTGAGGAGTCCATGAGCAGGGAAAGAAAGTTGCCGTTTTTAAAAAGAAAGCCAATGGCAAATAAGAAACTTTTTCAGACAAATCACAATGGTATATTGTTTGAAAATTATATTGAGGTTATACGGAATATTGCGAAGCAGCAGTTTTTTGATTTTAACATGGTTTGGGATAATTTACTGAGAGTATACCCGCTTCATGATATACAAAAAGGTTGTAATCTGACATATGTTTTAGATACTGATGCAAAAAAGTCTTCCGGTATGAGAGATGTATTACTGATTGTTCATATAGAGACGGAACAGTTCTTATCTAAATTGATAGAGAAATGTAATGACTTTGTGAAAATAGTTGATGTATGGGTTTTTGCCAGTGATTTTTTATTACAACGGCTCAGAACGGAACTATTGCCTGCTGTGCGTATAGTGTTGTCCAACAGAAATATAGATAGTTTAGCCTATTCCAATATAACAGAAAGTAATGGAGATTATCGGTATATTTGCTGGTTGGATACAAGAGATTATATGCAGGAAGAGTTGTCGTATGAAGAAAGAAAAGTAAGGTATTTATGTTATATTGATAATCTGAATAAGAGTGAAGGTTCTATTGCTTGTGCACGTAATTTATTGGAAAATAATGAACGGCTTGGCATGTTATTTCCACCCCAGATCTTTGAAAAACAAATGCAAGAGAAGGGAGAGAGCAACCATCAGCTTTTGAATTATTGTAAGAAGTTGGGGCTAGTTGTTGCACTGTCAGAAGAAAGAACCTTTATGAATAACATTCATTCTTTTTGGGTGAAAAGCGAATTGTTCAATGCTTTTTTTCGTTTACTTCAAAGAAGAAACGTTTGTTTAGAAGATTTTGAAAGAGGGCTTGTGGGCGAGATGCTGGCTTATTATGCACAGACAATGGGATATTATACAGGAGTAGTGAAACGAAAAGAATATGCAATTGTTGATGCCGCTATGAAGGAAGAATATCTTTTCGAAATGATGGAGTTACTAGAAAATTTGTCTGGTAGAAAGACATACTTTGAGCAAAGGCTTATTTTGAAAGATAAGATTTTAGTAAATGAAAAAATTGTTCCATTTATCCAAAATCATAAAAGAGTGTATGTTTATGGGACTGGAGAAGTTGCAAAAAGACTTGCCCCTATGTTGCCGGGAGTGGCAGGATTTATTGTTTCAGATGGGCATAGTAAAGGGAAATATCTGTATAATATGCCTATAATTTATTTCTCAGAGTATAAGTATAAACCGGGTGATGGGATTTTTTTAGCTTTAAATTATAATAACGGCAGGCAGGTAATGGAAATGTTTGAAAAACAGAACCTGACAGTTGATATTTTACCATATCAACTATAGCAAATGGGGGATGAAGAATGGAAAAAATTGTCATCTATGGAGCGGGGAATTATTGCGCGTCTGTAGTGAGCAGATTGATTATAGATTACGAAATTATTGGAATCATTGATAAGGATAGGAAAAAACAGGGCAACATACTTTTTGGAAGATACTGTATTAATGGTGTGAAAGCATTACTTTCTATGGAATATATGTATATTGTAATTTCTGTCAGAAATTATTTTGAAGATATAAAAAAAGAATTATTAGATATAGGCGTTCCGATAGGAAAAATAAAAAATTATGATGAAATGTATGATGTTGTAAATCCTTTAGATATACTGAACAAGGGAGATGATATTGAAGAGAATAGAAAAAAGTATAGCGTTTTCCAAAACAGGATATTTTATTCAATGGTGTTTGATGATTATAAAGAAAACATGGGAACAGAAGGATTAGATATTGCTTTTATTGTGCCGGAACCGCAAAGACAAAGTGGGGGACACAGGAACATATATCGCGCGATACATTATTTATATCGAAAAGGTCATCGTATTACGGTTTATTATACGGACTGTGCGGTACATGCGGATATTGTGAAGTATTGGATTAACGAGTGGTTTTATGATATGGGTGATATTCCGTTTATCTGTTACGATGGAAGTATGAGGAAGCATGATGCCTGTGTTGCGACATGGTGGAAAACTGCTTATGCGATGATGGACAATAGGAACAATTTTAAGCAGATGTTTCATTTTGTGCAGGATAACGAAGCTTCATTTTATTCGATGTCTTCAAACGCAATCTTAGCTGAAAATACGTATAAGCAGAACTATAAATATATTTGTTCCGGCCCATGGATGGCAGCTTTTTTACAAAATAAGTACCATGCCAGAGCAGACTATTTCCAATTTCCTGTGAATAAAAAGATTTATAATATAAATGGACATAGAACAAAGAAAAACAGGAATATTATATTTTTTGCGAAACCGGAAATGCCAAGAAGATGTTACGAAATAGGCATTGCAGCGTTGGCAGAAGTACATAGGCGGATGCCGGAAGTAGAAGTTATTTTATTTGGCTCAGATAATATCAAGGAAGTGCCATTCCCTGTGACGAAAGCAGGTATATTGCCAACGCTGGCAGATTTGGCAGATATGTATAGAAACGCGGACTTAGGGATAGTGTTTTCCACTACAAATCCCAGCCTTGTTCCGTATGAAATGATGCATTGCGGTTGTCCGGTAGCGGATATGAACTTAGAATATGCACTGTCAAAGTATGGGGATGAGGAGAATAATGTTTTTTTATTAGATACCAGACCAGAACGTATGGGAGCGCAGATATGTGACATTTTGCAGAATGAGGAATTATTGCGACAGAAAAGAAAACATGCTTATGACTGGGCCGTCAAAGAATTCCCGACGGAGGATGAAATGGGGGAAATTGTTGAAAAAATTATTATAGATGAAATGAAAAAAATTTGAGAAAAGGAGATCCGTTACGTGGGCAGGATGCACTGTTAAAGTGCTGTGAAGAGTGAAATGAAAAACATAGCGATACTGATATGGTCATTGGGGGGCGGCGGTGCAGAAAAAGTTGCAGGTCAGCTTTCTATACAATTGGAAAAATTTTATAATGTTATTTTGCTGGTGATTAATCCCGAGATAAATGTTTATAAATCAGGAGGAAAAATAATATCGATAGCGCCAACTGCAGAGAATACCATAGAAGAAAACATTCTAAGAGAAAAAGAGAAGAATAAGATAGATGTTGCCATTAGCTTTTTGGATGATATGAATGATTTCAATATCAGAACAAGAAGGAAGGAACTTGTCATTATTTCGCAACATTCTACTCTGTCCGTAGTACCTATGTTTGAAATGGACAGATTGTCAGGGAAATGGAAAAACTATAAATTTGCAGATTATGTTGTAACTGTAAGCGAAGGAATAAAGTATGATTTGATACATTCATTGGATATGGGAGATGTGCCGATCTCTACAATTTATAACTACAACGATACAGTTATTATTAGAAAGTTAATGGAAGAAAGCCTGGAACCTGATATAGCTGAGTTTATCAAAGACTCAAAAGTAATACTCAATGTCGGGAGACTTGCTCCGCAAAAGAACCAAATGGGTTTGATCGATCAATTTGGTAAATTGGCAGAAAAACACGGAGAAATTAAGTTAGTTATCGTGGGGTCAGGAGAACTGCGCGAAAAAATCTTAGAGCATATAGAAGAACGAAAACTGCAGGATAAAATATTGTTGATTCCGTATTGTACAAATCCGTTTCCCTATTATAAAATGGCTGATATTTTTGCCTTTTCATCGGATTTTGAAGGATTGGGAAACGTCTTACTGGAAGCAATGACTGTTGGGCTGCCTATTGTGTCAACGGATTGTTTTGCTGGCCCACGAGAACTTCTTGATGATGAATGGCAAGAGTATTCCCACGTCAGGGGGTATAAGATATGCGAAAGAGGCATTTTGGTGGAAAAAATACAGACGGCTCATGATGATTATGTAAAGGCATTGGAAAGACTGTTATATGATGAGGAACTGCGGACAAAGATAATTGAAAATGAACAAATATATATGGAAGAGTATTCTGATGAACAAAAGACAGGACAATGGATAAATATCATCGAAAACGCCTGTATCAGGAATACATTTATACCGTCTAAAGCTTCTTTGGAAGATATTCCAGATACAAATGTCATTATTTATGGGGCGGGAAAAATAGGAAAAGATGTTTACGAACGGCTCCGGAAATATAAGAACATCATTGGTTTTGCTGTATCAGATTCTGATGGGAATCCAGATGCAATAAAAGGAATTAAGGTGGATGTAATAGAGCATTATATAGAATACATCGAAACAGCTACCGTGGTTTTGGGGGTGAGAGATATTTTCCATGAAGAAATATATGGGAAACTGAAAGAACTGGGATTTAAAAAAATAGTGAGACCATTTTGATTATTAAAGCAGGAAAGTAAAATTATCAAAAATCGTTTGCTTGCGCCAGACAGCAGAAGAAGCCGGATAATAATAGTGATAGGAGAAACGATAAGGATGAATAAAATATCATACAGTTATATCAAGGATGTTCTATTAAGAGGAAAGTTTGAAGCGGCAGTTATAGTTGGAGCCGGCATTGCGGGGAGAGAACTGGCAGACGAGTTTTTGTCTGAGAAAATAGCAGTTTTTTCCATTTTTGATAATAATCCTCGGATTGGCGGAATGTATAAGCAAATTCCTGTTGAAATACCTAAAAAGTATAATGAAAATGTGTTGTATATTCTGGCATTTGGTTCCAAACAGAATAGACAAGAAGTACATAAACAATTATTATCGCTGGGAATAAAAGATGAGGATATTTTTACATACTATATGGATTATGAGGACTATGAGTTTAGAAGTACAATTCCGCAGAAGTATTATAAAATGATCGTTGAAGAGATGGCTGTCAGGCTTATTGGAAAGCCATTAAATCTGGATGAACCAAGAACATATAATGAAATTCTTAATTGGGAGAAATTCCATGTGAAAGATGAAAGAAAAACGTATCTTGCGGATAAAATACAGGTTCGAAAGTGGGTTTCAAAAGAGATTGGAGAAGAATTTTTAAATAAAGTGCACTATGTTTGGGATAATGTCATGGATATAGATTTTGATAAGCTGCCGGATGCTTTTGTGCTTAAGACAAATAACGGAAGTGGCAGGAACATTATTGTGAAGGATAAGGCAAAAATTGATACAGAAAAGATCAGACAGCAATTAAAAGACTGGCTTACTCACAATTTCTATTATGTAGGATTTGAAATACAGTATAGGGATATCAAACCACAAATTCTTTGCGAGGAGTATTTGGAGGGATTGGCTGAGACAGTGTACGACTATGATATATATTGTTTTCATGGTAAACCAAAGTATATTTGGTGTATTAACGGCAGCCACCGAGAAAATTGTAAAGCATCATTTTATGATTTAGATTGGAACATGCAGGAGTTTAGTTATGGCTATCCTCTGGATCCGGTTCCGGCTCCGCGTCCTTGGCATCTGGATAAAATGTTGGAACTTTCAGAAAAACTGAGTAAGGATTTTGAACACGTACGGGTTGATTTTTATGGTATGCCGGACAGGCTTCTTTTTTCTGAAATGACATTCACAACATGGTCGGGACTCAGAAGCTTTGTACCAGACAAATATGATGAAGTGTTTGGCAAACTGATTTTGGAACAAAGTGTTAAAAACAGGAGATTTTAATATGGTTAAGAATATCGCAGTACTGGTGCATGGGCTTTGGTCTGGTGGAGCTGAGCGGATTGCTGGTTTGCTATCAAAAGAATTAGCCAAAACGTATAATGTATATCTTTTTCTCTTAAATACAGATCGTATTGTTTATGATTATAGCGGAACAATTGTTAATGTTGCAGCAAATCATGATTATGAAAATAATATTGACGTGTGTAAAAGAAAATATCATATTGATTGTGCAATCAGTTTTCTTGAAGATATGAATTATAGGAATATAAGAACAAAAAGAACAGAAAAGGTTATTATTTCAGAGCGATGTGTACAGTTAACGGAGTCGTGTTGGCATGTGTGGAGTAGGTTTTTGAGAAAAGAATACTATCATTATGCAGATGCGATTGTAACCTGTGCAGAAGGTGTTAAGTTTGACATGATACAAAGTAGTCAACAAATACCGGAAGGTGCGGTGAAAACAATTTATAATTTTATAGATAAAGAAGGAATTGTTTTAAAATCACAGGAAGCTCTTCCAAAGGAAGCACAGGATTTTTTGGGGGGAAGCCCTTTCTTCTTAAATGTTGGAAGGCTTAATCCGCAGAAAAATCAAGGAAGACTGATATTACAGTTTGCTCATTTCCATGTCACAAATCCGCATGTCAAATTGTTGATTCTTGGAGATAGGGATTCTGATATTGACTTGATGTCATATATAGTGGAACTGGGACTGGAAGACTTCATTAAGATTTTACCATTTACGAAGAATCCTTTTGCCTATATGGCAAGGGCGAGAGCATTAGTTCTTTCCAGCCGTTACGAGGGTCTTCCTAATGTGCTGTTGGAAGCCATGACATTAGGATGTCCCATTATAGCAACAGATTGTTTGTCCGGCCCACGGGAATTATTAATGGATGAACGTAATTACGAAAAGAAATTAGACAAGATGGAGGTATGCAAGAGGGGTATTCTAGTTTGCAATGAAGAGGCAGAAGATGAGGGAGCATCATGGTATATGGCTAAGGCGATGGAGATGATCTGTCTTTCAGAAACAATGGTGAAAAATTTTCGGAAAAATAGCTTGAAGTATATGGAGGAGTATACGAATCAAAAGATCCTGAACCAGTGGATCGAGGTCATAAATGAAGAAGTAAAGGGTAAAGCGATATGTACTCGTACAGCAGAAGAACAAAAGTTGCAGACGGCAAAACATATTGTTATTTATGGCGCGGGAAAAGTCGGCAAAGAGGTGTTCCAGCAATTATCTTTAAGGTATACAATCTCATGCTTTGTGGTAAGTGAAAAAAAGGACGGAGATGCGATGTGCCTTGGAATACCGATTCAGGAAATCACGGCATTACAATATTCGCCTGCTGATACTGTGGTGGTTATCGGTGTGAGTGAGAAGTATTTATATGAAATTTTGGATAAGTTATGGAAATATGGATTTGAACAGATTGTAATCCCTTATTTGTAAGAAAAAGGAATCTATATGCAATGAGGATGGAACAATAATTATTGTAAAATAAAGGATAGAATTATGCCGAAAGTATCAGTGATAATACCGGTTTATAACGCAGAATTTTATATAGATAGGTGCGTCAAAAGTGTATTGGAGCAAACATATAAAGACATGGAAATACTTCTTATGATAGGTAAATGTAAAGACGGTTCCCTGAATAAGTGTATTACTTGGCAGAAAAAGGACGAAAGGATTATTATCGTCAGCAGGAAAGATACGAGCTTAGGTGATGCGAGAAATTATGGATTAAAGCTTGCAAAAGGGAAATATATCATTTATGTAGATGCAGATGATTATATTTGCTCAGGCTACATTGCGAAAATGATAGATCCGTTAGAGAAAGACGATACGATTGAAGTTACTTGTTGCGGATTTGCGAAATATTCGCAGGATGGCGTAGAGGAACAAATTCTCCCTTCATATGAGGGGAAAAAAATAGGCGAAGGCTTCTGGGATTATACAAAATATATGGGGTATGGAGTTGTCTGGCTACGGGCGTATCGTAAAGATTGGTTCCTTACTAATCATATTGAAATGTTTGATGGTTGTCACGAAGATGATGCAATGACAATTATAATGTCTGTTCTTACAAAGCAGGTTTTTTATATAAAAGAAGCGCTATATTTTTACAATACCGAAAATAGTGAAAGCTTGATGCACAATGTAAGAGGGCGTTATGATTATTGCAAGGCTTTAGCATTTGCGATTGATTTTCTGAAAAGAAAAAATATTTATGAACCGTACCGGTATGAGATCAGAAAATATTGTATTAATGGAATCCGAGGTATGCGTAAATATGTGAGTTACAATAGAGAATTTGATGAAACAGTTGCTGCATTTATGACGGAATATTTTCCGGAGGTTATAGGAGACATAAACTTTAGGAAACAAAAAAAAATAGAGTTGAAGGGAAAAATAGTTCTTTTTGGCGCCGGAGCAGATGGAAAACGTTTTTTGGAAGAACACCCAGAAGTGTTGATAGCATATGTTGTAGACAATAACGGACAGTTACAAAATACTTATATCGGGTCGTATAAGATATATGGTTTTAACAGGCTGTTAGAAGATAAAGAAAAAGTTACTGTTATTATCGCAAGTTCGAATTATTATTACGATATTGCTAAGCAATTACGGGAGGGCGGAATCCAAAATTATACAGGAATAGATGAATATTTTGTGAAAAAAGTAAAAAAAATATTGACTGCATCTAAACAAATGTTTGCCCTGATGAACACGCCAGAACACTCAAACATAGGCGATCATGTGATTGCGGAACAAGAAAAGAAATTTATTAAAGAATATGTGCCGGAATTTGATTTTGTTGAGATAACGGAAAGTCAATGCAGAAATTGGAAAAATTTATTGAAAAAGTATATGCCAAGGGATGCGGTTATTGCAATTACCGGAGGGGGATTTTTAGGCTCTTTGTGGTATGAAAATGGAGAAAAAGTGGTTTTAGATATTTTGTCTGATTATGCAGACCATAAAATAATTATTTTTCCGCAAACCATGTTTTATGAGAATAGTGGAAGCGGGAAACAACTATTTGAACAGGCAAAAGAAATATATGCTCAGTGCAACAACTTAACTATTTTCTTAAGAGACAAAAAGTCATACCATACAGCCCTGACACTTGTACGAAAAACGGTAAACTGTCAGCTGGTACCTGATATTGCATTGTCGTTGAGAGGTTATGATAAAGAAACGGAGAAATGTGGGAAGATAGCGGCGTTATGTTTGAAGACTGATCAAGAGAGTGTATTGTCTGATGAACAGAAAGAAAAACTGAAAAAAAGTGTATTGAAAAAATACCAGGTTATACAATGTATTAGTATGTTTGATACAGAGAAAGTAACAGCTATGAATCGCAAGGAACGAATAGATCATAAAATAAATGAATTAAAAGCATATTCATTAGTTGTCACGGATGCACTTCATTGCATGATATTATGCGCGGTCAGCGGTACGCCCTGTATAGCAATCAATAATGTCAGCAAAAAGTTAGAGGGGGCTTATCAGTGGATAAAACATATCCCGTATGTGCGATTCCTCCCAGATATAAACGGATTGGACGAGTGCATAAAAGAGGTTACATCATGTAAGGAGAAAAAGTTTGAGATGGATTATGAGCCATATTTTCAGAAAATGAGAAAAATAATTACAGAGTGTTTTTGACAATACGGGAGGTTCATGTTTATGGAGGGTTATATCAGGAAACGTATAAGAGAATATGAAGGGCGGCTTGCCGAAAAGAAAGTATATCTGTTTCCTTTCGGCGGACAAGGAGAACGAATATATAACATATTATCATCTGAAGAGTCTAATTATTTGAAATTGAAAGAGATTGTCTGTGTAGATAATTATAGAGAAGGATGTATTTCTTCGAAAGAAATGCGTGATGATATCAGAAAAGAAAATGAAAATAGCCTTATTGTATTCTCGGCTTTGAAGGAAAAATATTTCAGAGAACTGTTAGAAGAAATTCTATCTACTGGAATAAGTGCTACAAAGATATTTATAGTGTTAAAAAAATGCTTCATGGTTCATTTGCTATTGATGCAGTTATAAGATATGGGCAAGATGTCCAAAAAGCCAAGTATCTAGGAAAAGAGTGTGAATTCTCCGGGAGAGTAAAAGTATTAGATGTGGGTTGTGGGAAGGGTTTGCAAGGACGAATCATTAAAGATTATGGGAATGATGTAGTTGGACTTACGATTAGGGATAAAGAAGATTCAGGGGCCGGCTATAATGGACAATTATTAGATAATGTTATTTATGAGGATTTCCTTACTTATACATCAAAGGAAAAATTTGATATTATTTGGGCAAGTCATATACTTGAGCATATTTCTGATATTTCAGCGTTCATTTCTTCAATCAGGAGAAATATTAGAAAAGGTGGAATGTTGGCATTAACCGTTCCAGCGATGGACCATAATGTTTTACTGGCACATATACACTATTTTAATGCAGGTTACTTGCTTAGAAATTTAGTGGTAAATGGAATCGATTGCCGGGACGCTATGATTAAAGTTTATGATTACAATCTGTCAATTATAATACCAAGTGTTTCCAACATAAAAGCGGTGGAAATTACCGGTAATAAAATTGAGAAGCAAATTGCGTGTATGGAGAAGGAAAATAGCTTGTTCCAGTATTTTCCAAGAGAAGTGGAGTACTATAAAAACTGGAATGGTGAATTTACATTCGATGGGAATATTTATGAAATGAATTGGAAGGTTGATACTATTTATTAAGGCATAATTGTTATGCAATAGAGGAAGAAAGAGAATGATAAATAAAAAATTTATATTTGTTACTGCCTGTATAAAAAATGGAAAACTTTGGTTTGTAACAGACAGGACATATATGTTATGTGAGATGGATTTAGAGACATATATTGTTTATTGTCACACTGTTTTGCCGGAACCATTAAAACCTGTACAACATTTGGTGGGAGCGATTGTGGTATGTGGAAATCGCATTATTATGGCACCGCATTCAGGAGAAGAATTTTTGCTTTATGATACAGAAACGAAATTGTTGGAGAGGAAGCCTTGTGAAATAAAAAGCGCTTGTAAATTTAATCATGCAATTGAAGATAAAAATAAAATTTACTTTATTTCAGGTTGGACCCCCGGTTTTGCAGAATATGATATAAAGAAAGAAACGTTTACTATGCATAATGAATTTGCTGATGCCGGAGAAAATAAAATAGATGAAGGAAATACATGGAGTAGAGGTGACGGGTATATAGAAAAGGGAGCTTTATACATCCCGTTGGCAAATAAAAATTATATTTTAAGAGTTGATTTGCAGGAGTATCACTTTTCTTTTTTGGATATGGGAAATCAGGGGAAAGGGTATAATGCAATCATCAATTGTAATAAAGCATATTGGGCAATTCCAAGAAATGGGGGAAGTATCAAGAAGGGTAATATTGATACGCATAAGTGGGAAAACTTGAATTTTGCAGAGCAATATATATTTAGCGGATCCGATCGAATTGCTTGGAATCAAGAAAACATTTTTATATTAGACAGTAATAAATTGGAATTATATAAATTAAATATGTGTTCAGAACAATTTAATAAATGTCAATTTAGAGTGAATAATAAAGAAATGCTGCCGGAATATATAGGACACAGGATACTATGGATGGGTGAATGGGAAGATAAGCTGTTTTTTCTGAAATCAGATGGAAGTTTTTTAATCTGGGATGAGACAAATCAGAAAATAGAAGAGGGAAACTTTTTACTGGCCGAGGGAGATGTTTCATGGTATCGCTGTCTTGGTATGCATTTGAAGGGGAAAATGGTAATGGAACAGTCTGTTCCTTTACAGGAAATGTTACAGTCCTTGCCTCAAATAAATATGGATGGAAATCTGAAAGAGCCGTATGGACTTGTTGGGAAAAAGATCCATGAGACAGTCAAGGAGGAGTGTATATAGTATGCGAAAAATGAAAAAATTAATTAACTGCGTATTTCCTGATACAGTCTGTAATCTTGACTGCGAATATTGTTATGTTGGACAGACAAATCAGCATGTACGGGTATCTTCAAAGAATGAACATTCTTTAGAAGAAATAAGGGAAGCCCTTTCCTATGATCGTTTGGGTGGGTGCTGCCATATGAATATGTGTGCAAGCGGAGAAACTTTATTAGTTGAGAACATCATTGAATTGGCAAAAATGTTTATTTTGGAGGGACATGTCGTATCCCTTGTGACAAACGGAACGGTCACGGAAAAAATACGGGAAATATGTAGTCTGCCGGAAGAAATCAGGAATTATTTATTCCTGAAAGTATCTTTTCATTATTTAGAATTAAAAAGAAAAGGGAAGTCAGATATATTTTGGGATAATGTAAGGTGTTTGAAGAATGCGAAGGTTTCTTTTACAGTTGAAATGACGGTAAATGATGAAACAGTGCCATTTGCAGATGACGTAAAACAGGAATGCATGGATAACATAGGGGCTGTGTGCCATGTGATAGAGTCCAGAAAACAGGATGGACATAATTGGCCGAGACTGACCGGCATGGCAATTGAGGAACATCAAAAGGTCTGGGGTCAGTTTCAAAGTTCGTTGTTTGATTTCCAGCAAACAATATGGGGGGAAAAGAGGACAGAATTCTGTTATGCCGGCGACTGGATTTGCTCGATTGATATAAAGAGCGGCGCGGTAGCGCAATGCTTTGGCGGAGGCCAGGTGCTGGATAATATTTATGCTGATACATCCAGAGAAATCAATTTCTGCGCGGTAGGCCGAAAATGTCCTTGGGGGCATTGTTACGCGGCGTATGTCTTGCTGACGCATGGAGCGATACCGGAATTCACACAACTTACTTATGCGGAAGAAAGAAACAGGAAAGGAACAGATGGGAAGGATTGGTTGCAGCCTTCTATCAGTCAGACGTTTTCAGAAAAATTAGAGAGCGCAAACAACAGGTATACAGAAGAACGGAAGGCACTGACAGATTTTATCATGGGCGTGGTTTATGAAGGGGATTCTGAAGTACAGAATACATTAGTGGAAGCTATGGTTGAATGGATAGAGGAGAATGCTTTTCATAATATTGTCATTTATGGAGCAGGCAAACTGGGATTGGCCATTTATAACTTGTTAGGTCAATGCGGAATAAAAGCTGCCTGCTTTATGGATAGACGCTATCAGTGTCTGCAGCTTCCCGTTGCGTGCGTATCGGACAGCCATTGCATGGAAAAAGCGGATGTAATCATCGTCACGGTATATAGAGAGTTTTCTCAAATTCAAAAAAATTTAAGAAAAAATGGGAATTCCTGTAGAATATTGAATATAACTCAGTTATTTCATTGAAAAGGGGGAAACCAGGGATTGCTATGTTGCAGAGAGGAACAATGAAAATTCATTTTAGCATAGATGATATAATTGGGACGTTACGTTGGGCATATAGAAATGAGCCGACAAGCATTTTTGATATGAGATTTTTTCATACGTTAAAGACATGGCACGAGAAATATGGCATGAAAGTAACACTATATATGTTTTTTTCTGATGGTGCAGACTTTGATCTCACTATGCTGCAGGAAAAATATGTCAGCGAATTAAAAAACTCAGAGGATTGGATGAAAGTGGCATATCATGGAATTTATGGCGGGGATAAGTATATAGGGGATCCCGACAGGTTTAAAAAGGAAATGATGGCATTTTACCAAATTTTTGAGGGGGGGGGATTATCACAAACCGTGCGGCTGCATTGTTGGCGTTGCCCAATCAGCATAGGAGAATGGAAGAATATCTCAAACGGTGACTGCTTATTATGTCCCGATGAAACGAGAGAATCCGTATACGATTTGATTGAAGAAGAAATCGCTGCGGTGCAAAAAGGGAATTTGATCCAAAAGCATGGAGTTGTTTATAGAAAAACAGATATCCGCTGTGATTATTGTGAAGATATTAATCAATTGGTGGGGAAAAATGGATATGGTCAATGCCTATATGTATTTTTGCATGAGTGGAGATTTGAACAACAAAAAGACATTGTAGAGGATTTTTTGAAGGAGGGTGATGAGTTTGAATGAAATTGCCAATCTCAAGAATGGAAGGCAGTCCAAATGTACAGTGAAAGTTTATCACATACGAGATGGAAATGCCAATACTATATCGTATTTATACCAAAACATCAAAAGAGGAAATTATTAGGAGCTTTTTGTATGTTAGGAAGGAAGTAGTGCAGTATGATTATCACCAAAACCCCCTTTCGCATCAGCTTTGCCGGAGGCGGAAGCGATATGGCGGATTTTTACAGAAAATATGGAGGATGCGTACTCAGTACAACTATCAACAGATATATGTACTTAAGTCTGCACCCATATTTTGACAATAAGAAAACGGCTTTGAAATATTCGCAGACGGAAGTTGTGAGTGATTTAAATGAAATAAACCATACCATATTCCGCGCTGTATTAAATGATAAAAAAATAGAGGGTGTGGAAATCAGCAGCACCGCCGATGTGCCAAGCGGTACGGGACTTGGTTCATCCAGCTCTTTCACAGTAGGATTGCTTCACACATTGTACTGCTATAAAGGCAAATACGTATCAAAGGCAAAGCTGGCAGAGGAAGCCTGCGGGGTTGAAATCGAAAAGATCGGCAGCCCTATCGGCAAGCAGGATCAGTATGCCGCGGCATTTGGCGGGCTTAATTTTATTTCGTTTCATCAAGATGATACCGTGTCGGTGGAGCCGGTGATAACCATGGCGGAGACTCTGCACAATTTACAGGAAAATCTTGTGATGTTTTATACGGGGATTACGCATGATGCGAATAAAATACTGGCGGAACAGAAAAAGAATATTACCAAACAGGATAAGACAAAGAATCTGATACAGATGTGCCAGCTTGCACGAGATATGAAACATTCTCTTGAAAATAATGTGCTTTCTGATTTTGGAGCGATTTTAAATGAAGGATGGCAGCGGAAGCGCGAGCTGTCAGGCGGAATCTCGAATCCGAAGATTGATGAGCTTTATGAAACGGCTCTGCAAAACGGGGCAACGGGAGGCAAACTGCTCGGAGCGGGCGGAGGCGGATTTTTAATTTTTTATTGTCCCAAGGACAAGCAGGAACGCTTGAAAAATCAACTGAGGCTGAAGCCATTTCCGTTCTCGTTTGAACATGATGGAAGTTCGGTGGTTTATATTGGTGATAAATATTGGGATTAGGATAGAGCTATAAAGCGGGTTTCTGCAAAAATGAATACGGAAGATAGTGTGAAAATTAAAAAAATGGAGGGAAAATATGTTGCCATCCAACATGAATCTCATAAATAAAACCATCTTCATAACCGGAGCAGCCGGTTTTATCGGATCCTATCTGATTCTCGAATTACTTCATGCCTGCTCCCGGATACATATCGTCGGCATCGATAATATGAACGCCTATTACGATGTATCCATCAAGGAGTGGAGATTGTCTGAAATCGAAAAGGAAGCGAAAAAATCTCTGGAAAATTCATGGACATTTGTCAGAGGATCCATTGCAAATAAGGCCTTGGTTGATAAACTTTTTACGGAATATCATCCTGCTGTAGTTGTAAACCTTGCCGCTCAGGCGGGCGTGCGATATAGTATTACAAATCCGGACGCGTATATTGAGTCAAACCTCATCGGTTTCTATCATATCCTGGAGGCATGCCGCCATTCTTATGAGCAGTATGAGGGTGGTGTGGAGCATCTTGTTTATGCATCCAGTTCTTCTGTTTACGGTTCCAATAAAAAGGTGCCTTACTCTACTGATGACAAAGCAGAAAGTCCGGTATCGCTTTATGCGGCGACAAAGAAGTCGAATGAATTGATGGCTCATGCCTACAGCAAATTATATGATATTCCCTCAACGGGGTTACGTTTTTTTACGGTATATGGTCCGGCAGGAAGACCGGATATGGCATATTTTGGCTTCACAAATAAATTATTAAAGGGAGAGAACATTCAGATTTTCAATTATGGTAATTGCAAACGTGATTTTACATACATAGATGATATTGTAGAAGGTGTGAAGCGTGTAATGCAGTCTCCGCCCGAAAAGAAAAACGGGAAGGATGGTCTCCCACTGCCTCCGTATGCAGTGTATAATATTGGTAATAATAATCCTGAAAATCTGTTGGATTTTGTGACAATTCTGCAGGAGGAACTGATTCGCGCGAAGGTATTGCCTGCTGACTATGATTTTGAAGCGCATAAGGAGCTTGTACCTATGCAGCCGGGAGATGTACCTGTGACTTATGCGGACACAAGCGCGTTAGAGAGGGATTTTGGATTTAAGCCTTCTACTTCACTTCGTGAGGGGCTTCGCAGGTTTGCAAAATGGTATAAGGAATTTTATCGGATATAAGGAGGCAACAGTAAAATGAATATAGCAGTAGCCGGAATAGGATATGTCGGCCTGTCCATATCCATGCTTTTAGCACAATATAATAGGGTGACTGCTGTTGACATTGCTGCCGAAAAGGTGGATATGATAAACAATAGGAAGTCCCCGATTTGCGATGAGTATATTGAGAGATATCTTGCCGGGAAAAAGCTTGATTTGACAGCGACGCTTGATGCCGGGTATGCATATCAGGATGCAGATTTTGTTGTAGTTGCAGCACCAACAAACTATGACAGCAAGATGAATTTTTTTGATACTTCTGCAGTGGAAGAAGTGATTCGCCTTGTCATTCAATATAATCCGGATGCGATCATGGTAATTAAATCGACGGTTCCCGTTGGTTTTACCGATTCGGTACGACGAAAATACCATTGTGATAACATTATTTTTAGTCCGGAATTTCTTCGGGAATCCAAGGCTTTGTATGATAATCTTTATCCGAGTCGTATTATTGTGGGAACCGACATGGAGAATGCAAGGCTTGTCAAGGCCGCCAACACGTTTGCGGGACTGCTGCAGGAGGGAGCAGTCAAAGGGAAAAAGGCCGGTGATGTGTCGGCCGGAGATGCTGTTGATGAAACGCCCATAGATATTCTTATTATGGGATTTACAGAAGCGGAGGCAGTCAAGTTGTTTGCCAATACCTACCTTGCTCTTCGCGTATCCTATTTTAATGAGCTTGATACTTATGCGGAGATGAAAGGTCTGAATGCACGACAGATTATCAATGGTGTTTGCCTTGATCCTCGTATTGGGAACCACTATAATAATCCTTCGTTCGGCTACGGCGGGTATTGCCTGCCGAAGGATACCAAGCAGTTGCTTGCTAATTATGCTGATGTACCACAGAACATGATGACAGCTATCGTGGAGAGTAACAGAACGCGTAAAGATTTTATTGCGGACAGGGTATTGGAAATTGCCGGAGCTTATGAAGCGAATGACGAGTGGAGTACTGAAAAAGAAAAAGAAGTCACGGTGGGGGTGTATCGTCTTACCATGAAATCGAATTCTGACAATTTCCGGCAAAGTTCCATCCAGGGTGTTATGAAGCGTATCAAAGCAAAAGGGGCAAAGGTTATTATTTATGAGCCGACGATACAGGACAATACAACTTTTTTTGGCAGCTTGGTGGTAAATGACCTTGCAAAGTTTAAGGAGATGAGTCAGGCGATTATTGCAAACAGATATGACGCCTGCCTTGATGATGTGGCAGACAAGGTGTATACGAGGGATATATTTAGGAGAGATTAGGATAGAACGATAAGGAGTGTGTGTATGAAAGCAATAGTAATCGGTGGAGCGGGATTTATCGGCAGCCATTTGTGTGATGCTCTGCTTGCAGACGGACATAATGTGGTATGTGTGGATAATTTTTCTCTGGGGACAAAAAAGAATATTGAACACCTGCAGGGCGAAGAAGAGTTTTCGGTGTATGAAGCTGATGCGGCGGATAAGGAGATCCTGGCTGGGATTTTTGAAGAGACGAAGCCGGAAATCGTCTATCATCTGGCGGCAAATTCGGATATACAGGCAAGCTCTGTTAATCCGGATATTGAGTACAGAAATACTTACACAACCACTTATAATGTACTTTACTGTATGAGAAAATATGGCGTAAAAAGGCTGTTTTTCGCCTCAACGTCTGCTGTTTATGGAGACAAACGGGATGTGTTGCTGGATGAGAATACACCGAATCTTTCACCGATTTCCTATTATGGCGCGGCAAAGCTGGGAAGCGAGGCATTGATCAGCGCCTTTTCTTATATGAATGATATGCATTCCCTTGTATTTCGCTTCCCGAATGTGATTGGCCCGAGGCTGACACATGGGGTTATATTTGATTTTATCAGAAAGCTGCAAAAAGATCCTTCGCAGCTTGAAATATTGGGAGACGGCAGGCAGACGAAACCATATATTTATGTCGGTGATTTAGTTGATGCGATTGTCAGATTTACTAGGCGTGATAATGAAAAAGCGGAGAGAGCATCGCAGGCAACGGGAGTATCACTTTACAATCTCGGCGTTGAAGGAGAGACCAGTGTGACGGGAATAGCGGATATGCTTTGCGAGGAGATGGGACTGCAGACTGTGAAGTATCGTTATACAGGCGGTGAAGGCGGCTGGAAGGGAGATGTGCCGCGTTTCCGGTACTGTATTGACAAGATACACAGGGAAGGCTGGAAGGCGGAATATACCTCAGACGAGGCAGTAAGAAAGACAATACAAGAATGTCTTAAATAGGCAATGAAACTGAAAGTATTTAGAAGCTTAAGGATATCTGTGAAGGGATTGGACAGGTCTGGTTAAGGATAAGGAAATGCTGGAAAATTACGTGGCAGTTATACAGGCAGGCGGTAAGGGGACAAGACTTTTAGAATTGACAAACGATAAAATACCAAAACCATTACTGAAAATAAACGGTAAACCGATGATAGAATGGCAGATTGAGAATGTCAGGAAGTATGGTATTCGGGAAGCTGTCCTGATTGTCGGGCATTTGGGTGAAAAAATAAAAGATTATTTTGAAGATGGTGCAAAGTGGGGAATCCGACTCACTTATATAGAAGAACAGGAGCCGCTTGGTTCCGCAGGAGCCTTGTATTATTTAAAAGATAAGCTTTCCTGTAAACAGTTTATCTTGATTTTTGGCGATGTGATGTTTGATATGGATTTAGAACGTATGGCGCGTTTTCATGAAACACATGACGCGGATGCGACGCTTGCGGTGCATCCCAACACACATCCGTACGATTCTGATTTAGTAATTATGAATGAAAAATGTCAGATCACCGGAATTGATGCAAAAACAAATGAAAGGCCATACTGGTACAGGAATATTGTAAATGCGGGAATTTATGTACTGTCATCTGGCCTGCTTGAACAAATGTCAAAACCACAGAAGCTTGATTTAGAAAAAGATGTGATATTGCCTGCGATAAATAAAGGAAAAATCTATGGATATCAGACAACGGAATACATAAAGGATGCAGGTACACCAGACAGATTTCACGAAGCCTGCCAGGAGCAGAGAAGAGGCCTCTGGGAAAGAAAGAACCTTGAAAAAAAGCAAAAGTGCATTTTCATGGACAGAGACGGGACGCTGAATGTTTATAAAGGGCTGTCTGCTGATACCGATGTATTTGAATTGGAAAAGGATGCAGCTAAGGCAGTGCGCCTTATTAATAAAAGCGGATATCTTGCCATTGGGATCACGAATCAGCCTGTGGCAGCAAGAGGAATGTGCGAACTCTCCGATGTGGAGCGCATACACGAGAAAATGCAGACGCTTCTTGGGAGGCAGGGGGCATACCTTGATGATTTTATATTTTGCCCGAATCATCCGGATAAGGGGGGGCCGGAAGAGAATATAAAATATAAAATTTCAAGTACCTGTCGGGAACCAGATATTGGTATGATTGTGCAAATGGCAGAGAAACATAACATTGACTTAACGGAATCCTATATGATAGGTGTCAGTACGGTGGATATCCGGACAGGAATCAATGTGGGATTAAAAACGGTTCTTGTAAAAACGGGCCAGGCAGGTATGGACGGAAAATATGATAGAAAGGCAGATTATGAGGCGGGCGATATATGGGAGGCTGTAAACCTGATTTTCCAGGATGCGGAGGAATGTAAATGACAGATTATACGAAACAAATAGAACAGTATCTGGAGATGGAGAAGAAAATGCTGGAAAACATGCCGAAAGAAGACATTAGCAGGGTTATGAATGTCTTGGAAACAGCAAGGCTTAACAGGAAAAGAATTTTCATCTGTGGAAACGGCGGCAGTGCGTCTACGGCAGCGCATTTTGAATGTGATTTTAATAAAGGCGTGAGCTATGACCAGGATATTAAATATGATTTTGAATGTTTGAGCGATAATGTTCCGATGATGATGGCAATCGCCAATGATATTGGATACGATGATATTTTTGTAGTTCCGCTCCGCAATAAACTGAATAAGGGAGACGTAGTGATCGGAATTTCGGGAAGCGGCAATTCTGAAAATGTAGTAAGGGCAATTGCTTATGCGAATGAGGCGGATGCTGAAACGATTGCAATCTGTGGTTACAGCGGTGGGAAAATAAAAGAAATGGCTAAGTACAATATTCATATAAACATTGACAATATGCAGATAACAGAAGACATACATTTAATATTGAATCACATGATGATGTATATTCTGTCCGGGATGAAAGGATGCTGAGACTCATAAAAGCCCTTTTAGGACATACATCCTGCATTTGTGCAATGACGTGGCGGGACATAAGATGGGACAGGAGAAACTATGACAACATATATCATTACGGGAGCCACGGGCTATATTGGCTCGGCACTGATCAAATTTATTTTAAAAGGCGGACAGATAGATGGAGGAAACCAGGAACTCCGTATTATTGCGCCGGTCCGGGATATGCAGAAGGCTTCAGGGATGCTTCCTGAGGAAGTTGATTTGGTGGAAATGGATTTGTGTGACAGGCGGTGTGTAGGGCAGATGCCGGAAATCGGAAACGGAGCGGATTATATGATACACTGTGCTTCCGTTACGAGTTCCGCAGAAATGATCGCCCATCCTGTGGAGGTAACGGAAAGTATTGTCAATATGACGCAGAATATACTGGAGCTTGCAAGGCGGTTGCCGATAAAAAGTATGGTTTACCTTTCCAGTATGGAGGTTTATGGGAATATTGATTGTGGGGATGGACACCGCGTGGAAGAAGCGGAAGTCTGCCGCGGAGAACTTGAAATATTAAATGCTCGCAGTTGTTATCCGCTTGGGAAGCGTATGGCAGAGAATATTTGTTTTTCTTATTATAAAGAGTACGATGTTCCGGTGAAGATTGCCCGTTTGGCGCAGACTTTTGGAAAAGAAGTGATGGAGACGGATAACCGGGTGTACGCACAGTTTGCGCGAGCGGTAAAAGATGGCAGGGATATCATTCTTCACACAAGTGGCAGCTCAATGGGAAATTATTGTGACATTGATGATGCGGTCAGGGGAATCGTGACAATTTTGAAAAAAGGAATGAACGGAGAGGCATATAATGTGGTCAATGAAGAGAATACGATGACGATACGTCAGATGGCGGAACTTGTGGCAAATCAGATTGCGAATGGCAAAATCAAAGTGAAGTATGAAATATCAGATCATAACTCACACGGTTATGCGTCGGATACTGGTTTGCGGATGTCTGGACAGAAATTGAAAGATCTGGGCTGGAAACCACAAAAGATGCTGTGTGATATGTATCGTGATATTATAAAGACAGTCTGATTTGAGAAGAGTGAATATCAGTTTGCCAGAATCTGTTACAAAGATGCTTTTGGTAGTGTAAAATAGTTTATGTCTTTGGAAAAAATGGCTCCTTTACGGAGGATTTAGTATATAATAAAAGTGCTGTTTGTCCGCCGCGACAGTATCTTGAAAAAATCCTGAAAAATTTGTAAGATCAAAATTTTCGTGGCGAGATATGGCACTTGCTATATCATTACTACATCATTTTGGATTTTGGCTAGAGCCTTGATAGGACAAAAATAGAAAAAAGGAATTAGTCTGGAAATTTTGTAGAAGTCTAAATATATTGAAATATAATGCGAGTTGGGTAGATATTGTCTATTTAGTTTATGTAAAAAAGAGTTCCAGTTACTATTCACGAGGTGGGGAAATAAAGCATAACAATCAGGGGCTCTTATGAGCCCCTCCGCTTGCTTTTCATTCAGATCGTGCTATCTTTAAGAGGATTCCACTTCGCTGGTTTTCGGTTTGGCCGACCGCTCTCTTTTGAAAACTTCTTTTACGGCTCCATAAAGGGTATCTTTTCTGTCTGTTGCAAAATGGTCAAGTACGCTTAAACAGTCACAAAAATATACCAGATTCTCAAAACTCCG
>ERZ808051.667-NODE-667-length-32573-cov-11.305638_pt1 | contig 32573 bp, 26 predicted proteins | sample MGYA00380199_ERZ808051 | MGnify/ENA primary metagenome ERZ808051 (study PRJEB31490, sample SAMN06133391) | mouse gut metagenome | isolation source: J11 | host: mice | place: China: Chengdu | collected 2015-05 ...
TATGTATAGCTTCCATATCCCTCGTAAAAATGCCGTATCTATTAGTTTCAATTATTCTTCGTGAAACAACCCTGTTCCGGGCTGAGTTCCTACCTCCTGGACATACGGCACAGGAGGTCAGAAAAGTATACACTTGAGATAGTTCATCGATGGACAAGCCCCTTGAAAACCGAGTGACCGTCTGAAAAGGAATACCCCGGCCGGGGAAGTGTGCTGTGACCCTGCTTCTGGACACCGTGACCAGAGCGGACGAGCACGCCAACGCCGGAACACGTCGCAGAAATGAGACAAGAAGCCTTTTCGGGGAGAACGGCAGCAAAAAAAACAACGGAGGGACAGCATGAAAGAAAGACTCTATCAATACCTGTCGCCGCTGGAACACAGGCCGGACGGTTCCTCCTACCACATGACTCCGGCGCAGAGGAAGCTGGCCAACAGCCTGATACGCCGGGAGTGCTGTAACTGTGACAGTGGAAACTGCATTGCGCTGGACGATGGCGACATCTGCGCCTGTCCGCATATGAGTACATTCTTCGTCTGCTGCAAGTGGTTCCGCTGGGCGGTCTTGCCGCTTGGACGGGATGATGGAAGCGGAGATTTACCGTGACAAGGATTTGAAACACTGTGCGGTGTGCAGGGGAATGTTCGTCCCGAAATCCAAACGGGGAAAATACTGCCCGGACTGCGCCGCCAGAGTTCAAAGGCGGCAGAAAACAGAAAGAGAACGAGGAGGTCTGCTGTGGACAGTTAAGGCGGGAAAAAGCCTTGATTTGCAAGGCTTCTAACCATCCACAAAACACGCTATGACAAACACGATTTACATTTACCAGCCGGAGAAAACTATCAGCTTCACCCGGCTCCCCAATTTCCTCTTTGAAGCCCCTGCATTCAAGCCCCTGTCAAACGAAGCAAAGGTACTGTACGCCTTTATCCTGCGGCGGACGGAGTTATCCCGCAAAAACGGCTGGGCTGGACAAACACCTTCTCCGCCCGATTTTGCACAAACTATTTCACATCTGTTTTTCACATATTGCACAAATCAGTCATGTTGTATATTCTGACAGCGAATTTCACATACTATCAAAAAGAAAATGCGACAAAGACCTTTCCGCAGCATCGGGGACAAGGAGTCCGGAGGCTGTCCGGGAAGCCGTTATATAGGAAGCTGTGATAAAAGAAACTGTGATAAAAGAAATTGTGATAGAAGAAACTGTGATAAAAAAATTGTGATAAAAGAAGCGGAGGAATCATGAAAAAAGATTACAGTAAACTGTGGACATTGTTCAAGTCAATGTTTGTGTTGAGTGCCTGCACGTTTGGCGGCGGGTTTGTGATCGTTTCCCTGATGAAAAAGAGATACGTGGAGGAGCTGAAATGGATGGAGGAGGACGAGATGCTCGACGTGACAGCGATCACGCAGTCGGCGCCGGGACCGCTTCCGGTAAACGCCTCCGTCATTATCGGTTATCGGATCGCCGGGGTGGCGGGTTCTCTGACAGCCATATTGGGGACGATACTGCCGCCGATGGTCATCATCTCGGTCATCTCACTGTTCTATGAGCAATTCCGCACCAATCCCTATATTGCCACGGCTCTGCAGGTGATGCGCGCCGGGGTGGCGGCAGTGATCTTTGATGTGGTGATCAATCTGGCGGGGAACGTGGTGAAGACAGGGCGGATCCTCTATATGACAATGATGGTGGTGGCATTTGTTTCGGCTTATTTGCTGGATGTCAGCGCGATGATCATCATTTTCGTCTGCCTTGGGATCGGTCTGGTCGATCTGTATTACAATCTCAGAAAGAACAGGGCAGAGAATCCTTCGGTGTCCAATATGCCAAAGTCCAAAAATATCAAATCAAAACATGTGAAATAAGTATCAAAATGACTATTAGAATAAAACAGATATCAGAATAAATATCAAAACAAATATCGAATAAGAACAAAGGGGTGCAGGCATGCTATTAGTAAAACTTTTTTTCTCATTCATATGGGTCGGTCTGTTCAGCGTGGGCGGCGGCTACGCGGCAATTCCGCTGATACAGGAGCAGATCGTCAACATGCACGGTCTGATGACCATGGAGGAGTTTTCGGATCTGGTCACGGTGGCGGAGATGACGCCGGGGCCGATCTCCATCAACTCGGCGACTTTTGTGGGGATGCGGTCCGCGGGGATCTACGGCGTCCTGCTCTGCACGATCGGGTGTATTATCCCGTCGTTTTGTATCTGTCTTACGCTGGCGCATTTTTATTATAAATACCGCACGGTGAGCGGCGTGCAGGTGGTGCTGGGCTCGCTGCGGCCGGCAGTCGTGGCGCTGATCGCATCTGCGGGAGCGTCGATCCTGATGCTCGGGCTCTTTCAGGCGGAGCTGCACGACATTGTGCCTGGCAATATCAGGCTCGTTGAGCTGGGCATCTTTATCGGGGCACTGGTCATACTCAGAAAGTATAAGGCGAACGCGGTGACGATCATTTTCGGGAGCGGCGTGGTGGGGACACTGGTGTATGGACTGCTGGGAGCGATATAAAACGGCAGGACTTTCCTGCGGCAGCGTGTTTTATTGGCAGCATGTTCTATTGACAGAGTATTCTATTGTGAAAAAAATCAAAATATAAAGGAGATCAGTTATGGCAGACGGCATTGAGCAGATTTTGAGCAAACAGGATTATTATGGGATTCGTCTGGAGAGCATCGGCGGACTGGGGGCGAATCTGTGTGGGAAGATGGTGGGCGAGCTGGCAGTCCGGTATCTGCAGCTCAACAGTGCGGGATTTTCCAGCTACGGTTCTGAGAAGACAGGGACGCCGGTGAAAGCGTATATCCGTTTTGCCCCGCCGGACAGGGAGATCAGGGTGCACTCTCCGGTCGTGGAGCCGGATCTGCTGGTGATCTTCCACCAGGCGCTGATGCGCGACGAGCGTGTCTGGAAAGGGTGCAGTGACAGGACGAATGTGATCGTTGCGATGGATCAGGGGGACGGTGAAGCGGTTTTGCAGCATCTGCCCGATGCGGTCGGCGGCTGCTATGGGGTCAATGCGCGCCGGATCGCGATGGAGACAAAGTCGCGCATCAATGTGGTGATGCTGGGTGCGATGGCGAAGGTGATGGGATTTGTGAAATTGGAGGAGGCAAAACAGATCTGCCGCGACAGCCTGGGCAGGAAATATCCGGCGGCGCTGGAGGGGAATCTGAGCGGGCTGGAGCAGGGCTATGAGCAGGTGCGGCTGTTGGAAGCAAAAGCCGGGCGGCGGTCTGACAGGCGGGAGAAAGCGGAGGAGAATGACCATGAATGGGGGTATGCGACAGCGCCGATCGGCGGTGTGAATCCGCGGTACGGCAGTACGGTGACAGCGGATCTGTCCCCGTCGAGACAGGGATATATCCCTGTTTTCATCAAAGAGCGGTGCATCAACTGCGGGCTCTGTGACTCCACCTGCCCGGACATGGTGTTCCAGTTTGCGAAGGGAACTTACAACAACAGGGAGATGATGGTCAACCAGGGGCTGGACTACTATCACTGCAAGGGCTGTATGCGCTGCGTCGACGTGTGCCCGGTCAATGCGCTGGTGCGGGGGCTGGAGTCGGAACACCCGGATAAAAAGTTCTTCCTGCCCAACCAGGACATGCTGCGCACGCCGGAGTATTATGTGAAAGCCGGACCGGACGGCTACATCACATCGGAGTCGTATCTGACAGAAAAGAGGATCGAAGGGGGCGAAGTATAAATGACATCGGATGTCAGGGAAAAACAGGTAATAGAGTATGCGGGCGGCAATGAGATCGCGGCAGTCGCGATCAAACAGATCGGCTATGATCTGATGGGGTACTATCCGATCACGCCCTCCACGCAGATCGCAGAGAATCTCGACGAGATGCGCGCAAAGGGGGAGACGGATCTCATCATGATCGCGGCGGAGGGGGAGCACAGCGCTGCCGGGATCTGCTACGGCGCGTCGGTGGGCGGCGGCAGGGTCATCAACGCCACCAGCGCAAACGGACTTTTGTATGCCATAGAGCAGTTTCCGGTGCAGTCGGGAACGCGCTATCCGATGGTGATGAATGTGGCGTGCAGGACGGTTTCGGGACCGCTTTCCATCAAGGGCGACCACAGCGATATCATGTTTTTGCTAAATGCGGGGTGGCCGATCCTGTTTGCGCACACCGTGCAGCAGGTCTATGATTTTAACATCATCGCGTTAAAGCTTGCGGAGCAGGTGCGGCTCCCGGTGGTGGTGGCGTATGACGGCTTTTTCACCAGCCATCAGAAGAGACGGTGCATGCGGTTTGAGGACGACAGGGTCGTGCGGCAGTTTATCGGACCAAAGCGGGAGGTATACCCTTTCCTGGATCTGGAAAATCCGGTCACGGTGGGCTCGTATATGAACGAACCGGATCTGATCAACAACCGCTACCAGCTCCACCTAGCGATGCAGCAGGCGGATGCGCTGCTCCCGAGGATTTTTGAGGAGTACGGGGCGCTCTCGGGCAGGGAATACGGCAAGGTGGAAGGGTATTTCCGCGAGGATGCCGAGTCGCTTCTGGTGCTGCTCGGATCTTCCTACGAGACGGCAAAAGAGGGTGTGGACAAGATGCGCAGGAACGGGAAAAAGGCGGGGGCGGTGACGCTGAACGTGCTGCGCCCCTTTCCGGAAAAGGAGCTGTTTGCGGCGTGCAAGACTGCGGAGACGATGCTGGTAGCCGACCGGCAGGACAGCTACGGCGCGGGCGGCGGCAATCTCTCCCTGGAAGTGCGCGCCATGATGCAGAAATTCGGCGGCAGGGCGCGGATCAGGAGTCTGGTCTACGGGCTTGGCGGGAAGGATTTCTACGCGGAGGATGCGGAGCGGATGCTCGATCTGGCGGCGGATCCGGATGCGCCCGACTTTGACTACTACGGTGTGGACCGCGGTACGGGTGCAGATCCGATGGGGCAGGGAAGCTTTTTTGCACCGCTCACAAGGGAGAGGACGCAGGCTGGCGCGACAGCCGTGCAGCGCGATGCGTCCGGGGAAGTGCAGGTAAAGGGCGGCAGTCTGAACGCGACGGCAGCCGTGCCGAAACGCATCGCGCCAGGGCATGGCGCCTGCCCTGGATGCGGCATACCGGTCAATCTGAATCTGTTGCTGCGGGCGATCGAGGATCCGGTGGTGCTCCTGTTCCAGACAGGGTGCGGCATGATCGTCACGACCCCTTACCCGAAGACGAGTTTTAAGGTGCCGTATCTCCACAATCTGTTTCAGAACGGTGCGGCGACGCTGAGCGGCCTTGCGGAGATCTGCTACAGAAAGCAGAAAAAGGGGGAGCTGCCGCCGGGCGACATAGTGTTTGTCATGGTCAGCGGTGACGGCGGTATGGATATCGGCATGGGATCGGCGCTCGGCACAGCGCTCAGAGGACACCGCCTGCTGCTGTTTGAATACGACAACGGTGGTTATATGAACACGGGCTACCAGCTCTCATACTCGACACCCAAGGGGGCGAGAAGTTCGACCTCCCACGTGGGCGCAAAGCAGTATGGCAAGACGTTCTTCCACAAGGACATGCCCAGGATCATGGCATCGACGGGGATCCCGTATGTGGCGACGGCGGCGGAGTCCAACCCGGCGGACTTTATCAGGAAGGCGGCGAAGGCGGCTTTCTACGCAAAGACGGAGGGAACGGCGTACCTCAAAGCGCTGTCGGCATGTCCGCTCAACTGGAACGACAATCCTGCGACGGAGCGCAAGGTGATCGAGGCGGGAGTGGACTGCTGTTATTTTCCGCTCTATGAGATCGAGCAGGACAGGACAAAGCTGAGTTATGCGCCGGATGCGGCGGGCAAAAAGATCCCTGTCACGGACTGGCTTGCGATGATGGGGCGCACCAAACATCTCTGCGGGGAGGCGTACAGAGAGGTTGCGGAGAGCCTGCAGCGGGAAGTCGACAGACGGTATGAGCGGTTGAAGAGGGCGTCTGAGGACAGGTAGACAGCACTGCAGTCATATGATAATATGGTAGGGAACGGTTAACCCATTTGACAGGTTCAGCTGCAGATTCTGGCGGAAACGGCAGATATCATACGACAGGATAGTTTCGAGAGCTATCAGGAGAAAAGGGAGCAAATTTTCCCGAAGGAGAGAAAAATGGCACAGAATGCAAAAGAAAATCTGATCACACAGCCGCCAGCGCGAAGTTTGTTCTTCTTCGCGCTGCCGATGATCATCGGCAATTTATTTCAACAGTTTTACAATATGGCGGATTCCATCATCGTGGGAAATCTCGTCGGGGAGGATGCGCTCGCGGCGGTGGGGGCATCGTACTCCTTCACGACGGTTTTTATCATGATCGCGATCGGAGGTGGCATCGGCGCGTCGGTGTTGACGAGCCAGTATCTCGGTGCCGGGCATTACAGGGAGATGAAGAGCTCCGTGTACACGTTTCTGATCGCGTTTGCGGTGTTCAGCACGCTGCTGGCGGTGTTGGGTTTTGCGGTCAATCCGACAGTGCTGCGTCTGCTGAAGACGCCGGACAATATCCTTCCGGATGCCGTATCGTATCTCCAGATTTATTTTGTGGGACTGCCGTTTATGTTCATGTACAATATTTTGTCCGCAAATTTCAACGCGCTGGGGCGGTCCAGGATCCCGCTGTTTTTGCTGATCTTTTCTTCTATATTAAATATCATACTGGATCTGTGGATGGTGGGGAGTTTGAAGATGGGCGTTGCCGGGGCTGCGGTCGCCACGGTGATCGCACAGGGCATCGCGGCAGTGATCTCGCTGGTCATACTGATGCGGCTGCTGTCCACCTATGCGGTCGAGGGAAAAGTACAGCGTTTCCGCAGTGATATGTTTGTCACGGGCGTCAAGGTCGCGATCCCGTCGATCGTACAGCAGTCGATCGTGAGCATCGGCATGCTGCTCACACAGTCTGCAGTCAACCGGTTTGGCTCCTCCGCGCTTGCAGGGTACTCCGCGGGAACGCGGCTCGAGTCGCTGTGCATCGTGCCGATGATCGCCACGGGGAACGCGATGTCCACCTTCACGGCGCAGAATCTCGGTGCGGGCAGGCCGGAGCGCGTGCGGCAGGGGTATCGTGCGGCGTACGGCATCATCATCGGTTTTGGGGTGCTGCTGATCGCGGTCTCACAGCTTTTTTACGCGCCGATCCTGTCTGCCTTTGTGGAGCAGGGCGAGTCGGCGGTGGCGTTTGAGACAGGGACAGCCTACTTTCGCTTTATCGGGTTCTTCTTTTCCTTTCTGGGATTTAAGGCGATAACGGACGGGATCTTGCGGGGCGCGGGGGACATTCAGGTATACATGCTGGCAAACCTGATCAACCTTGCGATCCGCGTCGCCGTGGCACAGCTGTGCTCGCCGATCTGGGGGATCGAGCTGATCTGGTACGCAGTGCCGATGGGCTGGGCGGCTAATTATCTGATCTCCTATCTCTGGTATCGCACGGGGAACTGGAAGCGGCGGAATCTGCTGAAAAATGAGAAGCAGGACTGTAATGAATAATGAATGGCAATGGTAACAGTTCAGCCCAGGACTTCGCACTGCGCTGCGAAGTCCGCGAGAAAGCATAGTGGCCGGGATGCATCAAGCCATGCAAAAATTGATTGCTAAATTCTGGAAATCGGGTATAATGAGAGGTAGCAGCCGCCTGGAGTCAGGCGGGACTGCAATATCGTGTCAACAAAAGTGACAGAGAGAATAGGAGAATGGAACATGGCAAACAGATACGCAGGAACACAGACAGAGAAGAATCTTGAGGCAGCTTTTGCGGGGGAGTCCCAGGCGCGCAACAAGTACACATACTTTGCGTCCGTCGCAAAGAAGGAGGGGTATGAGCAGATCTCCTCGATCTTCTTAAAGACGGCTGACAACGAGAAGGAGCATGCCAAGATGTGGTTCAAGGAGCTGCAGGGGATCGGCAGCACGGCGGACAATCTCGCGGCGGCGGCGAACGGGGAGAACTACGAGTGGACAGATATGTATGAGGATTTTGCAAAGACTGCCGAGGCGGAGGGATTCCCGGAGCTTGCGGCAAAGTTCCGCGCCGTGGGCGAGATCGAGAAGCACCACGAGGAGAGATACCGCGCCCTGCTAAAGAACGTGGAGACGGCGGCTGTGTTTGAGAAGAGCGAGGTCAAGGTGTGGGAGTGCCGCAACTGCGGTCATATCGTAGTCGGCACAAAGGCGCCGGAGGTGTGCCCGGTGTGCAATCACCCGCAGGCTTACTTTGAGGTGCATGCGGACAATTATTGAGGATCGGTGTCTGAAATGGAGAAAGGTCTGGTGTAAAGCGGGCGGCGCTTTACACCAGACCTTTGGTTTGCGGTGGCTTGATCGTCAGGCGGAAGAGATGCACCAGACCATGACCGCCTGCTGAACTTCCAGCAGACTTTTTTTGAATTTATAACCGACAAAATAAGCCGACTCGATTGCGTCATCGCTGACTTCCTCGCCGCGGTAGAACGGCGGGCATGGATTTAACAGGGCATTTTTGTTCGCCATATCCATCACCTCTCTCGTCACCCGGCAGTCTTTGAAATCATTCAGCGCATCGGTGGGCAAAGCGTCTGTACATAGGATATCTTTTCCGATGACTGCTGTCCGGATATCATGATACACCGGTATGCCGGGCATCTCATAGCCGGCGGCGCAGCACTGCGACAGTTCAAATCCCATGACCTGGGACGCCTCTTTCCATGCCAGACCGATGTTCCCGGACTTTCCGCAGAACAGGTAGCGGTCTTTTGTAAAGTCATTTCGGATCTTAGAGAGGGCATACAGATCCGACAAGACTTCGCATGGGTGATTGCTGTCGGTCATGGCGTTGATCACGGGAACTTTTGAATACTGGGCGAGCGTTTCGAGCAGGTGGATGTCTCTGTGGCGGGCGATCACAAGATCCGCCCAGTTGTTCAGATAACCGCAGACATCTCTTGTGCTTTCTTTTTTGTCGAGGGTGTCAGTGGGAAAGAGGATCGAATGACCGCCCAGCAGGTCAATGCCCTTTTCAAAAGTGACCCGCGTCCTGATGCTTGTGGCAGGGAAGAAGAGGATCACACTTTTTCCGCTCAGAAGCCATTTGTATTTTCCGGAATTGATCTCGTCCGCGATACGGAATATTTCGTATACATCTTCTGGCTGCAGGTCGGTTAAGCGCACAAAATTTTTCATCTGCAGGGCTCCTTTCTTGAACAAATCTTGAACAATCTTATAGACTCCGAGAGGTTATTCCTCTAAAAGTCCGATTCTTTCTTGTTGGATCACAGCGCTGATCTTCTGACAGTATAACATGAAATGCGGGAGATAGAAAGAGTTCAGCGCAGTGAAAAGCCAGAGCTTGATCAGTAATAGACAGTAATTGGATTCCTTTGTTTACATATATGGTCTATGATGTTAAAATGGTCTTATTAACAGTTCCCAAGGGAGGAAAATGTACATGAGGCGCAGGTTCAATACGGCGGGTTCCTGCAATCCGCAGAGGCATTACATGGTGGATCTCGATGCGCGGTTGAGGCGGATCAAAGAGGACTATGTGGACGAGGGCAGTTACTTTGTCATCAACAAAGGGCGGCAGTACGGGAAGACGACGACGTTAAATGCGCTGGAAAAGTATTTAAAGGACGAGTACATTGTCATATCGCTTGATTTTCAGGAAATCGGAACGGAAGATTTCGCGGACGCGGCAGTCTTTGTGGGGGCGTTTGCGGGAATGGTTCTCGAGTCGCTTGCGGTGCTGGGATTTGACAGCGGCGATGATCTTTGGCAGCCGTTGACAGAGCTTGCGGGGAAAGAAGGGGATAGGAGCCTCAAGGATCTGTTTGTCAGGCTGGGCAGAATGTGTGCGTGCGCGCAAAAGCCGATCGTACTGATGATCGATGAGGTGGACAGCGCATCAAACAATCAGGTGTTCATCGACTTTCTGGCGCAGCTTAGGGGATATTACCTGAAACGCGATAAGATGCCGATCTTCCACGCGGTGATCCTCGCGGGCGTATACAATGTCAAGAATCTGAAACTGAAACTGCGCTCCGAGACGGATCACCAGTACAATAGCCCGTGGAACATAGCGGCTGACTTTGATATCGAGATGAGCTTTTCGGCGGAGGAGATCGCGGGCATGCTCGCGGAGTATGAGGCGGACTGCCAGACGGGCATGGATGTCCGGGAAGTGGCGGAGGAGATATTCCGGTATACATCGGGCTACCCCGTGCTGGTCTCGTCGATATGCAAGTATATCGATGAGAAGCTTCCTGACAAAGAGATGCAGGGGGCATGGTCAAGAGCAGGGATCGAGAAGGCTGTGAAGAGGATCCTGACCGACAACACGCCGCTGTTTGAGAGCATGATCCGGCATCTCGACGACTATCCGTCGATGAAGCAGATGTTCCATGCGATGCTGTTTCAGGGAAGTGAGTTCTCGTATAACCCGGACACGAAGGAGATCAATCTTGCGTGCATGTTTGGCTATGCGGCTGACAGGGATGGAAAGGTGCGGATCGCAAACCGCATTTTTGAGACGCGGCTGTACAATTATTTTCTCTCGGAGGAGGAACTGTCGAGCGTGATCGGAAATATGGCACAGCGCGACAAGAGCTACTTTATCCATGACGGACATCTTGATATGGATATGACACTGAAAAAATTTGTGGAATATTTTGCAGAGATCTACGGCGCAAACGATGACAGGTTCGTCGAAGCCAACGGGCGGAAGATCTTTCTGATGTTCCTGAGACCGATCATCAACGGCACTGGAAACTACTACATCGAGGCGCAGACGAGGGATGCGAGGCGCACGGACGTGATCGTGGACTATCTCGGCGAGCAGTTTGTCATCGAACTGAAAATATGGCACGGAGCAGAGTACAATGAGCGGGGCGAGAGACAGCTTGCGGAATATCTGGAGTATTACCACAAAGAGAAAGTGTATCTGCTCAGTTTTAACTTTAACAAAGAGAAAGAAACCGGCGTGAAGGAGATCGTGTTTGGAGAGAAAGTGATCGTGGAGGCAGTCGTGTAAATTTGAAATGCAGACTGCAGAAGACTGTCGGGTGAGGATGGCGGAAGGATGCGGTCACATATATATTTAAAAGGGGGTTTTGCAGTTATGAAAAAGAAAACAAAAGTTGGGCTTTACCTGAAAAAGATCGTGGCACTGGCTGTGTCCGTCAGCATGCTGGGAGGCTGTGCGGTGCAGAAAACGAACGAATCTGAGACGGATCCTGGCGGGACAGGGCAGGATGCGGGCACGGAGGCGCCATCAGCCGGGCAGACGCAGCCGGGCATGGAGCCGTCGTCGGAGACAGGCGAACAGCAGAATGCCCTCTATGGCGGCAGTCGTCCGCTGCTGATACAGACGGCTGTTCAGGGAGATACAGTCATCGCGGCGCCCAATGTGACACCCTATACGATAGACGCAGATCTTGGCAATGTCGAGAACCTGTGGCAGTTTTATGTCCTGAAGGATGACCAGGAGATGGCAGGTCAGCTTGCAGAAAACGGATTTGTCGTGTGCGGCAGTGCCGGGGCGGAGTTTTTTGAGATCTATGAGATGAATCGATATGGGATGATCCCGAATTTTGTGACGGTCGATTCGCTGATGCACACGTACCACTTGTATTTTGCATATCTGTTAAAAAATATTGAGAAAGGTTATCTCTCAGACAGCGTGTCCGCGCTGGGCAGACGTATGCTGGACGACAGTATCGCGCAGTATGAGCAGCTCAGGGGCAGTGAGTGGGAGAGTGCGGCAAAGCGCAATGTGGCGTTTTTCACGGTCGGTGCCAGGCTGCTCGACGACAGTGTTGCGGTGAACAGCGATGTGGCTGATTGTGTGGCGTACGAGCTTGACAGGATCCGCGCGGCGGAGGGCATTGCGGAATCGCAGATCACCGCGGAGCTTGAGGATTACTCGCAGTATATCCCGCGCGGGTACTACGAGGGCGACGAGCAGCTCGAGCGCTATTTCAGGGCGATGATGTGGTATGGGCGGATCCATTTCACGCAGAAGGAGGAGGATATGGACAGGAGCGCGCTCCTGATCACGAAGGCGCTCATGGATGATGCCGAGGCGTATCGCCTGTGGGAGTCCGTCTACGCGGTGACTTCATTCTTTGCGGGGGCGAGTGACGATCTGGGTGTGTGCGAGTACATGCCGGTCATGCAGGAGGTGTACGGGGAAGCGTTTGCGGTGGACGCGCTGGCGGGAAATTCGGATGGTTTTCTGCAGTTCCACGATGCGACAGCGAAGCTTCCGGTGCCGCAGATCAACTCGATCCCGATCTGGGAGGGCGAGGACAATGTGATCCCGGGATTCCGATTCATGGGACAGCGCTTTACGATCGACGCGGCTGTGATGCAGCGGCTGATCTATCAAAGTGTAGGCAGGAACAGCGCGGGCGAAAAGCGCATGCTTCCGGACACGCTGGATGTGGCGGCAGCGCTCGGCAGCGACGCGGCGCTTGCGATCCTGCAGGAGCAGGGCGCTGCGGACTATGAGGGCTATACAGAGAACATGCACAAGCTCAGGGAAGTGCTGGCGCAGGAGAATCCGACGCTGTGGTCTGCCAGCCTCTACGCAGGCTGGCTCAACACGCTCCGTCCGCTGCTTGAGGTGAAGGGCGAAGGATATCCTGTTTTTATGCAGAACGAAGAGTGGACGAAGAAAAACCTTGAGTGCTTTGCGGGCAGCTACGCGGAGTTAAAGCATGACACGATCCTGTATGCGAAACAGGTTCTCGCCGAGATGGGCGGCGGTCTGGAGGAGGAGCCGGACGACAGGGGATATGTCGAGCCGGAGCCGCTTGTGTATGAGCGCTTTGCAGCGCTCTCCCGCCAGACAGCGGAGGGACTCAAAAAGTACGGCATGCTGTCCGCGGCGGACGAGGAGAACTTATCGCGTCTGTGCGTGATCGCGGAGCAGTTGCTTGCGATCTCGAACAAGGAGCTGCAGAACGAGGTGCTGACGGACGAGGAGTACGAGTTTATCCGCAGTTACGGCGGAACTATCGAGCATTTCTGGTACGAGGCGGCAAAGGATATGTTCGGCGGCGAGTATTTTGACACACCTGAATATCCGGCGGCGATCGTCGCCGACATCGCGACAGATCCCGAAAAGGGGCTTGTGCTCGAGGTGGCGACGGGAAATCCTTCCGAGATCTATGTGGTGGTGCAGGTCGACGGGAAGATCAAGGTGGCAAGAGGAAGTGTCTACTCGTTTTATCAGTTCCCGTGGCAGTCGAGCGACAGACTGACCGACACGAAGTGGCGGCAGATGATGGGGATCCAGTCGGACGAAGACGGAAACCGCAGCAATGACAAGCCGGTGCAGAAACCGGAATGGACGGAGAGTTATCGATACAGATATGAGTGGGAATAAACAGAGGAACGGGAGAGGGATCTTCATGGCGCTGGCAACAGTCAGCGCCGTCGTTTTGGTGTCTGCCGTGTGGAGGCTGTACTTTTGCCCGCAGATACCGGACTGGGTGATATGGGAGGACAGTGCCTTTGCAGATGCGGCGGGACAATACGAAATTGAGCTGCGTCACAAAACGGTCCGGGTGAGATGCGGCATAGAAAATGAGAGCGCAAAAACTGACACGCGTGTCATATGGACTTCCCCGGAGGAGGTGAGAGTTCAGAAAGCGCTCTCCTGCGATGTCGACAACGACAGCACGGACGAGCTGGTGCTCCTGTGCTGGAAAAAGGGACGCTACGGGGAGCACAGGCCATTCTGGGTCGAGGAGGACGAGGACACATGGTCGCAGCATCTTTTTGTGTATGAATACAACGACGGGAGGATCAGTCCCAAATGGATGTCCTCCCATCTCGGGAAGGACGCTGCGGACATCGCGTCGAACGGAAAGGAAGCGCCCGATATACGCCTGTGGTTTCGAGCCCCGGACGACGAGATGAGCTGCTGGAAATGGGATTCGTGGGGCTTTACGAAAGAAGATACAACGATCACGTTTGTCGCGTTTGGAGATATCCTGGCGCACGAGCCGATCTACAGGTATGGTCTGCAGTGCGAGGGTTCGTTTGACTATATGTTCGAGAATGTGCAGGATAAGATTGACGAGAGCGATGCCGCCATCATCAATCAGGAGACACCGCTGACAGACGATCCCCTGATGGTCAGCGATTATCCGCGGTTTGGCACGCCGGCTGCCGTGGGACAGGCAATCGTGGATGCGGGGTTTGACGTCGTTACCTGTGCGACAAACCATGCGCTCGACAGGGGGGCGGAGGGCGTAGATTTCACAAAGCGCTTTTTCGACAACAACCAGGTAGCGTGTCTTGGGATCCAGACAGCGGACGAGACGGAATATCAGCCGTACACGGTGATTCGGATCAAGGGCGTCAGTTTCGCGCTGTTCAACTATACTTATGGCACGAACGGGATTGGCATTCCGCAGGAGAATCCCAATATGGTGCATCTGTTTCCGGCGGCGGAGGCGGACATCGCGCAGGCGAAGTCCGAGGCGGATTTTGTGATCGTGTTTGCCCACTGGGGGACGGAGTATGCGGAGGAGGCGGACGCGTTCCAGCGCGAGTGGACGCAGGTGTTTCTGGAGAGCGGCGTGGACGTCGTGGTCGGCACGCACCCGCATGTGCTCCAGCCCTACGAGATGCTGACGGCGGACAACGGGCACCGGATGCTCGTCTATTATTCGATCGGAAATTTCATCAGCGCCCAGCCGGAGAAGCGCTGTGTCAAGGGCGGCATGGCGGAATTTACCGTGTCGCTGACACCCAAAGGGTATCAGGTCACGGAGTATGACCTCCGGCCGCTGGCGATCGAGTGGAGTCCGGGGGGCAGATATACTGCAGTTTTCGATCGTCAGGAACAGGGGGCTGTTCACGCCCCGGCTGATTTGACAGGAACGGAATAGACATTGAAAAAACAGGTGCGCTGTGATATGATTATGGCACATTTGTAATCATTGGCGATGAATCGGCGAGAGATCAAAGCAAGAGAAGAAGCAGGATAAAAGGCGAGATAAAAAGTGAGAGAACAATGCTGTTAAAAAAGAGAATACCAAAAGATTTCTATAAATTATTCCGCACCAGGAACATGGATGCCTACATGGTGTTCCTGGCTGCGATCTACGACGAGAACAATGCAGTCAGCACGGCGCTTGGGCTCACCATCGAGGAGGGGCAGGCGATCATCGGGGAGACGATCGGAAAGCTCTCGATCGAGTGGATGGAGGACGCCGACGAGACACAGGGCGCGGGGGAAAATGCGGCGTTTGAGACAGCGGGAACGCCCTCCGCGATCCTGAACACACTGATCACCTGGGGGTGGATCCGGAGCGATTACGATGAGCGGCTCAACACATATATTCTGTCCTTCCCGGAGTACAGCCAGCTCTACGTGGAGCTTTTCAAGAAGCTGCAGAGCGAGGACGACAGCAGGGAGCGGGAGAGCATACTCTCTGTTTACAGCGCACTGTTCACCTACCAGTCCGACCAGGAAAAGAACAACGAGATCTTAAAAAGTGCGCTGCACACGTCCAAAAATCTTGAGCTGCTGCTGTCCAGCATGCAGAACGGGATGCGCACGTATTTTGACGAGCTCTCGAGGAGCAAAAATTTCATCGAGATACAGCAGGTGCTGGTGAACGAGATCAACAACAGCGACAGCGAAAAATATGCCATACTCACGACCACGGACAGTTTCTACCGCTATAAAGAATCCGTGAAAGAGCTGATCAGCCAGATCCTCAACGACAGTGACAGGCAGAAATCAGCGCTCGAAATAAAACTAAGCCAGTGCGAGGCGGATTCGGCGGCGTATATCCGCGCCCAAAGGGCTGCGCAGTACAATGAAGAAGCGGAAGAGCTCGTGTACAGGATCGAGCGCGAGTTTGACTTGATCGAGCGCAAATACAACAAACTCGTGGAGCAGAAAGCAGTTTTTGCAAAGCGCGCACTCGCCAGGATCCAGTATATTTTCCAGGAGGGGGCGTCGGGTGAGGACAGTGTGATCCGGCTGATCCATATGATCGACAGAAGCAGCGATCCGGACGCCATACTGGACGAAGTGCGCGGCAGGATATGCCTCACCGCGCCGTTTAAAATGTTTGATGATGACAGTATGTACAGAAGGCGGGACATTTCCGATCAGCGCTTTGAGCCGGTGGCGGTCGGGGAACAGAGAGAGACGGACCGGGAACTGATCACGGACTTTGTGCCGAAACCGCTGTACACAAAGAGGCAGCTGAGGGCGTTCCGCGACAGGAACGTCAGGGACGGTGTGTTCCGGACCACGAAAGACACGGTGCAGTCCGTGGAGGATCTGGAGAAAATGATGTTTTTGTGGCAGGAGTCCGTGGGGGAACAGCAGGGCGCCATAGCGCTCGGCGGCGAACTGCAGAGCGAGGCTGGATTTACGTTTTCCGACCTGCGCATCGACATTGAGCAGGCGTAGCTGATCCGGCTAAAGAGCTGTCTGCGGCTGGAGGATTAACGGAGGATATATGATTGAATATATACAGGAGCTGTCTCCAAGCGAGGCGGCAGGGATCAAAAAGACGATACAGGATCTGTTCCGGCAGACCTGTATCCTGCAGGTAAAGTGCGATCCGGTGACGCTGGTGCAGCGGGACAATCCACGCTATCGCATCTGTGCGAACCACAGGGAGTTTATCGCGGATTACCTGTCGGTGCTCGACTGCGAGCTGGTGCACGATCCGCATGAGCACATATTCCGCATCAAGGGCGAGGGGATGCCGACGGACAGGATGACACTGACCGGCACGCGGATCCTGCTCATACTCAAGGTGATCTACAGGGATAAGATCATGGGAGAGGGGCTGAACGCCACGGTCACAAGCCTCGAGGAGATCCGGGAGGTCGGCAGGAGCACCAACCTGCTCGCGCGCAGGCTCACCGTGCAGGAGTGGCAGGACACGCTGACGATGCTCAGGACGCATCAGATCATAGAGCTTCCGGGAGCGGTCGGCAGTCTCGAGGACGATACACCGATCTACATATACAGCACGATCAACATCTTCTGCTCGTCCGTGGAGCTTGGCGAGCTGATAAAAAATTATACGGATGTGCCGGAGGATATGGAAGATCAGATAGAAGATTCGATGGAAGATTCGATGGAAGATCCGGCAAAAGATCCGATACAAGAGCATCAGGATGCCGGAGAGACAGAGGAGTTTACAAGTGAGGAAAGCAAAGAAAATATTTACGAGGATGTGTCTCAATAACTGGGGCGGGATCACACATCAGGTGTTGACATTTCACGAGTATGTCAATCTGTTCAGCGGAATGAGCGGCTCTGGAAAGTCGACTGTGATGGATGCCATACAGGTTATCCTGTATGGCAGCATTTCGTCCAGTTTTCTGAATAAGGCGGCGGACGATGCCAAAAACAGGCGGAGTGTCCTGAGCTATCTTAAGGGGGAGCAGAAGGATGGCACGGCAAACCGCGGCGGGAGTGATTTCTGTTCGAACATCGTGCTCGAGATCGAGGACACAGGCAGTCATCAGATCAGCTGTGCAGGGCTTGCCTTTGAGGTGCGCAAAAGCGATTCCGAGATCAGGAAGATGATCTATTTCAGCCACGCCGGCAGGATGCCGGATTCAGGATATCTCACGGCGGAGGGATATCCGTACACCAACCAGGAGATCAGGAAGCTTGTGGAGGAGCGCGCCGCCAGCGCCGAAAACAGGGGAAGGGATATCAACCGCATCTATCCCTCCAAGGAGGCGTACACCAATGCGCTCTACGACGTCCTGCTGGGGTATATCGACGGCAGACGCTTTACGGTGATGGAGAAGAGTGCCATCGCGCTCAGGATGACAGACGGCACAGGGCAGTTCATCAAGAATTACATGTTTCCGAAAAACGAGGGGGATATCATCGGAAAGCTCAGCGAACAGCTCGGCTCCTACCGCGACATTCAGGAAAAGATCAAGGATATGCGCCATAGAATAGAACTGTTGTACGAAGTGCAGGAGACGGGGAAAAGGCGGCTTGCGGTCAGCACCGACATCATTCGCTCCCGCGCCATGATACGATGCACGGAAGTTCTGGAACTGCAGGACAAGATCGCCGCGGACGAGGACGGGATCCGGACGGCTGCGGAGGAGCTGGCGCGTCTTGAGACGGACAGGGCAAAGCTTGACGCGGACCTGGAGGACATCGAGCAGGAGCTGATCCAGGTTCTGGCGGATCTGCAGTCGAGCGATCTGGGGGTGAAGGAAAGCCAGCTCGAGGAGCTTGTGACACTCCAGAAGATGTACGCGGCGGACAGCGAGCAGTGGCGCAAGACCACAAGAGGGCTGCGGATGTGGGCGGAAGCCCCCGTGGTCACAGACTATGTGAGCAATCCCATGCTCAACAGGATCGAGGATTTCTGCGGGGGAAAGGTCGAGGCGCAATTGTGCGAAAGTCTCAGGAAGAGCATACAGGATGCGCGCGAAAATATCGATGAGATGCTCGAGGCGTACAATGAACAGCGCCGTGATCTCGAAAAGGAGATCAGGGAGCTGGGACGCCTGGTAGATGACCTGCAGAATGACAGAAAACCGTATCCGGCAGTGTTGAAGGAGGCGAGGGCGGCGCTCGAGCGCAGGCTGACAGACCGCTACGGGCGCACGATCAGGGTGAACGTGTTCGCGGACCTGTTCAACGTGGAGGATGCGGAGTGGAAGGACGCCATCGAGGGCAGGATGGGCAGGCTGAAGCTGTCGCTCGTGACCGAGCCGAAATACGCCCACGATGCGGCTGAGCTTTTTCGGGAGATGAAAAAGTACGAGGAGGTCGATCTGATCAACACGGATGCCATTGCAGGGTCAAACAGTCCTGTCGACGACAATGCGCTTTACGAGGCAGTCCAGACAGACATTCCATACATTGACGCGTGTCTGAAACGGTATCTGGGACGGATCCGGAAGTGTCATACAGTGGAGGAGCTCGAGCGCGTCCGCGACGGTGTCACCCCCGACTGTTACTCTTACAGCAATTTTATCTTCCGCCATCTGCGGAAAAATGATTACGGGAAATATGCGTGTATCGGGACGAGGGTGTCGAAGGCAAAACTGGCAGAATACCAGGAGAAGCTGCAAAGGCAGGAGACGGCGTGCGCGGAGCTAAAACAATCGATCGAGAGCCTGAAAGCGGCGGCCGGCTTTGAGCGGCTCGACAACGACGCGGCGTACTATGTGCGTCTGTCGGAGGCGGGCAGGGAGCTCGAGAAAGTCACGGGAACGATCACGAGGCTGAAGGCGGAGATCGCACGGCTCAAAGAAGGGGAGTACAGGGAGCTTCAGGAGCGGAGGCAGCGTCTGGAGGAGCGGAAGCGGGACAAGAGAATACAGCAGAACCAGAATCAGAACCTCACCAACGAGCGCACCAGGATGATGAGCCAGAAAGAAGGCGAGGCAAACAGGCTCCGTGCGGAGCTGGCAGAGAAGCAGACCGGCTACAGGGCGGATCCCGGGATCGAGGCGGAGATCACGGAGCAGTTGAGGACGCGTTCCGGTCAGGCGATCCGGGGCAGGCTCCTTGACCGGATCAGGGCTCTGGAGGAGAGGGAACAGGCGGAAATAGAGACGCTGCAGAATGCCAGAAACCGTTTTAACAGGGAGTATCCGTCGGTTGGGTTCAACGGCGCGGAAAAGGATAATACCGTATATGAGCGCCTGCTGCAGGATTATCAGAATGACTATGAGCCGAAGTATGAGAGTGAATTCGAACGTCAGTGTGATCTCATATACAGAAGTCTGCGCGAGAATGTGATCGCCACGATTCACGGCGACATCAAGGCCGCAAAGCGGCACACCTATGAGATCAACCGGCTGCTGCGCAAGACAAATTTTGCGGACAGCACGTATCAGATCAAGATCGAGCCGGCGCACGATGAGAAGGGGCAGTTTTATGAGATGCTGACAGCCCCGGAGCTCGACAGCAAGAATGTCGGCGCGGATGTGGTCGAGGGGCAGCTGAGTCTTGGCGAGGACGAATTTTACCGGAAATACGAGCAGAAGATCAAGCTGCTGACCGACAAGTTTATGCCGATCCGCGAGGAGGACGGCAGAGTGCGGGAACAGCGCATGCGGGACATGGAGGAGTATGCGGATTACAGGAATTATCTGTCCTTTAGCATGTACGAGCAGGTGACGGACGGGAGCGGGACTATCATACGCGAGAATTTCGTGGACGAGATGGCGGGGCGCGATTCCGGCGGCGAGGGGCAGAACCCGAAGTATGTGGCGCTGCTTGCGGGTTTTGCCATGCTCTACAACGCGCAGGGCAACCGGGATTCCAGGATCAAATTGGTGCTTCTGGACGAGGCGTTTTCCAAGATGGATCAGGAGCGCAGCGCGGTCTGCCTGAAATACGCGCGGAAGATGGACCTGCAGCTGATCGTCTGTGTGCCCGACGAGCGTCTGCAGTCGCTGATCCGGAATGTCGACTGCGTGTACGGATTCCGCAGATACCAGAACCAGATATCGATGATGCATATCGACAAGGGGAATTATCTGAAGATGCTGGAGGGGGAGGATGACGAGCATGGAACAGATGACGCTGTTTGACAGGGAGATGCCGCAGCCGCTCGCGGCGCGGCTGCGCCCGCGGAATCTGGAGGAATACGCGGGGCAGACACATTTGCTCGGAAAGGGAAAGGTGCTGCGCCGTTTGATCGAGAGTGACCAGGTGTCGTCCATGATCTTCTGGGGGCCGCCCGGCGTGGGCAAGACAACGCTTGCGCGCATTATCGCGGGCAGAACGAAATCCGCGTTTATCGATTTCTCGGCGGTGACGAGCGGGATCAAGGAGATCCGTACAGTCATGGAGCAGGCGGAGCACAACCGCCGTTTCGGGGAGCGGACGATCGTCTTTGTGGATGAGATCCACCGCTTTAACAAGGCGCAGCAGGATGCGTTTCTGCCGTTTGTGGAGAAGGGGAGCATTGTCCTGATCGGCGCTACGACAGAGAATCCGTCGTTTGAGATCAACAGCGCGCTTTTGTCAAGGTGCAAGGTGTTTGTGCTGCATGCGCTCACTGCGGAGGATCTGACCGGATTGCTGCACCGCGCCCTGTTAGACGACAGGGGTTTTGGGATGCAGCAGGTCCGGATCCCGGATGAAGTGATCATGGCGATCGCGAATTTTGCGAATGGCGATGCGCGCAGCGCGTTGTCGACGCTCGAGATGGTTGTCCTAAACGGTGAGATCGATGAGAACGGGGAAGTCACGGTCACGGAGGAGACACTGGAGCAGTGCACTTCCAGGAAGTCTTTGCTGTATGACAAGAAGGGCGAGGAGCACTACAATCTGATCTCGGCGCTGCACAAGTCCATGCGGAATTCCGATCCGGATGCGGCGGTGTACTGGCTTGCGCGCATGCTGGAAGCGGGGGAGGATCCGCTGTATGTCGCGCGCAGGGTGACGCGCTTTGCGAGCGAGGATGTCGGGCTCGCCGACCCGCAGGCGCTCGAGATCGCTGTGGCGGCGTATCAGGCATGTCACTTTATCGGGATGCCGGAGTGCAGCGTGCACCTGACGCAGGCGGTGGTCTACATGTCGCTCGCGCCGAAGTCCAACGCGCTGTACATGGCCTATGAGCACGCGAAGACGGATGCCGTAGAGCAGCTTGCCGAACCGGTCCCGCTCGTGATCCGCAACGCTGTCACGGAGCTGATGGGCGAGCTGGAGTACGGAAAAGGTTACCAGTATGCCCATGACACGCAGGAGAAGCTCACGAACATGCAGTGCCTGCCCGATTCGCTGGCGGACAGGGAGTACTATCAGCCCACCAGCCAGGGGCGGGAAGCGGATTTCAGGGAGAGACTGGAACAGGTCAAGGCGTGGCGGAGTGCATCGCGCCGGAGCGGATCCGCAAATACGGGTTTGTGTTCCAGGGAAAATGATGCCTGATCGGGTAAAATCAGGTTATCATACGTATCAGACAAAAATGCACTTTGGTTTACAAAGTGCATTTTTCCGACCGGATGATCCGCTGTATACTTTTTTCTGAGAGATAATAGTCCTCCGCCAGCTTGTGGACTGTTTTGCCGGACAGATAGTCCTGGTAGATCAGCTGGTTCCTGCTCTGCAGCTCGCGCTTGTAGGCGGTCCTGGTGCCCCACTCCTGTCTGTGCTGCGGTTTTCTTGGTATGTATATGCTGGTTCCGTCGATGTACTGTTGTATCAGTTCGATTATCTCGTTGGGCAGAATCTCTTCTGCTCGAATATAGCCCATAACTGCCTCCTAAATTTGTATTTTATTAGGAAAAGCATTGGCTATGACAATCATATTCTTTTTATATCATTGCAATAGCCAGTGCTATGCAGTCATAACATATCGTTTCAAAATAGAATCCCCCCTTTTTTGTTTCTAGTATTTCATAGTGCTTTTTATTTTATCACAATGTCACCTCGAACGCTACCTTTTTTGACGACGACTGCGGAAAGGCTGTGGCGCGGACGGCGGAGGATCTATGCCGGATCAAGATCGGTGATGCCCGCTTTTTCTGCGAAGAAGGACCGTTTGCCCATGAGCTCCCTGCGTTTTTCTGCTGTCAGCGATCGATAGATATCCTCGTACTCCAGATCCATCAGCGCCGGATCATTCAGCGCGATCTTGAAGAGCTGTTCATTCAGCCAGTCATTCCACAAAGCGTCGAACAGTTCCTTGCTGTCTGTGTAGCTGTACGACTTTCCAAAGCCGTACAGCTCATTGAAGTACGTGAGCCGCACGAAGCCGTATCTTCCGGTGTCTGCCACCACAAGATCGATAGCTTCATTTTCCAGCTCGGCAAAAGCGTCAGCGACTTTGCGGCATTTTTGGCGTTCTGCGTCTGTAATATAAATTTTTTGATCCATGATTTTCCCCTTTTTCTTTATTTTTATCAAATGAATTGAAACTCTATTCCAATCAACATTTTCAATGGTTATTTTTTTATTTCCATTATCGTCATTTCTGTCTATTTGTTTTCTATTTTTTCATATTTCGATGGCTTTATGTATATTCTAATTATAATATGACGTCATAACGCCGTCAACTTAAACTTTGCCGTCAATTTAAAGGTATAATGATATCAAAAAGTCGTCAAAGGGGTTTATGAAATGGCAGATAAGATCGTAAAATTTACATTTCGGACAGAGGAAGAACTGTTGAAGAAGCTCCGTTCGGTCGCGGAATATGACGGGCGCTCTGCAAACAAGGAATTGGAGATCCTTGTGAAAAAGCATGTCGCTGAATTTGAGAAGGAACATGGAAAGATAACAAATCCGTAACACGGATTCAGGGTTTTGTAGTCGCGGTAAATATACTGAATATTTCACCTGCAGAGGGGTATGTATTTTTATAAATGGACCATTTTCAGTCCCATTATTGTATGATTATTTCATAAAATAAACAAAAATAGGTGGGTGCAGTATCGCAGGCGTGGGCAGTGGAGACTGGTCGGATCAGGAAGGCGGTGCTGTACCGATTTTAGTTCAGAGGGTGTGATAGAACGGAACAGAAGATTAAGCAGGATGCAGCGGGACTGATCGGGCATAATATCAGAAAGATCAGAAAGTCGAGGGGGATCGGGCAGGTCGAGCTTGTGCGGATGATGAATCTGCAGGGGATCCCGATCACGAGGGAATGCCTGGTCAAGATCGAGAGAGGGATCCAGCACATACAGGTCCAGCAGCTCAGGGCGATACGCGATGCGCTCGAGACGACGTACGATAAGCTTTTGGACTGACATGTCCTGCAAGTCCGGTCAACAGTACATTGATCAAAAAATAAAACTGAATACAACAAAAGGGGCGCGCAGGGAAAGCTGCGCGCCCCCGTGATGTGGTCAGGGACAGGATCAGATCACATGTCTTTTTCCTCGCTCTCCATTTCCCTGGATCGGCCAGCCAGCAGGTCGAAGGCTCCGGATATGATCAATAGAATTCCGATCAGGGAAGTTCCCGTCACGATCAGATCGTGGCGCGGTACTGGGGCGAGTTCATGTATTCCCAGACCGTAGGTCAGCAGTCCGCCGAGCAGGATGACAAAACCTGCAATCGTCATAAAAATAGATACTCTTTTTTTCATCGATCAATCCTCCTCATAAATAAATATTTCCTCGATGCTCATATCAAAGTATCGGGCGATCTTGAACGCCAGCTGGATCGAGGGGGTGTACCGCCCGTTCTCGAGGGAGCCGATGGTCTGACGCGATACTTCCAGTGTGTTTGCCAGATCCTCCTGCTTGATCCCCCGCTGTTTCCGCAATTCTTCAAGTCGATTCTTCATCGCTGTCTCCCTTCTAAAACATGATCAAAACATGACTGGAAAATAGTGTGAGAAGAACTTCTAATCACTCGCAGCAAAGGCTGCTTCGTTGCACAGCCGGGAGAAATGTCAAGTATACTTTCCGTTTTTGGAAAATAGGGGTACAGGGGACTGCAGGCACCCTGTTGAAATTTTCCGATTGGAGTTGACAAATGGACTACAAGATGTTATCTTGTTCATAGGACTACAACTTGTTGTCATAATGGCGTCTGCGCGGGACGCCCGTGAACGAGTGGAGTCGGACGATAACGTGCTATAGAAACATGAAGGAGGGGATTAACATGGTACAACAGGTTTCTGATTCCGAGCTGGAGTTGATGAAGATCGTGTGGGCAAACGGCGGCTGTGTGCTCTATGCGCAGATCACGGAGGAGCTGGCGAAGTCCGGGCGCGCATGGCAGAAGAATACCATCATCACGCTGCTGTCCCGGCTGGTGGAGAAAGGGCTGTTGAAGACCAGCAAGATCGGGCGGCGCAATGAATATACTGCCATTGTGTCCGAGTCCGACTATCAGGCGGCGCAGACGCAGACGCTGCTCAACAAACTCTACGAGGGAAACGCGAAGGGGCTGGTGGCGACGCTGATCCAGCGGGAGATGCTCTCCGCAAAGGACTATGAGGAACTGCGGAAATTCTGGGAGAAGGAGCGTGATGGCAGGTGAGTGTCGTGATGAAAGTTGTCTTTTCGCTGTCGCTGTCAGGTTCCCTGCTGATCCTGATCCTGCTGTTGTGCAGGCCCCTGTTCCGGGAGAGGCTCAGCAGACAGTGGCAGTACTATATCTGGCTGGTTGTGATCGCCCGGCTGATCCTGCCGGTTGCGCCCCAGACGAGTGTTGTCGGGACAGCCTTCGCGAATATGGATCGTCCGGAGCAGACAGCACAGGCGGCTGATCCCGGGACGATGCATGGATCCGAACAGGTCTCCCCGCAGAGGGAGGCGCTTGCCGTACAGTATCAGAGATCCGGGGAGAACGGCAGCAGGGGATCTGCGAGGGGGATTTCGACAGGCGGGCTGGGCGAGAGGCTGATGCAGGGGCTGTGGATCCTGTGGTTTGGCGCCGCGCTGTTTCTGCTGCTGCGGAGGATCACGCTCTACCAGTTTTTTGTCAAATATGTCCGCATAGGGCATGGGGAAGTCTCCGATCCTGCGCTGCTGGACAGACTGGCGCAGATCGGTGAGTGCGTCGGCGTGAGCCGCCCGGTGGAACTGTATGTGAACAGCCAGGTGCCATCGCCTCTGCTGATCGGATTCTTCCGTCCCTGCATCGTGCTGCCGACGGCGGATCTATCGGCGGATGATTTTTCGTATACTGTTCGGCATGAGCTGATGCACTATAAAAGGAAAGACATGTTTTACAAATGGCTGGTGCAGCTCACCGTCTGCCTGCACTGGTTCAATCCGCTGGTCTGGCTGATGAGCCGGGAGATCAACCGCGCCTGTGAGTTCTCCTGCGATGAGGCGGTGATCCGCCCGCTTGGCGAGGAGGGGCGGCGCGCCTATGGGGACACGCTGTTCCGGGCGGTGGCAGCAGGCGGGCGCGACAAGGGTGTTCCGGTATCTGTCGCGCTCAATGAGAGTGTGGAATTGATGAAAGAGAGGTTGTGTGCGATCATGAAGTTTCGGAAAAGTTCAAGGCTGGTCACGACGGTGTCGGTCGTACTTGCCGCTGCGATGATGATGGGGGCGACGGTCATGGGTGCCTATGTGGAGCCTGTGGGTACACCTGGTAGTGCGCGGAGCGCGCAGGCAGGGCTGGAACCTGATGGCGGGCAGCAATACAGTGGTACGGATCAGGATGCAGGTCCGGCAGCGGCTGATCAGCAGGTCACAGATCAGAACGGTGGAAAGAGTGATCTTAAAAACGGGATGTTCGGCGATCGATATTCCGAAGCAAATGCGAATTCCCCGGAGGAACTCGCGGGGCAGTATTATGAGGAGGACAGGGTGCCGCAGTTCGGCGCGGTGTTTTCCGCGATGGACACGTCCGCACAGAAAAGGTGGCTTGATAAACTATATGCGGACGAAGCGGTCAGTTTCTTTTTCACGGCAGTCGACAGTCTGGAAGACGACAGCCCGCTGATCGGCGAATATGTTGAGAGAAGCTACGCGGATGATGAGATCAATTTCTTTTCCGGATTGATGAGCAATCTGGACAGCGACAGCCCCCTGATCGAAAACTATGCTGAGCGGGCGTACGCGGATGACAGGATCAGCTATTTCGCGATTCTGGCAGATGAGATGAGTGCGGACTTGCTCAAAAGCTGGCGGGATAAGGCAGCGAAAGGTGATATGGACATCAGTTTCCAGTCTGTTTTGACGAATTTTGATGATCTGACCGCATGGAAACAGAATGCGGAGCAGGAAGACAAAAAACAGTATCAGGAGTGGGGCATTGTCCGGGAAGGCGGACATTTCTACTATCAGGATCAGCCTGTCCGCGTATTTTTTGACCAGTATGAGGGCGAGCAGGTGATCAGGACGCTCAACGTGAATCCGGCTGGCACGGTGGATGTGAAAGTGAACCGCAGCATCAGGAACAAGATCATCAGCGTGGTGTACATGACGCAGGAGGAAGTGGCAGAGCTGTTTGGCACAGAGGAGGAAGTGGCGGCATTGTTGGGATCGGAGGAGCTGCCGGGGCTGGATCCTGACGAGGAAGCAAAAGAAACGAAGAAGGAGAAGCACGAGGCAGGGAAAAATGAAATGGACAAAGGGGATTTTGATCCGGATGATGTGTACAGACTGACCGCGGAAGAACTCCCCGAGGAAGTGTCAGCCCAGATGATGGACGACGGAGCGGTCCGGGAATGGTATGTGTATCACGCGGACGGGCGGCAGTATCTGTGCTACAGGGGCTTTGCGTGGAGCTACGGCTATCGGCTCCAATACGATGAAAACGGATGGCAGGTCGATATCCAGCGCTTCCAGAAGAAGGACGCCGGCGATGTCTTTCTGGATCTGCCCGACAACGGACCCGTCACGGTGTACTGCGACGGGGAGAAGGTCACACTAAAAGACATGGAGCTGCCTGGGGTTTAGAGATACGTTCGCCCTCTTTTTGTCTTGCACCCGCATATATTGTTGGGTATAATGGTATGGATGATTTTATTGCTCAAAGCGCGTTTCTTGAAGGCAGAAAAGCGGAGCAGGACGAGATCCGACAGGGGAGGGAGCCGGTGCGATGTACAGGATAGCAGTCTGCGATGACGAGCAGGCGGATGCTTCTTATGTGGAGCATTTCATAAAAAAGTGGGCGCAGGAGCGCGCGGTCATGGTGCAGGTGGAGCTGTTTCCCTCCGCGGAGGCTTTTTTGTTCCGGTATGAGGAGGACAGGACGTTTGACATGCTGTTTCTCGATATTGAGATGCACGCTGCGGGAGCTGGTGCGCCAGACCATGCAGACGGCATGCGGGAGTCTGATGAGTCAGCCGCCAGGAACGGTACGAGCCAGTCAGATGAGTCAGTCGATCGGAACGGCACGAGCCAGTCTGGTACGCCAGGCCATATGAACGGCATCGAACTGGCGCTGCGGATCCGGGAGCGGGAGCATGACCGCGCGGTGCAGATCGTATTTGTCACGGGATATATGGATTATATCGAGAAGGGATATGACGTGGAGGCACTGCACTACCTGTTGAAACCGGTGACGCAGGAGCGGCTTTTTGGCGTGCTCGACCGGGCGGCGCAGCGCGTGAGGGACAGAGGGCGGGAACTGTGCCTGCAGATGCCGGAGGGCACCGCGCGCATTTCGGTCAGCGAGATCCGCTATCTGGAAGTACAGCGAAATTACGTGACGATCCACGGCGATGAGGACTACACTGTCAAGAGGACGCTCGGCGAGCTGGAGCGGGAGCTGGACGGACGCTTTTTCCGCACGGGGCGGTCCTATATCGTGAATCTGCAGTTTGTGAAAAAGATCACAAGATCGCAGATCGTCCTGAAGGACGGGGCGCAGATCCCGCTCCCGAGAAGGGCATATGAGGACATCAACCGCGCGATGATACGGTATTTTTGACGGGGATCGGGCGGCGCGCTGTGTTTTCCGCAGACGAGCGTTTACACGGCGTTTCTGTAATAGATTGTTTCTGTAACGGATTGTTTTTGTAACGGATTGTTTCTGTATATAGATTGTTTCTGAATAGATTTTTAGAGGGGCGGCAATGTTTTTACTGGACAAAATGATCGACAAACGCATCGCGGCGTACCAGAGCGAACTGCTGACGACGCACTACGCCGAGGTGGAGAATATGTACCGCCAGATGCGCGGGTGGCGGCACGATTACCGCAACCACATACAGGTGCTCAAAAGCTACGCTGACATGGGGGCACTCGATGATATCAGGCGCTATCTGGACGCGCTTGACACCGATCTGAACACGGTGGACGTGGCGTTAAAGACAGGAAATAAGATGACGGACATCATCGTGAACAGCAAGATCTCGCTGGCAAAGTCGAAGGAGATCGCCGTGACGGCGGACGCGCATGTGGCGGTGGCGCTCACGACGGCGGAGATCGATCTGTGCATCATCATCGGGAACCTTTTTGACAATGCGATCGAGGCGAGCATGGCACTGCCGAAGGAGGAGCGGATGATACGCGTCTATATGGATATGAAAAACACGCAGCTCTACATGTCCTTCACCAACAGGACTGCCGTGAAAAAGCAGCACAAGGAAAACGGGCGTTTTCTGTCCACGAAAGGGCATGGGCACGGGTACGGCCTGGTGCGGATCGACACGATCATCGAGCGCTATCAGGGCTATATCCGCAGGAACAGCGAGGATGGCGCTTTCACCACGGAGATCCTGCTGCCGCAATAATATATTTTTCGTCCCCCCGGATGTGCAATTCGTCCCCGGATTGCACTCGCGGGGATTTTTTGTGTTATGATGTGACTGACTGATCAATAATGAATATAAAATGAAATTGAAAGTTTTGAGAACACATTGAGAACACATGGAGGAGACAATGTTCAGAAAAACCAAAAAAGAAGAAAAAAGGAAAAAATACGGTGTGCTGGGAAATGCGCTTTTTATGCTGCGGGAAGCGAAGGAGAACCTGCCGAGTGTCATCTGGTTTGCCGTGCTGGACGGACTGATCGCAGTGGCGGTATCCGTGATCGAGTTGTATGTGGCGCCGTCGATCTTAAAAGAACTTGAGACGCACGGCACGCTGTCCGGGCTGCTGTACACGATCCTGTTTTTTACGGTGAGTATCACGACAGCCAGCGCAGTGCAGGCGTATGTAAGGCAGAATATGCGATTTGGGCGGATCGAATTGCGGGATCATATCGTGACCCAGGTCCGGTACAAGATGAGCACAAGCTCCTACCCGCTGCGGGAGAGGCAGGAGTTTATCAATCTGCTTGCCAAGGCGCACGACGCACTCAATGATAACAATAAGGCATCGGAGGCGATCTGGACGACTTTCACAGGGTTTGTGCAGAACATACTGGGGTTTGCGATCTATCTGTACCTGCTCAAGCGTGTGGATCCGGTTGTGATCCTTGTGACAGTGACAACTGCAGTCCTGGGGTATCTGGTCAATTATGGCGCGAACGAGTGGAATTATCGCCACCGGGAGGAAGAGGAGGAGATCTGCAAGTGTGTCATGTACGTTCAGGATGAGGCGCAGAACCGTTATCTGGCGAAAGATATCCGCATCTTTGGGATGCGGGAGTGGCTTTGCGGGCTGCATGAAAAATACATGCGGCTGTATCTGGACTTCTGCGGGCGGAGGGAACGGCGGTATTTTGCGGCAGATCTGACGGATCTCATACTGGGGATTCTGCGCAATGGCATCGCATATTTTTATCTGCTTTACATGGTGCTGGGCGGTAAGATAGGTGCCGCGCAATTTCTGCTGTATTTTGCGGCGGTCAGCGGATTTACCACATGGATCAGCGGGATCATGGAAAATGTGTCCACGCTCCACAGACAGGGGCTGGAACTGGAAGCTGTCCGGGAATTTCTGGATTACGGGGAACTATTCTGCATGGAGGAAGGCATACCGCTCCGCCAGGAGCCGGGAAAGGCGTACACGATCGAGCTGCGGGATGTGAGCTTCCGGTACAGCGGCTCTGGGACGGAGCCGTCAAAGGAGGTGTTCTCCCACCTGGATCTCACGATCTGTCCGGGCGAGAAGCTTGCGGTGGTGGGGTTGAACGGGGCGGGCAAGACAACACTGGTCAAGCTGATCTGCGGTTTTTATGATCCGGACGAGGGCGAGGTGCTGCTGAATGGTGTCAACATCAAGGTGTATAACCGCAGGGATTACTACCGGCTGATCTCCGGTGTGTTCCAGGAGTTCTCCGTGATCGCGTCGACCATTGCGGTCAATGTAGCGCAGGATGCGCGAAAGATCGACATGGAAAAGGTTATTGACTGCGTGGAAAAGGCGGGGTTGAAAAAGAAGATCGAGTCCCTTCCCGGGAAGTATGGTACGAAGCTGGACAGATATGTCTTCCCGGAGGCTGTGGAGCTTTCCGGGGGAGAGCTGCAGCGGCTGATGATCGCGAGGCTGCTGTACAAAGACAGTCCGATCGTGGTGCTCGATGAGCCGACTGCCGCGCTCGATCCGATCGCGGAGAGTGACATTTACCAGAAGTACAATGAGCTGACGGAGGGGAAGAGCGCGATCTTTATCTCCCACAGGCTTGCGTCCACCCGCTTCTGCGACAGGATCCTGCTGATCGAGGACGGGCGGATCGCGGAGGAGGGCACGCACGAGGAACTGCTTGCAAACGGAAAGCGCTACATGGAACTTTTCGAGATGCAGAGCAGATATTATCAGGAGACAAAGCCCTGTTAAAGTGCTGATCGGACTTTGCAGGAACGCAGGGAGGATAGGATTGATATGAACGAAGAAATTGAAAAAATGACCTGGAAAGAAAAGTTCTGGCTGAGCAGGCGGGCGTTTCTGTTGTGGTACAGGGAGTGCCCGGCGCTGCTTGCGTCAACGGCACTGCACTGCCTGCTCAATGCCGTGTTTCCATATATAATGTTGTATTTTTCGGCACAGTTCCTAAATGAGCTGGCGGGGGCGCGGCAGAAGGAGATGCTGGTACAGAAGATTGTGATACTGCTCGCGGCGGAGGCTGTTGTGCTGCTGCTCAGGGCAGTGGCATTTCGCTGGAAGAATGCGTTAACCTGCATTTATTTCTATGATCGCAAGAGACAGTTTGACAAACTGCTGTCCATGGATTTTTGCGACGCGGAGTCCTCCGATACGCAGGAGCTGCTGCGCGAGGTGCAGCAGACATCAAAGTGGAGGAATTATGGTGTGCGGAGGGTGTACACACAATATCAGCAGTTTCTGGAAGCGCTGTTTCAGCTGCTGGGCGGGATCACCCTTTCCGTCTCCTTGTTCCGTCTCCCGGTCCGGGCAGACGCGGGCTGGCTTGTCATGCTCAACCACCCTGGGTTTATCGGGCTGCTCGCGCTGCTCCTCTGCGGTGTGACACTGGTCTCGCCGTGGCTGGAAACGATCGGCAGGAAGTGTGTGCTCCAATGCGACGAGGAGCTCAAGCAGGGCAACCGATTTTTTAATTTTTTTGGCGCTCTGATGAGTGAGGATAAGCGTGCGCTCGATGTGCGGTTGTACGGTCAGGAGCGCTTTTTTGACCAGCTGAGTACGATCCAGAATGATTTCGGGGTACACTCGAAGATCGCCCGGTTTTCGAGAGGGCGGATGGGGATCGCGATCGCGGCGTCAGCAGCGGTATCGAGGATCTTTGGCGGGTGCATCTATCTCTTTGTCTGCCTGAAAGCGTGGGGAGGTGCCTTTGGCATCGGCTCCGTCACACAGTATATCGGAGCGGTCACTGCGATGTCGGGCGGGATGGCGAAGCTTTTGGAGCTGGCAGGAGATGCCGGCATCAACGCCTGTTATCTGAGACGGGAATTTCTGTTTCTGGATATTCCAAACAGGATGTATCAGGGTTCGCTCACGGTGGAGAAGCGCTCAGACAAAAATTACGAGGTGGAGTTTCACGATGTGAGTTTCCGCTATCCGGGCAGCGAGGTGTATGCGTTGAGAAATGTGTCCCTGAAATTCAGGGTCGGTGAACGCCTCGCGCTGGTCGGGCAGAACGGTTCCGGCAAGACGACTTTCATCAAACTGCTCTGCCGTCTGTACGATCCGACGGAAGGAGAGATCCTGCTGAACGGGATCGATATCCGAAAATATGATTACAAGGAGAGTACTCTCGGAAAGTAGGCTAATGGAGCAAAAAATGAAGGGTGTTGAGTGAAGAAAATGAGAACAGAATCACC
>ERZ808051.669-NODE-669-length-32553-cov-4.092376_pt1 | contig 32553 bp, 23 predicted proteins | sample MGYA00380199_ERZ808051 | MGnify/ENA primary metagenome ERZ808051 (study PRJEB31490, sample SAMN06133391) | mouse gut metagenome | isolation source: J11 | host: mice | place: China: Chengdu | collected 2015-05 ...
TTCTCCGTGATGGCTTTCTCAAGAAGAATATCTTTTGCGGAAAGAACAAGTTTTTTCCTGTCCTTATCAACAGTGATAACCCTTACTTCAAGTTCCTTCCCGACAAAGGTGGAGAGGTCTTCCACATAATTTATGTCGAGTTTTGAAGCGGGGATAAAGCCGCGGATGCCGTTCAGATAAGTGACAACGCCGGCATTAACCACCTGTGCAACCTTTACGGTCGCCGGGGTGCGCTCCGCCATCATGGTATTTAGGATATCCCATGCAAGTACATCATCCGCCTGCTTGCGGGAGAGAAGGATATTGCCGTCGCGATCCTCCCTAAGCACGGTCGCGGAAATTTCCTCGCCGATCTTGATGTCCGCTTTAATAGAAAAGCGCGGGTCGTTACTTAACTCCTCCTGCTTGATAATGCCTTCGGCGTAACTGTTTAAATCAACGGTTACTTCGGTATCGGAGATGCCGATAACAGTGCCCGTCACGATATCGCCAGTCTTGAGCTTGCGGAACGAATGGTCGATCTGCGACTCAAATTCTGCCATCGAAGGAATGGCTTCCGGTTCCGTGGCAGGTACTGCCTCCTGCGGTGAACCGGTTTGCTCTAAGACATCTTGTTTTACTTCTTCGTTTTCCATAAATCCTTATACTTCCTTTCCGGCGGATTTCCTTAAAGGGAGTTTGCACTTTTGCGGATTCCGCCCTTTTAGAGCATAGTATAAACGATTTTGTATCATACTGCAAGCAGAAATTTCACTTGGGGAAACCGGCGGACAAAATTTAAAAAAATTTAAAAAGCCCTTGTGATGTAGGAAAAAAAAGGGTATACTGAATGAGAATATCATTGAAGGGATATGAGGAGGAGAAAATATGGGACTGATTTTACCGGAGGGCTATGACCCAAGACTTGACGTGCGGCAGACGCAGGAGGCGATCAAATACATCCGTGATACATTCCAGAAGGAATTTGGGAAGGAATTAAATCTTGAGCGCATTTCCGCCCCGCTTTTTGTGGAAAAAAGCTCGGGGCTTAACGATGATTTAAACGGGGTGGAACGAAAGGTTTCCTTTGACCTTGGTGACGTGCCCGGCGAGGAGATGGAAGTGGTGCAGTCGTTAGCCAAGTGGAAGCGCATGGCACTAAAGCGCTATGGTTTCCTTCCGGGCGAGGGTCTTTACACGAATATGAACGCGATAAGGCGCGACGAGGAACTGGATAATCTGCATTCCTGCTATGTGGATCAGTGGGACTGGGAGAAGGTTATCACAAAGGAGCAGCGCACGGTGGAAACCTTACAGTCGGTTGTCCGCCAGATTTTTAAGGTTATTAAACATATGGAGCATGAAGTCTGGTATAAGTATCCTAAGGCGGTAAACCATCTGCCGGAGGACATTTATTTTATCAGCTCGGATGAACTTCTTTCGCGCTATCCGGACAAAACGCCGAAGGAGCGCGAGAATGCAATTGCGAAGGAGCACGGCTGTGTTTTTGTTATGAAGATTGGCGATGTGCTTGCCGATGGGAAACCCCATGACGGGCGCGCGCCGGACTATGATGACTGGGCATTGAACGGGGATATTTTGTTCTGGTATAATACACTTGGATGTGCGCTTGAGGTATCGAGCATGGGAATCCGTGTCGATGAGGTTTCTCTGGCTTCCCAGTTAAAAAAATCGGGGTGCGAGGAGCGCAGGAAGCTGCCGTACCATAAGATGTTACTTGGAGGTGAACTGCCTTATACCATTGGCGGCGGTATCGGGCAGTCGCGCCTGTGTATGCTGTTGCTTGACCGCGCCCATGTCGGGGAAGTACAGGCTAGTATCTGGCCGGAGGATATGAGGCAGGCATGCAGGGAACATGGAATCATATTGCTGTAGCGCCGCGCATATGTTACATAGCCTGCGCGGTTTTTCGCTGATTTTGTCCCCGCAAGCCCGGGCGGAAGTTAAAAGCGGCGGACAGGTTATAAGAATTTCCAAAAGAATAATTGCAAGAGCAGGAAAGGAGAGGAGAAAATGGGGGAAAAGAAAAGTGGGAGTACAAAAGCGGAATGTTATTCAAACAGGGAACTGTCCTGGCTTAAATTTAACGGGCGTGTTCTTGAGGAGGCGGCGGATGAGTCCGTGCCCCTTGCGGAACGGCTGACTTTCGCGTCGATTTTCCAGAGCAACCTGGATGAATTTTTTATGGTGCGCGTCGGGTCGCTGCACGACCAGATGCTTTATTCACCGGATTTATGTGAGAACAAAACAAAGATGAACCCGCAGCAGCAGATTGCGGCAATCCTTGATGAGAGCCGGGAACTTTGCAGGAAAAAGGACGGGATATATTTTGATCTGATGGCGCAGGTACAGGAGAGGGGCGGCGTGGAACTGATTAATTTCGCAAAACTTTCCGAGGAGGATGCCGCGTACCTCGAGGTATATTTCAATACGGAAATCCGCCCGCTGATCTCGCCGCAGGTGGTTGGGAAGCGCCAGCCATTCCCATTTTTAAAGAACAAGGAAATCTATGCGGTTGTGGCGCTCGAGGCAAAAAACAGTGAAAAGATTGGTATTGTGCCGTGCAACAACGGGCTGTTTGACCGCTTAATCCAGCTTAAAACCAATCCGAACCGATTTATGCTTGTGGAGGAGCTGATCCTGCATTTTGCGCCTGAGATTTTCGACCACTATAAAATTAAATCGAAATCCCTGCTGCGCGTTGTGCGCAATGCAGACCTTGAAACCGAGGAGGAAAGCGTTTTTGAGGAACTCCCGGCGGAGGAGGGAGTGGATTACCGCGAGGCGATGGTGGAACTGTTAAAGCGCCGCAAAAAGCTGTGTGCCGTGCGCGCTGAGTTAAGCCGCGCCTTGGACGAGGAGATCGTAAAGAAGTTGTGTGAGTACCTTGATCTTGCGGATGAACAGATTTTTTACATCGAATCGCCCTTGGATCTCTCCTTTGTTTTCCAGTTACAGGGCTATCTTAAAACAAAACCGGAGATGTTCTATGAAAAGCGCGTGCCGCAGAAGAGCGCGATGATTAAGGACGATGTGCCGATGATGGATCAGATTGCGAAAAAGGATATTCTTTTGTGTTATCCATATGAGAGTATCCAGCCATTTTTGCGGCTGTTAGACGAGGCGGCTTCCGACCCGGAGGTTGTTTCTATGAAGATGACGCTTTACCGGGTGGCAAAATACAGCAAGGTAATTGATGCGCTGATTAAGGCGGCGGAGAACGGCAAGGAGGTTGTGGTTCTTGTGGAGCTGCGCGCGCGCTTTGACGAGGAAAATAATATCGGTTGGTCCAGGCGGCTTGAGGAGGCGGGATGTCGGATTATTTACGGTCTGGACGGCTTAAAAGTGCATTCAAAATTGTGTCTGATTACGCGCAAAACAAAGAAAAAGATACAGTATATTACCCAGATTGGCACGGGAAATTATAATGAGAAGACATCGACACTCTACACGGATTACTCGCTTATGACCGCATCGACGGATATCGGTCTTGAGGCGCTTATGGTGTTTAATGCCCTCTCCATGGGGCAGGTCTGCGAACCTGTGACAAAGCATCTTTTAGTTGCGCCGAACGGCTTGCGCCCGGGGATTCTTGAGTGGATGGATCGGGAGATTGAAATTGCCAAAAAAGGCGGGCACGGATATATCGGCGCAAAGCTTAACTCGCTGACGGATAAAGTCCTGATCGAAAAATTGATTGAGGCATCACAGGCGGGTGTTAAGGTCGAACTGGTTATCCGCGGTATCTGCTGTCTTAATCCGGGGGTTAAGGACTACACTGAAAATATCACCGTGGTCAGCATTGTAGGAAGGTTTTTGGAACATGCTAGGATATATATTTTTGGCTCCGGGGAGCGCAGGGTGCTCTATATTTCATCCGCTGATTTTATGACGCGCAATACAGTGCGACGGATTGAAGTGGCGGTGCGCGTGGAATCGGAGCAGCTTAGCAACAGGATTGCCCAGATGTTTAAGACGATGCTTTCGGATAATGTAAAGGGCAGGCTGATGAAGCCGGATGGCACTTACATGCGCAAAAAGGCGCGCAAAAAGGTGGTAAATTCGCAGGAAATATTTTATGAACAGGCATATGAGCAAGCCAGGAAGGCATTGAAAGAAAAGGAAGCGAAAGAGGCCAAAAAAGCGGGGAAGAAAGATTCTAAAAATGCAGCGGTTTCAGAGCAAGGCGATATAAAGTCAGAATCCCATGAAAAGGTGAAGTCGTCCGGAAAAGGGAAGGCGGGAGATTCTGTGAAATCATCGAAAAAAGGTAAGATACAGGAAGCAGTGGAATCACCGGAAAAAGCCGGGGTGCCAAAGGAGGCAGGTTCACCGGATAAAGGTAAGATAACGGAAGCTTTCGAACCGTCAGAAAAAAGCGGGGGACAGGAAGCGGTGAAAGTGCAGAAGAGGGCTCCGCGGGGAAGTGCGAAAACAGCTAAAAAAGAACAGCCGCAAAGGGCGGCGAAGAAGGAGCATTGAAAAATAAGGCGGATACGCTTATTTTCAGATCGTTTCCTGTGAGGGGCGTTGCGGGGGCGGTCTGTGTGGGCGGGATTATAAGGATTGACTCTCGCCCGTGTTTGGGAAAGAAAATTAGGTGGCAGACTGTGTGATAAGCAGATAGTCCTCAGTCTTAACGGTTTGCTTTGCCCTTAAAATATAGAACGTCCCGGAATGGAGGATAAAATGAAGAAAATCGGTATGTTGACAAGCGGCGGGGATTGCCAGGCGCTCAATGCGACCATGCGCGGCGTGGCGAAGGGGTTGTTCAGCAGCGGGGAGAAAGTGGAAGTCTACGGTTTTATTGAGGGTTACCGCGGGCTGATGCAGGGCAATTACAGAAAGATGTCCGAGAAGGATTTCTCCGGTATCCTGACGCGCGGCGGCACAATCCTCGGCACATCACGCCAGCCGTTCAAGCAGATGCGCGTAATCGAGGACGGCTTCGACAAGGTAAAGGCGATGAAAGAAACATACAAGAGGCTTGACCTTGACTGTCTTGTAGTGCTCGGTGGAAATGGCTCGCAGAAGAGCGCGAACATGCTGTATGAGGAAGGGCTCAATGTGATCGGTCTGCCAAAGACCATCGACAATGATATCTGGGGAACGGATGTAACATTTGGTTTCCAGAGTGCGGTGGAAATTGCGACGGAAGCAATTGACAATATCCACACGACAGCGGAGTCCCATGGACGCGTTTTTATCCTTGAACTGATGGGGCATAAAGTGGGCTGGGTAACACTGCATGCGGGCATTGCCGGCGGGGCGGATGTTATATTGATCCCGGAGATACCATATGATATCAAAGTGATCTGCAAGGCGCTGCGCGACCGTGAGAAGGCGGGCAAGAGCTTCTCCATCATCGCGGTGGCGGAGGGCGCTATCTCGAAGGAAACAGCGGCGCTTTCAAAGAAGGAGCGCAAGGAGAAAATCGCAAACTCGAAATATCCTTCGGCGGCATATGAGATTGCTGCGGAAATTACCAAAAAGACGGGGCAGGAAGTGCGCGTTACCGTGCCGGGTCACACGCAGCGCGGCGGGAGCCCGTGCCCGTTTGACCGCGTGCTTTCAAGCCGCCTTGGGGCTATGGGTGCGAAGCTGATTTTAAATGAGGACTACGGCAAGCTGGTGGTTATGCGCAATGATGATGTGACTGCAATCCCGCTTTCCGAGAGCGCGGGGAAACTTAAATATGTGGACCCGAAAGATGATATTATTGAGAGTGCAAGGATGCTTGGAATTTCGTTTGGGGATAAGTAGTCGGACAATACATGGCGGCGCACAAAGTAAAAGAAAAAGATATAAGTGATTAAAAGTGTGGCAGGAAATTGTGATAAAATAAAGGTGCGGTTTCTGCATAAAATTTTATGCGGAAACTGCACCTTTATTTTTTTCGTATACAAACAGGTTCCCGCGCTTTCCCACCCGGGTTACTGCACCGACGAAATTCAAAATATTTAATGACACATTGGCAAGCGGCTGATTTACACGCGCCGCTTTTTTAAAATCTTTTGACGTGAACTGTTCCGGAAGATTATCAGGGATAAGGCGTGCGTAGTCATCAATGCTGTTTATTGTGATTTCCTCGTATAGATTGAGGGGCAGGGAATCGATTTTGCTTGCCCCTTTGTGCTTATTTTGGCTAAAGCCGTCAAGAAAGCGGTATTCTTCCACATCGAGCAGTGCAATATGGATATGCAGGTGCTTGTCGGTCAGATATGATTTGATGCGGTAGAGTTCCTTGAAAATAGCATGGGGACTGCCGCGTTTAGGCGATTTGCGCGGGGCAGTTACCTCGCCGGTGGGCGGGTCAACATAGCGCAGGTATTTTGTATGCGCGACCGGATAGACAATATTTACATCACACAGCGGCAAAAACGCGTCCAGCTTGCGGCGCAGCGTATTGAAATTTCTGGTCTGGATTTCAAATATTTCACTGCCGGTATATGCGTCCGCAACAAAACCGGCGAATTTCTTTTCATGGTGTGTAATGTCCGGCGCATAATAGTTTTTCAGGACAGCGTGGACTGTTTTTTCCGAGAGTGTGCCGATTCCGGCGCGCTCTACGTTCTGGTGGATAACGCGGTTGCAGGCTTCTTCAAAGCGCAGGTTTTCCATAATGAACCTCAGTGGTATGTGGTATTTTGTTGATATTTCGGGAAAACACGCTGGTTTTTGTGGTATGTACCGAAATGTAGTATTATTATAATATGGTTTTATAAGGATGTAAAGATTAAGATGTGATGTATGTTGCCATCCTGTTCTTTGGGAGATAAGCTGTTCTTTTATGTGTAGAGCTGTGTGTATCGATGGTCAGTATGCGATCAGTGTTTCAGGAATTTAACCTACTAAAGAAGTACCCTGTTTCTAAGCCGTAAAGATGAAAGCGGGGAGGGGGAAGTTCTTTGTGGCAGGTGGGGGTAAGTCCGATCTGATAAGCTGAGATAGCAGCATAGGGATATAATTTCCTCTGACATGCGAGTATTTATAGAAAAGATGAATAATTGAGGCAGGCACAGTTTGCAATTAAAGGTTTCTGTAAATATTAAGGGGGTAATATAATTGTGTTCTGGTGAAAATGTTAAAAATTTCTAAAAGCAAGAATTGTTAAGCAGGAATAAATAATCGTGATATAATATTTCTTAACAGTTGCAACTGCATTATTATTGGAGGAAATGTGAATGAACAATTTTTGCAAAATCAGCGAGGCTATTAAATATATTGACGCTCATCTCAATGATACATTATCAGTGGGGGCGATCGCGGAACAATTTGCTTTTTCTCCATATTATTTTCACAGATTGTTTACGTCGGTTGTTGGTAAATCCATGATTGCTTATGTCCGAGACAGACGGATTGCTTTTGCCTGCAAGATGTTGAGTGAAACGGATCGGAAAGTGCTTGATATCGCGCTTGACTTTGGATTTGACTCTGCACAGGGTTTTTCCAGAACCTTTAAATCGATTACGGGAATGTCCCCGACAGAGTACCGCAGCAGAAAGATTGTGCCTTGTGTTATTCCAGCAGCAGAACTTGTAAAGCGGTTTACCAACAGATTAAAAGGAGGTATTTTGATGAATCCTAACATGATAAAAAAGGAAAAGTTGATTTTGGCGGGAGTATCGGGGGCGGGCAATGAAACAGCGGAAATATGGAAGCGTTTTATCAAGCTTTATAAGGAAGCCCCGCCCACGGACAAAGTGTCCGATGATAGCTATGAAGTGCGCATCTATGACAGTACAACAGAAGAGGAAACCGTCTTTGTCGGCTGTGAAATAAACGGCGAATGCAATGGATATGAAATCTTTCAAATTCCGGCTTCGGAGTATGCATCTTTTGATGTGTACGTGAAAGAGGGGTATGGGAGCGAAAATGATGCGATGGAAGAATGGCTGGTTTCCAATGAAAAAGGATATGTCAGTAATTTGCTTGATGGAAAACCCTATTGCATCGAACATTATGATGCACGATATGATGACAGCGGGGATGAATCCATTGTAGAAATCTGGCTGCCTGTTAAAAAATGAAAGGTGATAATAAGGAAAACTGATTTGGGTTAGGATGGGCTAACATAGGGGTGATAAAGGCGGAATAATTGCAGAACGACAGGGCGCATAGAAAATTATGCGCTCTGTTTTAAACGGTGGACAGTATCAAATAACAAAAATAATTGTGGAAGGGAAGTGTTGCAGGTAAAAGGTTTAATGAAAAAATCAGGAAGGGAAAAATAAATAATAGGCGGGAGATGGTATCTAAGTCTTGTTTTCTCCTGAAACGACATGGTATAATATCGGTAGATATTATACCAGCGCTGATTTGCCGTCCGACCAGAGGGAGGACATTTTCAATGGCAAATCATGTGCATGCCCCGCAGGGAAACATGTCCGGAGGACATGGTAAAATATCGGAAGGTATCATAACCTGACAGTGGAATATAAAAGGATTGAGCTTTATTGCCGGGAAGGAGTGTGGGTACTGTTGGAGTGCATGGAAGAATTTCCTAAAGAGCGGAAATGAGTTGTATGAGAAACAGAACGAATTGAGTGAAGGAGGTTATAGTGAAAACTTTAATATTAAATGGATCTCCAAGAAAAAATGGTGATACTGCCAGCCTGATTAATAAAATTACTGAAAAGATTTTGGGGGAGTATAAAATTGTAGATGCTTACAGATGCAATATCTCGCCCTGCCTTGATTGCAGGTATTGCTGGGAAAATAATGGGTGTGTAATTAATGATGAAATGCAGGAAGTATACGAATACATAAAGGAATGTGATAACATTTTAATTGCTTCGCCTATTTATTTTTCGGAACTAACTGGAAAATTGCTAGATGTTGGGAGCAGACTCCAAACATACTTCTGTGCCAGATTTTTTAGAAAAGAAGAACCTGTTTTAAAATCTAAAAAGGGTGCAGTTATATTAGTTGGCGGGGGCGATGGCCATATGGATACGGCTTATAGTACAGCTTGTACGCTGTTACACCATATGAATTGCCATAACATTCATAAAGTGGTATATAGTCATAATACCAATGAAAAACCTGCTATTGATAATGAAAACGTACTTTATGGTCTGGAAAGTATATTAAAATTTTTTGCAGATGTGGTGGGGTGAATCTTATTCAAGAGGGGTGGGAGGTGGGGGATATAATGCGGGGGAAGGATTCGGATGAAACTGGTAAAAAACATTTATTTCAGTGTGCGTGAAATATGGAAGGCTTCAAGAAGTGCTTTATTTTTCCTGATTTTTCTGGCAGGGTTTTCCGCCTTTTTTACAATCTGTGACGTTATTTATATAAAATATCTGATAGACTATGCCCTGTCAGAAAAATTTTCATTTTTATTGCTGCTGCTTGGGCTTGGCGGTTATTTTGCGCTGGTTTTTCTGTCGAAGATAGTGGCGGGAATTATTGCGCCGCTGTTTGCAAATGCGCTGGAGGGAAAGGTTATGTCCTGTTCCAATTCCACCCTGTATAAAAAGATTCTCTCAATTGGCGCGATAAATTATAATAATACAGAATTTTATAATAAACTTTCAATTGCCATGAGGGAAAGTGGTATCCGTTATTTTCAGCTTGCTATGCAGATTATTACCTTTATACAGAGCGCCGTTGCAGGGCTTGCAGTGTTTACGATTTACGGCGATCCGCTTATTTTACTTGCCTGTGCACTTTCCACCCTAAATTATATGGTCTATTCATTCCGGACAGGAAAAAAGAATTATGATTTTACGAAACAGGAAGAACCTTATGAAAGGTTTGTAGATTATCTTAACCATATTTTTTATCGCGGGGAATATGCGGAGGAGCTGCGCGCAAACTCTGACATCCAATCGATATTGCTTGAAAAATACGACCGGGAAACCAAAAAAGACCTGGAAAGAACTAACAAATATTTACATAATTTTATAGTCCGCAGCAATCTTATGTTATGTTTTGACAGCCTTATTTTATGGGTGGTCGCCGTCTATGTGTCCGCACGGGTTTTAAAATTTGAAATTTCTGCGGGTGAGTTTTTGGTAATGATTAATATTGTTTCGTCCATATCCGGACAATTGATACAGATATTTAAGGTGCTGCCGGATATTATAGAGTCTTCCCGCTATGTGGGCGATATCCGGGAGATCCTTCAATATCCGGAAGATTTTTTGACGGAGGGTGGAACCGTCTGCGTGGATTTTAAGAAGATTGAGTTTCGGCACGTAGCATTTTGCTATGGAGCTGGCGGTTTTGCAATTAGGGATCTAAACTTTAAAGTTGAAAAAAATGAAACTGTTGCGCTGGTTGGAAAGAACGGTTCTGGAAAATCGACACTGGTGGATATTCTTGTGGGACTTATCAGACCTGGGGGCGGGGAAGTCCTGTTAAATGGCAGGGAGTATCGGGAATATGATATCGGGAGTGTAAGAAAGCTTTTTGGCACAGTGTTCCAGGATTTTCAAATATATGAGGTTACGGTTGCGGAAAATATACTGATGCGGGAAATGAAATCGGAGGAAGACCGTATTTTGGTGGAGGAGGCACTTCGCTATGTGGGGCTGTATGAGAAAATCACAGCGCTGGAAAACGGAATCCAAACCGTGGTTTCCTGCGGGGAGGGGGCTTCCACGGAAGAAACTAATAATCCCAGAAGGGCGGGGGATTTTTCCGGCGGTGAGCGGCAGAAAATTGCGATTGCAAGGGCGTATGCCACGAAAGCGCCGCTGCTTGTTTTTGATGAACCTACAGCAAATTTGGATGTTTATGCGACGCAGGCCTTTTATGATGCCATGTTTGGTATGAAGAAACAGGGGAGGACGATAGTGTTTACAACGCATAAACTCTATTATGCGTCGAGGGCGGACAGAATCCTTTATATGGAGGATGGGGCAGTGAAGGAGAGTGGCAGCCATAAGGAACTAATGCAAAGAGGAGGGGGATATGCAGCGCTTTATACCATGCAGGCAAAGGAATTGTTTGCGCAGGAAGGCGGGGACAATATGGGGCGGGGCGTAATCCGTGGAGGGGCAGAATGAAAGTGAAGTTGGAAATAAAGAATAAATTTTCGCTCCAGTTGAAAATTATGGGGTATTTGCGCAAGGCAGCACCCGCCTATCTTCCTGTGAATCTGTTTAATGCCTCAGTTGGAGCGATTTATTATATTGTGCAGATTCTGTTTTACCGGATGCTTATTGACCTTATTCTATATGATTCGCCGTCGCTGTTTGCCGCCGCAATGTATTTTCTGGGGTATCAGGTGTTTTGTCTGGTTTACCGCTCGTTTGACCAGTGGGTTTCGATCCGGTTTAAAGAGCGGGAGAAGGCAAAAGTGCGCCGATATTATAAAAAAATGATTTATGCGGAAAGTGCGAAAAAGAAACTGGAAAATTATAATTCCGGGGAGTATTTGAACTTATTGTATAATGCGGTTTATCATAATGGGGATTCATTTTTTCTTTTTGCAGACCGACTGTGTATATTGGTGGGTTCCTTAATCTGTTTTGCGGCTCTGGTTACGCTTTTTGGCCGGCTGCATCTTATTTTTATTGTGGGGGCGCTGTTTTCAGCGCTGAAAAACTGTGTGATAAACAGCCGGAAAAACAGGATTGATTATCAGATGTATCTGGAAAAATTGCCATTTAACCGCTGCGATACCTATGTCCATAATCTGTTCTATCAAAAAACCTATGTCCGGGAGCTGCGCCTTTATCCGATAGGTGCTTATTTTATTAATAAATATAAGCTGCTTAAAAACAAGCGTTTTGGTGTGATAAAAAAGAGCTTGATGCAGGCCGGGTTTGCTACCTTAGCGCGCGATGGGATTGATCTGTTGCTCAGGGGAATTTATATTGTGGTTCTTGTGTATCTGCTTATAAATAACAGGACAACAGTGGGGGAGTTTCATCTTGTTCTCTCCCAGGCTGCAACTCTTGCAATTTATATTGAGCGGATCATTATGTTTGTGCCATCAGTCTGCAATGACGCATATTACAGCGCGGATATTTTTAAGGTGATTTGCAGTGGGAATCACAGTTTTCAGGTGGTTGGCGGGGGAGTTAAGGGGGCTTTTATAGTATGCAGGGATCTGTGCTTTTCTTATGACGGGCAGAAGGAGGTGTTAAAAAATATTAACATCCGCCTGCCTCTTGATAAAAAAATTGCTGTTGTTGGGGAGAACGGTTCTGGGAAAAGCACTTTTATTAAGCTTTTGACAGGTCTTTACACGCCCACAGTAGGAAATGTGGAGTACTATTATCCTGGGTTTGAAGGGCGGGACTGCGCGGAACTTTTTGGCAGTCTGTTACAGGAATTCAGACTGTTTCCACTTTCGCTCAAAGATAATGTCCTCGCAACCGATGTGGAAAATAAGGAGGAAGAAGTGAAAACCGCCCTTAGATTTGCAGGGATATGGAAAAAAATGGAAGAACTTCCGGATGGTGTGGATACCGTGTTTGCCGGGGAGTTTCTAAAGGAGGGGGTTGGTTTGTCCGGCGGTGAGCAACAGAAATTGGCGCTTGCCAGGGCGTATGCAAAGAAAAGACCGGTTTTGGTGCTGGATGAACCATCCGCAAACCTTGACCCACAGGCAAAGAGCCATCTGATTGAGAAGATCAACAATTTAAGCGGGGGGCGTGCAGTATTTTTGGTAACGCATAACCCGCAGTATGCAAAACAGGCTGATCTGGTGGTCTTTTTTGAGGAGGGGCGTATTGTGGAATACGGTTCGCCGGGGGAATTATGTAAGAAGGGCGGATATTTTGAAAAAATGCAGAAGTTTCTTGCTGAAAATGAATAAAATACAGAAATTTAGGGGATTCCCCTCTTGCATTTTACGGAGGATTGTGTTAAAATTTCAAGCTGGATTCCGAAAAATTTTATAAAAATTTTACAGTTCAAACAGAGGAGGCAGCTATGGAAGCGTATGATGTTTTTAAAGATCTAGCCATTATTATCCTGGTGGCGAAAGCGTTCGGCATCCTTGCGAGAAGATGTAAGGCACCACAGGTAGTCGGTGAGATTATTGCCGGTTTGATTATCGGACCGAGCATATTGGGTTGGGTAGCCCAGACAGATTTTCTTGTTCAGATGGCGGAGATCGGGGTTATTCTTCTGATGTTTTCGGCGGGGCTTGAAACGGATATTAAGGAATTATTGAGGACGGGACCTATCGCGCTCTTGATTGCGTGTGCGGGTGTGTTTGTCCCTCTTATATGTGGAACCCTGCTTTATATGGGTTTTTACGGCGCGGCTCCCTGGGGCAGCGAGGAGTTTTACAAAGCGGTTTTTATCGGCACGATTCTTACAGCCACATCGGTTAGTATTACGGTTGAATCGCTGCGTGAGATGGGTCGGTTAAAAGGCAAGGTTGGCACGACCATTTTAAGTGCTGCGATTATTGACGATGTAATTGGTATTATCGTTCTGACCGTCGTTGTCGGGTTTAAGAGTCCGGATTCCAATCCGGGGAAGGTGGTTATAAATACCATACTTTTCTTTGTGCTGGCGGTGGTTGCAGGTTTTCTGTTTTATTTCCTGTTCCGCAAGTTTGATACGCTCTATCCGCACACGAGGCGCATCCCGATTTTAGGGCTTGCGTTCTGTTTTGCAATGTCTTACATAGCCGAGAGATATTTCGGTATTGCGGATATTACAGGTGCATATGTGGCGGGTATCGTGCTGTGCAGTTTGCGGGATTCGGGTTATATTGCCCAGAAGATGGATACGAATTCGTACATGTTGTTTGGACCGGTCTTTTTTGCAAGTATTGGTTTAAAGACCAATATTGATAACCTGGATGGTTCGATCCTGCTTTTTGCTGCGGCGTTCGTTGCAGTCGGGTTGATTGCAAAGATTATCGGGTGCGGTCTGGTAGCCAGACTTTGCAAGTTTAAGAATAAGGATGCTTTAAAAATCGGTGTCGGCATGATGACGCGCGGCGAGGTCGCGCTGATTGTCGCCCAGAAGGGGCTTTCGGTCGGGCTGATGACACCTGTCTACTTTACAGCGGTAATTTTGCTGATTATTGTATCCTCAATTCTCACCCCTATCGTACTGAAAGTACTGTATGCGGGCGAACCACTTGAGGAGGCAGCGGCAACGAAATAGGTATCAGGATAGAAAAACAAACTGTGAAAGAGCAAAAAAGGGGATAAATTACAATAAGGAGCGTGTTCTGCGGGTGATTCGCAAGGCACGCTCCTGACTTTTGTGGAAAAAAATGGAAATTTGCAAAAAATGTATTCCATATTTTCGGAGGACATGGTATAATGTTCGTGAAGGCAAAGCAAGGAATCAGGAAAGGGGAAGTGCGGAAATACGTATCTCATTTCCAGCACTTCCCCTTTCCTGATTCCGCAGCGAGCAACGCGAGCTGGGAAAATCTTTGATTTTCCCAGCTTTGCCGTAAATTGTGCGGAGCCCGCGAGAAACCTGTGGAACGATATGGTATAATATCCGCGAAGGCAAAGTAGCGCGCAACGCGAGTTGCTTTGCCGTAACTTGCGCGGAGCCCGCAGGAGAAAATTTCCACACAGCGCAATATCCCAATACTATAATAAGAAGAAAAGAGGAATACTATGACCGGGAAGATCAGTGAATTTCAGGAATATATCAGAAAGGCGGTAACCCCGTTCCATTCGGTGGAGGCGGGAATCAGCCTGTTAAGGCAGGCGGGTTTTGAGGAGCTTACCATGACAGCTCCCTTTAATTTGTGCCCTAAGGGGAAATACTTTGTCAAACCATATGATACCATGCTTTTTGCATTTACCATCGGGGAGGGGGAGATGGGAGCGCAGGCGTTCCATATTGCTGCTGCGCACACGGATTATCCATGCCTCCATCTGAAGCCGACAGCCGAACTTGCCGCTAACGGTTATCTGCGCTTAAATACCGAGGTCTACGGCGGACCGATCTTAAATACATGGCTTGACCGTCCGCTCTCCTTAGCCGGGCGTGTGGCATTGCGCAGCGAAAACACATATAAGCCGGAATTAAGGCTCTATAATGCGGACAGACCACTACTCACGATTCCAAACCTTGCCGTGCATATGAACCGGAAAGTCAACGAAGGGGTTGAGTTAAAGAAACAGTCCGACCTTCTGCCGCTGTTTGGTCTTCATGAAAAAGAGGGACAGGACGCGCAGTACCTCCTTAGCTTCCTTGCCGGGGAATTGCAGTGCAAAAAGGAAGATATCCTTGATTTTGACCTCTATGTCTATAATGCGGAGGAGGGCGTGAGAGTCGGTGTAAATCAGGAATTTTTCTCCTCCCCTCGCCTTGATAACCAGACATCCTGCTACGCACTTTTGCGCGCGTTGATGGACGGAAACAGGGCGGACGGCATCAATCTGATTGCGCTTTATGATAATGAGGAAGTTGGAAGCCACACGAAACAGGGCGCGGATTCCCTGCTGCTAATGCTTTTGCTCGAAAAGATATATGCGGCGCTCAGCATGGACAAGACCGCCTTAAACGAGGCCGTTCTGCGCAGCTTTTTATTTTCCGTGGATGTGGCGCACGCGATTCATCCAAACCATCCGGAAAAATACGACCCGGTGAACCATTCGCGCATGAACGATGGTGTTGTATTTAAAATCAGCGTTAACCAGCGCTACACCTACGACGGGGAAGCGGTTGCAATCGCGCAGCAGATCTGTGAAAAGGCGGGGGTAAAATTCAAGAAATTTGTCAACCATGCCGATATGCCTGGCGGCGGCACATTAGGCCCAATTATTTCTTCCTGGCTTCCAATGAAAACGGTGGATATCGGCGTGCCGCTCCTCGCGATGCACTCTGCGCGCGAATTGATGGGGATGGAGGACGAGGAACATCTGATACGGATGATGACGGAATTTTTCTCCTAGAATGTGGCGGGGGCAAATATACAGGAAATATTGGATAAGACAATAAAAAAGAAATGAGGTAAAAACCTATGTCGGACTGGAAGAAAAATTGCGCGTGGTATGAGAGTGCAGTATTTTATCATATTTATCCGCTCGGGATGTGCGGTGTGGAAAAGCATCGGGGCGAATACGAGGAGAACGGTGAACCGCGCCGGCATTTTGCGCAGATGGAGAAATTGATCCCTCATATGAAGCGGCTGGGCATTACGGCACTCTATATCGGACCTTGCTTTGAGTCGGAGGGGCATGGTTACGAAACCATCGATTATTATAAGGTGGATGCGCGCCTGGGCGATAATGCCATGTTCCGGCATTTTGTGGATGCCTGTCACGCAGCACAGATAAAGGTGGTTGTGGATGGTGTATTCAACCATTCCGGCAGGCGCTTTTTCGCGTTTGAGGAGCTTAGGAAACACCGCGAGGGCAGCCCTTACCGTGACTGGTACTGCAATGTGAACTTTGGCGGCAACAATGAGTTTAACGATTGTTTTTCCTATGAGGCATGGCACGGGTACAATATCCTTCCGCGCCTAAATCTCTGGAACAGGGCGGTGCGCGATTATCTGCTCGATGTGATCCGCTTCTGGGTAAAAGAATTTGATATCGACGGGATACGCCTTGACTGTGCGGATGTGCTTAATTTTGATTTTATGAAGGAAATGCGCCAGTTGGCAAATACGGTAAAACCGGAATTCTGGCTGATGGGCGAGGTGATACACGGGGATTATTCGCGCTGGGTCAACCGCGATGTGCTGCATTCCGTGACAAATTACGAATTGCATAAGGGGCTTTATTCCGGGCATAACGACCACAATTATTTTGAGATTGCGCACACCATAAGAAGGCTGTTCGGCGACGGCGGTTTGGTTCGGGAGGGAAAACTCTATACCTTTGTGGAAAACCATGATGTAAACCGGTTAATCAACAAGGTGAAAGATCCGGTACACATGAAAAATATCTATTTGATTGCTTACACGCTGCCGGGCATTCCATCCATTTATTACGGAGGTGAATTCCGCCTTAGCGGTGTGCAGGCGAACGGTTCGGATGATGCCATCCGCCCGGCACTCTCGATTGCCGATTATGCCGTTCTTTCCGAGAAGGAAAAGGATTTTGTTGAATTCCTTGAAATGCTTGGTCGTGCGAAAGAGGAGCTCGCAGCGCTCTCGGTCGGAAGTTATGAAGAGCGCCTGCTGACAAACAGGCAGTTTGCGTATGCGCGTGTCTGGAATGAGCAGACTGTAATTGTGGCGGCTAACAATGACGAGAATCCAGCCCGCGTCGATATCCGCGCACAGGATGGGGAATATGTGGACTATATGACAGGTCAGAAATATTCCTGTGGTAACGGAAAGTTGTCGGTGGAACTTGCGGCACATAGCGGGGTTATACTTGTAAAGGGCGGATGGGAATTTAAAGAGGTTCCGGATACAGCGGATTTTGTGCAGAACGAAACGGAGAAAACGGAGATGCAGCTTGTTGAAAAGGATGATGTGCATAGCGGGGACGAACGGATCTCGGAAGTTTTGGAGAAAGAAGCGGCTGTGCCGGAAAACGTAAATGCAGATGAGAATCAATCAGCCGTTGATAAATTAGCTTTAGAACATCGTTTTTATGGTGTCCTGGTTAAAGAGGGAATTAATACAGAAGATATTTTAGATGAGGTAACAGTGTATGATGTCAAGCTTTTGCAGTGCAATAATAAAAAGCCGCGCTATCGGACCGCGCTGTATTTTACGGCGGATGGGGAGGATTTCCCGCAAAAACTCTCCCGCGTCCTGATTGCAGATCCTGACCGTGGGGGCAACTGGTTTGCCGATATTAAGGGGGGAGATACAAAGTATATCGTATTCCGTGATCTGGTGCTTTCTTACCGGGCTGGGGATGAGAAGGTGAAAGCGGCGGTTCTAAGTGAGTGCAGAAAGCGCGGTATTAATGATACTGAAATAAACTGGGAAGAGTAAGCTGCCCGCCGAAGAATACGGTTGGCATCCGATAATTTTTTCCGGGCTAAAAACGCAAAGAGGATCTGGGAGCAGTTTCCCGCGGCATAACCGGCATAATATCTGCGGAAAGGGGATTTATAATGTTTGGTATGATTGGTCTGGAAGAAATTTCGGGCAGCAGTTTTTTGGAGGTTTTGAGGAACCTGGTTTTAGAATATGTTCCGGACGGGGAAAGGGTTTTAAAGCTTCTGTCCGACAATGCGGAATTGTTTTTGGCTCTTGGCATTGCGGTGGGGCTTTCCCAGTGCTTTTTCGGCTATGCCATGAGGAAGCTTTGGACGGGCATCCTGTCCGTTATCCTGTGTGGCTGCTTTGGCGCAGCGGCAGCGGTCACAGTTTTTCCGGAACCGGCGGCACTTTCCGCAGTAACCGCGGTTGCTGCGGTTCTTGGGGGTGTGGCAGGGTATTTCCTCTGGATTGCAGGGTGCTTTCTGCGTCCGTTTTTCGTTGTTGCGGTCGCGGTGTTTATCCTGTTTGTGATAAGCGGGTCAAATGTTCCGGGCATAATTGCAGGGCTATCTGCGGGCTTGGTTGCAGGTGTTGCAACTGTGGCTTTTTATCGGGTATGCCTGGTTTTCTATACCGCCCTGGCTGGGGGTATGCTTGCCGGTGCATGTATATCCGGATTTGTGGGGGTTACAGGGTATCCTGTGTTATTGATGGGGGGGGTTATTGCTGCGGCCGGGATTGCGGTACAGTTTGTTATGGGGCGCAATTCAAAGCTTGCAGCGGGCGCGGGTATGAGCGCAAAGGAAGCGGCAAAGCGGCTGAAAGCCACAACCCAGATGGATATGGCAGCACAGCTTGCGGCAACGGATGAGCAGGATGGCGATGGGCAGGAGAGTCCTGGTGAAGCTGGCACAGCGGATGGCACGGTGCCTTCCGGGGAGAATTTTACCAGACCGCAGGAGGAAAAGGTAGTGGAAGCTTTACAGGCAAAGCCCGGGGGGAATGGTGAGGCGGCGGGTGTCTGCCCAGCCTGCGGCACACCGTACAGCGAAAGGGCAAAATTTTGTATGCAGTGCGGGTTAAAATTGTGATAGAGGGTGCCTGATTTCTTTGAAAGGGAGATTGCATTATAGGGGCTGTTGCAAAATGGCATATTCAAACAATATATAGTATGGATATCCAAGTCATCTTTACTGTATATTGTTAAATATCCAGATTTTGTAACAGCTTCTTTATTTATGGCTGTGTGTGGTGTGGTTTGGCTTTGGTAGCAGGTTATGTTGTAATGGATTGGAGGGTGGTTGTTTGATAGGGCTGGTGAATGATATTGGCATTTAATCTATCAAAGAAATCTCTCCGTTTCTAAGTCGTAAAGACAAAAGTGATGGGTAAGGGTGACTTTTTTGTATCGGGCGGGTGTAAGCCTTATCTGACAAGCAAGACCCCCTTACCTATTGCGATAACAGAATAGGGATATAAATTCCCCTGACAATAATAAACAAGGAGATAATGAAAAAAAATGGGATTTGATAAAGCAAGAATATTGGGGATTGATTTAATAGAGGCGGATACGGAGGAATCCCTGAAAAAAGTGGAAGAAATTTATATGGAAGCATTTCCAGCCATTGAGCGGAAACCCTTCCCGCTGCTGGTGGAAGCGCAGGCAAGAAAAGATGTGGAAATTCTGATGGTTAAGTGGTCGAAAGACGGCGGGAGAACTGCTAATATGGTATGCAGGAGTGATGGGGCTGCGGAAAGAATACCGGAAGAAAGCCTGAGAGATGAGGTCGGAAAATTACATGATACGAAGACGGATATATTAGGGGAGATAATACTTGCCGGGTATGACGATGTGGTACTTCTTGATTATTTTGCGATTGCCCCAGCATTCCGCGGGCAGGGAATAGGCGAAAAGGTTCTAGCGGAATTGCAAAAGCGCTGTAAAGGGAAGCGGCTGGTGCTGGAAATTGAAAGTACTAAGGTGGAGGCTGATAATCTAAAACAGCGCCTCTCGCGCAAGGCTTTTTATGGGCGCTGCGGAATGCGGACACTCGATTATTCGGTGATGGTGATGGGGGTTGAGATGGAGGTGCTGACATTCGGATGTGATGTGGGATTTGAGGAGTACCACGCGGTTTACAGGCAGGTATTCGGGGAGGAAATTGGGGCGCAGATAGGAAGGGTGAGCGGGAAGGGGAAGATATAATATGATGGTATATGCACGGGCAGCAAATATACTGTAAGGCTATTTAGATTTAACCTGTTAATTGTGTTGGGCGGGATTCAAGCCCTATTTGACAAGCTGTGATAGCAGCAGGGGAATATATTGGATTTTTAGTTTGCATACCGGGATGAAGGATATTAAAGCAGGGGCGGACAAGGAGGTATCGACTGCGGTAAAATATGAGTAATTATAAAATGATTTTATCAGGAAATTTCTAGAAGAATTTTCAGTGGAAGAATAATGATACTTGACAAACATACCAACGGTATGATACTATAAACATACCATCAGTATGTTAAGAAGGAGGTGACCCAGTTATGGCGAGGAATAAACACCCGGAGGAAACCGTCAATTTGATTCTTGACGTTGCCTGCCGCCTGTTTGTGGAAAAGGGCTTTGAGCACACGTCCATCCAGGATATTATCAACAATTTGGGCGGGCTGACCAAGGGTGCGATCTACCATCATTTTAAGTCAAAGGAGGATATTTTAGAGGCGGTTATCAGCCGGATGACAGAAGAATCGAACCGGATGCTGATAGAGATCCGTGACCGCACTGATTTGACGGGGAAGGATAAATTGAAGACCATTTTTAAGAAATCAATCTTTCGACCGGTTCAGGACGAAATCTTTACTCAGGCTCCAAACCTTGGTGATAACCCGAAATTACTCTTCAGTATTTTTTGCAATACAATACGGGAGGTCGCGCCGGATTATATCTTTCCGATTATTCGGCAGGGGATTGATGATGGAACAATTGTGACCGATTATCCGGAGCAGTTGGCGGAACTGATTATACTGGTTGCAAATATCTGGGCAAATCCGATGATATTTGATAATACGCCGGAGGAGTCCTGTGCCAAATTTATGATATTCCGACAGATGATGCAGGGCTTTGGGATGGATATTGTGGATGACGAAATGGTGGAGCGCCTTATGGAGCTTTCAGCAATTTATCAGAAAAACAAATAGGGGAAAAAGGATGCTGCAAAGAAAATTGCCTGCCTGAAAGGAAGGAAACGGGGAGCAGTTTATATTTATTTGCAGCACCATTTTTTAAATATTATACATACCATCGTGCGGTATGATAAAGGAGGGATTCGTGTTTTGGGTCAAATGTTGTTGTAAGGTTTCAAGATTATATATTTATGTGGTTTTGGCTTCGGCACTGGCATATGGATTGTTCGCAGGGGCACTTTACCAGACTCTAGTAAAAGGGACTGAATCCGATGGAAGTTTAACCTATCAATTGTGCTTTGCTGGGTGCAATCCCCATCTGACAAGCTGAGATAGCAGGATAGGGGCATGGGGAATTAACGGAGCGGATTCCGAATTCCTTTGACAGTCGAAGAATATTATTTTAACCTGTAAGGAGGATGAAAATGGAACAAAAATTATTTTCAAAGAATTTTACGCTGGTGGTGATCGGACAGATTATTTCCCTGTTTGGAAATGCGACCATCCGGTTTGCGCTGCCGCTCTACCTGTTAAACCAGACAGGTTCTTCCACGCTTTTCGGGACGGTCACAGCATGCGCGTTTCTGCCCGCCATTCTGCTTACGCCCGTCGGCGGTATTGTCGCGGACAGGGTAAACAAGCGGAATATTATGGTGATACTGGATTTTTTCACGGCTGCGGTGATCGCTGCGTTTTCCGTATTGGCTGGTGGAGTGAACCTTATCCTTTTGATTGTGGTCACACTAATGCTTTTGTACGGGATTGCGGGCGCGTACCAGCCGGCTGTGCAGGCGAGTATCCCGGCACTGGTAAGCACCGGGCATATTATGGAGGCAAATTCCGTGGTCAATATTATCAGTTCGCTTGCCGCCCTTTCAGGTCCAGTACTTGGCGGGATTTTATACAGCAATTACGGTCTGAAACCGGTTTTGTGGGTCTGCACGCTATGCTTTGTTTTGTCCGCGGTGATGGAACTGTTTATCAAGATTCCGTTTCAAAGGCAGGAGTCCGGCGGCGGGGTATGGAAGATCGTAAAAAAGGATTTTGCGGAAAGTATTCAGTTTATCCGCAGGGATAAGCCCGCAATCGGGAAAACCGTTTCCGTCGTGTGTGGGGTGAACCTCTTCCTTTCCGCCATGATTCTTGTCGGTCTGCCTTATCTGGTGACGGAGGTGATGTTTGATGGGGCAGGGTATGATTCTGATTATGTCAATAAGCTTTATGGATATGCCCAGGGGGCGCTTGCCGCAGGAAGCCTTGCCGGTGGGATTGGCGCGGGAGTCCTGGTAAAGAAGCTAAAGATTCAAAAGACCGGGAATCTGTTAATTCTCTGTGCCGCCTTTGTATTCCCGATTGCGGTTTCGCAGATGCTTTCTGCATCCGGGATGGTTTGTTATCTGGTTATGACACTGTGCTGTTTTATTATTATGTTTTTTTCAACTATTTTTACCGTGCAGATGATGTCCTTTATGCAGATGGAAACGCCGCAGGAATTAATTGGGAAGGTGATTGCCGCAGTCCTTATGTTTTCCATGTGCGCGCAGCCGCTCGGCAATGCGCTCTATGGGGTTTTGTTTGATTTGTGCGAAGGTTATGAATATGTAGTTATATTGTTTGCGGGAAGTGTTTCCCTTGTGATAGCGGTCTGCACGAAAAAAATATTTGAGGGGTTTGGGGAGCGGGGGGAAGCCTAAATCCCCCTGTGTTTCCACGGTCTGTTTTTGTCAAGCCACCCCATTTTTTCCCAGTATACGCCGTCAGGGTATTCAGGATTATTTTTATGTAATGATTTCTGTATTACACGGCAGATAAGAAATTTTACTTTTGTGGTAGTTTTTGTCCTTGCGGGTTTTTGGTAGTCGATGGCGGCAAGTTTTTTTGACAGCCGTTTCATTTTTTCCGTAAGTTTGGTGCGCTTTTTTTCGGTGAGGTTTTCCCAGAAGATATTATTTATAAGCCTGCCAGTAAATATCCTGATTTCGGAAATGCCCCACCATGAAAGGCTGTGCTTTATGTCTTTCGCGCTTGACCTTGCACCTGCGCCGAGGCACTGCGTGATAATGACCGCCCGTTTCGCAAACAGTTCAGGAGCGGGACGGTGCGGCATCCACAAATAGGCGAAGTGGTCGAGCATCGCTTTCATTGCGCCTGTAGCGTGCATTACATAGGAGGGGGATGTCATAATAATCAGATCCGATTCGAGCAGGGATGCCGCTATTTTCTGTGTGAATGCGGCATCTTTACAGGTGTGGATGCCCTTTGATATACAGTTTGTGCATCCCATACAAAATGCCGGGCAGTCTTTCGGCAGATAATATTCTGTGATTTCTGCATCTGACCGAAAGCGCGCAAGAAAGATTTCTTTCAGGCGGTAGGTCACGCCGTGTTTTTCCGTTCCGTTTATCACTGTGATTTTCATAGATATCATTCCTTTCGCTGATATGGTTGTAAAACTCATTGCCCCAGGTGATAGGGGGGATTTTGTAAAGTTTTGCGGGAATATAAGATGTGTTTTTTAACCTATCAAAGAAGTTCTAGCTTCTAAGCCGTAAAGACGAAAGCGGTGGGGGTGGGGACTTTTTTGTCAGGTGGATGGATAAATCCCATCGGATATGCGGCAGCACAGGGATATAGTTTCCCATGATTACAAGGCTGATTAAAATTATATTTCCAGGATATCGTGTAATATTTTGGAATGAAATCTCCGGCGCTGACCTTTATCTGTCAGGTCAATTCCATAGAGTTTATAAATCACATTATGGCGCAAAAATGATTGTTGCAGAACCGCGATTAAATGAAATGTTTTGCGCCGCAATGTTCCGTCGTCCCAATCCGGTCGGCAGGCAGCTACAAGTGGCAGGTAAGCATGACAGGTGCCCTCTGTATTGTCGTCCTCTTTCGGTGCGCCCATATCCCCGAGAATTGATATTTTTGCCACGGCATAATGGTCAAACAGATAAGTCAATGTCAGATTTCCAAGGTAGTCCAATTTATCAAACGGGGTAAGCCCGATGGTTTTTTCCTCAATCGAGCGGAACTCGTCAACGATTCCGTTGATAATTCGTTCCACACATTGCTTAATCAGATTCTCCTTGCTGCCAAAGTGATAATTGATAAGCCCCAATCCCACATCTGCCTTTTTACAGATTTCCCGTACTGTGATATCATCGATACTTTCACCGTTTTCGTTGATAAGGGCAATTGTAGCCTGCATAATAGCTTCCTTGCTGTCCATAATTATAGCCTCCTTGAACATTGTTCAATTATATTATACTGAACACTGTTCAAAAAGTCAACACATATATTGAATTGGGTGAATTAATGAGAACGTGGATATAGAGGAAAAGGTTGACATAGCACTTTGTTTCTACTAAAATGGGAGTGGGATGGATTGTGCTCCGGTGGCAGAATGGGAGGAAATATGGGAAAGAAAATACCAATTGGGATTGAATTTTATAAAGAGATGGTCGATAAAGACTATTATTATGTGGATAAGACTTTACTGATTAAGGATATTCTGGATGCGGGGACAAAGGTTAGCCTTTTTACCAGACCGCGGCGCTTTGGTAAAACACTATCACTCATGACACTTAGAACTTTTTTTGAAGATGAGCGTGACTGGTATGGGAATAAGGTGGATAATTGCCGCTATTTCGAGGGAAAAAAGATTTCCTTGTGCGGGGAGGAGTATCTGGCAAAGCAGGGAGCTTTTCCGGTTATTAGTTTGACATTTAAATCTGCGAAGCAGCCGGAGTTTGGGATGGCGTATGCGGCTTTGGTGGATAGTATTGCGGAGGAGTTTCGCAGGCATCAGTATATCTGTGAGGGAGGGGTGCTTGAGGAAGATGAAATAAATCGGTTTCGCCAGATTATAAGGTGGGGGGCGGATGAGAAAAACAGGGATGGGGAGATGGTATCTGTCATTTCATTGACATATGCAACCGCGCTGGCTTTTTTGTCCAGATGCCTGAAAAAATATCATGGCAGGAATGTGATTATTCTGATCGATGAGTATGATGTGCCACTGGAGAATTCTTATTTTTCAGGTTTCTACGATCGGATGGCGGAGTTTATAAGGTCACTTTTTGAGTCTGCATTAAAGACGAACGATGCACTGGAATTTGCGGTGGTTACGGGTTGTCTGCGGATTAGTAAGGAGAGTATTTTTACGGGGCTAAATAATCTTGAAGTTATTTCTGTTTTGAATCAGGGCTATGCGGAATATTTTGGATTTCTGGGAGAGGAAGTAAGGGAAATGCTCCGACATTTTAGTCTTGAGGAAAAGGAGGAAGAGCTAAAAAAGTGGTATGATGGTTACTTGTTTGGAAATACCGAGGTGTATAACCCCTGGAGTGTACTGAATTATGTTAAAGGCGCGGCTGTGTACCATGAGAAAACCCCAAAGCCTTACTGGGCAAATACCTCGTCAAACAGTATTGTCAGGGAACTGGTGGATGGTGCGGGGCGGGATACCCGCAAAGAATTGGATGAGCTGATAGCGGGAGGGACTATCGAGAAACCGGTACACGAGGATATCACATATGGAGATATTTTTAGTTCGCAGGATAATTTGTGGAATTTTCTATTTTTTACTGGTTATTTAAAGAAGGTGGGAGAGCGGTTTTATTTTGACCGGACATATATTACATTGGCGATTCCAAATCACGAAATCAGTTATATTTATAATAATACAATTCTTTTATGGTTTGATACAAAGGTTAAAACACTTGATCGGAGCAGGTTTTATAAGGCGCTAATTTGCGGAGATTCTTCCGTGGTAGAGGAAGAACTGAAAAGGGAACTGGTAGAGTGTATCAGTTTTTACGATGCAGCGGAACAATTTTATCATGGTTTTATGGTGGGGATGCTCGGTGGGCTGGGTGAGTATCTCCTGCGTTCGAACCGGGAAGCTGGAAACGGGAGACCGGATATTTTGATGGTGCCGGAGGATGAGTGTGGAACAGTCCTGATTTTTGAATTAAAACATGTGGAGAAATATAACCGGATGGAGTCGGGCTGTGATGCGGCGCTTTTTCAGATTAAAGAAAAACAATATGATATAGAATGCAGGGAGGATGGATTTACAAAATTTATAAAGTATGGGATATGTTTTTATAAGAAATCTTGTAGGGTGAAGAGTGTTATAGAGGGGTGAAGCTATTTGCTAGTGTAAAGTTATCAGTCAAATATTTTGTTTACCCTTGACAAATCACGAATCCGATGTTATATTGCTATCATAAAACGGTGGGGCAGATGCTCTTGCCGTGAATAAGAAAAAAGCGGGGAAGGAAAGAGTACGGAGTGGAAGCTTTTACAGAGAATTCCGCGGACAGCGTGGCTGTCCTGCTGAGAGCGGAAGAAGGGGAAGCGCCGGAAAATGGTTCTGGAGCTGCGCAGTCGAGGATTGAACTTGCAGGGATCAGGATGTGAAGCAAGCGCCCATGTTAAGGGGGAGCCTGATATAGTTTTTGTATCTGGAATTTCCCGCAGGCTTAGGCTGCGACGGATGCGCCCGTTAGCGCGATATGCTGTAGGTCATGTTATGCTTTTGATTCCGTCGTATAAGGGATACGGACTCGGGGTGTAATGGTGATAGCAGCAGACAAGGCACATTCCGCGAGGAATGCGCGAAATAAAGTGGTACCACGGGAGATAACTCCTGTCTTTATCGGGAAAGATAGAGGCAGGAGTTTTTTTATTTTGAAGAAAGTGGTGCCAAGGAGGGAAATTGCGGAACTTAAACCAAACTTAAAATCTGAAAGGAGAAAAACATGGAAAAGAAACCTTACTACATTACAACAGCCATCGCCTACACATCGGGCAAGCCGCATATCGGAAACACCTATGAGGCAGTGCTTGCGGACAGCATTGCGCGCTACAAACGCCTGGAGGGCTATGAAGTCTATTTTCAGACCGGCACGGATGAACACGGACAGAAAATCGAACAAAAAGCGGAGGAGAAAAATATCACACCGAAAGCATTTGTGGACGGCGTTGCCGGGGAAATCCGCAAAATCTGGGATTTGATGAACACCTCCTACGACAAATTTATACGTACGACGGACACAGACCACGAAAAACAGGTGCAGAAAATTTTCAAAAAACTCTACGACAAGGGCGATATTTACAAGGGCTCTTATGAAGGGTTATACTGCACGCCGTGCGAATCCTTCTGGACGGAATCGCAGCTTGTGGATGGCAAATGCCCGGACTGTGGCAGGGAGGTAAAGCCCGCGAAGGAGGAAGCATACTTCCTGCGCATGAGCAAGTACGCCGACCGCCTGATTGAGCATATCAACACACACCCAGAGTTTATCCAGCCGGTATCGCGCAAAAACGAGATGATGAATAATTTTTTGCTGCCTGGTTTGCAGGACCTGTGTGTGTCGCGAAGCTCGTTCAAATGGGGCATCCCGGTAAATTTTGATGATAAGCATGTAATCTATGTATGGATTGACGCGCTCTCAAACTATATCACAGGGATTGGATATGACACGGATGGCGCATCAACGGAGCAGTTTAAAAAATTCTGGCCGGCTGACCTGCATCTGATCGGCAAGGACATTCTGCGCTTCCACACAATCTACTGGCCGATTATGTTAATGGCGCTCGATGTGCCGCTTCCTAAGCAGATATTCGGGCATCCGTGGCTGCTTCGCACGGACGAGAGCGGCAAGAGTGTAAAAATGAGTAAGTCGCGCGGCAATGTGCTGTATGCGGATGATCTGGCGGAGGTGTTCGGGGTGGACGCAGTGCGCTATTTTGTGCTGCATGAAACGCCGTTTGACAATGACGGTTCCGTAAGCTGGGAGCTGATGACGGAGCGCATTAATTCCGACTTGGCGAACACATTGGGGAACCTTGTCAACCGCACAATATCCATGTCGAACAAGTATTTTGGCGGAGTGGTGGAGGATGCGGGTGTTTCTGGGGATGTTGACGCAGAGCTGAAAGCGGTGGCGGTGGGGACGGCTGACCGTGTGGCAGAAAAGATGAAAGATCTTCGCGTGGCAGATGCAATCACCGAGATTTTCGCCCTGTTTAAACGCTGCAACAAATATATTGACGAAACAATGCCGTGGGTACTTGCAAAGGATGAGGCGGGGCAGGGGCGCTTAAAAACCGTGCTCTACAACCTGGTGGAGAGTATTTCAATCGGCGCTGTGCTGCTTTGCCCGTTTATGCCTGAAACCACGGAAAAAATATTGCAGCAGTTAAATGCGGAGAAAAGAAGCCTTGATAAATGTAAAGAATTTGGCGTTTATGTATCCGGGACGAAGGTGACAAACGCCCCGGAAATCCTGTTTGCGCGCCTTGACATAAAGGAAGTGCAGGTAAAAGCGGAGGAGATTGCAAAAGCCCAGAAAGCAGAAGCGGCAGCGGAAGAAAATGCGCAGGGGGCAGCGGGCGCGGACAATACCGTTTCCGTGGATACCGCTAAGGATACCAAAGCGGATAACCAATCCGTTATCGATATTGAGCCTAAGCCAGAAATCACTTACGATGATTTTTCAAAACTACAATTCCAGGTGGGCGAGATTATTGCCTGTGAGGAGGTAAAAAAATCGAAAAAGCTTCTCTGCTCACAGGTAAAAATCGGAAGTCAGGTAAAACAGATTGTTTCCGGTATCAAAGCACATTATTCCGCGCAGGAGATGGTCGGGAAAAAAGTGATGGTGCTGGTAAATTTAAAACCTGCAACCCTGGCGGGTGTGGTTTCTGAAGGAATGCTGTTATGTGCGGAGGATGAGAACGGGGAACTGGCGTTATTGGTTCCGGAAAAAGAGATGCCATCCGGGGCAGAAATCTGCTAGGACAATATAAAGCGGTATTGTGTAAACCTGTTTTATCCCGATTAGGGCGCAGACCACGGGTAGTATGCAGAGGTATTAAGGAAGATCACCCTGTCGTGCACTGACTTAGCGCTGCCGCGGGTGGTACGGGAGAGAATCTCCAGGCACCCGTTACATCACTCGGCTCGCGCTGCCTCCGAGTAGTACGGGGAGAAATCCGTATTATCCGCAGGTAAGCGCCCTGTTCGGGAGGACTAAGAAGAAAGAATGCCTCCCCGCTAGGGGAATTTAAGTGTAAAGATGGTGGGAGAGGGGCAGAAGGACAGGTGTTTTTCTGATAAGGAGATTTTTGGACAATTCTTTTTGGAGAGAAAAATATGGGGAAAACGCCAGGATGGGCAAAAGGGGAGCAGGACATTGCACAATATAATATTTGGAGGTTTACAATGAGTACAAAACTATGGTATACCGCCCCGGCAAAGGACTGGAACGAAGCATTGCCAATCGGTAATGGCAGGCTTGGAGCAATGATTTTTGGCGGAGTTTATGAAGAACATTTACAGGTTAATGAAGACAGTGTTTGGTATGGCGGCCCGATGGATCGCAACAACCCGGATGCATTAAAGAATCTGCCCAAAATCCGGGAATACATAATTAACGGAGAGATTCCTGCGGCGGAGGAACTTATGGTCAATGCCCTTTCCGGCACTCCGCAGGGGCAGCGGCCTTATCAGACACTCGGCGATATTAACCTGTATTTTTCCGGTATGGAAGGCGGGATGACGGACTATCACCGGGAATTGGAGCTGGCGGATGCGGTGCATACAGTGACCTTCAAGGTGAACGGTTACGCACACAAACGCGAGGTCTTTGCAACAGCGGCGGATGATGTGATTGTTATGCATTTCGAGACCGAAGATCCGTCCGGCATGAATCTGTCGGCATTGCTGACAAGACATAAATTTTATGACTATACAGGGAAATATGCGGACGATACCATTATGCTTGGCGCAAAGCTTGGCGGGGACGGGATTGCCCTGAATATGATGCTGCGCGGGCGCATTGAGGGCGGCAGCATGGAGGTAATCGGCGAGCGCCTGATAATTTGTGGTGCCAGGGAAATAACGCTGTTTTTCTGTGCGGGAACCACTTTCCGCTACTGGAATTTAAAAGAAAGTGTATGGAAAAAACTGGAAGATGCGAAATTATATTCCTTTTCGGAATTAAAAAAGCGTCATGTTGAAGATTATAAATCCCTGTTTGACCGCGTAAAGCTTGATTTGAAAAAGGATAATTCATTCTGTGAAATTCCGACGGATGAGCGGCTTAAAAATATCAGCCCGAAAGACCTTGGTCTTACGGAATTGTATTTTAATTTTGGCAGGTATCTGCTTATTTCATGCAGCCGCAAGGGAACGCTGCCCGCAACTTTGCAGGGGCTTTGGAACAAGGATATGCTCGCGCCCTGGGATTGCAAATATACCATTAATATAAATACGGAGATGAATTACTGGATTGCGGAAATCGGAAATCTTTCCGAATGCCATATGCCGCTGTTTGACCACTTGTGGCGGATGCTTCCAAACGGGCGCGAAACGGCGCGGAAAATGTACGGGTGCCGCGGTTTTGTGGCGCACCATAACACGGATATCTGGGGGGATACCGCCGTGCAGGATATATGGGTGCCGGGTTCCTACTGGGTGATGGGCGCAGCGTGGCTGTGCACTCATTTGTGGATGCATTACGAGTATACGAAGGACAAGGAATTTTTGCGGGAATATTACCCGGTAATGCGGGAGGCGGCGCTGTTTTTCCTCGATTTTATGATAGAACATGAGGGTTATCTGAAAACCTGTCCGTCCGTTTCGCCGGAAAATACCTATATCCTGCCCGATGGCGTGCGCGGGGCGAACGGTATGGGTGTGACAATGGACAACCAGATATTGCGCGATCTGTTTACGCAGTGTATTGAAACGGCAAAAATCCTTGAAATTGAAGATGAGCTGACCGTGCAGTTTTTGTCGGCGCGTGATAAGCTTGTCCCGACGCAGATCGGGAGCAGGGGGCAGATTCTCGAGTGGGAGAAAGAGTATGGGGAAGCGGAGCCGGGACACCGCCATATATCGCACCTGTACGGGCTGCACCCGTCCTGTCAGATCACGGTGGACGGCACCCCGGAACTTGCCAGGGCGGCGCGTGTGACCTTGGAGGAAAGGCTTTCTAACGGCGGCGGGCATACTGGATGGAGCCGCGCGTGGATTATCAACCATTATGCAAAACTTTGGGACGGGAAAGAAGCGTATGAAAATCTGCTTGCACTCTACGGGAATTCTACCCTGCCAAATATGTTTGATAATCACCCGCCGTTCCAGATTGACGGAAATTTTGGCGGGGCAGCAGGAATTGCCGAGATGTTAGTGCAGAGCACGGCGGATCGTGTAGTGCTTCTTCCTGCCATCCCACAGGAATTTGTTTCCGGCAGTGTGCGGGGACTTCGCGTGCGCGGCGGTGCAGAGGTAGATATTTCATGGGAGAATGGCACATTAACCGAATTTACGGTGTGTGCGAAGGCGGAACTTGAAACGAAGTTCGTATACCGGGGAAAGGAAATCTCTGTGAAACTTTCGGTGGGCGAAGCAAGGACGGAGCGGGCGGAAATATTTTTAAATTAAAGAAATCCCCTGATTCTAAGCTGTAAAGTGGGTAAGGAGGACTTTTTGCGATAGCAGCATAGGGATATGAAATTCCTTTGACAGTGACGCAATTCTGTTAAAGGGCTGGCTTTTCGACTGCTTGTTGTGAAACATTGATGTCCGGTTAATGGTGGGAGTGGCGCGAGCGTTTTGAAGAATAGCTTTGTCAGCCAGCCGGGAAAGAGAGGGATTATGAGGAAAGAGATCATTACAAGAGAGAATAGAAATGTTAGACCGTTGGGGCGCATTCTATATCATGACGGGATTTGTTATCTGGGGTATTCGGCTTCGGAAATCGGTTTTTATTACAGTGGCAGCCTGCTTCTGGCAGATCTGGTGACGGATGGATGGAGGCGCGAGGAAGGAAGAGAGGGCTTTGTGGGAGTATTTATCGGGGAGGATGAAGTACCATATAAGCGCTTTCCACTAAAGGAAGAAGAAAAGGAATACGAATTATTTAGCCGCGCGGATTATGCGGTGACAAAGGGAATCACGCAGGACTTGCTTCCGCAGGAGCTTGCAATCCGCATTGTAAAATATTCCGAGGTGGCATTCGGTGCGGTGGGCATCCGTTATCTTTTGGTGGAGGATGGGGCAGGACTTCGTCCGCTTCCGGAGAAAAGTAGAAAAATAGAATTTATTGGGGATTCCATCACCTGCGGTTACGGGATTGAGGGGGTGTGCAATGTGGACGTGTTCAATACCCCGCAGGAGAACCCGTTTAAGAATTATGCGCTGCGCACGGCAAGAGCACTTGATGCGGATTACCAGCTTGTTTCATGGAGCGGTATCGGGCTGATTTCGGACTGGATTCCACCGGAGCGCGATACGCCGGATGAAACCGTATTAATGCCGCAGCTATATCCTTATACAGCATATACCGCAAGCGAAAGACTCGGAATCCCGCCTGAGGAATGGGAGCCTTCCCGCTTTTTGCCAGATCTTGTGGTTATCCATCTCGGGACAAATGATGACAGTTACACAAGGCAGAATCCGGAGCGCGAAGCGGTATTTACCGAAGCTTACCGCGGGCTGTACCGGAAGGTAA
>ERZ808051.671-NODE-671-length-32394-cov-4.415447_pt1 | contig 32394 bp, 22 predicted proteins | sample MGYA00380199_ERZ808051 | MGnify/ENA primary metagenome ERZ808051 (study PRJEB31490, sample SAMN06133391) | mouse gut metagenome | isolation source: J11 | host: mice | place: China: Chengdu | collected 2015-05 ...
CAAAAGGCGGAGGAGCTGTATGAAAGGAGCCTGCGAATAAGAGAGAAGGTGCTGGGAGAGGAGCATCCGGATACGGCAGCAGGCTATAATAATCTGGCGGGAGTATATGAGAGTCAGGGGAAGTACCAAAAGGCGGAGGAGCTGTATGAAAGGAGCCTGCGAATAAGAGAGAAGGTGCTGGGAGAGGAGCATCCGGATACGGCGGCAGGCTATCATAATCTGGCGGGAGTCTATAAGAGGCAGGGGAAGTACCAAAAGTCGGAGGAGCTGTATGAAAAGAGCCTGCGAATAAGTGAGAAGGTGCTGGGAGAGGAGCATCCGGATACGGCGGTAAGCTATCATAATCTGGCATTGCTTTATGCGGACCGGGGCGAATATAAAAAAGCGCTGGGATATTGCTTTAAGGCATTCCGGATTTATGAGTTAAGATTCGGAGCCGGTCACCCGCATACCCAAGATATATTTAGTAACCTTCAAATCATCTATTCAAAATGGGATTCGGAGGGTAGCTTCATCCATTGGCTGGAAGAAAAGATGAAACAAAAGTAATGTAAATAGATTGGTAATTGCCTGTCTGTCAAATCTGTGATATGATTAAAAAAGTGATTTTACAAAAACGGGGGATAAGGGACATGGATGAGAGAAGAAAATCAAAGAGGACAGGGATGGCTTCCAGGCTGGTTATTAAGAGGCTGGACGACGGAAAAAGCAATGAGGTGGCAATCAACATCATTGATGTTTCCAAGTCGGGAATCGGCTTTGAGTGCAGTGAGTCTTTGACCGTTGGGGAGGTATATGAGTCTTATCTGACCATATGGACCAAAGAGGTGCTGCATGCCTTTTTGCAGATTGTCAGAATCGATATGAATGAGGATATTTATTCATACGGAGCGGTCTTTATCGGAATGTCCGAGATGGACTCTGCGAGAATTGAGGTATATCAGACTGTCAATGGCCAGTAAAAGAATGAAAAAGAGAAAAGTGATTGTGACGGCAGTATCGGGCGTTCTTCTGATGCTGCTGTATCTTATTATTTTCAGCTTTTCGGAGCAGAACGGGGAACAGTCAGGCTCCTTAAGCCAGATGATTTCCGAAAAGTGCGCGGCGTTTATCAACGCATTGTCGGGAAAGCATTGGAGCGACGCGGTGCTGGCCGGATGGGCGGAGTATTTTGAGCATCCCATCCGCAAGCTGGCGCATTTTACGGAATATGCCTGTATGGGTGTGCTTGTATATGTCCTTTGGAGCCAGTGGCTGCGGCAGGGGAAAAGGCTGTACGTCCTGACGGTTTTGTGGGTCTTTCTTTCCGCGCTGGGCGACGAGGTCCATCAGCTCTTTGTGCCGGGCAGGTATGGCAGCTTCGCGGATGTGCTCCTGGATACAAGCGGGGGCATGTTTGGCATGCTGTTTTGCATTTGCGTGTACAGGCTGTTCAGACGCCGCAGGGCGAAGAAAAGCTGACGCCGTCCGGTCTTTTGGATCGGCCTGCCCGCGCATCCCTTCTATGGCTTGAAGATTGCATCGTAGCCTTCCTGCTTCAGAATTTCCATTGCCTGATTCAAGGCGTCTTCACTGTAAAATTCAAGGCTTAATACGCCGTCCTGGGATTCCCGGTTGTGGGAGATACCGATATTTTTGATGCTTAAGCCCCTGTCCGCAAGCAGGGTTGCGATGTGCGCCAGCGCCCCGGTTCTGTCGGCAATTTCCACATTGATGCGGAACGACCGCTTGATGGGGCCGCTGGAGGCGTTGATAAAGGAATCCCGGTAGCTGCGGGCGTCCTCAAACTCCCGGAAAAGGGCGTCCCTGTCGCGGCTGTCAAGCCTTTGCTTAAAGCCTGTCAGGGCGCTTATATAATCCTCCAGGAGGGAGGAGAGGTTTGCGGTGTTTGTGAGGCATATCTGCTGCCACATCACGGCGGAGGAGGAGGCGATGCGGGTTATGTCCTTAAAGCCTCCTGCGGCAACCATCTTCATCAGTCCGTCCTCGTCGTCGCTGTCTCTCACAAGGTTCACCAGGGAGGCGGCGATCACATGGGGCAGATGGCTGATGGCGGCAACCACATAGTCGTGCTTCCGGTAGTCCAGTATCAGGGGGATGGCCCCCATGCCCGCCACAAGGCTTCTGTAGGCGGCTGTTTTTTCCTCGGGGACGCCGGGAGCCGGCGTCAGAATGTAATAAGCGTTTTCAAGCAGGGACGCCCTGGAATTGGCGAAGCCCGTCCGTTCGCTGCCCGCCATGGGATGTCCGCCGATAAAGCGGCGGTCGAGACCCGCCGCGTGGACCGCCTCGTGGATGGCGGTTTTTACGCTGCCCACATCCGTCAGAAGGGCGTCCGGCTTCATGACACTTCCGACGGCGGCGAGATTTTCGTCATTTTTCTGAACAGGAGCGCATAGAAATATATAATCGCACTTCGAGAAGCTTTGGTCCACCGCCGAAGCGGCAATGTCCACGATTTGTTCCTTTACAGCCAGCGCCAGCGCTTCCCGGCTGGTATCGTAGGCCACAATCGTGATTTTGTCGTCAAATTTTTTCAGGGCTCTGGCGATGGAGCCGCCGATCAGCCCGAGACCGATAAAGCCACAGGTTATTGAAGACATGGGTTTACCTCGTTTCCTGAAAATTATTAAGGGCAGCTGACAGGACGTCAAGCCGTATACGGAAAAGCTAAGGCTATCTTAACACATGCCCCCGTATATTTCCAGCCGCAATTTGCCCTTTGGCGGTAAATTGCAGCAGGGCTTTTCGCGGTCTGCCGGGTTTACCGGGAAGCCTCTGCGGAGGGGAAAATAAAAATCCGGGAAATTTGTCAAATAAGTCTGAGAATCACTTGTAAAATGCGCGAATTTTTAGTAATATTATAGAATGGGGACTGAATAAAAGATTTTATTCGGTATAAATGCCCAAAATACAATATATTTGGAGGAAAACTATATGAAGGTTTACACAACTGACAAGATTCGTAACGTAGTGCTGTTGGGACATGGCGGAAGCGGAAAGACAAGCCTTGCCGAGAGCTTTGCCTATCTGTCCGGTATCACGTCCCGTATGGGTAAGGTGTCCGACGGAAATACGTTGAGCGATTACAGCAAAGAAGAACAGAAGCGGCAGTTTTCCATCAATACCTCCGTTATACCTGTCGAGTGGGAAGGATACAAGATAAACATAATAGATGCGCCCGGTTATTTTGATTTTGTAGGAGAGGCGGAGGAAGCCGTCAGCGCAGCCGGCGCGGCAATCATTGTTGTAAACGGAAAATCCGGCATCGAGGTCGGGACCCAGAAGGCCTGGGAGATGTGTGAAAAGTATAAGCTGCCCCGTTTCATCTATGTCTCCAACATGGATGTGGACAACGCCTCCTTCCGCCAGGTTGTGGAGGATATGACCGCTCTCTACGGCAAGAAGATGGCGCCCTTCCACCTGCCTATCAGAGAGGACGAAAAGTTTGTAGGCTATGTGAATGTGATCTCGGAGACGGGAAACCGCTGGCTGGGCAAGGATGTGGTTCCCTGTGAGGTGCCCGAGTACAACAAGGCAAACCTGCAGATCTGCCGCGATACCTTGATGGAGGCGGTGGCGGAGACCAGCGAGGAGATGATGGAGCGGTATTTCGGCGGGGAGACCTTCTCCGAGGCGGAGATCAGGGCGGCGCTCCGGACAAACGTGTGCGAGTGCAGCATCGTGCCCATGACCATGGGCTCCAATACCCTTTGCCAGGGTATGTATACGCTGCTTGACGATATTATCAAATATATGCCCAGTCCCGAAAACCGCCAGGTGGCAGGCATCAACATGAAGACCAACGAGATCTATAATGCGGATTATGACTTTTCCAAGGCAAAGTCGGCATATATCTGGAAGACCATCGTGGACCCCTTTATCGGCAAATACTCACTGATAAAGGTGAATTCGGGCGTGCTGAAGCAGGATGACCTGATCTACAACATAGACCGTGATATCGAGGAAAAGGTAGGAAAAATTTATGTCCTGCAGGGAAACAAGCCTGTGGAGGTGCCCGAGCTGCATGCCGGCGACATCGGCGCGCTGGCAAAGCTGACGGCGGCCAGGACCGGAAACAGCCTCTCCACAAAGGCTACGCCCATCAAGTTCGGCAAGTTTGAGATTTCCACTCCTTATACCTGTATGCGTTATAAGCCCAAGAACAAGGGGGATGTGGATAAGATTTCTCAGGCTCTGCAGAAGCTGACCCATGAGGATCTGACCCTGAAGGTGGTAAACGACGGAGAAAACAGGCAGACCCTGCTTTACGGCATGGGTGACCAGCATCTGGAGGTCATCGCCAGCAGGCTGTTGAACGAGTATAAGGTGGAGGTAGAGCTGTCCAAGCCCAAGGTGGCATACAAAGAGACCGTCAAGGGTAAGTCCGACGTGGAATATAAATATAAAAAGCAGACCGGCGGACACGGTCAGTACGGGCATGTGAAAATGCGCTTTGAGTCCTCGGGAAATGTGGAGCAGGCGTATGTGTTCGAGCAGGAGGTAGTAGGGGGCGCCGTTCCCAAGAATTATTACCCCGCGGTGGAGAAGGGCCTGCAGGAATCCGTGCTCAAGGGGCCTATGGCGGCGTATCCTGTGGTTGGCGTCAAGGCGGTGCTTTATGACGGCTCCTATCATCCCGTAGATTCCTCCGAGGCGGCGTTTAAGATGGCGGCGATACAGGCGTTCAAGAAGGGCTTTATGGAGGCAAAGCCTGTACTTTTGGAACCCATAACCAGCCTGAAGGTCACCGTTCCGGACAACTACACGGGCGATGTCATGGGCGACCTGAACAAGAGACGGGGACGGGTGCTTGGCATGAATCCCCTGCCCGGCGGAAAGCAGGTCATAGAGGCGGAGGTTCCGGAGAGCAGTCTGTTCGGCTATTGCACGGATCTGCGTTCCATGACAGGAGGCAGAGGGGAGTATTCCTATGAGTTTGCCCGCTATGAGCAGGCTCCCAGCGACGTGCAGGAGAAGGAGGTAGCCGCAAGGGCTGCAAAGGTAGCTGAAAATAACGCCGAGGAATAGGGAAGGGACAGCCTGCAAAAGGAAGCCGATGAAAAGTAGGCTGTAAATGTCATTCGGTGAAAGGCAATCGGTAAATGACAGCCTTTGAAAAGAGAACGTAAAAGACATTCGTTAAAGGTTATAAATTAGAAAAATAAGTAACTGGGTAATTGAAAATGTAAAAACTGTAATTGTATTAAAAGCAAGTTGAGATACAAAAGAGGATCTTTTATTTGGGAAATACATTTTGTGAAATGATTTTAAGAACGATTCAGGAGCGCAACATCAAACAGCGGGATCTGTGCTATGGGCTGTGCTCCGAGAGCACCTTTACCAGATATCTCAGAGGGGACAGACACATGGACCGGCTGTTGATGACAGCGCTGATGCAGAGGCTGGGAGAGTCTCCGGACAAATTCAGTCCCATGTTGACGGAGGAGGAATACCTCTATTTTGAATGGAGGCAGCAGGTTGCCGTGGCGCAGCTCCATAAGGACTGGCAGGAGCTGGACCTTTTGCTGCGGCAGCCCGCCGCCCGGGACACCTCCTGCAACGAGGTGCTGCAGAGGCAGTATTACCTTCTGGTATTCGGTATTGTTCAGGAAAAGTGCTACGGGAACAGGGAGGAGAGCCTGAGGGCGCTGGAGCAGGCTCTTGCCCTGACTGTGCCGGATTATAACATGAGCCTTCGGGAAGGGGCGCGCCTGGGAGTCCAGGAGATCAACACCCTGCTGCTGTGGCAGTATCTGCAGCCGGACAGGGAAAAGTCCTATGAAATCCTGAAGGGGCTGGTTAATTATGTGGACACCTGCTATACAGGCGCCCAGGAAAAGTGCAGGGTTTATCCCAAGGTGGTGGCGCAGTATCTGCCGTTTCTGAACCAGAAAAAACTGTATTACGAGTGTATGACTCTGGCGCAGAAGGCAATAAGTCTAATTGTGGATACGGGTTATTCCGCGGGAGTGGAGGAAATACTGCAGGCTTACATAGAGGCGATGGGAGCGGTGCAGGCGCCGGGGCTGGAGGAGATTCGTACCCAGCTCTGGGCATGGAGGGAAATCCGCAGGGAATGTATCGGCATCCAGGAGGAGGCGGGGGACGAGCTGTACCTTTTGAATATGTGGCAGGAGGTAGAGCTGCTTCACGAGGTTATCAGCCGCAGCAGAAGGGAGCAGGGCTATACCCAGAAGAGGCTCAGCGAGGATATCTGTGAGCCGGAGACTCTCTCAAGGATTGAGAGCGGCAAGCGGGCGCCCTATAAGAAGACCTATCAGGCACTGGCAAAAAAGCTCTCCCTGCCCCACGAATATTATTTCAGCACCATCGAGACGGACAATTTCCGGACGCTGGAGCTGAGATGGGAGTTTGAGGTGCAGATGGTAGGAAAGCAGTGGCAGAGGGCGGAGGAGCTGTTAGAACGGCTGGAGGAAAGTCTGGATCTGTCCATTCCTTGTAACAGGCAGTATGTGGAGCAGGCCAGATACCTGATCCAAAAGGGCACAGGCCATATAAAAGCCGCCGACAGCTTTGGGCATATTGTGCGCATTCTGCGCTACAGCATTGACCATATGCCTCAGAGCGAAGACATTAACACATGGACGGAGAAGCTCTGGGAGCATCTCTTTACGGAGCGGGAGATGTCCCTTATGCTGCAGCTGGCGGATTCCCTGCAGGCGAAAAAGAAATATGACCAGGCGGCATACCTTCTGGAGAGGATGCTGAAATATTACCAGAGCAGTCAGGTAAAGCTGGAATTTCATCACCGTATTGTTTTGCTGATCTATGCCAGATTGACTGTACAATACAGTCTGCTTGGGGCATGGGATAAGGAACAGGAATATTCGGATGCAGGCATTCAAATGGCAATGCTGTGCGAGAACAAAAAAATGCTTCCTTTTTTCTTAAATAACAGGGCGGACGCTTTAGAGAATTTGGGAAAAAAGGAAGTGGCATTAAAGTTCTATGAGCTTGCCTATCACAGTGCCAAGTTGCTTAGGGCAAATACGGTATCCGTGGCAAAATCTTCATATGAAAAATTGAAAAGTAATATGAGAAGCTAAAATGTTATTTGTGAAAATATAAAGCCATAAAACAGCGTTTGATTTAGAGATTATAGTCATTTGGGTCGGTATCCGGGTCAACAAATTCATATTTGCCGCCGCCGTTCATGAATGAAACGGGTTTTTCTGAGTTGTGCTGCAAGCCTAATATCAGAAAAAGGATGGAGAGGGTAACAAGCAATGCTTTTGTGATGGTGTTTTTGCTTTTCATAATAAAAACCTCCTGAAAGTATAGTGTTTGTTGATGATGTGGGTATATTATTATATTGTTCGTATTTAATAAATGACGTTTGCGGAAATTTTTATTTTCCAAAGACGTCATTTTCAATTTGGAAATTATCAAGTAATATAAACACGAATAAGCGCTGTGGATACGAAAGACCTTATAGCTGTGGTGAGGAGAAGTGTTCCGACTAGCTTATTTACAGGCGGTGATCTCCTTATCGGGTAGATTCCGGTTTGGCTTTCATGCCTGTGCAGCGGCGGGGTACATATTTTGTAAAAGGGGACAAATGTGTCCGCCGGTCTGCGAAGATCGGCTGCTGCAGGATTCTGCAGCAGTCGGTATAAATGTGACAGTTTTAAAGCCCCCCTTTATACAGGGGGACGATGGAATGTTTTTTCTCATCTTTTTTTATTCCTGCGGGCAATGAGCCAAGCGGATGCATCAGCATCCGTTTGGCAAATGCCGCTGATTATTTTCACTGAGCCCTCAATCCAGTTTTCAAAAATATCTGTATTTTCAGAATATAAGATTTTTCTTGTACCACATCCCAAATCGATGTCAGGTGTCTGGGCACAAAACCCATGTAAAATCATAGCGCTGCCGGCAACTACCCGGTATTCTTTTTCAGGAAAAGAAAGCTGCGGAATTCAGCCTTATATGCTTGAGTATAAAGTGCTTGTCTGCCATTTGCAACGTATATTTAAGCCATTTCCCAATGACAGATAATACGGAAAGGGGAGTTTTTTAATTACCCGCAGGAAGTAATTGACAGAATCCCAAAAACGGACTAAAATATGTAAAAGTTTTGTATTTTGCAGCAGGGCAGAGACGGCACAGGAATGGGAGAAGATAAGTTTGAAAGTAAACTTTCAAATATTGATTGATGTGTGCGCTGAAGCGCACCGGGAGGTGTAAAAATGGCGATACCTTATAACCACCGGGAGGTGGAATCGAAATGGCAGTCTGTTTGGGATGAGGAGAGGGCGTTCAAGACCTCGGAGGATTATTCCAAACCCAAGTATTACGCATTGGTTGAGTTTCCTTATCCTTCGGGACAGGGGCTCCATGTGGGTCATCCCCGTCCTTATACGGCGCTGGATATCGTGGCGAGAAAGAGAAGGATGCAGGGCTATAACGTGCTGTATCCCATGGGCTGGGATGCGTTCGGGCTGCCCACGGAGAATTTCGCGATCCAGAACCACATTCATCCTAAGATCGTTACGAAGAACAATGTGGAGCGTTTCAAGAGCCAGCTGCATTCTCTTGGATATTCCTTTGACTGGGACAGGGAGGTCAATACCACAGACACGGATTATTATAAATGGACCCAGTGGATCTTTTTGAAGCTTTTCAAGGCGGGGCTGGCATATAAGGCGGAGATGCCCATTAACTGGTGTACCTCCTGCAAGGTGGGGCTTGCCAACGAGGAGGTTGTAAACGGTGTGTGCGAGCGCTGCGGTTCCGAGGTGGTCCGCAGGGTCAAGAGCCAGTGGATGCTGAAAATCACCGAGTACGCGGATAAGCTCATCGAGGGGCTGGACGGCGTGGACTATATCGAGCGTGTCAAGGTCTCCCAGAAAAACTGGATCGGGAAATCCACCGGAGCGGAGGTGGATTTTGCCATTACCGGCAAGGAGGATAAGCTGCGGGTTTATACCACAAGGCCGGACACCCTGTTCGGGGCAACCTACATGGTGGTTTCGCCCGAGCATCCCATGATTGAGAAGTACAGGGCGGAGCTTAAGAATTACGACGCCCTTGCGGCATACAGGGAGCAGGCGGCGAAGAAGTCCGACTTCGAGCGGACGGAGCTGGCAAAGGATAAGACCGGCGTTCAGATCGAAGGGCTCACCGCAACCAATCCCGTCAACGGCAGGGAAATTCCCATATGGGTTTCGGACTATGTGCTTATGACCTATGGAACGGGCGCTATTATGGCGGTTCCGGCACATGACGAGAGGGACTGGGAGTTTGCGAAGAAGTTCGGTCTTCCCATTATAGAGGTGGTTGCCGGCAGCCCGGTCAGCGTCCAGGAGCAGGTGTTTGCGGATGTTGCCACGGGAACCCTGGTGAATTCGGAGTTTTTAAACGGTCTGTCCGTGGCGGACGCAAAGAAAAGGATTATCGAATTCCTGGAGGAAAAGGGCATCGGCCAGAGCAAGACCAACTTCAAGCTGCGGGACTGGGTATTTTCCAGGCAGCGCTATTGGGGAGAGCCCATTCCGATTGTAAAGTGTGAAAAGTGCGGTTTTGTTCCTCTTGACGAGAGCCAGCTGCCGCTGATGCTTCCCGAGGTGGATTCCTATGAGCCCACGGACAACGGGGAGTCGCCGCTTGCGGCAATGGAGGACTGGGTGAACACCGCCTGCCCGTGCTGCGGCGGTCCCGCAAGGCGGGAGACGGACACCATGCCTCAGTGGGCGGGGTCCTCATGGTATTTCCTGCGTTATACGGACCCTCACAACGACAAGGCGCTGGCAAGTAAGGAGGCGCTGGAGTATTGGATGCCTGTGGACTGGTACAACGGGGGCATGGAGCATACCACCCTGCACTTGTTATATTCCAGGTTCTGGCATAAATTTCTCTATGACCAGGGGACGGTTCCCTGTCCGGAGCCCTATCAAAAGAGAACCAGCCACGGCATGATACTGGGCCTGAATCCCCACAGCTTCCCGAACCTGCCCGCCGAGGAGCAGGAGAAGCTCTTGAAGGAGTACGGAAGCGAGCAGGGCGCAAGGAAGGCTCTGCGGGAGAAATTCGGGGATATGGCGGAGCATCCGGTGGTAAAAATGTCCAAATCCCTTGGAAACGTGGTAAATCCGGACGATATCGTGGCGGAGTACGGCGCGGACACCCTGCGCACCTATGAGATGTTCATAGGCGCCTTTGATCTGAGCGCCGCATGGAGCGAGGACGGCGTGAAGGGCTGCCGCAGGTTCCTGGAGAGAGTCTGGAAGCTGCAGGATATACTGACGGAGGGCGACGGCTACAGCGCCGACATGGAGACTAAGATGCACCAGACCGTCAAGAAGGTTTCCAACGATTATGAAAACCTGAAGTACAATACGGCGATTGCCGCCATGATGGCCTTGATCAACGATTTTTATAAAAAGAACGCCGTCACAAGGGGGGAGTACAAGACGCTTCTTGCGCTGTTAAACCCTGTGGCGCCCCATATTACCGAGGAGCTCTGGCAGGCGGCGGGCTTTGAGGGCAGGCTGTATCTGGCGGCATGGCCCGCATATGACGAGGAGAAGACGGTGGAGGCGGAGGTGGAGATAGCCGTTCAGGTCAACGGCAAGGTGCGCGCTACCGTTTCCGTGCCCAAGGACGAGGAGAAGGACAGGGTCATACAGGCGGCGAAGGAAGCGTTGGGAGATAAGCTGAGCGGAACCGTTGTCAAAGAGATCTATGTACCGGGAAAAATTGTAAATATTGTTGTAAAGCAATAAAGGCTCTATGGAAGACAAAAACGCGCTCTGTCTGCAGGTCCTGCAGAGAGCGCGTTTTTTGCGGCCTTGCCGTGCTGCAGGCGTGGCGCTTTTGCCGTATTTCGGACCCGGCGCCCTGCCGCGTGGCGGCTTACTGTGTGTGCTTGCCGTTTTTGCTCTTTTCCAGAATGCTGTCTATCTGCTTTAATTCTTCCTCGGAGCTGTGCTTTTTGATAGCGGCGATGGCCGCGCTCATTTCCTGAGGGGAAAAGGTCAGGCCCTCCTGCTTTGCTTTTTTCATCATGGGCATCAGGAGCGTCATCATTTCCTTTTGGCTTTTTCCGTGCCCCTGTGCGAAAAGCTGTCCGAGAAACTGCAGCTTTTTTTCCGGGATGACGCTTACGATAGGGTCCGACATCCAAGCCGGCTTTTCGTTTTCTGACATTTTATTTTTACCTCCGTTTTATATGAATTCTGACTTTGACCGGATTATGGGATTTTGTCTGTGTTTTGGGCTATGCGTCCGGGGGCGGGTCCGGCGCGGAATTTGAGCCGAACATCTGGAAGATGGAAGCCATGTCAGAGCCTGCCATATTGGAAAACATATCCATGGGATTATCCGCATTCATTCCGCCCATTCCCTCGGGGAACATTTCCTGCATCATCCGCATCATTTCCATCATTTCCTGCATCTTACCCATGTTTTGCAGCATGTTCCGCATGCCCTCTATTTTGGTGCGTTCTTCCGCTCCGCTGAAGGGAAGCAGCTCGTCGAGGAGGTCTATGGTATCCGTGTTGTCGCCCTGAAAGAGGTTTCCGGACAGCTGCTTTCCCGGTCCGGTCAGGGAGATCGACGGATGCTTTTGCAGGAAGGCCACGGTGTATTGCAGCTCCAGGAACTTTATGTAGACGGCAAAGTTGCCCTGTGCCTCCGGGGAAAGCCGGGGGAGCAGTACCTTCAGCATCTGGATACGGTTCGTCGTAAAAAGGGAGTCGAATGCGGCGATGGCATCCGGCTCTTTTCTCCTCCTGTTATTTTCCGCGCCTTTTTCCATGGGTACCTCCTCCTTCGGACAAGAGCTTTTCTTATCTATTTTATGTAAAGGCGCCGGTGCTTATGAGTGTGCCGTGCGGGAGCCGCCTGCGGAGGTATTGTATATGACCCTGCCTTATTTGGAAAAACAGGCTCCCGAAGGAGCCTGTTTCCCGGATAGAATCCGCTTAGTTGCAGCCGCAGTCACAGCCGCATCTGTTGGTGTTGCATCCGCAACCGCAGTCACAGCCGCATCTGTTACCGCCAAACAGGCCGTTGCCGCCGCCGCAGAAGCAGGAGAGCAGGAGAATCCAGATGATCCATTCGCAGCTGTCGCCGCCGCCGAACATGCTGCCGCAGCCACATCCGCAATTACCGCGGGAGGAGCCGCATCCGCATCCGCCGCCGAAGCAGGAGAACAGCAGGATTATCCAAATCCAGTTGCACCCTCCGCCGTTGTTGTTTGCAGTACATACGTTGTTGCATCCGCAAGAGTCATTGCAACCGCAGTTAGTAGCAGTTAAATCGCTCATTTTTTATTGCCTCCAAGGGTTTATTTATGCTTTATTCTATGCGCTCCCGCATGTCTATGTTTCCTTTGTTTCCGCAGATAAAAAATATAAATTTTTTTAAAAGGGCGTTTGTTTTATTTAAAACACTTGCATTAATTCTCAGAAGGAGTAAAATAGAATATGATAAGATTGCTGTGAATTTGGATGCATAAGGATAAATCATGGAACGGGAGTATGAAATTGAAACAATAGGGGGGAGGCAGTTCCGCACCAAGGGGGACTGTGCCCGCGCAAGGCGCGACAAGGAGCTGATAGACCGGCTCAGGAGTGAGAACGATCTGGGCGATAAGAGGGTGCTTGAAAGGCTTTGTGCCGACCTCCGGGACGGAAAATATAAATTTATGACGATTCTGGGGCAGGACTTTATGGACGAGGCGGAGGACCTGCTCAAACATGCTGATACGGCAAAGCCAGGCGGCGGGAAAGCCAGGGCGGCTTCAAAAGGAACCGGGAAGCGCGGGAAAGCCCCGGCGGGGAAGGGGCCGGACAGCCCGCCACGGGGAGGCGGAAGGGCTTCCGACAGCCGGGAGCGGCAAAGGCCGGACAGCAAGGTCATCGATTCCTATGTGAAGGAGGAGCTGAGGCGCCGGGAGAAGCGCAGGAGGATCATCATAGCGCTCTGCAGTCTTGCGGCGGCAGGCTGTCTTGGATATGTTGGAATTTATTCCTATTATCAATACAGGACGGAAAGTACATATAGACAGCTGAGCGAGATGAGGGAGGAGCTGGCATCCGCATCCTCTCCGCCGGCACAGACTACCAGCGGTCCCCTTTACACCCTCAACGACGAGCCGGAGGTGGAGAGGGAGGTCCTGGAAGAATATAAAAATTTATTAAAAACAAATAAAAAGCTAATCGGATGGCTGAAAATTGACGATACAAATATAGATTACCCTGTGATGCAGACTTCTGACAACGAATATTACCTGACGCACAATCTGAATCAGGAATATGACAAGAACGGGTCTATTTTCATGGATAAGGACTGCGATGTGCTCAAGCCCAGCACTAACTTTATCCTGTACGGGCATCATATGGCCAGCGGCAAGATGTTCGGGAAGCTGGGGCTTTATCAGAAAAAGTCCTATTATGAGGAACATCCCTACATACAGTTTGATACGATATATGATAAGGGAACCTGGCAGGTCATGTATGTGTTCCGTTCAAGGGTATACAAGGAAGAGGATGTTGTATTCAAGTATTATCAGTTTATAGATGCAAACACGGAGCAGGAATTTGATTCCTATATGAATGAAATGGCGGAAATGTCCCTTTACGATACGGGTGTGACCGCCGAGTTCGGGGATCAGCTGCTGACGCTCTCCACCTGTGATTATCAGGAGAAGAACGGAAGGTTTGTAGTTGTGGCAAAGAAAATCGCAAAGGAGTAATGAGAAAATGGCAACTAATTCCAATGCAGGCAGGCAAAATACCGGAAAGACAGGCGGAAGCGCCGGAAAAGGGAGTACTGCGGATACTGCAAAAAGAAAGAATAGAAGATTGAAGCGTTCGATTCGCAAGACGCTGGGAGCTCTGTTCCTTGCGTCCGCACTTGTGGTGGCGGCGATTCCCGTGGATGGGCTGCAGGCGGCGCCGGTGGCGAATCATCAGGGCGAAAGCATTTCTGTGAACGTGTTTGACGGTCACGGGGTTCCCAAGATAGACGAAAACGCAACCATTTACTCCTATTATATGGAGGGTACCAGCGTTATCTTCAGGTTTGCCTATGTGTCGGCCACCGGACAGGAATCGGGCGACAGCCGTTACGCGGTCATCCTGGGCTATGAACAGGTGGGAAGCCTGGAGGGCGGCGTCCTGGAGATTCCGGAGAGCATGGAGGCGTACAGAAAATACTCCGTGGAGAGTACCATCACCGGAAGCGCGGCGGTTAATCTGGACAATAAGTTCCTTTACTATGAGATGAAGGAAAATAAGCTGGATGCCAGCGGAAACCCTATTCAGGATGTAGACAAGGACGGCAATCCCATCAAGGATTCCGCCGGCAATCCTGTCTATGTGAAGGAGAGCGTTTATTATCCCTGCCTGTATTCTACCCGTTCCACATGGATCAAGCATGCACAGTTCTATATAGCGGATACGGTTGACGCCTCGGGCAAGCCCCTGACATACAAGCTGAACGACCAGCCCCGTATCGCCAACGCGATGGTGGGCTATATCGGCAACCAGTATCTGGAGGAGGTCAGAGACGATCCGAACAGGGAGTTCAGGATTGCAGATACGGTGACGAAGGCGGAACAGGGCGTGTTCTACGCCAAGACCAATATTACCACACTGAGGCTGCCCGACTCTATTTCGGGTATCGGCGACTATGCCTTCGCAAACTGCGGCTTTGCTACGGTTGAGTTCGGAAACGGTCTTAACTGCCTGGGCAATTACGCGTTTTCCGGCTGCGGCAGTATGACAAAGGCAAAATTTGACGTGAGCTGCGGTCTTCTGAAGATGGGCGAAGGCTGTTTTGAGAACTGTACGATGCTGCCCTCTCTGGATTTGCCCGGCCATGTGCAGGAAATCGGCAACTTTGCGTTCCAGGGCTGCTCGGAGCTTACGGAAGTCAATATGATTTATCCGGATTATACGAACGACAAGGGCGAGAGCGCCCCTCTGGTGGGCGCGCTGACAGCGCTGGGGCAGAACGTGTTCAAGGACTGCGCTAAGCTGAAGCAGCTTGTGCTGCCCAATTCTTACACCGGTTCTCTGGATGTCAGCGAATTTCAGGGCTGTGTCGCTCTGGAGTACATCCGCAGCGGCTACAGGGACAACGAGGCGGACGGAAGCCAGACCTTTTATCTGAACGACGGCGACTGGGCGGGCTTTGGCTGGAAGGAATTCCTTGCGCAGTGCCCCAAGAATCCCGAGGGAACGGAATCAAAGTTTTATCTGTGGGGCAGAAAGAACAGCAAGCTTCACGAGACGGCTACGGAAAAGAAGATTGCCTTTAAGTTTTATGATCCCGACCTGAGCATGAACGTTTATGAAAAGGTCGTTGCAGAGATCGGAGACAACGGACAGGAGACCGGAAATACGGCCACCTTCTGGGTAAACGAGAACAACGAGCTGGTAAAATGCGATATAAGCAACAACCTGCACTCACTGGCGCTGCCGGAGACCATAGGTCCTAAAAACATCAATGCAATCGGTTCCGGCACCTTCCGGAACAAGTGCAACCTGAACGTGGTGACTATTCCGGCGTCTGTGGCGACCATTGCGGACAGCGCGTTTCAGGGGTGCCATAACCTGAAGTGGGTGATTTACACAGACGCGGAAAAAATCGGCAGTATCGGCACGGGTACCTTTAACACACAGGATATCACGGCAGGACATATCGGAGGCTGTAACGGACAGACCAAGGAGGAGTGGTTCCTGAATTTTGTGGGAACGATTTCGCCCCGCAGCGTGCCTTTTCAGTATGCAATGTCAGACCCGTCGGCTATCGGGCTCGGATCGTCGAAAAAAACCTTCCTGACCTATTACAGTGGCTTCCCTACCCATCTGGTAGTGCGTCACAATGAGGTTACGGGATTGAATGAGCTGATCGATTATCCGACCGTCAACGACCTGAGGAATCAGAGATATACCAAGGCCAACGGTTATGATTATATGTCCAATGAGGACGAGAGCGAGACCATCAAGGCCATACAGAATTACCCTAACAATATGACCAATTATCAGAAGAATACCATTATGGACGCCGTGCTGAATCTGCGGCTGCCGGACGGAATCGAATCCATCGCGACGGTGCAGGTTTCCGGTTCGGTTTCCGGCGGAAATGCTTCCACGAGGGCAAATACGGCGGTGCTTGTGGATAACGCGCTGAAGGGCGCTTCGGTGGCGGAGGAGAATACCGAAGCAATCGCGGCCGGCAAGGGGGATTCTCAGAAGATAGGGCTGTTCAGCTACAGGGAGAATAATGTGGGGACCAGCTTGCTGACGGCGCGGGGAATGAAGGCGTATCCCACAAACGGCAGTCCTTTGACCGATTCCGAATCCGCAGGGACCTCCGGGCTGCGCAAGACCCTTGTAACCAAAAATGTTCACTCCTTTACTCCGGGTGCTTTCAGAAACTGTGACGCTTTCAATTCGGTCAGTCTTGAGGGCGCGGTGGAGGCGGTAGGGCATTATGCCTTTGCGGACTGTGACAATCTGGATAATGTCAGCATTGCAGAGTCTGTGGCGGCGCTGGGCCGAGTTCCCTTTATAGGCAGCGGTAAGCTGTCCGATGTAAACTTTAACGGAAGCGCCAATTTCACCTGTGAGAATTCCATCATCTACCAGATGAACGGCGACAAAAAATATAAGCTCATTGAGTATTTGTATGGAAGAACGAATCCCATGGTTGAGGCGGATGAGGTCTCGTCGATTTCGGAGCTTGCCCCCGAGGCGTTCAGCGGAACCAAGGTTGTAATCGTGGACTTTGGGGAGTCTTCGCTCAAGGGAGTTCCCGAGGAAGCCTTCAAGGGTACGGAGGTACTGGCGAACGTTACGCTGCCGTCTACCTGCGTAAGCATCAGCAAGGGAGCGTTTTCGGAGAGCGGGCTTCAGCAGCTCAGGATTCCCGGCAGCGTTGCCGTTATCCATCCGGAATCCTTTGAAAATATGAAGAATGCTTCGACCCTGAGTTTCAAGACTCCGGAGAACAGCATACCCTATGAGTTTGCGATACAGCATGGGTTTAAGGTGGTAGGAGCGGAGGACCCCGTATACTGTGAAGTAAAGTTTATGAGCGGTCATGATTTCACCATTCTGGGAACCAGAAGGGTGCTGCGCGGAGAATCCGTCACTGCGCCTCAGGTTCCGGAGGTAGCGGGCAAGACCTTTACGGGCTGGTCCAGATCTCTGGATAACATTACGGAAGATACTACGATTATTGCGCTTTATGAGGATATCAAGGCTGAGACCTTTACGGTTGAATTTTATGACTGGGACGATACGCTTGTGAAGAAAGCCATTGTCGAGAAGGGCGGGGATGCGTCGGCGTATGCGCCTACGAATCTGACCCGCGAGGGCTACCGCTTTGTGGGCTGGGACAGACCGATCAGCAATGTGACGAGCAATATAACCACCAAGGCCACCTACGAGAAGATAGATTCTTCGGAATTAACCAGCTATACGGTGAGATTTACGGACTGGGACGGCAAAGTAATCAATACCCAGACGGTGGTCAAGGGCAAGGATGCCGTTATACCTCAGAATCCCGTAAGGGAGGGCTATACCTTTACCGGGTGGGTTCCGCTGCCTGTCAAGGTGACCAGGGATATGGATGTGGTTGCACAGTACCAGCCCAACGGCTCGTGGACACCCGGTCCCGGCGGTTCACCCGGACCGGGAGGTTCACCGGGACCCGGCGGTTCACCTACGCCCGGCCCCGGAAGCTCACCCACGCCCGGTCCCGGAGACGGTAACGGAGGCGGAAATGGTTCCGGCAACGGCTCCGGCGGAAACAATGACTGGGAAGATGAGCTCTATACGCTGACGGTGCGCAACGGAAGCGGTTCAGGAAGCTATGTTGGAAATTCTACGGTTACCATCATTGCGGATCAGGCTTCCTCCACGCAGGAGTTTGACCATTGGACCATTCAGCCCGAGCAGGCGCTGATTGCCAGCAAGACGCAGTACGCAACGGTTGTCACCATGCCTCACTGCGATGTCATCGTGACGGCGCACTACAGGACAAAGCCCGGCGGAGGAGGCGGCAGCGGTTCCGTGACTCCGCCCACCAACACAAACCGACCTTCCGGCGGAAACGGAAACAATCCCACCGGAGGCACAACGGTTGTAATAGACAAGAACGGACTGTCCAACACAGGGGTAGTTTCCGTGGTAATTAACGGTTCCTCCGATAATTTTGTCATGAAGATTCAGGAGAACAGCGACGCCACGGAATCCATTCTGAAGGCGCTGATTGCGGAGTACGGGAGCCTTGACAACATTAAGTACTTCCCCATGGATATTACGCTGTATGACGCCACGGGGTCGAGAAGGATCACGGATACCACGGGCCTGAAGATAGATATTACCCTGCCGCTGCCCGATTCGCTGAAGGTTTACGCGGGCAACAACAAGGTGGCAGGCGTGGTAAACGACAGGCTGGATAAGCTTTCGCCGAAATTTACCACCATTAACGGCGTGCCCTGTGTGACTTTTTCGGCAGAGCATTTCTCACCCTATGTGATCTATGTGGATACCAGCAAGCTGGGACAGGGAACCGTGTCGGACGATACGCCCAAGACGGGAGATCCCATTCATCCCAAGTGGTTTTTGTCCATCGGCCTGGCATGTCTCTCCTTCGTCATGTTTATGAAGAAGGATGCAAGGAAGAAACAAAAGGTGGCGGTAAAGGCAAAATAGATCCACCTTCAAACCTTTGAATGGTGTGCGTGCCAAAGCGCGCAGAGGGGTATGTAGATGAGAAGGAAAAAGCGTATTTTAGGTGTCCTGATGATAGTTGCGGCACTGATAATCATGCAGCTTCCTGTATCGGAGGCAGATGCGGCGACATCTGCTTCCGATTTTGTAATACAGGGAGGCACGCTGTTAAAGTACCGCGGCTTTGAAAAGAATGTGACGATTCCCGACACGGTCGAGGTTATATCCAAGGATGCCTTTGAACAAAACACAAATATCGAGCAGGTGGTTATTCCCAATTCGGTCAAGCGAATCGAGCCCTATGCCTTCTGGTGGTGCGGGAATCTTCAAACCGTAACGCTGGGGACAGGGCTTAAGGAGGTTGGGGATTATGCCTTTGCGGGCTGCACGGGACTGCGGCAGATGACGATTCCAAAGAACGTGTCCACCATAGGGATCAACGCCTTTTCGGACTGTGTGAATATGAAGACCATCACCATTCCTGCAGAGACCGTAAACATACATGAGACGGCTTTTGAAAATTGTTATCAGCTGAAGATCGACTGTACGCAGGGAAGTGCGGCGGAAAAATATGCGCAGTGGTTTTATGAGCACCAGAAGGAAATGGCGGAGTATGAGGATGTGCCCGGGTTTGACCCTTCTGACCCGTCGGTGAGCACGCCGCAGCCTGTTATACCGCAGCCGACCGCGCCGCCCGCGGATGACGGAAAGCAGGTGGGCTCTGCCACGATCGTGGGGGACAGCGCCTTTATCCTTGCGGACAATACGCAGCTTCGGGTTTATGACGGGGGCGCTTACCTTGAGGTGGATACCATTCCCGTGGCGGATCTGATGGATGATCTGTCTGGCGGTCTTGCGAAGTTTACGGTAGTGGACGGCAGGACGGTGGCGGATCAGGCGTATTACCGCAGCTCGCGTCTCAGGTCGCTGAGCCTGCCGGAGGGAATCAGGACCATAGGGCAGTTTTCCTTTGCCAGAAGCTCCCTGACAGGACTCGCCGCGCCCGAGGGCTTGACGGATATTGAATACGGAGCCTTTTATCACTGTGATTATCTGACGGATGTGAGGCTGCCGGAAACGGTTGTCAATGTGGAGCCCAAGGCGTTTGAACATACGGCATGGGTGGAGGGCTTCCTGAACGGAGACTCCTCTGCGGAGGGCGATTTCCTGATAGAGGGAGGCGTGCTTGTGGCGTATCGGGGAAGCGGGGATACGGCGGCTGTTCCCGAGGGCGTGCGCGTGATAGCGGGAGAGGCGTTCGCTGGCCATAAGGAGCTAAAGTCCCTGTCCCTGCCGGACAGCCTGCAGGTTGTGGGCGAGGCGGCATTTGAGGACTGCAGCGGGCTGGCGGACATTCGGTTCGGCTCGGGCGTCAGGGAGATAAAGGACAGAGCCTTCCGGGGCACGGCGGCCGCAGGGAAAAGCGTCAGTCTTCCGGCGTCGGTTGAGAAGCTGGGGCTGTTTGCGTTCGGAACCGCCGATATCGTCTATGAGGGCGAAGCGCCGGAGCTTACTCATGAGACCTCTGCGGAGAGATTGTCCAATGTGTCCTACAGGCCATATCCTCAGGGGCAGTCCCAGAACAGGGGCGTGACGGTGGTGGGGCCGGAGAATGCCTCCGCCTCTCTTGAGGGCGCAGGCGACAGCTATACGTTGACGATAGAGACTCCGGAAAACATCTCACCTATGAAAAAGGCATGTATGAGAGCCTTCGGCGCGGAGCTGCCTGCCGACATGGCAGTCTATGATCTGGCGCTCACGGACAGCAGCGGCATACCCTTGACCAAGCTGGGCATGCAGACTCTCACCGTGGTGCTTCCGGTGCCGGAGCATCTCAAAGGACAGAATCTGAAGATGCTGACCCTGGACAGGAACGGGCAGGCGGAGGCGGTGCCGGTAGAGCGGGTCATGCTGGACGGCGTCGAGTCCCTGCGGTTTGGGGTAAGGCATTTGTCGCTGTTTGGCATTTACGGCGCAGGCGCGGCGGACGCGGGAGAGGAGCTTCTGCAGATCGATGTGGAGATCAACAGCCTCAGCGCCCCGCCCATGCAGAAAAAAAGCGCTTCCGCGGCGCCGTATATACCGAAGCTTGCGGTGGGCGGCGCCATGCTTCTGACAGGGCTGATTGTGATTCTGTCAGCCGGGAGAGGCAAAAGAGCGGTAAAAAGCGTGGCGAAGCGTCAGGAGCCCAAAAGCAGGACAAGAGAACAGGACAAAGAGGACAGATGTATTCGTAAATAGAACATCGTAAGCTTCCCGGCATAGAATAAATTAAACTATGCCGGGGCTTTTTTTATTATGCAGCGAGTGAGAAAATTGGTGTCGGCGCCCGACGACATTCCGGGAGGGCAGGCTAAGGTGACGATTGCCGTGCTTGATACGGGGGAGCGTGTTACGGTATTGCAGATGCCGTCTGTTCCGGTCCGGACGCTTCGCCGCCTTCCGCGTTACGATTCACCGGATTTACGCTGCATACTGATTGACATTTGGGGTAAATCACTGTATAATAAATAACTGACTATGAGAATAAATTACCCGTTGAAAATCGGGAGAGAGGAACATGATCCGCTCATCTGCTTGTGATGAAAAAGGATTATAATGGGGCAATATGGATAAGCAGAAAATATTGATCGTAGACGATGAAGAAATCAACAGAGCCATATTAAACATGATGTTTGAGAGCGATTACGAGGTGCTGGAGGCTACCGACGGAAGGTATGCTGTCAAGAACATCGAGGACAACCAGGATCTTGCGCTGATTCTGCTGGACGTGGTTATGCCGGTCATGGATGGATTCAGCGTGCTGGAGTATATGAAGGAGAATCGGCTTCTGGAGAAAATACCGGTCATCCTTATTACCAGCATGACGCCTGAGGAGAGCGAGGAAAAGGCGTATCAGTACAATATTGCGGATGTGATGCACAAGCCTTTTGAGCCCAATGTGGTCATTAGGCGTGCAAAGAACATAATCGAGCTGTACCAGAACAAACATAATATGGAGCTGCGCCTGAGGGAGCAGGAGAAGACCATCCGCGAGCAGGAGAGGAAGATTCAGGACAACAACGAGTTCATGATCGACGCTCTGAGTACGGTGGTGGAATTCAGAAATGTGGAGACGGGAGATCACGTCAGGCGCATCAAATACTTTACCAGGATACTCTTAAAGTACCTTATGAAGTATTTCCCCAAGTACAATATCACGGCGTCGCAGATGGATCAGATTGCCAGGGCGTCCGCTCTGCATGATATAGGTAAAATCGGTATTCCCGATGCGATTCTGTTAAAGCCCGGGAAGCTGACTCCCGAGGAGTATGAGATCATGAAGACTCATACCACCATAGGCTGCGGGATTCTGGAGTCCTTCAAGAGCTCCTATTCGGATGAATTTTATCAGTACTGCTATGAGATATGCCGTTATCACCACGAGAGATGGGACGGCAAGGGCTATCCCGATCATCTTGTGGGCGAGGCGATTCCCATCAGCGCCCAGATTGTCTCTATCGCGGACGTGTACGAGGCGCTGGTCAGCGACAGAGTCTATAAGAGCGCATACAGCAATGCAGCCGCGTACGAGATGATTCTGAACGGGGAATGCGGGCAGTTCTCGCCGGATGTAATAGAGTGCTTTGAGCTTGCAAAGGAAGACTTTTTCAATATTGTCGAAGTAATTAAAATGTTTAACTTTACATAATATTGGTATCTGTGTACCAGTAGGGGCACAAAAAAAGACTGGAAAGCATGAGCACTTGTGTTTGACGGTCTTTTTTGCGTATGGCTGATGCGGTAAATTTTGAGAGAGAGGATAGGAGCATGGAGGAAAATTTTAAGAGCATTCTTGAAGAAAACGGGGCGGACGTAAAGACGACGCTCAAGCGTTTTATGGGAAATGAAAATATGTATATGAAATTTTTGAAAAGGTTTCCAGAAGACCCCAATTATAAAAACCTTGGGACCAGCCTGGAGGCGGGAGATTATGAGGAGGCTTTCAGATGCGCCCACACTCTCAAGGGCGTTTCCGCCAACCTGGGGCTGGAGCCGGTGCAGGCGGCGGTTTCCGGGCTTGTAGAGGAGCTTCGCAGCAAGACCAACGCGGAGGTGGATGTGGCAAAGGCGAATGCCATGTGGCAGGATCTGAAAAAGGTATACGAGCAGTTTATAGAAATTATCAATGCGTGCTGACGCTTCGGACGGAGCGCTGACCGGCATTTGCGCCGAAGGGCACAGGGAGTATGATTATGGAGCTTAAGTGGTTAAATTCCCAGATGGCGGATGAACTGATAGAGCTGATTCTGGTTTTTAATGAAAAGGGGGATATCCTGTTTTGCAACCGGACGGCGGCTGAGAAGCTGGAGTATACCAAGGAGGAGCTGGAGGGATGCGGCATGCCCCACATCTTCAGGCAGGAGTTTCCCGAGACGGACGAAGCGCAGGGCTTTGACAGGAAGCGGCTGGAGGACAGGATGGATGCGTCCCGGAATGCGGAGCTGGCAATGTACAGAAAGAACAGCTCCTGCTTTCCGGCAAATGTGCGCATCTTTGCCGCGGACGAGGCGGGGACCTGGGTGCTGCTGGCGGAGGATCTCACCGAGCGCAAGGAAATGAATATGCGTGTCAGAAAGCTGAAGGAGGAGGAGACCCAGAACCTGAAGGCCAGGAACGAATTTACGGCGAATGTCACCCATGAGCTCCGGACGCCCATAAACGGCATTAAGGGGCATGTGCTGACTCTTGTGGACAGTGTGCAGGACGAGGATCACAAAAAGACCCTTGAGATCGTCCTGTACTGCTGCGACAATATGCTGGCCATTATTAACAATATTTTGGACTATGCGAAGCTTGAGACAGGCAAGTTTACCATCGAGGAAAAGGAATTCGATTTTTACAAGATGATGGACAGGGTGGTGGCCACCCACAGTGTGGAGATCAACAAAAAGGAGCTGCGTCTGAGAGTGAATGTGGACGACAAGATCCCGCAGCTTCTGATAGGGGATGAGCTGCGTCTGGTGCAGATTCTGAATAATCTCATGTCCAACGCCGTGAAGTTTACCATGATAGGGTATGTGGATCTGGCGGTGAGCAAGACCAGGCAGATGAACGACGAGGTGGAGCTGTTTTTCATGGTGAAGGACAGCGGCATCGGCATGTCTCCCTCTGAGCAGGATAAGCTGTTTCAGAGCTTTACCCAGGCGGACGCCTCCATCACAAGGCGCTTTGGCGGCACGGGGCTTGGACTTTCCATCACGAAGCAGCTGGTGGAGCTGATGCAGGGAGATATCCAGGTGGAAAGCGAGAAGGGAAAGGGCAGCACCTTTTCTTTCTTTATAAAGCTCAAGACCAGCCAGAATATAAGCGATACCCAGAACGAGGTCTACGAGAGCTGGGCGGCGTACACCAGGGAGGATTCCGAGGAGGAAGAAGGCGACTTCATGCAGTTCGGGGAGGAGAGAAATAAGGAGGAGCTGAGAAAGCGCATGGAAAAGCTTGCCATGTCCATAGAGCTTGGGGCGTGGGATAAGGCGGAGCTGCTGGCCTCCACGGTGAAGGCCCTGGTCCAGGGAAGCGACGAGGATATGAGAAGACAGGTCCTGCGCATGGAGACGGCAATCAGAAAAAGCAGCTACGAAAAGAGCATGGAGAAATACGAGGCGGTAAGACAGGCTCTCGCAGAGAGGATTGGAGAATTGTAGAGAGGATGATGGGAGATGGAGCAGGAAAATGTAAAAAGGGGGCGTTTTAAAATTCTGATCGTGGACGATATCCCCATGAACGTGGATATTCTGGATAATATCCTCACGCATGAGGGCTATACCACCATGTGTGCGGTGAGCGTGCAGGAAGCGATCAACCTTATGAAGACACAGAAGCCTACCCTTGTGCTGTCGGACTTGTCCATGCCGGAGGTAGACGGGCTGGAGTTCTGCAGGATGCTGAAGGGCAATCCGCGGACCAGGGATATTCCCTTTGTCTTTATCTCGGTGATGAATACCAGCGAGGAGAAGGAACAGGCGTTTCTTGCCGGGGCGGTTGACTTTATACCCAAGCCCTTCGACGCGGTGGAGGTCATCATGCGGGTGAACAACCACCTGAAAACCTATCAGCTGCAGCAGGAAATGGCGGATCACAACCGGATGATGCACAAGTTTATAGACCACCAGAAGGAACAGATCGAGCAGGAGCAGAAGAACGTGCTGCTTGCGCTTGCGACTCTGATGGAGAAAAGGAATGCCCATATGGGCGGGCATCTGGAGAATGTGGCTTATAACTGCGGTCTGCTTGCGCAGGGCTTACAGTTTCTGCCAAAGTATGAAAACGTGATTTCCGACGAATTTGTGGAGACCATCAGGGTTGCGGCAAAAATACACAGCATAGGAAAGTTTATCGTGCCCGATAAGGGAGAGGCGGACGGGGAGAGCCGTCAGGAGTATCTGAAAAAATGCGCGGAGGAAGGCGCAGGTCTTCTGGAGGAAATCGGCGCAGGGCAGGAGAGGGGACGTTTCCTCTCCATGGCGGTCCGGATCGCGGGATATTACGGCGCAAGGTGGGACGGCACAGGCTATCCTGCGGCGGGGGGCAGGGAGATTCCCCTGGAGGCAAGGATCGTGGCGCTGGCTAATGATTTTGACAATCTGGGCGTGGACGGGGACGGCAGAAAGGCATGCTCCCTGGAAGACAGTATCCGGATTATAACCGAAAAAAGCGGTACGTATTATGAACCGGATATAGTAAATATATTTAACAGAATTTGGAGAAAACTGAAAAGGGGCTGACAGGAAGGGATTGCGCGTCAGCGCCCCTGAAACAGAGGGCTGGAAGCATCGTTTGGGATTGACTTTTTATCCTTAGTGTGATTTAATGATATAGATAATAAGTCGCATGCTGCCGGGCTGGTAAGTGTAATGATTATGTATAGACATGGGGCACGAAAGAATACGCAGCCCTGATGTCTGGGGAGGCAAAAGGTGATTACCGACAGTGAATTTAATCATATCGTGGTGTATGTAAAGAGAAATTACGGCATAGACTTAAGCCAGAAAAGGGTCCTGGTGGGCGGGAGGCTGGATAATTACCTTGCCCGCAACGGATATGCCAACTGTGAGGAGTATCTTGCGAAGGTTGAGAAGAATCCCAAGGGGGCGGAGGCCACCGATCTGATCAACGTACTCACCACGAATCATACATATTTTATGAGAGAGAGCGAGCACTTTGACTATATGACGAAGGTTGCGCTCCCGTGGGCGAAGGCGAAGGCGGTATCGTCAGGGCAGAAGGACCTGCGTATATGGTCGGCGGCTTCCTCCACCGGGGAGGAGCCTTATGGGCTGGCGATGGTGGTGCTCGATTTTTTTGGTCTGGAGCACAAGGCTTGGGATACAAGGATTCTCGCCACGGACGTGTCCACAAGGGTGCTGGAGCACGCCAGCAAGGGCGTCTATTTGAAGGAGGATATTGCGCCCCTGCCGTCCAAGTGGAAGCAGCGCTATTTCAAGCAGCTAAACCAGGAGGAGTACCAGGTCAAGGATGAGCTGAAGCAGGAATTGATCTACAGGCAGTTTAATCTGATGAGCCCTTTCCCGTTTAAAAGGAAATTTCACATCGTGTTCCTCCGGAACGTGATGATTTATTTCCCCGATGACACCAAATATCAGGTGGTCAATAAGATTTATGATTTCATGGAGCCGGGCGGGTATCTGTTTATCGGCACAACGGAGAGCCTGAACCGCAGCATGACAAAATTCCAGTACATTCAACCATCAATCTATAGAAAGCAGGGAACCTGATATGAGACCGATTAGAGTTTTAGTGGTAGATGATTCTTTGATGTTCCGCAATCTGCTCGTACAGGGGCTGGACGCAGACCCCAATATTGATGTTGTGGCGCAGGCACAGGACGCCTATGAGGCCAGGGACGCCATTCTGAAATACAGACCGGATGTCATGACGCTTGACGTGGAGCTGCCAAGAATGAGCGGAATTGAATTCTTGCGTAAGCTCATGCCTCAGTATCCGCTTCCGGTGGTTATGATCAGCGCCTTAAACGACAAGGTATTCGACGCGCTGGAGGCAGGGGCGGTGGATTTCGTCAACAAGCCCACGAACCTGAGCCGCGAGCAGCTGAACGATTTCCTCACCCAGGAGCTTGCCGCAAAGGTAAAGATCGCCTCTACGGCGAAGGTGGGAAGATTAAAGCGCGTGGATGCGGATTCGGTGATGAGCCCTACCAGCGTGGTGGGCAAGGACCGCATAGTGGCCATCGGCGCTTCCACGGGAGGAACGGAGGCAATCTTCGAGGTCGTCAAACGATTCAGAAGGGATATTCCCGGCGTGGTCATTGTGCAGCATATGCCGCCCGGATTTACAAAGATGTATGCCGACAGGCTGAACAACCAGTGCGAGGTTGCCGTGAAGGAGGCGCAGACCGGGGACAGGGTTCTTCCGGGACAGGTGCTGATCGCTCCCGGCGACATGCAGATGCGCCTTGTGAAGGTTGGAGGCATGTATCAGGTGGAGTGCAGGGGCAATGAGAGAGTGAACGGGCACTGTCCGTCCGTGGAGGTACTGTTCAACTCCGTTGCAAAGATTGCCGGAAAGAACGCCGTGGGCGTCATACTGACAGGTATGGGCGGCGACGGCGCAAAGGGGCTGCTGGCGATGAGAAATGCCGGCGCTCAGACCATCGGGCAGGACGAGGCGACCTGTGTCGTGTACGGGATGCCGAAGGTTGCCTTCGATATAGGCGCGGTGCAGTACCAGATGCCGGTTACGGCTATAGCAGGCAAGGTATACAGCCTGTTGAGCAAATAGATACATCAATGAGAAAGGAGCGAAGTGTGAATGAAAATTTTATTGGCAGAGGATGATTTTGCCACCAGGAAATTTATGGATAAACAGCTGTCACAGTATGGAGAATGCGATGTGATGGTGGATGGCGAGGAAGCAGTAGATGCCTTTATGATGGCATTGGAAGATGATGAGCCTTACGATCTGGTATGTCTTGACGTAATGATGCCGGTTATGGACGGTTATCAGGTTTTGAAGGCGATCCGTGGCATTGAAGCCCAGAGGGGAATACCTAAAAAGAACAGCGTAAAGGTCATCATGACCACGGCGCTGAACGACGAGCGCAATGTAAAGCTTGCGTTTGAGCTTGGCTGCGAAGCTTATGTGGGCAAGCCCATCGATGTGGAAAAATTTGAAAAGGTATTGAATAAGCTGGGGCTGATTTAAAGAACGCCCGAAAAAATCCTTAAGATTGGAGGAAGTATGGCAGAAGAATTTAATACGGACAGTATGTTTTCCATGTTTTTGTTTGAAAGCAGCCAGCTTCTTGAAAAACTGGAAGGCATAATTTTAGAGAAACAGGATGCAGAATGCTTTGACGATGCCGATATCAATGAAATTTTCCGCGTGATGCATACCATAAAGGGTTCGTCCGGAGTGATGATGTATGAAAACATCACCAAGGTTGCCCACAAGCTTGAGGATGTTTTCTACTATTTAAGGGAATCTCATCCGGAGGATGTGCCTCATCTGGAGCTTGTGGAGAAGGTGCTTGCCGTATCGGATTTCATCACTGCAGAGCTTGAAAAGCTCAAGAACGGTGAAGCGTCCGACGGCGATGAATCAAAGCTGGTGGAGGATCTGGACGAATTTTTGGGCCAGATCAAGGGCGAGATAAAAAAGCAGGGTATTCGGCTTCCCAAGGCAAATAAGCAGGAGGAGCCCACGCAGTTTTATGTAAAGCCCGTTGCGGAGGAGGACAGCCATTTTTATAAGGTCGTAATCCATTATAGAAATGACACTCAGATGAGCAATATCCGCGCATATTCCGCTACCTATGCGCTGAAGGAGGTGGCGGAGGATCTGCTTTATACTCCTGAGGACATTCTTTCCAACGAGGCCAGCGGAGATGTGATTCTGGCAGAGGGCTTCCACATGCTGCTTCAGACTAAAATTTCCAAGGAGGAGGTTTTGGAGCTGATCGACAGCTCGGAGGCGGAGAAGATCGACTTTGAGGAGATCAACGCCGAGCAGTACGGTAAGGAGCTGGTGGAGCTTGGACGGGAGGTGGCTCCCGTTGTCATAAACCTGGACGACGGAGTAAAGCCTGCAAAGGATGACAAGCCGGCGCCCGGCGACTATGTCGTCAAATCCAAGGACCCCGGAAAGGGAAAGACCCTGGCGAAGCATCAGCCCAAGCAGCAGAGCATTATCAGCGTGAACGTGGAGAAGATGGACGCTCTGATGGACCTGATAGGCGAGCTTGTCATTGCGGAGGCAACGGTGCTTCAGAATCCCGATTTGAAGGTTCCGGGTCTGGATCTTACCAATTTCCAGAAGGCGGCGTCGCAGCTTGCAATGAACACCACGGAGCTGCAGCAGGTAATTATGTCCATGCGTATGATGCCCCTTACCAACACCTTCCAGAAGATGAAGCGAATCGTCTTCGATGTGTCGAGAAAGCTGGATAAGGACATTGAATTTGAGGTAATCGGTGAGAATACCGAGGTGGATAAAAATATTATCGAGCATATTTCGGACCCTCTGATGCATTTGGTGAGAAACTCCGTGGATCACGGCATCGAGGAGGATGCAAATGAGCGTATAATGCTCGGCAAGCCGGCAAAGGGTAAAATTACCCTGGAGGCAAAGAACGAGGGCGGAAAGGTATACATAAGCGTAAGGGATGACGGCAAGGGCTTAAATGCGGAAAAGCTGTATGAAAAGGCGGCGGAAAAGGGACTGATTGACAATAAGCCCATGAGCGACTTTACCGAGAAGGAGATCTACAGGTTTATCGCGCTGCCCGGCTTTTCCACAAAGGAGCAGGTAACCGAGTATTCGGGACGTGGCGTGGGCATGGATGTGGTTGTGAAAAATATCCAGGCTATCGGCGGCAGACTGGATATTGACAGCGCCCTGGGCGCAGGCTCGGAGATGACATTGGTGATACCGCTGACGCTGGCGATCATCAACGGCATCGTGGTGCAGGTGGGCAACTCTCCGTTTGTTCTTGAGACTTCCTCCATTAAGCAGTTTGTGCGGATGACGCAGGATTCTCTGGTGCAGGAGCCCGGCGGAGAAGAATATGTAGTTCTCAGAGGAGAGTATTATCCGTTTATCAGGCTGAATGAAAAATATGACCTTCAGGATGCCTGCAGCAATGTGGATGATGGCATTGTAGTTGTTCTGGAGCATGAGGGCAAGCAGATATGCGTGCTGATCGATAAGCTGCTTCAGCAGCAGGAGATTGTGGTTAAGCCAATCCCTTCCTACATAAAAAAAGTAAAAGGGCTTTCCGGCTGCACACAGCTCGGTGACGGCAGCATTGCACTGATCCTGGATATTGCCGGATTGATTCAGGACGAGGAAAGGAGATAGTACATAGTGGAAGAATTGAAAGAGGAACTGCAGGAGCAGGAGGCTGATGCCCAAAAGGGAAAATTTATGACCTTCCAGGCGGGAAAAGAGTTCTTCGGCATAAGTATAAGCTTTGTAAAACAGATTATCGCTATGCAGCCGATCACCGTAGTACCCGAGGTGGAAGATTATATCAAGGGACTGATCAATCTCCGCGGAAAGATCATTCCCGTGATCGATGTCCGTACAAGATTTAAGATGGAGCCCAAGGAGTATACAGACCGGACCTGTATCATTGTTATAGATGTCAAGTCAACGGTAGTAGGGCTGATCGTGGAGAAGATAGCGGAGGTCGATACCATAATGGACGACGATATTGTTCCCCCGCCCACTCTTGGTCGCAAGGATAATGAGCAGAACAAGTACGTTTACGGTCTGGCGAAGACAGAGGATTCGGTAAAGCTTTTGATTGACCCGGAAAAACTGATCAAGCAAGAGGTGTTGGATGCTCTTGAGGAGATTCAAGAGGAAGAACAAGAATAAGAAGGAGAGGTTTACCATGAAGAAGAAATTTTCAATCAATGACATGACAGTCAGAGGAAAAATTACGATGTTCAGCGTGGTGATGCTTATTTTTATGATCATCATCGCCAGTGTGGGTCTTGCTACCGCCGCTACCGTCAATTCCGCCCGTAAAAGCAGTTATAACAATTACGCCATGAGCGAGTACTACCTGAGTGATGCATACGGCAATTTCTGTAATGTCCGCGTGTGCACCAGAGATATTCTGTTTGCGTATTACAATGACTCTGCGAAAATCAAAGATGAGGAGCAGAAGATTGCAGCTTACGTAGCCGAAATGCAGGATGCTCTTATGAAGTTTACCGAGAACAAAGATAAGCTGTCTTCAAGCATCAACACTCAGTTTGAGAAGGCTGGCAGCTACCTGACAGAGTGGATTGCTTCCATGAACAGCGAGATTGAAATGGTCAAGGCAGGCAAGCATATAGATGCCCAGAACGACATGATGACCAATGGCGGCAGTATTGCCCAAAGTGCCGAGAGCGCGTTTTCCGATCTGATAAACATGATGGAAGATGAAGCAAACAAGGCGGATGAAAGAGTAAACAACAATCTTGTCACGCTGACGGTTGTTGTTGTTATCGTAGCGGTTATAGCGATTGTAATTACCTTTGTTTACGGCATCGCGCTGATCAAGGTGATTTCCGCTCCTATCAGAAAGGTTTCCGAGGCTGCGAAGAAGATTGCGGTAGGCGATGTGGATGTGGACTGCCAGAAGATTCACAACGATGACCTGGGCGAATTGCTGGATGAGTTCAGCGCGATGGTTGCGGCGACCAAGGAGCAGGCGAGAATTGCGGATGTGATCTCTCAGGGAGACTATACCATAGATGTAAAGCCCAGAGGCGACAAGGATTTACTTGGCAAATCCCTTCGCAAGCTGGTTGTTGACGAGAATATGACATTGAACAACATCAGGGAGGCAGGCGCACAGATTACCGTTGGCTCCGAGCAGGTTGCAAACGCAAGCCAGGCGCTGGCACAGGGCTCTACCGAGCAGGCGAGCGCACTGCAGCAGGTTACCGCTTCCATGGATGAGGTTACCCAGCGAACCAAGGACAATGCTACCCAGGCAAGCCAGGCAAATAACCTTGTAAACAGCGTTAAGGATATGGCGGCTGCCGGAAACGAGCAGATGAAGGCCATGATTCAGGCTATGGACAGCATCAACGAGTCCTCGGAGACCATCTCCAAGATTATTAAGACCATTGACGATATTTCCTTCCAGACCAACATTCTTGCACTGAATGCGGCTGTTGAGGCGGCAAGGGCAGGCGAGGCAGGAAAGGGCTTTGCGGTTGTTGCCGAGGAAGTCAGAAATCTTGCTGCAAAGAGCGCATCCGCTGCAGGCGAGACCGCAGAGATGATCGAGGATTCCATTCACAAGGTGGCAAACGGCACCAAGATTGCGGAGGAGACGGCGAAGTCTCTGGATGCCATCGTGAAATCCATCGACGAGATCGTTGGGCTTATCAGCAATATTGCGGTATCCTCCAATGATCAGTCCACGGCGATCTTCCAGATCGACCAGGCGATCTCACAGGTTTCTACCGTTGTACAGACCAATGCCGCTACCAGCGAGCAGTGTGCTGCAGCCAGTGAGGAGCTTTCCAACCAGGCTGTCACCCTTAGAAATCTCATTGCTCAGTATAAGCTGCGCACGGGAGGAATGTCCACTTCTTCTTTTGTTGATAACAGTTCTTCTTACAACAGCAACGAGAGCATCATTTCTCTGGAC
>ERZ808051.673-NODE-673-length-32284-cov-6.984538_pt1 | contig 32284 bp, 34 predicted proteins | sample MGYA00380199_ERZ808051 | MGnify/ENA primary metagenome ERZ808051 (study PRJEB31490, sample SAMN06133391) | mouse gut metagenome | isolation source: J11 | host: mice | place: China: Chengdu | collected 2015-05 ...
CCTGCGCCCCGGCCAGCGTTGCCGCAGCCATCCCCGGATCCCGCATCACTGCGGATTTCTGGAGCTGCTTGATCATGTCCTCATCCTCTTTGGGCGCGGTCACGCTGTTCATCCCGAAGGAGTAGATCTGGATTCCCCGAAGCTCCGTCCATTTCTTAGACAGCACCTCATTCAGAGCGTCCGAAAGCTCCATCGTATGCCCCGGCAGGGCACTGTAACGGATGCCCATCTCCGAAATCCTCGCAAACGCAGGCTGCAGCGCAGTCAGTAATTCCGATTTCAGCATAGAATCAATCTGATCCCTGGTATACACATTTCCCACATTTCCGCAGACATTTGCATAGAACGCCATCGGGTTCACGATCCGGTAAGAGTATTCTCCATTGCAACGGATGGAAATATCCACATCCAGTCCGATATTCCGATCCACCACCCGAAACGGTACCGGATTCGGCGTACCATATTTATTTCCCGGTATCTCTTTAATATTCACATAATAGACCCTCTGGTTTTTCCCTGCGCCCCCGCCGAACTGAAAACGCTCCCAAGCCTCCTTCGCAATCCCTCTCAGCCCTTCCATAAATGAACCGCCGAACACCGACGGGCTCGTGCCCATGTCGTAGGTATACGCTCCCGGCTCCGCGCACGCGTCCATCACCCTGCCGTCTTCCACGATGATCATACACTGGCCGTCCGCCACCGCAATATGCGAACCGTCGGTAATGATGTTGTCATCGCCCCTCCGGTTGGAGGAACGCCCCGACACATTCCGCACGCCTCTCGCCACCAACACATCCGCATCCAGAGCATCACAGTAAAAATATTCCTTCCACTGATCCGCCAGTGTCCCTCTGACCGCATTCGATGCCGCTCTTATCAATCCCATAATGTTCTCCTTTCCGCAAATGCCTTTCATTTTATGTTCTTTATAATCTTATTAGATAAATGTCGATCTGAAATCGCTCTCAGAACTTCCCGCTGGTCCCCGAGCTGTCCGAACGCATGCTTCCGCTCCCGCCGGAAGAATGCTGTTCCGGTTTCTTCGTCCGGCTGACCGTATGATACAGGAACAGATCCGACCGATTCGACAGATAAAAGCTCCCTGCCTTCAGATATTCCATTGCGCCATTCTGACGTACCCTGGTATTCATCCCTTTCCTCCAGGCGATCACAACTGTCGCAGAGATTCCCAGCGACAGCAGAAATGACACTCCAAGGATCACCGGAAGTCTCCATCCTTCCCGATATCGATGCCGCTCCGTATAAGGCGTTCCCTCCTCTGCCGCCGCCAGATAATCATCCGCAATCGACAGATATCCGGAAAATGCCTCATAAAATTCTCCGTCCGACAGATCATCCAGGATCAAGCTGCCCAGCCGTTCCCTTGCATATGTAGAAAATGCTTCCTGCGCAGAGCCGAATCCCACCAGCCCCCAGTCGCGCTCCGCCATACTGATTGCCAGCATCACGCCGCTACCGTCACAGTCCGCTCCCAGGTCATACTGGGAAAATATCCGTCTCTGCCAGTCCTTAATATCTCCCCCGCCAAAATTCGGCGTAGTCACAATGTAGACCCCTGTGCCGTATATTTTGAACAAGCGCCTGCATTCTGACTCCAGCGCCTTTTCCTCATCCGAGGTCAAAAGCCCCGCATCATCCTGCACCCAGCCGTCAAAGTAAGGAGCCTGATCTGCCGCAGCATCCCAGGACCATCCTTCTGTATCCGATATTTTATCTGCAGCCGCCGCTTCCGGCAGATTCCCCGGATCCAGGACGGATACACAGACCAACAGCAGCATAATTGCTGTTTTACACACCGCATTCTTCCATTTTGTACCGCAGCCCCGCAAAGCCTCCTCCTTACATATTCTCTTACGTATTCTCGTATATCGTTTCTTACATGATCTCTTTCCTATCTTCCTCACAACTCCTCTCTTTATTCCATCCGCATGTCCATCACATTGCATCATCACAGCACACCCCCGAACAATAAGATCCCAAGAATGGAGCAAACCGCCGTCCCAATCGCCGTGAATCCGCATAAATATTTCCAAAACGCGCCCCGATCCACCGGCAGCTCCCCGACCATCTTTCCCGTCTGCCCGTTGATCGCAAACTGATACTTCTTTCCGTTATAAACCGTCTCAAACATCCAGACCGGAAACAATGCATAATGCACCTTCCCGTTTTTTGCGTCCAGATGCCGGTGCTTCACTGTCACCGTATCATACCCGCTGACCGTGCCGCGCATAACCTGTTCCGCGCTCCGGTACAGCCGCTCCTTCGCCCTGCCCTCTGCAGCCTTTGCGTCCACATCATATTTGTCCGTCTCATATCCCGCAAGATATGCCGGATTAAATTCCGTCAAGGCACCGTAATCAAAGGGCTCAATGGATTCCGTCGTGTCATCGTCCATCTCCGTACTCCCATCCACAGGCACATGGTAAAATTCCATTCCCCCCGCCCGGTTCACCAGATAATAGGACGTCTCCAGATAATCATACTCCGAATCGCTCCACGCCCTGGTTCTCGTTGCGTTAAAGCTCATCTCCGCACTTGCGTCACAGTCAAACAGCCAATAAGGCACATAATACCCTTTCAGATTTTTCAAATAGCTCCTGTCCCGAAAATTTTTCGGAAGCAGACGCTTTCCCCCGCAAAAGTTCTCCAGCATCTGCCGCGCCTGATCTCCCTTGATCTGGAACGGGATCATCACATCCGGTTCATATTCCCCCGATGCGGACGCCCGGATCACGACCACATTATCACAATAGGGACAGGTCGTGCTGACCGTGTTCTCATCCGCCTCAATCTCCGCCCCGCAGGAAGGGCAGATATACTTCCCGTCCTCCGTCCGCTTGGCTCCCTGGGCTTCCCTCTGGTATTCCCAGTTCAGCTCCTGTTCCTCTTCTCTTCCGCTGCCCCGTTCTTCCTCCTGCTCATACTGCCGCAGAGTTTCCAGGTCATATTCATTGCCGCAACTCCCGCAGGACAGCTTCTGCGCCCCCGGCGAAAACCGAAGCGCCGCCCCGCAGCAGGGACATTTATATTGTACAAAATCCATATTGATCTCCTTTTTCTTTCAATTTTTCAAATGTAAGAGTGCCTCAGCACACAAATGGTTCTATTTCTATGTCATACTAATATCATTATATATGATGCTTTTAGCAATAGCAAAACATTTTTCCGCTTACGATTATTTAGATTAGGCTTTTCAAATGGAAAATATCTGTTATAATGGAAACATGGTATTTTTGCCCGCCCACAGAAAGGGCGATCTTAAAAACAAAGGAGGCTGACAGATATGCAGTTCAAACCCAAGGGAGTATGTTCACAGTTGATTCAGTTTGACATTGAGAACAATAAAATACGAAACGTTGGTTTTGTCGGCGGGTGTAGCGGAAACCTGCAGGGAATCTCCCGCCTGGTTGAAGGCATGGACGTAGACGAAGCAATCTCCCGCATTGAAGGAATCCATTGCGGCTACAAATCCACATCCTGCCCAGATCAGCTTGCAAAAGCGCTAAAAGAAGCAACCGGAAAATAACTTCCGGCTGCTTTTGAGTGAATGCCTTTAGATTTTAATTTCCAATTTGGTTATTCTGATATTTTTTCATCGGTATAACCGATGGTCACCGTGCGCTTCTCAACGCACTATTTGTTTTGAACAGTAACTTGATAATCACATCCTCCTTTGAGCAATGAGAGCAGCCACCGATATGTATCGCATTTAAGTTAGTGGCGCTTCTATGGTACAGGCAAACCTATTCTCTTTCTTATTTAATTCTAAGTTAATGGGTTACTCTGCAAAAATACAACACGGTGGCTGCTCTCATTGCTCAAAAGGTACTGGTGGGTTACGTGGGGTTATGGGATCCAGATTCCATTGGTATATGATATTGCCTCATCATAGAATTCTTCATCATCATTTCCCGCAAAATGGTCACAATGTACTCTGTAAAAATATCCTCTATCTACGCTTAAAGTTTTGGTCGAGACAACATAATATGTATCGCGAGCATCTTTCGCTCTGGCATCTATCTGTCCCCATAGTCCATCAGATTCATCATACCTATCTACATATACTAAAACAGCCACAAAATCCACATCATGATTTGCCGTTGTCTCTCCGTATGTATAAATCTTACCATTCCCCGTTTTTGCAATAATACTATCTCCATCCATCAAATGCTCGCCTCTCTGCAACGAATCAGTTGATGTACCGCAAGAATACTCATCATATGTAAGATAGGAACCATCTATAAAGTCACCTATGCTTTCATCGTCTTCTGCATATACATTTAAATTTACTATCATGACCATAGCGCATAGAATAAACCAAGAACCTACCGCAACTCCTATTTTTTTTAACATAATTTCTTTCCTCTCATCTTTTACATTCCTTTATTAAGTAAACAATCTTTCTGACAAAATCTTACGCCTCTTCTAAAAAAAATATAAATTTTTTAATATTCTTTCAAATTCCTCCCTTTTCATAACGCCTTTTAACTGATAGTGAACACCTTCATGTTCAAAATATGCTACTTGTCTATTTTCTGGCTTATTATTTACGAGAAATTCTTCAACTTTAATCTCTATATCATTCACAAAAACTGTATAATCATCCAGTTTAATATCTTCCTCTTTTTCTCCCCATGAAGAATCAACATCACTAACATAAAGAATGTATTTAATAACTTCATCTTGATATTTATATAATAGCCTGGCCGTTAACATTTCTTCATAAATTTTATAATCTACCAATTTCATATTATCTGGCTTATAAAATATTCTTACCGGTTTTAAATTCAGTTTATCTTTTATTTCCTTATATACAGCAATTTCATCAACATCTTCTGTATCCTGTTTTTCCATATCTTCAACATCAATGCCATTCACCGGCTCTCCACGAACCGCTTGCCATACATTTTTCCAATACGACTTACTCCCCACACTATTCACTCCAACCCCCAACACGATCAAAAGCACCGCCACCAGAGAAACCACCCAATACTTCGCCTTTTTCCTCCGATAGCACACCTTTTCCTTCCGTTCTCCATCTCCTCCGGCAGTCCCCCTCGCTTTTCCAACGTCCCCAGCCGCCCTTCTGGCCAAGGACATTCTCGTCAGATCCGGCACAAGTTCCTCAGAGAATTCCGCAGAAGACTCCGAAGTCCGGAACTTCTCCGCCCTGTCTCCCACATTCTCCCCGTCAGCGCCAACTGAACAGTCGGTATCCCCACGAATCGCAGAGTTCTCCCGCAACCGCAGAAAATCATCCCCTGTATTTTCCGCAGACATTCTTCTCTCTTCCAGTTCTTTCTCATAGGCTTCAATCTCTTCCAATAGAGCTCTGTCCATCTCTTCTGTTACCTGAAGCCCGTCAAGTTCAGGATGCTTTGCCATTTCTTCTTCAATTTCTCGTACTTCTCGTTCTATTTCCTGGTGCAATGATAGTATTGTTGATGATTCATTCTGTTTTCGCATTCTCTTGCCCCTTATATATTTTTATTCATCTTTCATTTGCTAAAACACACCCGGGTTCAATCCCTGTTTCGGACAAAAATACCCTCCCCATATCCGTTTAGGACTTGACTTTTCTTCAAATAAGTTTAATATGAATCTATAGTTTATATGCGTTTTTTGAGACATTTTTTCATCTGGAGGTTTTTTATGAAACGAATCATACTCACCGGCGGGGGTACCGCCGGGCATGTCACTCCGAATATCGCCTTAATCCCCCGGCTGCAGGAACTTGGCTATGATATCCAATATATCGGCTCTTATACCGGTATTGAAAAGGAACTGATCGAAGCTTTCGGCATCCCCTACCATGGAATCTCTTCCGGAAAGCTGCGCCGATACTTTAGCCTCCAAAACTTCACCGATCCTTTCCGTGTATTAAAAGGTCTGGGTGAAGCGAAAAAGCTGGTTCGGGAGCTAAAGCCCGATGTCATCTTTTCCAAAGGCGGATTTGTATCCGTTCCGGTCGTCCTTGCCGGAAAGGGCGCAAAGATCCCGGTCATCATCCATGAATCTGATATGACTCCCGGCCTTGCCAACAAGCTTGCGATTCCTTCCGCCACAAAGGTTTGCTGTAATTTCCCGGAAACTCTGGAAAATCTGCCGAAAGAAAAAGCCCTTTTGACCGGTTCTCCCATCCGCCAGGAATTATTATCCGGCAACAAGATTGCCGCAATGGAGATGTGTGGTTTTTCCACAGATAAGCCCGTTATCCTTGTAATTGGCGGCAGCCTTGGTTCCGTTGCCGTCAATACCGCAGTCCGCGCCGCCCTTCCGGAGCTCCTGGAGCATTTCCAGGTCGTACATCTCTGCGGAAAGGGAAAGCTCGATGAATCTCTGGTCGATACGAAAGGCTACAAGCAGTTTGAATATGTAAAAAATGAACTCCGTGACATTTTTGCAATGTCTTCCCTGGTGATATCCCGTGCCGGCGCTAATGCCATCTGTGAGCTTCTTGCACTGAGAAAACCGAATCTCCTCATTCCTCTCTCTGCAAATGCCAGCCGCGGCGACCAGATCCTGAATGCCCGTTCTTTTGAACGCCAAGGCTTCAGCCTTGTACTCGAAGAGGAAGAAGTAACGAAGGAATCTCTCCTTGGCGCAGTCAAAAAGCTTTATCAGGACCGCACGGCCTACATAGATGCCATGTGCAATTCCGGTCAGCAGGATTCCATCCGCACGATCATTCAATTGATCGAGGACGTCAGTAAATCCTGAATGCGGCAAGTGTTTACGAAAGCACATCAACCTCTGGTTTGTATGTGCTTTCGTATCTGTCCGCCCCGTTACAGACGCCCCTTCAAAAGCGGTTCAATTCTTCGTATTCTACGCCAAACTTCTTGTAGATCCATTTTCTCGCTCTGTGCATCATCGCATAAAATGCATTCTCAGACATGCCAAGCCTACTGGCCGCTTCAGCCGTCGGAATCTCCAGGTAGCCTGTCATCATAATGGCTTCGTGCCATCTCGGATTCTTCTTGATCAGTGCGGCAAAGATGCGTTCATGCAGCTCCGCACGCTCTTCTTCCGCTATCCTGCCAAAATACTCTGATTCCAGGCTTTCACTAACCGGCTCTTCTATCACATCGGATCCCTCAAGTGCATCTGCCGAAATAGTCCGCGCCGCCTTTTTACCATAGTTCAAAGCCATATGCTTTGCAGTGGTGTATAACCAGGATTTGATATTGGAATATTCCTTTTCACTTTCAATCTCTTTTTCTGTCATGTCCTTGTATAATGCCAGAAACGTATCTTGCGTAATGTCTTCCGCCGTGTCCAGATCATCCACATATATGTGCGCTGCCTTCAGAACAAGATTTTTATAGTTGCTGTAAATCTCATTAAATGCTAGCTTCTCAGTCAATGTTCTTTCTCCGGTGATTACTTTACACTGTTCAGGATTTCTTCCTTATCTTTCTCCTTCAGTTCCCCCATGTGCCATCCGATCCCGACTTTATCTCCCTGATATCTCGGGATCATATGCATATGAAAATGAAAGACTGTCTGTCCAGCTGCTTCCTCATTGTTCTGAACAATATTGTAGCCATCACATCCAAGCACGTCTTTCAGTCTGACAATCATTTTCTTTGCCAGCACAAGCGCTTTTGACGCAAGACCGTCATCCAGCTCGTATAAGTTCCGATAATGTTCTTTCGGAAGAATCAAGGCATGTCCTTTGGACGCAGGACTTACATCCAGAATCACCCGAAAATCATCATCCTCATACAACGTTGCTGACGGAATCTCGCCAGCCGCAATCTTACAAAAAATACAGTTTTCCTCTCTCATAACTTTATCCTCTTTCTTTTTTTCATCTGTATCCCAGTTATTCTATGTAGTATACCTCATTTTTACGGAAAAGAGAACACCCAAATCTGAAAAAGTCGTTTTGTCGAAAAAAGTCATAATGAATCTATTGAATGCATCTTTCGGACGTGTTAGACTACAAGTAAATCACAGGAGGTAGAAGGATCATGATGCAAAATATTGATATTAACCAAATGAACAGGCTGATGGAAGAAAGCGAAGAAGCAAAACAGATCATCAGCCAGCTTCTGGAGAACCATCAGGAAACAGTATCCACCATCGCACACGAAATCCGCAATCCGCTGACTCTGGTTTCTTCCGCTCTTCAGATCATTCAGGTCCAGCATCCGGAAGTAAAAGAGTTTGCTCATTGGAATCAGACCATGGATGATATCGCTTTCATGCGCCAGCTCCTGGAAGAGCTTTCTACCTTCAACAATGGGAACACCCTGCATTATTCCGTATTTTCTATTGAACATCTTCTGAAAAATATTGCTGTCTCATTTGCCATTTCTCTGGATGAAGAAGAATCTGATATCGAATTCGTCTCTTCCATCCCTGAAAATTTGGGTAAATTCACAGGCGACAAGATCAAGCTGGAAGAAGTGCTCCTGAATCTTTTGAAAAACGCAAAGGAAGCTGTCTCGGACAATGGGATGATCCGGCTCACTGTCGGACGGAAAAAGGACATTCTGTCCATTCAGATTCAGGATAATGGCTGTGGAATCCCTGATGAGCATATGGAGACCATTTTTGAGCCCTTCAAAACATACAAGCAGGGCGGTACAGGTCTTGGACTTTCTCTTTCCAGGCGAATTGTGGAAGCACACGACGGTTCGATTTCCGTAACTTCCACAGAAGGAAGGGGTACCATTTTCACAGTAAAGCTTCCAATATAAAAGCTTCTGAAATTTAATCATTCCAGATTTTTTTCTAAAAGCTTCCGGATTTAATCGTTCCAGGTTTCATTACTCTGTGTTTTGGAAGCCCTCCGCTTAAAGCTGCCCAGCAGAGCCTCCAGCACAAAGCCGCAGACCAGCCCTCCGATATGCGCGGCATTATCCACACCCTGCTCTGACAGTCCAACGTAGATGCTGAACACTGCCAGAATAAGCATTCCCTTTTTGTTCAGCCGGCCAATGCGTCCTTTTTTCCGGATCACCGCGCAAAGCAACGCTCCCATCAGACCGAATACGGCACCCGAAGCGCCCGCAGAAACCACAACATCTCCAAGGCTGACATTGAGCAGAAGGGAACAGATATTTCCTCCGATCCCGCTAATAATATATACCAGAAGAAAACGTACTTTCCCAATCTCCGGCTCCAGATTAAAGCCAAGCGCGCCAAGCATCACCATATTATTCAGCAGATGTTCAATCCCAAAGTGGAGAAACGTGCTGGTAAACAGCCGATAGTACTCGTGTCCTTCCGTCACATACGGCTCGTACATAGCACCATATTGCCGCATAAACAGCACATCATCTGATTTCCCCAATAATGTAAAGATTATAAAAACACCTATATTGATTACGATCAATCCGGTTGTACAGATTGCGGTCTGCCCCTTCTTCTGCTCCATAGCTGCTCATCCTCCATCTGCTCTTATTATAATCAGCTTTCCTCCTCCTGTCCATCGGTTTCTAAAATCAGATCATCCCAGCTTCCCCAGCGCTTCCTGCGGATACCGTTTGCGGCCTTCCGCCAGGATTTCCACCATCCTCCCGCACCATCCTCACGAATTGTAGCAGCCCCGTATAATTCATATTTATTTTCATTGGAAACATGTTTCCCGTTCGATTCCTGTTCCTCTTCGTCATCTATACTGAATATATTCCCATGGCTTCCGTAATCTGCCTCCTCCTGTTCATTTTTCCAGTTACTATACCCCTTATTTTCCGGATATCGGCCGCCATATCCATACACCGTGTTTTCCAGATTCCTTACTGCGTCTCCCGCGTCTCGCTGATCTCTATATTCTATCCCTGTACCGCTCTGATTTCCCCAGCCACATCCCATTCTCTCCTTACTTTCAACTCCGCCAGATCCCTCCTTCTTTCCATATATTCCGTCTCCGTTTCCCACTTTTTTGGATGCATTGCCTTCGCTGCCCGGCTTCCTGCGCATACTCCCTTTATTTGATTTTATTCTCATCCCCTTCTGCTTGTCCCTCACAAACTTTTTCCGTTCTGCTTCCCTGCCCTTATACTCTTTCATGATCAGTTCCAGATCATAGTGCTCCTGAAGGGTTGCTTTATGCAGCTCATACGCAAGGAAAATACCCTCCGTATCCTCATAGTCCAGCATTTTGACGAAGTATTCTGTCAATTCATGGAATATCTTGCACAAATCCTCGTCCATACCCGGAAAATAGCAGAAAAACCATTGTCCTTCCTTATAAAATATGTATTCCGGTTTCAGAACAAGGCAGTTGGGATCCAGCATATATCTCTGTAATGTCTCCGTCACCTCAAGGATCCGTGCTATCACGGCCTCAATCTCCTGCTTTTTTATACTGGCATTCTCATACATATTTTTCATGGAAGTCAGACCGCTGATCTCATAAGTATATCTGGCCTTTCCGTCCACCTCACAGCCTTCTACTTCCAGAATTCCCGCCAGTCGGTTCTGCCGCAGCATAGGCATCTGATAATCCTCTTCATAGCGTTCTTCCTTATATATATGCAGACAGCTTCTGTTCAGTTTGGTCTCAAATTCCGCCAGCCGCATTTCAAACACCTCCTCTTCCTGCATTCAGCCTTCGTACCTTGTAATACGGCCGAGCGGCCGACATGCGATCCCCTACTTACTCTCTGCAGCAGTACCTGCTCCTTTCTGACCGATTTGCTTCTGATTCGAATTGCCATCCTCAATTTTAACAGTATTGTCCTCCGAGTCATCCGTATCCCCGGCTCCCCCTGATTTCGCCTCTTTCGCCGCATCCACTGCTTTCTCCAGCATCCACAGCCTTCGAATCGCCGTTTCCGGATTCGCCAACGGAGCACGCTGAACTACATTGAGCCGCATCTTCCCTCGTTCCGCATAGGCGTTTACCTCCACCCACTTCCTTGTGATATTCACAGAGGCTTGTGCTCCAGAAAATAAAATCAGCTTTCCCCGGATCCTCTCCTGATAAAATCCTGACAGATCCGTCTTTCCGTTTTCATCAGGCTTTCGCTCTAACTGTGCTCCCACCACAGCAGTTTCGCTGGCTGCTCCGATCAATATATTTTTGTCATGGTAATAAAATGTCACATAAACCACCATCAGAAATATCATAAGTATCATAGGAAGCAGGTAAGAAAGCTCCACTGTTATAACACCTTTCAATCCCCGCTGATCACAGTCTTGCCTATCGTTCTCATATTTCATCTTAAAACAGCCTGGCCAGAAGCAGCACAACATATGCGGCTCCGAAAAACGGGACAAACGGCATCGTGGTAGTCCTCTGAAAATTCTGCCTTTTCATCATCACCATGGAAAATATAGCTGACAGCCCAAACGCCGCCATCAGCAGATAAAGCAATTTCCAAAGCCCCAGAAACAGACCGAGGGCAATGATCAGAATGCTGTCTCCATATCCGAACGCCTCGTCCGTCACCTTACTGATCCACAAAAAACCAACACCAACCGCCGCTCCTGCCAGTCCCAGTAAAAACGGTCCGAATCCCCAGAATATTCTCAGCGCAGCCACTCCCGCCGCAATTCCGACTCCGGCTGCCAGCAGTCCTTCCGGCAGCCTTCGCTTTTGAATGTCCAATACGGACAGATAACATAAATATCCCACACAACATAATTGACCAAATGAATACATTATTTTTCTCCTCTCTTTTATCATGCTAATCTCCGCACCTGCTGCACGGCGCCTTCCCATAAACCTTTGACTTTTTCACCGCTCGTATGGAACGCTTCAGTCCGCTGCAGTTCAGCGAATTGTGGTAGCGGTTCCCGCTGTCTGTAACATAGACACCCGCCATGGCGCTCCCATGGACACATTTTTCGCAGGACCGGTATCTGGCTCCTCCCAGATTGCGTATTCCAGACAGGCCGGTGGATGGAAGAAAACGGATCGACAGCTGCAGATACGAACACTGATAGTTCGTATGATATACGGTGCCGGTGTCTGTGACGTAGACAATCTTTCCGTCTTCCTCTTCCACATCCGGCTTTTGATAACCTGTCCACGCCTTTACAATAAATCGGTCTCTTTGCCGTACTCCTATGTGTGTAAATCCCGGAAAAGGCAGTCTGATTTTATAAGATACATAAACATGGATCTCGCCTGTACTCGGATAATAGATGGATCCCAGACAAGAGATCCCTGATTGTCCTCCTTCTATGATACTTCCTTCCAGCCGTTCAGAGCTGATCATCTTGACCATATCGCTTTTAAACTTAAACAGATTCAGCACTGGAATGGTCACAATATCCTCCGCCGCGTTTTTTGCCGCTCCCTGAGCGGCAGAATGAACACTGATCCGGATTGCCTGCACCTCCAGCAGGTAGATCAGGCAGAGTACGGCAAATAAGAATACCGGAATCGTAAGCGCCGCTTCTACTGTCATGCTTCCTTTTGGGCCTGGCCCAGATGCCTGTTCCCTGTCAGAATTTACACGATATGTTTGTTCCTGCGGATAAGCCATCTTCAATATTTTCCTTTCCTCTTTTATTGGGTTCTGCCTGTATGAACGCAGGCAGTTCCAGGATGAGCAGGCATCTGGGCCAGGCCCAAAAGTTTGCCGCCATGGATAATTCTTCTCTTACAGATATCCATAATACAGCGGGAACGAATAGGTTGTTCCGTTCCATATATCCGCCGTATTGTACACCTTTATTTTTGTCACGCAGGCATCCGCGCGGAAAAACGGCAGTTCTTTTTCCTGGATCAGATTCTGTTCCACCCGGTCCAGCGTCCGCATCGTCAGTTTTACATCATTTCTTAATAAAATCAAAATGTGGAGACATTGCTGATATGTAATTCCTGATTCTGCGTCCTGCCCCTCCTGTGTATCTTCCTCTTCTCCCTTTCCCAGCTTCGACAGATTGCTTAGCTGGAGCTGCCAGTTTTCATTGTTTTTCGTAATGGGAACCTTCTTTCCCGCAAGCAATGCCCGTACATCCACGACACTTTCTCCCATGCTCCACAGAGCCAAAAGCGCTTGCTTGAGCACCGGCTCCAGCGCCGGATTCGCAAATGCGATAGAGAGAGCTGTCGCCATGGCCTCCGCTTCCCCCTGTCTCTTTGTATCAGACATCAGATACGTGTAATTGACAGGAAAGCGAACCAGCAGCAATTGATTTACTACGGCTTTCAGGTTCTCCGCATCGCTTTCTTTTCCGCACAAAATGTATTCCACTTCATAATCCAGATTCCGGTTTTCGCTTTTTGGCTCCAAAGCAGAGCTGAATTTTTCCATGATATAAAATTCAAAAAGCGCCTTCGCGTCTATCCGGCTTGTGCTTTTCCGTTCCGGAAAGCTGCCCCGGCCTGTCCGGCAGGACCGCCCGGAAACCTGTTCCTCCGGGCGGATCGTCTTGCCAGAAAGACGGAAGTCCTTTGGCAGTACTACCGAAAGAAGCCCGCCCTTTTTTGCCTGTATCAGCCCGCCGAGCTCTTCGGAAAGCATCTCTCCGCTTTCCTCGATCACATCATCCAGCTCTTGAGATATCTCCTCTCCCTGGATCTCCTGCTCTTCCCATCGTGACGCCATTCCTGTCAGATTCTGTGCCAGCGAGATTCCGGCGCGTGTTTCCATATACTTCAACACCTGCTCCCGAAACGCCTGTCCGTCATTGTCTGTCAGAAGCTGGATGTCCGTAATCTCCTGATGGATCCCCATGCTTCCATAATAGGACATTCTGTCCAGAAGCAGCCCTTCCTCATACTGGCCGGTTTCGTACGTGCCGTCAATGGCAAATACACTGTATTCGTCCGTCAGCTCTTTCTGATATTCCCCAAAAAGGGAAAATACTGCCCGGTCCACATCCAGCCGCTTTAAGTTTTTTGCCGTCTGGATCACCGTGCATTCCATCATAGCCAGTATAAATGACACCAAAAGCACGAAGATCAGGCTCAAAAATGCCGTAATTTCCCCTTTTTGCGTCCGCTTCATCTTAAATCTGACCGCTCTCACTAGTGATCTTGTCAAAAATAGTATTCACCAGATCCGTAAGTTTGTCTTTAAAAATCAGGATCAGCGCAATGATCACGACCAGGATCAGCAGTAATTCAATCACAGACATTCCGGAATCTCCCCGAAGCACCTGGATACCGTAGTACACCTTCTGTCGGATCTTCCAGGTAACGTTCCTTGCAAATTTTTTGATAGTATCTAATTTATTCATCCTTTTCTCCTCTCAATATATGTAACCAATTTGCGCAGCAAATTGATTGCCTGCTTGCCGCCATCCATCAGATCTGTATGGAGAAGAATGCCGGCACTACGATCATGACCAGCACCACTGCCAGCATTAAAAACATCGGGATCAGCAATTTTGTTCCCGCTTCTTCTCCCAGCCGCTTTGCGAGGCTCTTTCGTTCTTCAAAGGCATTGTCCGCCTCCTGTCTCAACAGGGGCGCCAGCCCTTTTGTTCCTTTTTTCAGATTTTGGGAGAGCATGGCTCCGAACTTTTTATATACCGGAAGCGCGCACCGTTCTCCAAATTTCTCGTAGCATTCCCCTTCTGAGCCGCCTCCCTGGATCTCGTGCATGGTATAGACCATTTCTTCATAGACCTCTCTTCTCCCTTTTTCTTCTTTCTGGTTTTCATAGTCATCCGCAATCCGATACCATGCCTTTCGAACCGTCATCCCTGCTCCCAGGTAGAGCGTCAGCTTACTGACCATCTGCGGATAATCCAGAGCCATCTGCAGTTCCCGCTTCTTTTTCTGTTCCTTCTGCTTTTCCTGTTCTGCCGCATACAGGAATAGTGCCATGGCCGCGCCAAGCAGCATCAGTCCTGCCGCCCGAAAATCGGTTCCGTATTTCCAGATCACCGGTATACCGTCCACCTCTGTCGGCAGCGTCAGGTATTTCTCATCTTTCGTCTCCTCATCCAGCCGTTCCATCTCCGCATCCAGTTTTTTCAAAAGCTTGTCAGTCTGATTCAATTTGGGCGGATAAAGCCTTGCAAAAAATGTATTTTCCGCCGTTTCTTCCTTATAGCTCAGTACTGCGGTGAGCTTCACCAGCGTTCCTTCATCCGTCAGGTTTTCTGTTTTCAGTTCCCCTTGTTGGTTCATCGCCGCGTGGTTATCTATTTCCCAGGATACGCTGATCCCGGTATCCGGAATTGCGGTGACCAGATTTAAACCGCTTCTCACCTCATCCAGACTCTCATTGTCCCCCAGTACAAGCTTTTCCAGTTGTTCACCCGCATCTCGAAAAACCTGTTCCAACTGTTCCTGGGTATACTCCTGTTCCTTGACCATAACGGACAGCTCTTCTTCCGTATCACCGATCCTGACCTTCAGTTCTTCCTCCCGTTCGCCTTCGCCCTGGTCGTTCCGTCTTACAATACTAACACCGTTATCATCACTGGGAAAAGGCTTTGTGTTATCTGCCCAGAAAACCAGCAATGCCGCCGCGCTGACAGTCAGAAAGATGAGTCCCATTTTCACATAGAGCGGATTCCATTTTGCTTCTGCCCGTGACAGGATTTCCGGCTTTTTTCTCTGCTGTTTTTTTGTTTTATTTCCTGCTATGTTCATTCCGCCCGCCTTTTATGCTCTGCCGTATGTAAACAGCGGCATTTCTCCCCTTTATACTTCAATCTGTATCATTTTTGTGCCCAATCTCCAGGCCAATCCGTACACAACAAGACATACACTCATCAGGATCACACCTACAATGTTTCCATACAGCACGATCAAAAATTCCGGGAATGCCATTCTCATATACAAGACCATCCCCAGTGGAATGATGCACATCATGTTAAATTCCATTTTTTTCGCCGCAAGCATGGTCTGGATCTCCCGTTCCACCTCGATCTTTTCGCCTATCATCTGCACCGTATTTTTCAAAATGGAAATACTGTCTCCGCCTGTGCGCTTGGCTGTCGCAAATACCATTACGAAGTTGTCCACATCCTCCTGCCGGATGCGCCTTGCCATATCCTTGAGCACCTGCTCCGCAGTCAGATTCATATTCAATTCATGGATCATCCGGTTAAACTCCCTGCGGATCCGGCTGTCCTTTGAGTAGAGCGGACGCAGGTCCTTTTCCGTTTCCCTGACCGCGTTTTCCACGGAATATCCGGCTTTTAATGAGGATGAGAGAATCTGCATTCCGTTTTGGAACTGTTCCCTGAATTCCTGCTCTTTTTTATGGCAATAGTCCTCCCTCCACTGGTGCAGGTAAAAGATACTCACCGGAACCAGCGCGATCGCGGCCACCCAGGTATTATAAAAAAGGTATGCCAGCAGTCCGTCCAGAAGAATCGCTTTTACAGCAGCCAGCATGTATTCGTTACGCCGGATATCCTGCTGCCAGCAGCTTGTCCCGATGAACCAGTTCTTCCACCTTCACAATTGCTCCCTGTACTTTTTCATTCTTGCAGCCCTCCTCTCTGAATTCGTAAAGTGTCTGCATCTGTATCTTTCCGTCTTCATATCCGAGTACTTCCACGATCGACAACAGCTTTCTGGTCTTATCTCGAAGCCGTCCCAGGTGGATGATGATATCGATCGCGGAGGCGACCTGCCGCTGGATTGCCACAAGCGGCAGATCAATCCCCATCATCATCATGGTTTCCAGGCGGTGCAGCATATCCGCCGGATTGTTCGAATGTCCGGTAGACATAGAACCGCTGTGCCCATTGAGCATGGCAGACGAGATCATATCCACGGTCTCGTCTCCACGCACTTCCCCGACGATAATTCTGTCCGGACGCATTCGCAGGGCCGACTTGATCAGATCCCGGATCGTAACTGCACCCTCACCTTCCAGGTTAGCATTGCGCGCCTCCAGGCGTACCAGATTGGGCACTCCTCTGATCTGCAGCTCCGCATTGTCTTCAATGGTAATGATCCGCTCATCCTTCGGAATATAATCGGACATTGCATTTAAAAATGTGGTTTTTCCGGAGCCTGTACCGCCGCTGACAAAAATGTTATATTTTGCCTTTACGATCATTTTTACAAATTCTACAACCTCTTGTGTAACACTCCCCCAGGAGATCAGCTGATCCATGGTGACCGTATCCTTCGGAAATTTCCGTATGGTCATGATCGGTCCGTTCAGTGCCACAGGCTTTAAGACGACGTTTACTCTGGAACCGTCCTCCAGCCTGGCATCCACGATCGGCGACAATTCATTGACATAACGGTTTGTTCCGGCTACGATCTGCTGGATCACGTCCTCCAGCTTTTCGATGGACATGAATTTTCGGTCCGACTGGATGATGCGGCCTTCCCGCTCCAAAAATATTTCATCCGTACCGTTGATCATGATCTCCGTAATCGTTTCATCCTCTACCAGCTCCTGCAGAACGTCCAGCTTTCGGAATGAATGAAATAGCTGTCTGCTGAGTCGAATCTGTTCCTGCAGCGGCATGTACTCTGCTTCGGCAGCTTCACGGATCACTTCATGGATCATGTCCATCAGTTCTTCGTCACCGATATCTCTGGTCAGATCCATCTTATCCATGACCTGGTCATATAGCTGTTCCTCTCTCATTTTCCTGCCATCGAACAATTCCTCCTTTGTTTGATTATTTTCGGCTCGTTCTTTTATCTCTGCTTTAACTTTTTCTGAATCGTTCTTTCCAGTACTTGTTCTCTTCCTGTTTTCCTGAGATTTTCCGCATATTGGTTGAGCTTCGCGCGGGCCGCTCCATCCTCAATATATGGAGTATACACCGTGTGGCAGGCTTCCAGAATCTGAAACAATCCATCCACACTGTCCCCCAGATCGAGAATCACCTTCTGATAAATACAGTTTTCCAGAATCTGCCCGAACAGTCCCAGCCACTCTTCCCCGGATATCCCCTGCATATCCTGTACATAGGGCATCGGGAGAATATAGTCCAGCGCGCCGTCCTGCCCCGCCATGGTGCTGATACGAAGTCCCAGGTTTCCCTTTTCCTGCCGGGAATAATAGAGCAGATCTGCCAATGTCTGGCCGGTCTGATCGGGAAAATAGTAGCCGCCCCCGGCATATTCCTCCAGATTCAGATACAGAACCGGCTCTTTTTTCGCCAATTCCCGTCCCAATTCCAGTGCAAATCTGGTCTTGCCGATCCGATGAACCGGTGAATAAACTCCGATCAGTTCTCCTTTTGTACCCGTGTTGAATCCGGCTGAGTCCTTCTGTTTCCTCCCATCCGGCTTCGGTTCTGGTAATTCATCCGGATCTGTCTTCGGATCATGCTGCGCTTGTCTTCTTTCATCTGTGTTCGCTTTTGTTAAGCTGTTCCCCCTTTCATCTGTTCCAGAATTTTGTTGCTTTTTCCTCCTTTCACCAGTGCACGGCTTCTCTGATTCACTCGTCCTGCCGTCCTGGGCCTCCGCTGGTTCGTGACGCATCTGCAGCCAGATTGCTTCTGCCGACTGGTATCGATAAACGCCTTCCTCATTTTCTGCCAATGGGTCCTGCCTGCTCGTGATCAGTACATATCGTTCTGCCGCCGGAATCTGCTCCCGCAATTCCGGCGGATATTCTTTGTCGATCAGAAGCGTGTGTACCGGCTTTTGCTCCGCGAACCTTTCCACTTCCTCCACGGTGTGAAAAAGGTACATCTGAATGCCAGCCTCTCTGTTCCGCGCAAACATCTGCAGGAGATTTCTGGCATACTGTTGTTCCTGATCACAAATCACAAGATTTCCTTCATGCAACGTATCCCTCCTTTTTTGGAGCCATATAAGCGTACTCTGGAAATGCATAAAAAGCCGACGCTTATGGCCATAAAAATATACTTGCTTTCTAATCGTGTTGTCCCACGGTTTGAAAACTTTGCCGCGAATATGCAGCGTGAATAACTTGATGATCGGTAATTTGGACTACTCGATCTGCAGATATATCCTCCCATCCAGAATGACGTAGGATAAAACAACAGACATGAGATCTGCTGCGTAGGTTGTATTATAAACACACTTTTTCAAAATGTCCAGTACAAATTTCAAAATCAAAAAATTTTGTGCAACTTTTACAAATTTTGGTAGATCAAAATGCCGTAAAGAAGGCAAACCCCAGGAATACCAAGGGTTCCGCTTGTCAAAAAGGAAACGGCATTCAGCCCCACCTTCCAGGCTGTCTCCTGGGGAATGATATACTGGTTAATGAAAAAAATCAGTCCCATTCCTATAATTGCACGCATAATAAATTTCACTAAAAAAGATACCGGCTTCTGTTCCATACATCATCCCTCCATCCGTATGTTACATTCTATTCTCCCGGTATCTATTTTATGTCTACAGCCGGATCGTAACTTCCCGGTTCGTCTTCTGATAAAGATGATACTTCACCCCTGCCGCATCCATCATACGCTTGGACGCGATCACACTGGGGGTATCGGAATATTTGTCCTCGGCATAGATCACTTCCCGGATCCCGCACTGAATGATCGCCTTCGCGCACTCGTTGCACGGAAACAGGGATACGTACAGCCGCGCTCCCACAAGGCTTCCTCCGCTGTAATTCAGGATCGCATTCAGTTCGCTGTGAGTAGAATATACATATTTTGTTTCCAAAGGATCCTCCCCGTCCCTTGCCCAGGGAAATTCATCATCGGAGCAGCCCATGGGGAACCCGTTATACCCCATGGACAGGATCTTATTATCCTGACTCACAATGCAGCAGCCTACCTGCGTGCTCGGATCCTTTGAGCGCATCCCGGAAAGAATCGCTACTCCCATAAAATACTCATCCCACGAAAGGTAATCCTTTCTTTTCTCAGACATTTTCCGTACCTCCTGTCATTCTGTAAACGAATTTAATTCTTCTGACAACCTTTGAATTGACCCTGATATATTTTCCAGGCATTCCCCGTACGCCTGCAGTGATTTTCCATATGGACTTTCAAACTCTTTTTCTTCCCCGATAAATTCATAGATCGTATAGACATTTTCCGGGTTTCCATATTCTGCAATGATCTTTTCCTTCTGCTTCTGTTCAAAGGTCAGGATCAGGATGTCTTCCCCGATCTCCGATTCTGAGAATGCGTGTGCGGTATGCTTCTCAAGGGTCAGCTGCATGCTTTTCATCACAGCCTCGGCCTTTTGATTTGCCGGCTCCGGAAAAAGAACCACCATGCCTCGGGATTCGATGACATATTCCTGCTTCAGTTCCTTTTGACGGAGCAGCTCGGCGGCCATAGGGCCCCGGCAGGTATCGAACTGACTGACAAATACGATCCTGTGAAAGCGCTGCCGCTTCACAACCGCTGCCGCGGAAATCCTCAGATGTCCGGCCGCTTTTTCCAGACGGTTCATAATGGCCCTTCCCATCCCCTGCCGCGCAAATGACTCACTGTAGATCTCGTCCACATCTTCCTCGTCAAATTCTCTCAGGATGGCATACAGATTCTTTGCAATTGTCTTTTCATTCTCCCGGGAGCCAATGTTCTTTACCAGTCCATGGGTATAAAAGTCCGCCGTTTCACTGGAAGCGATGATTCCGATTCTTCTTCCTTCCCGTGCCGCCTCATATGCAAGCTGCCGGATCGCCAAGGTCTCTTCCCGGATATTGCCCTCCACGATGACCAGCTTTGCCTTCGGCGCATAATGGCGGTACTTCATTCCTGGGGCCTTCGGCGGAATGTCGCTTTCATTTCCCAGGATGGTCTGATCCACGCTGACATCTCCGATCACTTCCTCCAGCATGTCCAGTGTAACAGCGCCCGGCCTGAGGATCATCGGCGGGCTCACTGTCATGTCCAGGATCGTGGATTCCAGGCCGATCTCCACGCTGCCTCCGTCCAGGATCATGGGAATCTTGCCATCCAGATCCTGCCGGACATGCTCCGCTGTCGTAGGACTTGGACGCCCTGATATGTTGGCGCTCGGCGCTGATACATAACCGCCGGCAGCCAGGATCAGCTCCCGTGCCGCCAGATTGCTGGGCATCCGGACCGCAACCGTGTCCAGCCCTCCCGTAGTTCCATATGGAACCGCAGGGCTTTTCTCCAGGATCAGTGTAAGAGGTCCCGGCCAGAAATGCTCCGCCAGATCTTCCACCGCTGCCGGAATATTGACCGCAATCTCCTCCAGCGCCTGCACATCGGCAATATGTACGATCAGCGGATTATCCGACGGCCTGCCCTTGGCGGCATAGGTCTTCTTTGCCGCCTCCTCATCCAGAGCATTGGCCCCCAATCCATACACAGTCTCCGTTGGGAACGCCACAAGGCCGCCCTTTTTCAAAATAGAACCTGCCTCCTGTATGGTCCGTATGTCTATTTTTTTCGCATCAATCTCTTTTACAATCGTCTTCACAGGTATCACCCCAATTGAATGGAAAATTTTTCTTTACAGTGAGTTCTATTATACCACCAAATGTCACAAAGTAAAAGATGCAAGATATTCTTGTATGCCTTTTGCTACGGATGCAGCCATTTTCTCCTGATAATCGTCTGTAACCAACAAGCTGGCCTCCCCCTGATTGCTTAAAAATCCGCATTCCACGATGACTGTGGTGCCTTTTGTTTTTTTGAGCAGATAGTATGTATCATTAGCTTTGGCCTGCCTGGTGTTATTTGGATCCGCTTCGAGCATTGCGTCCTGCAGGACTTTGGCAGCCTGTTCCCCGCTCTTGGAATGTGTAAAATAAAAAACCTGGGCACCATGGATGCTCTCCTGTGAATAGCTGTTCTGGTGGATGCTTACCGCAATGGACGGCTCTTTTTCATTGATCATTGTAACCCTTGTTTTCAAGTCCTCCACCTTGGAGTCGGCAAGCGCATCCTCGGTTTCTCTTGTCATGATGACGCGGAAGCCCATCTCTTCCAGACGCTTCTTAATTTTCTGGCACAAAACCAGGTTGATATCTTTTTCCAGCGCTCCGTTGATCCCAATCTTTCCCGGATCAAATCCGCCGTGCCCGGGATCCAGAATGACCAGCGCACCGTCTTCTTTTTCAGCCCCCTTACCGTTTCGCTCTGTGTTCTCTGTTTTTCCTGTTTTTGAACGATCACCGCCTGCTTTCGCATTTCCCGAGGTCTCTGCCGTTCCGACATCAGCCTGTTCATTTCCTGCCGCTCCCGCACCTGCTTCCGGATTTCCCGCCGCTCCTGTATCTGCCTCCGAGTTTTCCGCTGCTCCTGTATCTGCCTCCGGATTTCCCACTGGTTCTGCACCTGCCTCCGGGTTTTCCGCTGCTCCTGCTTTCCCATCGAATTTTTCTTCCCCTGCTTTATCTGCCGCGCTCTCATTCGCCCGCGCATACAGCCGCTCTCCCAGCATCTGACTTTCCGCCACTACGCCTGCGAGCATCGCCATCATAAGAATGATGATTATTTTTTTCCGCAAAAAAACATCCCCTTTCGCATATATGTTCATATATATGCAAACAGGGGATGTCTCTAGTATAACTCACGATAATTACCGCTACCTTACACGCAGGATAAATTTTCATGTACAAGGAGGCTGATAGCGCTCTGGAAAAGCTTTTAGCTGTTTTCCAGAACGGTCAATTCACATATTGCAGGATCAGATCCCATATTCCGGAATTTTCCATGCCAAGCGACCATTCTGCCACGCCTGCCAGATTCTCAGCCTTGATCAGCTTCATCTTCTCTTCCAGAGAAGCCGCGTCCTCCAGCCAGATTTTATAAACAGTGCCGTCCACTTCCCATTGCGCGTAATTCTGCTTAGTATTATTATCCCAGTTTGCCTGGACCTGATTCTGCTCCAGCGTCTGCTGTGCCTGATCCATGCTCATAGCCGTACTGGTCACGCTTTTAGAATACAGTGCGGCCTCTGTGCCTTCCTCCTGGGAAATCTGCTCCGCCGTCTTATCTGTCTCCTGCCAGAGCCTGGTATAAAACGGAATACCTACCACCAGCTTCTCCTTCGGGACAAGCTCCAGCGCATCCTCGATTCCTGTCTTCACATATCCGTAGGACGATACCGAACCCGACTCATAGGAGCCTTCCGTATGTTCGTCGTAACCCATGATCATAATATAATCGGCCACGATACCCTGCTCCTTCAGGTCACGGTGCTCGTTGTAAGGCTGCGGAACGTAGTTGTCAACAGAAAATACCAGCCCGTTCTGCCTGCATTTTACGGATAATTCACGTACAAACTGAATATAATGCTCTCCGCACTCCGTAGAAACCAGCTCAAAATCCAGATTGATTCCATCCAGACCGGTCTGGAGCGCTTCCGCAATCACCTGATTGATCAGGTTTTCCCGCTTGGATGTATAACTCAATACCTGGTAAGTCTCATCATAAGAATTGATCCCGCCGTGGAAATCCCTCAGCACACCCCATACGTCCAGATTGGACTGGTGCGCATAGTTCACATACTCCGACGACGCAATAGAAGTCATATTGCCGTCCGTATCGCTAATGCTGAACCAGGTGGGAGCGATCGTCGTCAGTCCCTTCGTATTCGCAACGGTTTCCAGCATAAAACTGTTGGCGTCCGGATTATCCACATTGTGCCATGCCATATTGATAGTATGGTTCACTGACATATTGCTGTACTCCGGCTCCATAAAATTGCCTGTTATCGTCTCCGAAACCTGCTTTCTCAGTGTATTCGTCTTTACATAGCCTACAAACCCGTCTGTGGTTGCTACCTTCTTCCAGTCTCCTTCATCCTCCAGCACGGTTACCTTATCCGACTTTTTCACCTCTGTCAGAATGGGGCTCTTCACTCCGCCCTGGTAGCGCACTTCCGTATTTTTCTTCAGGGCGGCTGTCTGAATCTCGCCCCACCTGCATGTGATCGCAGCTCTGCCTGGTTTTTCATAAACGCTGAAATCCATGCCTGTATACTCCTGAATAAACGGAAGTGCGATATATGCGGTTCTGCCTTCTGTCTTCAGGATCACATAGTTTTCACTTTTCTTTTCGTTGATCTCCGTATATTCTTTGCTGCCGACTGCCACGGATACGTTGCCGTTCGGCAATGTGTAAAGCATGATGCTCTCGTTGGGATCCCAGTAAAATCTTTCATTGATATAATGTCTGACTACGGAATACTCCACATAAGGCTGTCCATCAATCAGCTTGCCGACAGGCGCGCCGCCTTCTTCTCTCCGGATCACTTCATTATTAATGATCACTGCAAGGTCGTTCTCATTTTCCAGCCCATAATATGCTTTCAAATCGGCTTCCTCTTTTGATGGACCGTACTTTTGCCAGAAAATAGCCCCTCCCGCAATCATGATCACCAATACTACAAGCAATGCCAGCCGGAAGATCAGGCTCCTACGCCTTCTCCTGGCGCGGCTGCTTCTCCTCATCCCCCGTCCGCCCGGACGCTGTCTGCCCGGCGCTCTTGCTGCTCTGATATTCCTTGCGTCCTCGCTGCGCGCTCTTCCGTTATCCTGCATGGGATCCGCACCGGAAGCCTTCGCTTCCCGGCCTCCGTCGGTATCAAATCCTTCCGATTTCCTTCCGCCGTCAGGTCTTACAGCCTTGCTCCCCGGCCTGCGGACGCCGCTGTCCGCAGATGTCCTTCTTCCCGGGGCGCCTTCACCTACGGATACTCTTCCACTCTGCGATACGCCGTTACCCGGCGTTCTTGTCCCCTGTGAAGCGCCGGCTGCCCTTGATCTCCGGATATCGTCTGTTCCCGGAATCCTCACATTGTTTCCCTCTGCGGAGCTGCCTGCTCCTGCTTTACGCATATCCCCCATCTGGGCTCTGCCTACTTTACGCAGACTTTCAATCTCTAATTTTTTAATACGACGAACTCTTGCCGGGCCTTCCGGTGCACTGCCGTTTTCCGTGCCCCTTGACGGCCTGTCCTGATTCTGACCGGACCATTGATTTGTGGTATCTAACCCTGTTCCTTGTCTTTCGTCCATTCCTTACCTCCTGTCCGGACTTCTGCCACATAAGAAACTTTTTCGGGCTTCCCCGTATGAACCGATTCCATACCGCAGACTGACCCGCGGCAGGCAATACGCACCGTTCCTGTATGGCATTTCTCACGTGACCATTATACCACATTTTTTTTATACGTCATCAGTATTTTAGGAAATTGGCAAAATTTTAATCTTTTAGAGATATTTTTTTATATACGGAGCTTGAATTTCAGTCCGGATCATGGGGTTTTGACTGGTCTTCTCTCTCTTTCTTCTTTTTTTTCCTGTTATCAATGTTAATAAATGAAAGCGTCTCTATGTGTCCGTCCTGGTCCACTTCGTAGTCCCGCATATAGGCGCCTTCCTCGCGGACCATATGCGCCCTCACCACCTGCAGCGGGCTTGCGTGGCTTCCGTCCAGCAGAAGGCATACCCCGTTTTGTTCAAATCCCTCCAGTTCTGTGTAAAACTTTTGATATGACATTCTTTTCTTTCTCATTTGTTCCGCTCCTCTCTCTGCGGGTATTGATAAATAAGCTCTTGTCCACATGACCGGCAGACGGAGGTGCATGTGACATACCGCCGCTCGCGCAGACGGAAGATAGTATAGACCACGCAGGGGTTTCCTTTTTTCTCAGAATCCGTTCCCGAATCCGGAACCTTGACTAAATATGACCATAAGAATAGATAAAAAGATCATAAGGTTAAGATGCTGCTTATCCGGGCGTGTGCAGGACGCCCTTCTAAAAATGTTTTTTTGATATGCCTCCTTTCATGAGCATGGATTATTTATCACGGAATACTATCCTCTGTACCTGCCATTATACGGAGCCCTAAAAGTAATTTCAATGTGTTTGTTGTTCATAAACAGTGTAGATTTGTTTAAAACCTGCCGAATCCCCTGTACAAAGTCCATATTTCCAAATATTTTATGATATTTTTTCTTTACATATCCACAGATATTGTTTATACTAAGGTTGAGAAAGATATATGGGTTGCCCTTTGGGTATATGTATACGGAAAAGTTCTGCATACATTATAATATATCAATTCAGAAGGATGTGATCATATGAAAATCGAAAAACTGAATGAAAATCAAATTCGTTGCACTTTGACACATGCTGATCTGGCGGCCCGCCATTTAAAATTGAGTGAACTGGCTTATGGTACGGAAAATGCAAAGTCTCTTTTTCGTGATATGATGCAGCAGGCGTCATTTGACTTTGGTTTCGAAGCTGATGATATACCTTTGATGATTGAGGCTATTCCGGCTTCCGCAGATTCTATCGTACTGATCATTACCAAGGTAGAGGATCCGGAAGAACTGGATACGAGATTTTCAAAGTTTACTCCTTTTGGCGAATCGGATGCTGTACATGAATCCCCGTTCAGCAAGCTGGAGGGTGCCGAAGAATTCCTTGATCTGCTGAACAAGGTCAAGGAAGCGGCGGAAGGCGCTACACAGGCCCTGGAAGAAAAAAAGGCCTCGCAGGACCCGGCTCCCGCAAAGCTGTTCTCATTCGAGAATATTGACCGTGTGATACAGGCAGCACGTCTGATCGCTCAGATGTATCAGGGACGTAATACATTATATCGTGATCCCGGGAATGATGATATCTATATCCTGGCCCTTACGCAATCAGAACATACGAGTAACGAATTTAACAAGATCTGCAACATGCTTTCGGAATACGGCACCCTGGAGAGAGTTTCAGGTTCCGTACTTGCGTTTTTAGAGGAGCATTGCGAGACAGTGATCTCGACAGATGCCGTACAGCGGCTGACAGAGATTTAAAAAAATCCGCCCTGGATATCCGGGCGGAATTTTTTGCCTTATAATAGGAAGTAATCGCAGTTCAAAACACTATGCTGATCGCTGCCGCAAATACTTACCGGAATATTATTTTCCCGCGGCTGCCATGGCTGCGTTGATCTTTTCCACAAGCAGATCGGAATCAATCCCATGGACCATGGCTGCTTCTGCAAGGGATTCGCCCTGTGCGGACGGGCATCCCAGACAGTGCATACCGATCTCCATCAAAATAGGCGCCGCCTCCGGAAATACATTCAGCAGTTCTCCGATTGTTGTATCTTTAGAAATCTGTGCCATTTCTCTTATCCTCCTTTTTATTGTGTATCTCGTACCTGTTCGGAACAGTTACAGTGCTATTTATTATAATCCCAAATTCCTAAATTATCAACCGCTGTGCATATTTTTATGGGAAAAATCTTTTTATAGGAAGATTTTTTTCATCAAATTTTCAGAATTGTTTTTCCGCTCTAAAAACTTTTTTGACTACTTAAAAGTCAACATATTTTTCTCTTTTTTTCGACAAATTCCTAATTTCATCATAACTCACCAAAACGTTCGTTCTTTTTTGCAGCAAAGTAATTCACATAAAAGGGGTAATTCTATGTGGATAATGTGGATAACTTTTCACAATTCTATGTTTTTCCACGTTTTTTAGTGATTCGAGTGTGGATAAGTTGAAAACTCCTATTTTTCTGTATTCGACAATATTTTACATTTTTGTGCATTTTGTATATCATATATCTACAATTTTCGCATTTTTCCAGGCAAACAGGGGGCTGGCCTTAGTCTAAATTGCCTGTCTATTTAAAAAGCAGGGATAAAATATGTATTCAGTATCGTCTTTTTCCTGACAAAAGCGCAGCAGTCCGAAGCGAAAGCTTTTGGGAAACGTTTCTGCATACTCAGGTATTCTAAAAAGTTTCTTATGAAAGATACTGGGTTCTCAATCATCCTGTGTCTACGGATCGAAGCAAGAAAAAAAGGAAAGATATCTGTTAATTTGTCAGATATCTTTCCCAACCTTTTCGACACAATTCTATGCTGCTCTCCGGCTGACCGACAGGCAGCGGTCCTGCTTCCCAATTTTGCCCCTTCTGCTACAGAACACGACGGATTGTAACGATCGGAGCATAAGTGGCGGTGCAGATTCCGATGCCCTGGGCCTCGTTCATTGCGTTTACGATCGTTCCGTCACCCATATACAGCCCTACGTGTCCGTCATATAATACCAAATCTCCCGGAAGAGCCTGATCGTAGCTGACTTCGTACCCTACGTTTACCATGTCGTAGGTGGTTCGCGGAAGGGATATTCCGAAGTTCGCATATACGGACTGTACAAACCCGGAGCAATCAGCGCCGTTTGTCAGGCTGGTGCCTCCCCATACATAGGGATTTCCAATGAACTGGCAGGCAAAGTCGATGACTGCCTGTCCGGCATATTGCTGGGAATCAACAACTTCAGCTTCCTGCGCCTCGGCCGCGCCGTCCGCCTGCTGTGTCTCATCCGCCTGACCGCGGGTTTCGTCTGTTCCCTGACCCTGCATTCCATTTCCGTCGAACTGGGGTCTTCCCATACTGTCTACGCTGACTCCGCCGGCTGCGCTGTCTGTCTGTGCTCCATTCGCCTGGGTCCCGGCTGTTTCATTCGCCTGAATTCCATTTTCACTGCCGCTCTGCACTCCGGATGCTCCGTTCGCCTGGATTCCGGCCTCATTGCCGCTCTGCGCTCCGGATACTCCGTTCGCCTGAATTCCGGCTTCATTGCCGCTCTGCGCTCCGGATGCTCCGTTCGCCTGGATTCCGGCTTCATTGCCGCTCTGCGCTCCGGATGCTCCGTTTGTCTGGATTCCGGCTTCATTGCCGTTCTGCGCTCCGGATGCTCCGTTTGCCTGGATTCCGGCTTCGCTGCCTGACTGGGCAGCACCATTCGCCTGGGTCTCGTTCGACTGTGCCCCGGCCGCGTTTCCTGCCTGAGCTCCGCTTCCTGAATAGCGTGTGTCTGTACCGTTGCCCTGCGTCCGGGTTTCGGCAGTTCCATTCCGCTGTATCCGGTTCCCGGCGACGCCGCCTGTACGCACAGTCCTTATGGTTCCCCGGACCTGCGGATCTGTTTCTCCCAATGCCAGGCGCTGTTCTTCCTCTTCCTTTGACTCCGCATAGGAAAATGTGGTCTCGGCTTCCACATATTCCCCGCAGACCCAGCCGTCGAATCCATCGACCTTCACCGGATACCAGCCATTTACCGGTTCACCGGTTGCCTCATACTGCTGTCGGAACATCACCTGTGTCAAAATCTCATTTTCTGTCCCCTGGCCGCTGCGTACATTAAGAACGTCTGCCAGGACTGTCACCACATCTGTCTCGTAGTCTTTTGCATGTTTTTTTGCTTCATCTCCTGTATATAGCGCATCGGCAGGTACATAGCCCTGTACGTTCCCGGAACGGATCTTCGTCCAATCCCCCTTGTATTCCAGAACGGTGACTGTGGAATCGTCGTAGAGCTTACCTGTCCATTCGCTTTCCTCGTTGGGGGCATTCCTAACGTAAGAAAAATCTTTTACATTAGAAAATGCCCGGTTTAAATACTCGCCCTCTTTTGTTGGGATCAAATACAGATCAATGTTGTCTTTCACATTTGTCTCAAGGCACTCTGTCAGCACAGATTCGATTCCTGCGACGGGCACCGGCGACGTACTCTCTGTCTTGCTGTCAGCCGCTTTCGCCCGGATCACACTCCCCGGAATCATGATGGCTCCTGCCAGCGCAGAAAGCATCACTTTTCGCCTCACATGTGTTACCTTCATATAAAACCTCCTTAAGAAATCTATGACTTTATCTTTTGTAGGAAGTTCTAAATGTTACACAAATGTTAAATTTTGTTACGATGTTATTGTAACAGTATATCAATTGCATGTCAATCATTTTTACAGACTTTTCATATGCAAACTCTGACATATTATAACAATTCCTTCTATATTATATACATTTTCAGCTAATATTTTGTCAGAAAACAAATTTCAAAAACTTTCAATTTACCCATTGACTTTTTGAGAAAAATGATTTATAGTCTTAATTGTAGTAATTATTACTATTATTAATTTTAAAGGAGGATTTTTTTGGCAGCGTTAAAGTACAGCCGGCAGCGAGAGTCCATCAAGAATTACCTGTTGTCAACCAACGAGCACCCCTCCGCTGATATTGTTTACCAGCATGTGAGGGAGGATTTTCCCAATATCAGCCTCGGAACCGTATATCGGAATCTGAAGCTGCTGACCGAGATCGGGGAGGCGGTCAAGATCTCTTCCCCTGACGGGATTGACAGGTTTGATGGCTTTATCCAGCCGCACAATCATTTTTTCTGCACATGCTGCAGACGGATCCTGGATCTGGATCTGGACATGGCAGAGATTACCAGGCTGAATCAATCGGCCGCAGAGAACTTTGACGGCCTGATAGAATCCAGCAACACCATTTTTTATGGGACATGCGGTGACTGCTCTGAAGTGTCACAGGGGATCTGAAAGAAATGAGGATTCCAAGTTCGCAGCGTATAGACTGCGGTACGCCGCAAACGGCGAAAAACATTTTCTAAGAAAAGGAGATTTTTAAAAATGAAAAAATTTGTTTGTACAGTATGTGGTTATGTTCATGAGGGAGATTCTGCACCGGAAAAATGTCCGGTATGCGGCGTTGGCGCTGAGAAGTTCAAAGAGCAGGCAGGCGAGAGAGAATGGGCTGCTGAGCACGTAGTAGGTGTTGCACAGGGCGTAAGCGAGGATATCATCAAGGATCTGAGGGCAAACTTCGAGGGTGAGTGCTCTGAGGTCGGTATGTATCTTGCAATGGCAAGAGTTGCTCACAGAGAGGGTTATCCGGAGATCGGCCTGTACTGGGAGAAGGCTGCTTACGAGGAAGCGGAGCATGCGGCGAAGTTTGCTGAACTGTTAGGCGAGGTTGTAACTGACAGCACCAAGAAGAACCTGGAGATGAGAGTTGACGCTGAGAACGGCGCTACCGCTGGTAAGTTTGACCTTGCTAAGAGAGCGAAGGCCGCGAACCTGGATGCGATCCATGATACCGTTCACGAGATGGCAAGAGATGAGGCAAGACACGGAAAAGCATTCGAGGGACTTCTTAAGAGATACTTCGGCTAAGATGCAAATCGCGTAATATAAGGGTTTTTAAGAGGATGGACAAGTTGTTGTCTGTCCTCTTTTTTGCTTTACAACAGGGGATTCCCCATACCAAAAGTGGTAAAAAAGTGGATACCCTTCTTCTTATTTCACTTCTACAATTTCCATAAAGTTGATACCCTAAATCCTACCTTATTTCCCCCATTCATTAAAGGAGGAAATTAACATGAGCAACAAGAAAGAGTAAGCGGTAAATAATCGGCGTCTTATAATTAGTCTCCTATTCTGGTAGTATTGTTCTAAAATACTATCAGACAGGAGACTTTTGTTATGGATCCAAGAGTAATGGAACTACGTATAAAGAAATGGATTCCTGTGATTGAAGAGCAGGCAAAAAGTGGAATGGGTAAAGAAGAATGGTGTGCTATGCACGGCATTAACCGTACGTCTTTCTTCCGGTGGCAGAAACGGGTCAGGGAGTACCTCCTTGATCAATGTGAGGCACAGCCCCCACAACGCCCATCCTCTATCCCATCGAATAATGAAGTGGGTTTTGTTGAACTTCCCTCTATACAAGATTCCCCTGCGGGAATAACGGGACAACGGTGTGAAGAAACAATCGAGGCCTGTGGTGCCCACCCTTCCATCAGCATCCGGTGTGGGGGCTTTTCCATAGATTTCAATGACGGTGTAGATGAAAAACAACTTTCCATAGTATTGAGGGTGTTAAAATATGCTGACTGAAAACGGTTTTACCTTCTCAAAGCTCATTCTGGCAACAGGCAGATCCGATCTCCGTAAAGGGATTGACGGACTGGCTGCCATGGTGAGGTTAAAGTACGGCCTTGATCCATTAGAAAAAGATACCTTATTCTTGTTCTGCGGCACCAGACGCGACCGGATCAAGGGACTCCTCTGGACCGGGGACAGATTCATCCTTCTGTATATCCGGCTGGCAGACGGATGCTTCCAGTGGCCAAGAACCGCACAGGAAGCCAGAAGCATTACCATAGAGGAATTTAAAAGGCTGATGGATGGCTTTTCCATTGATCCCTCTGTTGGGCCCAAACGGGTCCCTCCTGTGACAGACCCCAAAAGCAGACGGAAAAGATAGTGATGGCATGTGGAATTCCCATGCCTTTATTTTGCGTGATGATAGTTATATTTTATAAATAATTTATAACTATTGCATTGACATTAGCATAGGTATATGATATAATTATAACTACAAAGGAGGGATCCCATATGTCATTAGTAAAGCTCAAAGACAAACGAAGCGGCACGACCTATGTCTATGAATCAGAGTCGTATTGGGACAAGGAAAAGAAGCAGCCCAGGTCCCGCAGGAAACTGATTGGGAAGCTGGATGAGGAAACCGGCGAGATCGTCCCCACCGGAAAAAGCGGGAGGAAGAAGGGTTCCGGCAGGAAACAGGAAGAAAACGGTTCCCCGGAGCCAATCACAGAGCACATCCGGGTCATTGCCGAGAAAGACGAGCAGATCCGGCTGCTGAAAGCAGAGAACCGGGCATT